>Ga0315285_10005709_pt1 | contig 12796 bp, 11 predicted proteins | sample YL17G09_36_MG_FD_203698 | JGI IMG/M metagenome (GOLD analysis project Ga0315285, IMG submission 203698) | Sediment microbial communities from Yellowstone Lake, YNP, Wyoming, USA - YL17G09_36 | ecosystem: Environmental > Aquatic > Freshwater > Lake > Sediment | place: USA: Wyoming | collected... | reverse complement strand
GGCCAAGGCGAGCGAGAAACCGACCATCATCGATATCGACGAAAACGACCCGGTGGCCCTGATGTACACCTCGGGCACCACCGGCAAGGCCAAGGGGGTGCTGCACACCCACAAGAGCTTCGGCGCCCTGGCCACTTTTTCCGCCATCGAGCTGGGCATACAGGCCGATGACGTGGTCATCTACGTGGCTCCCATCAACCACGGCGCGGGTATCCTGCTGCCGCCCCACCTCATGATGGGGGTGCCCAACATCCTCATCGCCCACCTGGACGTGGATTATATCCTCGACGTCATCCAGAAGGAGGGGGTGACCACCATGTGGCTGGCTCCCACCATCATCTACTTCCTACTGGCCTATCCCAATCGGGCCAAGTTCGACCTCTCCAGCCTGAGGTCTCTGCCCTACTCATCCGCGCCCATCGCGGTGGAGAAGCTGAAGGAGGCGCTGGACGTTTTCGGGGATGTTTTCGCCCAGGCCTACGGCCTGGTGGAGTGCCCGGTTATCAGCATGCTCAGCCGCGATGACCACGTGGTGGGAGGAAGCGAGGAACAGACCAAGAGGCTGGGCTCGGCCGGACGGGAGATCATCTACACCAGGGTCAGGGTAGTGGATAAGGAGGGAAACGACCTGCCCCCGGGCGAGATGGGCGAGATCATCGTAAACAGCCCCCTGGTGATGAAGGAGTACTGGAGGAACCCCGAGGCCACTGCCGAGACCCTCAAGGACGGGTGGCTCTACACCGGAGACGTGGGATACCTGGATGAAGGGGGATACCTCTTCATAGCTGACCGCCTCAAGGACATGATAATCACCGGAGGCTACAACGTATACCCCAAGGAAGTGGAGAACGTCATCTTCAAGCACCCGGCCGTCTTCGAGGCGGCAGTCATCGGCATTCCCGACGAGACCTGGGGGGAATCGGTGAAAGCCTTCGTGGCGCTCAAGCTCGGCATGGAGGCAACGGAGGAGGAGATCATCGCCCTGTGCAAAGACAATCTCGCTTCTTACAAGAAGCCCAAATCGGTGGAGTTCATCGATGCCCTGCCTAAGAACATGGCGGGCAAGATCTTGAAGACGGAACTACGCGCCCCCTACTGGGAGGGCAGGGAGCGCCAGGTATAGGAGCACGAACGCGTTAGCGGAAAGGAGATGGATTCAAAGTGGGAAAGCACGATGTATTGTTCGAGCCTATAAAGCTCAAGAACGTCGAGATTAAAAACCGTATCGCCATGGCCCCTATGAACGTATGTTTCACTGGCCCCAATCATGTCGTCAGCAAGCAGCAGACAGCCTATTACGCCGCCCGGGCCATGGGGGGAGCGGGATTGATCGTCATAGAGGCGGTGGGGGGTACGGATCACGAGACGGTCAAGACCTACGAGGCGCACAACAATCTTATGCTGGTATACCCATACCAGGCGGCGGATCATTCCGAACTCGTGGAGACCATCCATACCCACGGGGCGAAGGTCATATGCCAGATCGCCCCGGGAGCGGGCCGCCAGGGGAGCTCGGAGTACTCGGGCATTCAGCCCACGGCCCCCTCGCCCATACCCTGGGCGCCCCAGGAGGAGATGATGCCCAAGGGTATCGATCTGGAGACCATGGGGCAGATGTTGGGACTGCTGGGGGGATCGTCGACCCTGGTGCCCGAGACGCCTCGTGAGCTGAGGAAAGACGAGATAGAAATCCTCACCGGCGATATGGGGAAGTCGGCGCGGCTGGCCAGGATAGCCGGTTACGATGGGGTGGAGCTGCACGCCCCCCATGGCTACCTCCTGCACGAGTTCCTCTCGCCGCGCTCCAACAAGCGCACCGATGAGTACGGCGGTTCTGCAGAGAACCGCGCCCGCTTCATGTGCGAATGCATCAGCAGTATGCGCGAGGCGGTAGGGGATGAATTCCTCGTGACGGTGAGGATAAGCGCCGACGAACACCAGGTAGACGGTTTTCACGTGGAGGACACCATCGAGTACTGCGTGATGGCCATCCAGGCGGGCGCGGACGGCATCCACCTCTCGGACGGCTCCTACGAGTCCATGCGCTATTTCCTTCCCGACACGGACGGGCAAGTAGTGGATGAGTCAGGGGTCATCAAGGCCGGGATCAGGGAAAGGCTGGGTAAGGAGTATCCCGTCATCTGCCCGTCGGTGCATAACCCCGACCTGGCGGCCGAGACGGTGGCGGAAGGCAAGGCGGATATCATCTCCCAGGGCCGTGCCCTCATCGCCGACCCCGAGTGGCCCAACAAAGTCAGGGAGGGGAGGGTGAAGGATATAGTCAAGTGCGCCCGCTGCAACAAGGGCTGCATCCAACGCTTCGTCCTCGGTCTGCCCTCCCGTTGCGTGGTCAACCCCGAGATGGGGCAGGAGCAGTACATAGAGAAATACAACACCCGGCCTTTGCTGCCCTTAAAGCAAAGGGTCTGGAAGATACCCAAGGAGATCTAGGCAGCATGTCGGGCAGACGGAAGGAGGACTGAAGATATGGAAAGTATTCGGGGAAAGACGGCCATCGTGGGCATAGGCGAGGTCCCCACCGGCATGTACCCGGAACGTTCGTTCATCGAACAGGCGGTCGCCGTTTGCGAGATGGCCATCTTGGATGCGGGTATCGACAAGGGCGAGATCGACACGGTCATCCCCATCCTGGCGGTGGCCAACCCCATCGACAACGCCAACATGATATGTTCCTGGATGGTGGAGGAGATGGGGTTGGGCAAGACGTGCAAGGCTAACTTCGTCTGCGGCTCGGGCGGTTCCAGCTCCGCCAACTCCCTCAAGGCGGCCATGGGCTTGATCAGCGCGGGGTTGTCCAAGGCGGTGCTGGTGGTGCATTCCGACCGGTTGGGGACGGGACTGGACATGGCGTCCGCCATCGCCCAGTTCGCCGTGGTTTCCATCAGTCAGGAGTACGAGGCGCCTTACGGCTTCAGCCAGCTCGCCCTGGCCGGGTTTCTGCAGCAGCGTTACATGTACGATACGGGTACCACCGAGAGGCAGATAGCCAGCGTGGTGGAGACCTTGAGGAAATGGGCGGCGCTCAACCCCAACGCCATGCTGCGGGATATAAGGACCGCCGACGAGGTGCTGGCCTCCAAGATGATCTCCAGCCCGGTGAGGAAACGCATGATGAACAAGTTGGCCGACGGCGCCTCGGCCTTCATCGTCACCAGCGCCGAGCGAGCGCGCGAACTGACTGATAAACCGGCTTACATCCTGGGCGTGGGCTCGCGCTGTACCAACTTCACCACCACCGAGGGCCAGGGGGATTTCCACAAGACCTGGACTCCGGCGGCGGAGGAAGCCTACGCCATGGCGGGCATAGGCCCCTCGGATATCGACGTGGCGGAGCTCTACGACGCCTTCCCCACCTTCATCCTCATCTCCATGGAGCTGCTCGGGCTGTGCAAGAAGGGCGAGGCGGGCAGGTTCTTCGAGGAGGGCCACGCCGCGCCGGGGGGAAAGCTACCGGTGACCACCAACGGCGGCATGATGGCCCAGGGCCATACCGGCGCCGGCGGCGGCGTGGCGGTGCTGGTGGAGACGGCTCGCCAGGTGATGGGCAAGGCGGGCGAGCGGCAGGTGCCGGACGTGAAGTACGCCCTGGACACCGCCTCGGGGGGGATCGGCATGGACTTTCACGTCGGGATACTGGGAAATGAGGTGTAGAAGATGGACGAATACACACTGCCGCTGCCGCTGTTGACCACCCTGAGCAAGGTCTTCTGGGACGGGTGCAAGGAGAACAAGCTCCTATATCAACACTGCCGTGACTGCGGGAAGGTCATCTTCTTCCCCAAGTACCTGTGCCCGGGCTGCATGGGCCACAACCTGGAGTGGCTTGAGGCAAAAGGAAAAGGGAAGATAGACACCTTTACCGTTACCTACGAGGGCGCCCCGCCGGCCTTCATGGGGGTGACCCCGTATGCGGTAGCCATCATCAGGATGGACGAGGGCTACCGCATGATGAGCAACATCGTGGACTGCGACTTCGAGGAGCTGGAGTGCGAGATGCCGGTAGAGGTGATATTCGAGCCGGTGACCGAGGAGATCACCCTCCCCAAGTTCCGGCCGGTCAAGTAGGGTTGAACATGGAATCCATGACGCCCCGGGAGCGCATCGAAGCGGCGGTGGCGCTGCGCATACCGGACCGCGTTCCCGTGGTCCCCAATTTCGATCTCTATATCGCCCGGCACGCGGGCATCACCATGCGGGAGCTCCTCTTCGACTTCGGAAAAGCGGAGGCGGCCTTCGAGCGCGCCTTTAATGACTTCCACTGGGATGGCAACCATCTCTTCATCGGGGGCTCCGGCCCCTACATGCAGCTCTTCTTCTGGCAGGACTTCAAGATGCCCGGGGTGGACGGGGTGGGCGAGGACGAGATCCCCCAGATGCTGGAGACGGAGGGAGCGGGGCCGGAGATCTACGAGGAGATATGCCGCCGTGGATTCCTTCATATCTTCAAGCGCATGGTGAGGGAACATAATCCCCAGCTGCAGACCTGGAAGGAAGGGCTGCGGTTCATGCTGGGCACCCTTCCTTTTTTCGCCAGGTCTAAGCTCTTTGTGAGGAAATGGGAGAAAAGGGGCATTCCCTGTCTGACCGGCGGCGTCCTCAGTTTCGTCGCCTTCGATGTGCTTTCCATGCTGCGCTCCATGGCCGATTTCTGCCTGGACCTGCACCGCCATCCCGACCAGGTGCTGCGCGCCCTGGCGGTGACCAACCGCTTCCAGATAGAGATGATGTTGATGCAGACAAAGCCCCGCTGGGTGCGTTATTGCCACATAGGGTCCGCCCGGCCCTCGGGGTCCTTCATCTCTCCAAGCATGTTCGAGCGCTTCGCCCTGCCCCTGTTCGTAGAGGCTACGGAGAGATTGGTGTCTGAGGGCGTAACGCCCTTTCTGCACTTCGACTCCGACTGGACCCCCATGCTCCCCTACCTCAGGGAGCTCCCCAAGAGGAAATGCGTCCTCTACCTGGATGGGGCAACGGACATCTTCAAGGCCAAGGAGGTGCTGGGGGACCACATGTGTCTGTGCGGTGACGTCCCGGCATCTCTTCTGAGCCTGGGTTTGCCGGAGGAGGTGGAAGCCTATTGCGAGAGGCTGATAAAGGAAGTTGGGGCGGAGGGAGGATTCATCCTCTCCTCCGGCTGCTCTACTCCCCCGAATGCCAAGCCGGAGAACGTCAAGGCCATGGTGGGATCGGTGAGGAGGCATTGAGAGATGGCAAAGAAGGCGTTTATCGAACGGGCGGTGGGGAAACCCTCCTACGTTTATCGCATGGGATTGGACTTCACCCACCTGATATTCAGGTTATCGAGGCTGGCGGGTTTGGGAAGGCGCCACCCATGGGTCAGGGATGACAAGACGGATATACGTTTTCTCCCCATCAACCAGGATATCGATCGGCCGGGGGATTCACCCATGCCGCTGCAGCTGCTGGACCGCCTCATCGAGGAGGCCTCCCACTGTGTGATCCTCGATACCTGCGGTTGCCGCATCGCCTACAAGTGCCGCGGGTATTCTCATAACATAGGTTGTCTGCACCTGGGCGATGACGCCTTGTCGATCCCGAGCACAGTGTGCAGGGAGGTCGATGTCGAGGAGGCCAAGGCACATGCGAGGCGGGCGGTCGAGGCCGGCCTGGTGCCCTACGTGGGTAAGGCCCATGTGGATGATTTCTTCTACGGCATCAAGGATAGGGGTCGTATGCTTACCGTCTGTTTCTGTTGCGAGTGCTGCTGCATCACCCGCTTCATCCGCGACATACCGTTCAAATACGTCGAACCCGCCTACACCCGCCTGGAGGGGATCTCCGTTGAGGTGACAGATGCGTGCGACGGCTGCGGCAAATGCGTCAAGAGCTGTTTTATACAAGCGATGCAGATCGTGGACGAAAAGGCCTCGATCGGTGAGTACTGCCGTGCTTGTGGGCGTTGCGCTTCGGTGTGTCCCAACGATGCCATTACCATCAGGATAGACGACCCCGCTTATCTCGAGAGGACCTACGAGAGGATCCGCGCCCACGCCAAACACGATTGACTCGCATCTGACTGCAGGGCAGCTCAAAACCCCGGAGCGGAGATCGATCAAGACGGTTCAGACCGGAGGCCTTATCTTCAGAAGTCTGTTGATATCCGTGATGTCGATGGTGATGCGGACGTCGACGTCGTTGTAGCCCGATCCGAGGGTCACGTTACGGAAGACCATCTCGTACTTCACCGGGTAGTAAGAGGTTGCGTCCACCCAGATGTCCACCTGTCCGCCAGCGTTGGACTCCAGGTTGGATCGGGGGATGTCGGTGAGCAGGCTGGAGACGTTCTCCGGGCTCAACTCGAAGCGCAGGTGCACGGCGGTGACCCCGTTCATCTCCTCCTCCTCCAGCATCTGCGCGGAGACCGAGTTGGAAACGAAATCCGAGATGTGGGAGGTGTAGGAGATCGCTGTCTCCTCGTCCAAAGTGGCCTGCTCTTCCACCCAACCGCCGCCGGTAAGGTCCTTTCCCCACTGCTTATCCCCGATGCGTATGGCCTCCTGGATGACCGTGCCCTCGCCGGTCTCCGGGTCGTAGAAGGTGTCCTTGAGGCTGACGTTGTCACCGGCGATGTCGATGACCAGTTCCTCCGTCTTTACCTGGCCGGCCTCGGCGCCCTCGAAGGACATGGAGAGGACCATGTGATAAGAGTCGATCGCCTCGCCGGCGTCCTGTGCCCTGGCGACTACCGACTCCACATCGGATGGGCCCTCGTTCCCCCCGCATCCCGCAACAACAAGACAAGCGGAGAGAAAAAGCGGGAGCGCGGCGACGAGCATTATACGCAGAGATACTTTAAGGCGGTTCGGATAGTGCATAACCAAACTCGATCCTCAAGCGAAACCAAGAAACACAACGCGTTGATTATAACATCAGGCATATGCGTATGGCGGGGAAGGGGATGGCCCTGAATCCTGGCTCCTTTTACACCGATCGCCTGGTCGCCGTCGCCGAGAGGCTCCACTCGAATGCCGGGTGAAGATATGGTATCCGGATTTCCTGGAGAAGACCTCCGCCGGGATCCGCGCCTATATGGAATACGACTGGGTGCCGCTATGCGGATGCGCCGTCTGACCGCGGACTCTCTTACGTGATGGCCCCCGGCGGTGGTTCCTCAGCGATCACCAGGAGGTTGTCGCCTTCCACGACGCGGTAATCCTGGTCGTAAGACCTGAAACCCTCTACGGTGGCTATGGCCAGCATGCGGGCGCTGTGTTTGAGGCGCATCTCATCCTCGATCTCCTGGCGCGTCTTTCCCAGCATGTCCCCGCCGGCGGGGATGGTGAAGACGTGTGTGTCCGCCTCCCTTGCCACCATGTCGGATACGGTGTTTATCAGCCCATAGCGCAGGGCCGACCTGGCGATAAGGTTGCCCAGGAAGGAATTGGTGTCGAGGATTTCGCCTACCCCCGCGAGCATCAGGTGGTGGACGTTCTCGGGCCCCAGGACCTCCGCGGTCATCTTCACCTCGGGGTTAAAGTCCCTGATGGTCAAGGCCGTTAGCACCGTCCTGGCATCTACGTCTCCGCTGCTGCCGCCCTTGCTCTCGTCCGCGAGCAGTATCGCCGTCCTGGCTTCGGCCACATTCGCCCGCTGCAGGTCCGCCTCGCTCACCGGGTTGCCCCGCAGGAAGAAGACATAGTCATCTTCAACGGGGTTCTCCTCCAGGTCGCAGAGGAGGACGATCTGGGTATGCTTCTTCTCCAACTCATCCTTGAGGCGGTTGATGACATACCTGCCCCGCGGGTTCCACCCGCACACCACGATGTGGCCCTTACTCTTGATAATATCCTGCAAACCGGCATACCTCCTTCTCGTCTTCTTCGCCCTCCTGGTGGCCAACAAAGTGATGAACGCGCTCAGGGTCACCACGCCGAAGAGGAGGATGATAATGATCGTTACCCTGCCGCCGCCGGTGACTGGCACTACGTCACCGTATCCCACCGTGGCTAAAGTAATGATGACCATGTACAGGGCGTTCCAGTAAGAGTGTATAGCGGGGTTACTCCCCCTTTCCATCAGGAACTCAAGCAGAGAGCCCAGGAAGATGATCGTGCATAGGTTGGCGAAAAGCAGGAAACCCGCACGTTTCGTCAACACGCCATAGCGCAGGGACTCCCTGCGGAACGACAATCGCGCCCCGAACCTTTCTTTGTCCATACGCCGCTACCCTCCGCCTCCTGCAATTGCCTACACAGCCACTGCCCTAATGCTATCAGATTGGATTCAACCGGTCAGTCCCTGCGACGTCATCGGTTGTCATGGCTGCCGCTTCACTGTTAGAGTCAAACGGTAGCCCGCGTAAAGGATCCCCGAGACATATTGGAGGGAGGCGCCATGACCCATTACGATCACCGCAAAGAGAAGACCTGGAAGGATTTTCACTTCAACTTTCCCTTCGCGGATGGACTCGAGAGGTTACGTGAAGAGGTGCTCGCCAAGACCGATTTCGACCCCAGCGTCCTATGGATATGGGGTACCATGCAGGCCATGGCGGTCATCCGCATCCTCAAGGCCTGCGAACGGGAGTTCGGGGCCAGGGGGCAGGAAGTAGTGAGCGATGCCCTACGCGAGGTGGGCTTCGACGTGGGCCGCCAGATGATGCAGGGTTTGAAAAAACCCCAGGGGCTGAGCGACGCCGAGATGGCGAGTTTCTTCGCTACCGTGATCAACTGCATCGCGTATGCATCTCTCGAGGATCCCAGCATCGACTCTGATGAGAAAGTGAGCTTCCACATCCTGTGGTGCCCGCACCAGGACTACTACGCTGCCTTCGACTGCCGCGTGCAGCGCTACTTCGTGCAGGGGATGCTCGAAGCGGTCAAGGAGAAAGGGATGCTCACCGACTGGCAGGTGCGCTTCACCCAGACCATCCCCGCCGGCGCCGAGACCTGCCGATTCGAACTGTGGCGCGCCCCGGATGACGAAAAGTCGATATGGGAACGCTACTCGGAGCAGCTCGAAACGAAGGCACTGGAGATAGCAGCCAGGGAAAAAGCGGATTAGGGAGCAGTTGCCGCCCCGGTTGACTCAAGATATAGATCGTGAATACCCGGGGGATGATGATACAGGTTGAACCCCTGGGGTGGTGGGGATATCATAGGCGCACAGGGCATAAAGCGGGCAGCTAAACCATGAAAGCGGAGCGAATCGGCCTTTGCACGGGCTGCGCTGGGACAAAGGAGTGGAAGATATGAGCAGAAAAGAGGAGCTGATATCGCAGATACTCGAGATGGAGTGGGAGATGTTCACCTCCGTGCAGGCCAAGGGGCGGAGCGCCTCGTGCCAGGAGGACCCTGATTCCTTCCGCATCATCCGCACCGCCAACTTCATGACCTGGTCCGAGACCACCCTGGCCAGCTACCTCAGCGATGTGAAGATGGCCAAGGCCAAGGGCAGGAACCTGATGACCGAGAAATACGCCCGCATGGAGGGTCTTATCCCGCCCTTGAACCTCGAGTCCTCCCACATCATCGACCGCATCGTGCGCAAGGAATGCCTTTGGGCCGAGGATTACATCAAGAGCACCCCTGGCGCCCGCTTAGCCCGGCCGATCTATGCCCGCGACGACGAACCCGGCGTCACCTCTTCCGAGACCTACTCCCGGGCCGAGCTGGAGACCTATTCCTCCCGTACCCTCGACTTCTATTACTCCGATGTCCTGGGGATGTCGGCGCGGGGCGAGAACCGTATCGCGCTCGCCGTTAGCTATATGCAGGCGATGTCCTCCGAACCGCCAGTGGACTGGAGGCAGCTCCTCGCATCCCAGGATGATCTGAACAAGGGGGCCGGCATGGCCTCCTGCAGCTAGAACGGGCGGCCGCGTTCCTTTTTCATGGTGCTGAAACTGCGGTTGGCGCCGAGGATGGCAAAGGCCAGGTCCACTAGTTTGGGCATGCCGAGCCCGCGGGAGAAAGCTGACAACCAGGCGATGAAGCGGGGCACGAAGACCTCCGCCTTGTTCTTCTTCACTCCTTCCAGCAGCGCATCAGCCACTTTCTGAGGGTCCTGCCAGCGGGTTATGAAGGGCACCGTGGTCCCCTCGAACATGCCGGTGGCGATGTAGCCGGGGTTCACGATGGTGCAATCGACCCCGCTCCCCTTCAGTTCCTGGCGGAGGGAGTCGGTGATGCCGATGAGCGCGAACTTGGTGGCACAGTAGGGCCCGAGATTGGGGACGGCGACCTTGCCGGCCATGGAGCAGATGTTCACTACGTGGCCGGAGCCGCGTTTGACCATCTGGGGGACGAAGGCCTGCAGCATCCATACCTGCCCCAGGTAGTTGACCTCTGTAATGCGCCGATAGGCGCTCTCGGAGGTATCCAGCACCGTCTCGTTTGTGGCCACGGCGGCGTTGTTGATGAGCACGTCGACGGAGCCCACCTCATCTTCCACCTTCTCGGCCAGTTTGAAGCAGCCTTCACGGCTCGAGATATCATGGATATAGGAGTAGACATCGTACCCCATCTCCTGCATCTCGCTGGCCGTCTTTGCGAGCTCCGCCTCGTCGATATCGGTGAGGACCACCCGCGAGCCCTCCCGCGCGAAAGCGTGGGCGTGCAGCTTACCCATGCCGCGGGCGGCCCCGGTGATCAGCACCACCTTTCCCTTCAAGTCCTTCATCTCCTCACCCTCCCTCTGCGATCGGGCGGCAGCATATTCTATCTCTCGCTCCCGTTCCAGGCCCTTGCGGCATCCCCGTCCGATACGACGACACCGGGAACTGGCCTCCCACAGACTATCCCACCGCCGCTATGCCATACAAGCATTTAGTATCATGTCCAGCTCCAGTAATGCAAGCTATCTTTAACGCATGATCTGGATTATGCTTTAGGGGTGAAGGGCTGCAAGGGATCGTACTCCAGGTTCAAGCGAATAGTATCCTGCGCGCACCTGGTTACCGGCGGCGAATTCCTGTATACCGTTTATATAGGGTATATCCTTTAGGGGATGAAGGGAGATTGCCATGGAAGGGGAGGAGAAGTACGGCACCTATCGCTACCGGTGGGTAGTCCTGGTCGCGTTCATGTTCGTGGCCGCCCTGACCCAGCTCATGTGGCTCAATTACGCCCCCATACTATCGCGGACCCAGGAGCTGATGGGCTTTTCCGACGAGTTGCCGATAGTGATCCTGATGCTCATGTTCCCGCTGGTTTACATACCGGTATCCATCCCCGCCGGTTTCGTCATCGACCGCAAGGGCTTCCGCTATGCGGTGATGATCGGCGCCTCTCTCACCGCCGCCTTCTCTTTTCTGCGCCTTTTCGTAGACAACTACGCCCTGGTGCTCATCGGGATGATCGGCATCTCCGTGGGCCAACCCTTCGTGCTCAACAGCATCACCAAGATGGTGAGCACCTGGTTTCCCTCCGACGAATCGGCGATAGCCAGCGGCTTGGCCACCCTGTCCCTCTTCGTGGGCATGATCGTCGCGCAAGCCGCTACCCAACCGATGCTCGAGGCTTTCGGCGACGATCTCGGCGCCTTACGCCTGGTAGTGCTCATCTACAGCCTGGCCGCTGTGGCGGGATTCGCATTCTTCGCCCTGTTCGGCAAAGCCCGGCCGCCCAAGCCGCCCAAGCGGGCGGAACAGGAGGCCCTGGGCGAGGATGTGGCAATCAACATGAAAAGCCTGCGCTCCCTCTTCGGGTTGCACAACTTCCGCATCCTGTGCTTGATCATCCTGGTCGGCAACGGCGCCTTCGTCGGCCTCATGCAGTTGATCGAGGATATCCTCGGGCCCAAGGGCATCGAATCCGAAACCGCGGGATACATCGGCGCGGTGATGGTGATGGCGGGGGTGATCGGCTGCATCGTGCTCCCCCTCATATCCGACAAGTTGATGTGGCGCAAGCCTTTCCTGCTCCTGGCGTCCTTCATGGCCGCGCCTACCCTCTTCCTGATGGGTGCCCTGAATAATACCTTCCTCATCTTCATCGTCGGGGGCTTCCTGGGGTTCTTCCTCCTGAGCGCTTTTCCGATATTGCTCGCCTTCTCCGAGGAGACCACCGGCGCTCACCTCACCGGGACAGCCACTAGCATGCTGCTGCTTCTGGGCAACGCCGGAGGTGTGATCCTGACCCTGGTCATGGAGGGCATCAAGGCGGCGACCGGTGGGGAGAACTTCTTCTGGGCCATGGTCTTTTTGGCGGCGCTGTTCGTGGCGACGTTCTTTGTCGCCCTGCGCATCCGGGAAGAGCACGCTTAAGAAACGTTCACAGATCCATGTTAAGAAAGGTAGCTTGGGATCCTTTCAAACGCGAGGGCGACACAGGACATATCCTATAACCGTACGCCTTCGTTTGGTACCGAGCCGTCCCCTGATGCGTAAACCCATATGTCTTCGAGTCTCTCTCCACCAGGCGCGCAGCGCACACCATGATCCTGTTCATCGGCGGCTATTGCTATTGAGGCTATCGAGCTTCACCCTCTGAGTATCCTTTCAGCGTCGTCCTGTCATAACGGCCCCGCTCTACTCGGATATAATCTATTGAGACCGGATGGAAAAGAAGCGGTGGTAATGAATGAGCGCTATTATGAAAAAGCTCTTAAAGATCTTTGTCATCCTGGCCCTTGTCTGCGTGGCAGTGTTGGGGGGAGTGCTTGCCTTCCTGCACTCGCCCTTCTTCAGGTATCCGGCTGATGGTGAATACCCTCAACCTCGCATCAATGAACTCATCTGGCCCACCATCGGCTATCCCGCCATGGTGGTTCCGGGCGAGGTCCTGGAAGTGGAGGTGGACCTGTGGGCGGGCGA
>Ga0315285_10005708_pt1 | contig 12797 bp, 8 predicted proteins | sample YL17G09_36_MG_FD_203698 | JGI IMG/M metagenome (GOLD analysis project Ga0315285, IMG submission 203698) | Sediment microbial communities from Yellowstone Lake, YNP, Wyoming, USA - YL17G09_36 | ecosystem: Environmental > Aquatic > Freshwater > Lake > Sediment | place: USA: Wyoming | collected... | reverse complement strand
CAAGGCAAACTTGGCAATTTGATACGATGCAAAAGGCAAACGCAACTCTACATCGTGGAAACTGCAGATTTTCTCGTCCCTCTCAATGTTACTTTCATGAATCTTGACCACATCGTTGTACATCGTTTTTCTTACTTGCTCGTCTCCTTCCAGCATATACTCGTTAACGTAGCGTTGGTAACCTCCGAAAAGCTCATCCGCACCCTGTCCCGCAAGCAACACTTGGAATCCTGCTTCTGCCGCTTTCTTTGCCGTCCAGTAAAAAGGCAAGCCGATGCTGGCTTTGATGGGGTCTGGCTCTTCAATGAGTTCAACTACTTTTGAAATGATTTTCTCGATGTCCGCTTCTTTGAATAGGTGAATGTGTAAGGGCAACTTTAACTCTTCAGCTGCTTTCCACGCTTCTTCGGTTTCAGGCTGGTTCTCCAAACTCACGTGTATGAGGTGAACGTTTACGCCGCATTTCTTAGCTAGAAAGGCGACTAAGCTGCTGTCTAATCCTCCTGAAAACGCCACAGCAACTTCTTTTAAACCTTGTACTCTCCCGTGGACTGAGCGCTCCAGCAGCTTCTGCACTGTTTCAGCCGCTTCCTCCATAGTTTTGGGCTTTGGCTTTGCGTACGCTATCGTTTTGACTGGTTTGAACTTGAAACCTTCTCGGCTGACAACCGCCACATGCCCAGGTGGAAAAGACCGAGGCTCCTCAATTCCGAGTTTCCATAAGGCTTTTCGGTTCGACGCAAGCGCAGCGACTGCCTCGTCCTCGCCATAATACAGGGGTTGTACTCCTACTGGGTCTCTCGCCGCTATTATTTCCTCGGTTTTGGCTATAATCAGGGAAAAGTCGCCCTCGATGCCCTTCAGAAGCGCTTCAGCCACCTCGCCATAGTCGCGTTGCATATTCTTGGTAACAAACGCCGCAATTGGAGTTCTTGAAGTCGGCGAGTAAATTCTTCCCTCGAAGACAACCGTTGCATCTTCCAACCTCAAAAGTTCAGGCTCGTCCACTGCGAGGGGCTTCGACTTTGAGAAACCTACTGCTATAGGGGAGTTCAGATTTTGGGTGCGCAGACCCTTCACGTTCTCTTGTAATGTGACAACACTGGTCGTAGCTATTCCAAACCCCAAAGTGCTACGTGTGTTTATCGCTTCAAGTACCTCAATAACTTTTGGCGCCACGTTCCCGCCCTTCTTATCCAACACCGCAACCATTGTCCTCATGGCTAACCACGTTCCAGTTCAATGCTGCTGAGTAATTGTTTTGGTAAAACATTAATCTTTAACCCGCATATCATTCAGCGAGGAGATAACACTTGCCGATTCTACCCATAGACACGGGCCGCTACGGAACACCCGAAATGCTTAAAGTCTTCAACGAAGAAGCACGCGTCCAAAAACTGCTCGACGTCGAAGCTGCCTTAGCTTGGGCACACGCCGAGGTAGGCAACATCCCGCGGAAGGACGCTGAAAAAATCGCGGCCATGGCTTCAACAAAACACGTCAAGTTAGACCGGGTGAAAGCCATCGAGAAAGAGATAAAACACGACATCGCATCTCTGGTCCGCGCTTTAAGCGAAGTCTGCGGGTCAAGCGGCGCTTACGTCCACTTAGGCGCCACAAGCTACGACATCGTTGACACCGCCAACGCCCTACAGCTGAAAGACGCCTTAGACATCATTGAGAAAAGATTAACCAGTTTAAGGAGCATCCTGCAGGAGAAAGCCGGACGGTACAAAGAAACGGTCATGATGGGCAGAACCCACGGCCAACACGCCCTGCCAATCACGTTGGGTTTCAAGTTTGCGGTTTGGGGGCGTGAAGTCACCCGTCACATCCAAAGGCTCAGCGAATGTCGAGAACGCGTTGTAGCTGGCAAGATGAGTGGTGCCGTCGGCACGCAGGCTGGTTTAGGCGAACACGCGGTGCAAATTCAAGAACTTGTCATGAAACGGTTGGGCATTAACGCTGCGGAAATTTCGACGCAGATTGTGCAGAGAGACCGCTACGCCGAACTCGTTTGCTCGATGTCCATTGTTGCTTCTTCGCTGGAAAACTTTGCCACGGAAATCCGTGAACTCCAAAGACCCGAAATCGGAGAACTCTTCGAATCCTTCGAAACCGAAAAACAGGTAGGCAGTTCCACCATGCCCCACAAGCGCAATCCTGAAATTTGCGAGCGCGTCTGCGGTTTAGCCCGAATCGTTCGAAGCCTCACCATCCCCGCGCTTGAAGACGTTGTGACTTGGCACGAGCGTGATTTGACGCAATCCTCAACTGAACGTTTCGTTCTTCCAGAAGCCTGCATCCTGACCGACTACATACTCTCTCTGTTGACCGACGTTGTGGCTAACCTGCGAGTTGAAGAGCAACGCATGCTGCGAAACATTGATTTGACTCAGGGACGCGCGATGTCCGAGTCCGTCATGATGGCATTAACTAGGAAAGGCGTGAACAGGCAAGAAGCCCACGAACTGCTCAGGAAACTAACCATCAAAAGCGAACTTGAGCAGCGTAACTTCAAAGAAATTCTCATAGAAGACAAGTTCGTCCACGGAAAACTGAACGAGAAAGAAATCGATGGCGCATTGAACCCTAAAAGCTACCTTGGCACCGCAGTTAAGCAGGCAGAAGCGTTTACAAAAACTTAGTATTCGGTCAGTGCCTTCTGCTTCCATTCTTCGCCTTTTTCGAGTTGCTCCCACTTTTCCTTCTTAACGAACCCGCCAACCTGCTCCTTTACTTTTTTGGCTAACCCTGATCCCAGAAGACTTATCAAATCGTCCATCTTTGCGTGCCTTATGTCTTCTATCGTCTTGTATCCTGCATTGTACATTGTGCGCCCTCGGACTCGACCGATGCCTTCAAGTTTTACAATTGGCAATAATTCCCGTTTTATTCCTTTAGTTACCCTTTCTAGTAGCTCAGAAGCCAAAGGCAGGATATGCTTATCTCCCAAGAGCGTTGCCAATTCGTTTGTGGCGTGGATTAGCCATTTCCCCTTTTCGATTATCCTGTAGAGGTCGCCTGGCTGCACTCTGTATTTTTCCAACAGTTTCTCCTCGCTTGTTTCTTCAATCCAACCGTTCAGAATAATGGCTGTTTTTATCTCCCCCAGAAACTCTTCGTACGCTATGTGGTCGTCCCACTCGTTGGGTGGTGACGTGAAAAGTTCTTCCCTGTGCTCTTCCATGAGAACGGCAACTTCGTCAAGTTCTTGCCCATATGGCCTCATCACGGGACCCATGTCTGGGGTGTGAGTTATCAAATGTAGCATGCTCAGGTCTGTCAATCGTGGAGGCTTTTGCTTTAATGCGTCCCGAATCACCACTGCCGATACAGGGTCAATGTAGAGGTCGCTGACGCGCTTGCCAAACTTTGTCGCGCAAATATTCTCTCCGTCGACGTACAACATTTCCTCGTCATACAGGTACTTCAGAATTTTGGCAATGACGCTCTTGATGGCTTTAACGTCATACTGGTGAGCGTAGAAAGTTTTCCCGAAGAACTCGTAGACGCCGTTTTCGGTGTGCGCGAAATCCGACGCCACTGTCGCCAGCACGTGACCCCTGATGATTTTCTCCACGGCAAGCCTCGACCATATCCGTTCTGGTCGCGCGAGAACAAAATTTGCCATGAGGTAATCCGCTTCGTCCGCGGTTTTGGCGATGAGTATGGCTTCGCCCACTTTGTCGTATTTGGGTCTTCCTGCTCTGCCAGCCATCTGTTTGTATTCTAAAACGCTTATAGGGTAATATCCGTAGCCTGGTTCGTATCGCCTGTAATCTTGTACTATCACGATGCGGGCTGGAAGGTTCACTCCGAAAGCCAAAGTGGGTGTAGCAGTCAGTACCTTAATCTTTCCCTGCTTGAACAAGTTCTCGATTAGCTTGCGGTGTGCTCCACCCAAGCCTGCATGGTGAAAAGCGGTGCCACATCTGACCAATTCGGCCAAGGATTCGCTGATCCGAGTTTTTTCATCAGCGGACAAAATCTTCTCTGCCTCTTGCTCCAGCGTTCTTTTCGCAGGTCTGGAAAGTACGTCGCAGGTTTGCTCCGCGATTTTTTTCGCCAGAGCCATTGAGTTCTTCCGCGTGGATGCGAAAACCAATGCTTGGCCACCCGTTTTCACCGTGTTCAAAGCCAGGTTCACGGCGTCGTTGCTTGTTTTGCGGTTAATTTTTCTTGCGTCGCCATCCTTGAACTGGATTTCATCATGCAGAAGCACGCCCTCTTTCAGCGTTACGGGTCGCCATTCGGTGATGACGAATTGTGCTTTGAGCCATGCGGCGATTTCGTCAACGTTGCCCATCGTTGCACTCAAAGCCAGAATTTGCATTGTCGGGTTAACCTGTAGAAGCCTGGCAAGCACCACTTCAAGTGTCGGACCGCGTTCCGCCTCGTTTAGCAGATGTACTTCGTCGGCAACTACTAGCGAGATTTCGTCCATCCACTTGGCTCTGTGCCTTAGGAGCGAGTCTGCCTTTTCGTTGGTTGTTATTATGATGTCGTATTTTCCCAGCCAAGGGTCGCTGCTGTCGAAATCGCCTGTGCTGATTCCGATGTTCACTTTTGTGCCGTCTGCTTTCTTAAGGGAAGTATATTTCTTGAAATCTTCGAATTTTTCGCTCGCTAAAGCTCTCAAAGGCGCCAAGTAAACCGTTTTTCCGTTCCTTTCGAGGACGTGCTTGAGGCAGCAGAGTTCAGCGACCAAAGTTTTTCCAGAGGCTGTTGGGCTGGCTAGAACGAGGTTTTTGCCTTCAAGAGCTCCCGCTTGTATGGCTTCTTCTTGCGGAGGGTACAGCTCGGTGATTCCGCCTTGAATGATAATTTCTTTGAGCTGTTCGGGAATTGGGAGTTCAGCTATTTTCACTTTGTACGCGCCATCTTCAAGATATTTAGTTTGTCAGGGTGAGTAAGAGTTTGTGCGGGTTTATAGTGTTTTTTCGTTGCTGGAACCTGTTTCGCCATTATTTGAGTTCTCTTTGGCTTTGCAATTTGATTGCTGCCAGTTGCCTATAGTTGCTTTTTATGCTGCTGCTCTGTCGTGCTCGGCAAAGCTTATCCCCCTCTATAAATAGATTCAACTAGAAATTAGACTATCGCGGACTAGCTGCTCGGAGCAGACTATACCCCCCTTATATAGAGTTCAATTGGGGAGTGAACTTTCTGTCCATTACTGATATGTCATAAATTAAGAAACCAGACTGAAAACATCTCAAAAAGCATAGTCCTCTCAAACCGCATACTGCAAAAAATAGAGCAAGAAGCCTCAAAACAGAAAAGATCAAGAAGTGAATGGGTAGAACTACATTTTGAGACGTTTTTCTTCAAACCATCAAAGCCTGAAAGCGAAATTGCAGTAAAATCCATTTAAAAAAGATGAAGTGGGCATGTAGTTTTGCTGTTCCTGTGGAGGAACAGTTTGTTCCTCAGAGATAGCTAATAGGCACTTCCAATAATCATGTGTTTGATGAGTAGCCTGAAAAAGCTTGTCGCTTTAGTCATTGTTCTTGTTGCGCTAACGGCTTCATTTGTAGTTGTTGTTCCGCCTGTGAGAGCTTCGGGAGATTTGTGGGTGTCAAGAACCCCTTTGCCTATTTTAGTGAAAGATTTCGCGGCTGTTGCAGTAAACGGAAAGATATACGCTGTAGGCTACAACTATACTAACACCAATTACGCAAACACGTATTTTTACGTGTATGACACATCCTCCGACACGTGGGTTTCAAAGACGCCCATGCCAATTAACCAAAGCATATTTGCCATCGCAACGTATCAAAACAAAATCTACGTCATAGGCGGATGGATACAATGGGACACAGAAACAATTGCCACTAACTTGGTGACCGGAGCAAACCAAGTGTATGACATAGCTAACGACAGTTGGGAAACTAAAGCGTCCATGCCATGGCCGAGAGCAGGCGTGCAGGCTAATGTGGTGGATGGAAAAATCTACGTGGTAGGAGGAGGGCTCCAAAATGGAGGTGCTTCGCAGGCTAACGAGGCTTATGATCCAATAACCGATTCTTGGACCGAAATGGCGCCCATACCAACCCCTGTTTCCGATTATGCTTCGGTGGTTGTTGACAACAAAATATACGTGATGGGCGGCGGACACGGAGGCAAATACGGAAACGCAGGTAACTTGGTTCAAATCTATGATCCTAAAACGAACACTTGGGCTTCGGGTGAACTCCTTCCTATTCCTGCTGGGGATGCCGCAGCAGGCGCAATTGGCGGCGTGTTGGCGCCTACGCGGATTTATGTTGTCGGCACCACAAATGAATATTTTGATCTAAACAGCACAGCCATAACCCAAATCTATGATACGCAAACGAACAGTTGGACCACTGGAGCTTCAATCCCAGTCCCTGCCTACATCGACTTTTCTATAGTAGTCGTAAATGACACGCTTTACGCCATGGGAGGCAAACCCTTTGCACGGGGAGTTCCCGGCCTTTTTCCCGCAGTAAATGAACAGTACTTTCCGCGAAACTCTGAAGGATTCACACCGTTACCTTCGCCTTCTTCAAACGCTCCCACGACCAGTCCATCACCATCGCCAACAGTAACAACATCTCCAAGTCCATCGCCCGCCTCAGGAGCTACGGTTGTGCCGACACGGAGTCCTTCAACATCGCCTTCAGCTCAACCAACACAATCGGCTCAGCCTCAGCCAATGACCTTGCAAGTAGAATTCATCTACGCTGCCGCAGGCGTATTAATCATTGCAATAATCGTCGCAGTTGCGCTAAGTCTTAAAAGAAGACATAACCAACCTAATTATTAGTTTATTACCGTTAGTTCTTCGTTCTATTTTTTGTCACTTTCACCCCAAACTCTGACTACGCTTTGTTTCTTGTGAATAACTTGGTGGTGTTTTTGTGGTTAGGTTTTTTTACTTGAACTTGCAGTATTAAGGTATAAGTGCGTTATTAATTCTGAAAAGGACGTGATTGTGTGGTTGAAAACGTTAAAGAACTCCTCAAACTTCATGAAGGCATAAAACACGAAGTTTACTTAGACAACGAAAACAGCACCATGGTTCCCCAAGAAGTGCTTGACGCCATGCTGCCCTACTACAATAAACGCGCTTACGGAAATCCAACGCTCACGCACAAGCCTGGCTGGGAAGCATTTAACGCAATTATGGAGTCATCCCAGAAGATCGCAAAATTTGTAGGCGCAAAAATCCTTGAAGAAATCACCTTCACACCTAGCGAAACAGAAGCAAACAACTTAGCCCTGATGGGTTCCGCATTTGCCAACAAAGACAAAGGAAAGAAAATCATAATTTCCGAAATTGAACCGATAAACGTCATGAACGTTACCGACATGATGAAGAAATACGGCTACACAACAACAAAAATCCCCGTGAACCAAGAAGGCTTAGTTGACCTTGAGAAGCTAAAGGAAGCCGTGGACAAAGAAACCGTCCTTGTCAGCATCTCAGCCGTAAACAACGAAATTGGCACCGTTCAGCCCCTCAAAGAGGCACTGGACATAGTCAAAGACAAAAACCCCGCTGCAATTTTCCACACAGACGCTTCCGACGCATACGGCAGAATCCCCTTCAACGTGCAAGATGTTAAAGTGGACATGGCAACCATAAGCAGCTACAAAATCTTGGGTCCCAGAGGCGCAGGTGCTCTGTACATCAGGGAAGGCGTGAACGTGGAGAAAATCTTGGAAGGACAAGTAGGCACACAGAAGCTCTGGCCAGGCATCGAAAACACGCCGTTAATCGTTGGCTTCACGAAGGCATCCGAGCTGGCTTTCAAAGATTTCGACGCAAACGTCAATCACATGCGCATAATGCGGGACAAACTCATAGATGGCATATTACAGACAATGACAGATGTGAAGCTTAATGGGGCAAAAGGTACCAAGCGAGCACCCGACAACGCCAACATAAGCTTTCTGAGATGCGAAGGCGAAGCCCTCACCATAGAGCTAAGCCTCAAAGGCGTCTACGTATCAAGCGGAAGCGCCTGCAGCCGAAGACTTCTACAGCCAAGTCACGTTCTCGTAGCAATAGGGCGAAGGTTCAGCGAAGCTCACGGCAGCATACTCATGAAAACCACGCGCTACCATACAGAAGAAGATATAACATATGTTTTAGATGTGCTTCCTAGCTCAGTGGAGCGAATAAGAGGAATAGTTGGCTCAACAGGAGTTGATTAAGAATGTCCCGTATACCCTTACCCTACAACCCTAAAGTTCTTGATCTCTTCAGAAACCCCAAAAACCTAGGAAAAATGGAAGATGCCTCGGTCGTCGCTGTCGCTGGAAATCCTGCGTGCGGAGACATGGTGACCTTCTACCTAAAAATCACCGAACAAGGCATCATAGAAAAGGCGTCTTTCGAAAGCTACGGCTGCGCAGCAAACATAGCCACTTCAAGCATAGTCACCGAGTTGGTTAAGGGCTTAAGCCTTGAAGCCGCTTGGAAAGACATAACCTGGAAGAAAGTAACCGACGAAGTAGGCGGTTTGCCCAGCATAAAGTTCCACTGCGGAGTTCTCGCGGTAGGTGCCTTGAAACGGGCAATTAGAATGTACTATGAGAAGAAGGGAACCGCACCAACCTGGTTACCTCAGGAACACACGTTCGAAGAGAAGCAGGCTTTGGAAGAAGAAGAACTGGCAAAAATGCTCGCAAAGCGGCTGAAATTGGAGGAAAAGTAGTTCTGGATGCCTACAAGATACGCGAAGACTTCCCTATACTTAAACGGAAAATAAACGATAATCCCCTCATATACTTCGATAACGCCGCTACCACGCAGAAGCCTAGACAAGTCATCGAAGCGGAAAAGGACTTTTACGAAAACCACAACGGCAACGTGCATAGGGCAGTGCATACGCTTTCGCAGGAAGCCACAGAACTGCACGAGAAAGCCCGCGAAAAAGTCGCCGAGTTCATAAACGCGAAAGAGTCAGCGGAAATCGTTTTCGTGAGGGGCACAACTGAAGCCATAAACCTAGTTGCTTACTCCTGGGGGCTTCGGAACCTGAAACAGGGCGACGAAGTATTGCTGTCTCTGATGGAGCACCACAGCAACATCGTCCCATGGGAAATAATCTCAAAAATGACAGGGTCCAACGTCAAATATGCCCAAGTGAACAACGACGGCACCCTCGACTATGACGACTACGAGAGCAAATTTACCAGCAAAACCAAACTCGCCTGCCTAAGCCACGTTTCAAACGTCAGCGGCGTAATAAACGATGTAAAACGAATAGCCAAAGTTGCCCACGAACATGGCGCATTGATGCTTGTTGACGGCGCCCAATCTGTTCCCCACATGCCCGTAGATGTCAAAGACTTGGATGCGGATTTTCTGGCATTCTCAGGACACAAAATGCTGGGTCCAACAGGCATCGGCGCACTCTACGGCAAAAAATCTCTTCTCGAAAAAATGGAACCTTTCCAAGGCGGAGGAGAAATGATAAAAGAAGTATCCTACAGCAAAAAGAGCGAACACTGCGGCATATCCTGGAACGACCCACCCTGGAAGTTCGAGGCGGGAACACCCAACATAGCCGGCGGAATCGCATTGGCTGAAGCCATCAAATACCTTGAACGCTTAGGCATGACGGAAGTTCTGCGGCACGAGGTAACGCTAACGGAATACGCTCTCAAACGGATGCAAGAACTCAAAAAAGTCACAGTTTATGGACCCACCGACGTTTCTCTGAAATGCGGAATAATCCCCTTCGGAGTGGACGGCTTATCATCCCATGACGTTGCACTTTTCTGTGACAACTACGGCATAATGCTACGCAGCGGTTTCCATTGCGCACAGCCTTTGCATCAGGTTTTCAAACTGCAGTCTTCGGCGCGGTCAAGCTTCTACATTTACAACATAACCCAAGAAATCGACCGTTTCATAGAAATATTGAAGGAGATGGAACAGTTCTAATGTCAACTGTTGAAGATTACGTAGCAAGAATCGAAGGTACCTGCGGCGCAGAAAAAGACATTATAGTAGTATTCAAGTATGAAAAGAAAGAGGAAGCCATAACGCGCATCCTCAAGAAAGCAGAACTGAAGAACAATCTTTCTGGAATAATATTCGAGTTAACTTTTCAAGGCGTTTCCTTCCGCGTGTACTCCAGCGGAAAAGCCATCTTCCGAAGTATCAAAAACAGAGAAGCCCTGAACGCCATCTTGGCGGCTCTTTTGCTGTAGCGCAGATCCAAGTTTGCCCTTTTCTTGAGTGCTCAACAAGGAAGCAATTAACCTGTAATCCTAGACTTTATTTCGTGAAGAACCGCTTTGGGGAAAGCTCTGGATTCTTTGTCGATTGCCATCAGCAGAGCTAGATAAATTACGCCACCCACCGCAGTCGTAATCAACGTAGTGCTTATTTTGTTCGGGTGTGGTCTTAGCAGGAACAGCACTGATCCCATCACTGCTGAAGCGGAAACGTACTTCGCTATGCTCCTCCATGGGATGCTAACCGCGGTCATTTTGCGAACAATAATGTACAAGGCAGCGAACGTGATGAAATGCACCCCGGTATTGATTACGCTAACTGAAAATGCAGCCTGCAGTGGTTGATTCAGCGCGTAAGTCGTCAACACGTAATAAGTCAATGGAAGCGTCAATGCAGCTTGCACATAGGGCAAAGTGAAAGCCAAAAACAGCTTACTCTTCACCAGTTTCCGGAACGACATCCTTCCGTCTTGATCAACGTTTTCGAAGCCGTAAAGCACTGAACTAAAAAGTCCCCCAGCTACCGTGATCAACGCGTCTATGGCTAAGACCATTATCACTATATACGCTCCTCGATACAGCACAAACGATTCTGGATTCTCCGGGCTCAAAAGCAAGATGTACGAGTCAGCTAGCGCCATCGCACCCGCCGCCATAGGCAAAGCAAACATTAAAACCATCTTCAGTGAGGTGGTTATGTCTTCGCGTTTTTTATCCGCTAAGAGTTTAGGGTAAAGGGCAAAAGCCAAGAAAGACGAGTAGGTGATGATGCCAGCTATTTGCGCCGCTGCACCGTATATTCCTCTAGCGTCCTTGGTTCCGTAAGTGAAAAGCAAGATGAATATGAAAGCTGCAAGCTGGGAGCCTGCCACACTGTAGATGCTTACCACCGAGCTTTTAAGCCAATCTTTCACATAACCCCATTGAATTCGCTGTTTCAATTCATCTGCGAGAAGCCTGTAATAGTAGGTCGCTTGTATGCCAAAAGCTATTATGCTTGCTACTACAGCGCCTAAGAGCGGATGCCCAAGTTGGACAATTAACACATAGCCTATTGCCACCTTGCCGACCTGCTGGAAGAGCAATCCGTAACCTATTGCATGCGGCTTGTACGCTTGTAAACATGCTTCAAAGATGCTGATGCTGTAAAACTCTATTATTTGGATCGAGGCTACGAGGTATATCGGGAGAAAATCGCTGGTGACCTGGAAAATGGGGAGAATCAATGGAATAAGCGCTAGATAGATGCCAGTGCATATCGCAGAGATTATTACGGTTGTTGCTAATCCTGTTTTGGCGGCTCCTTCTTTCCCTCTTGCGAAATATCGCATGACCCAGAATGGAACTACTCCCATAAGCATCGTGAAGTACGCGAGGACGTCGTTTATGTTGAACCATATACCGTACTGTGGGCTTGTGTCTGGGTTTTGCAGGAGTGCCCGAGCCAACATGAACTGAAACAGAAATCCCGTGGCTACACTGAGCAGTTTAGCGGCGAAAATCGCGTAACCTGAATATTGCAGCCTGATCTCTCTCTTTGCCAGTTGGAACACCCGTGCGTAGTTCAAAACAATATGCCCTGTGAGTAATTTAATTTTGTGTCGGACAGCGCGTTTATCTCGTTCTAGCAGATTATCGCATCAACTTCTGAACCTACCAAAACAAGTATTCTGGTTGAAACTGATTAAACCAAAAGTAAGAGGGCGATATGTCAGCGAGTCCGCAGCATAAATCGAATCTTCATTTTGGTTCTGCTCACCCAATTAAACACTGGGAAAAGCGGGTTCTTAAGCCATTGCGGCAGAGTATCCTTGAAATCCCTGTGCAGTCCTAGCGCAGTTGCTGCTATACCTTTCCTAGTCAAGGGTATGTAGTACCGTGTTAAAGAGAATTTGGTGAAGCCATTGCTTTGTTTGAAGCTGTCCAAAGACGGGTGGTTTCCCATTCTCCCATACATAATCCACTGGATTTGACTTGCTGCGCAGACTTCTACTGCCTTTGCAACAAGAGAATTGTTAACTGCTTTGTCCCAGTATTTCTGCAGCGAAAGAATCTGCGATATAATCGCTACATTGTCTCCATGGACCAGTTGTATGAACCCTGCAAGCTCATCTTGGAAAAACGCTCCGATAAACGTGCATCCTCGTGCTGAAAGAACGCCTGCCTTCACAAGCTCACGTGATATTCCAAAGTATTGAAAAGCTCGTCCTTGACGAATCGGTGTCTCATTATAAATTTTCCATATGCCTTCAACCAGCTTCTCGCTCGGCTCAACAGTTGCTGTTGTTACGCCGCTTTTTTCGGCTTTGCGTACCATGTTCCGTGTCTTTTTTCCGATGCCGTTCCTCCAGTCGCGGTAAGTTGTGACTTGAAGGAGTGCAATGGCGTCTTCTGCCTTTACCCAGTTTTTAGGTGGGTTGGGGATGTTGCAGCACCATTTTCGCTCTAAGAAAGTGAAAAGGTCCACTCCTCTTTCAGCGAGCTTTTCCTTAAATTCCTCCGCTGGCACAAAGTCTCGTTCATACTCCCTTGTGCTATACTTCCCTATGCCCGCGTAGCTCGCGATTTTGGCAAAACCT
>Ga0315285_10005707_pt1 | contig 12803 bp, 12 predicted proteins | sample YL17G09_36_MG_FD_203698 | JGI IMG/M metagenome (GOLD analysis project Ga0315285, IMG submission 203698) | Sediment microbial communities from Yellowstone Lake, YNP, Wyoming, USA - YL17G09_36 | ecosystem: Environmental > Aquatic > Freshwater > Lake > Sediment | place: USA: Wyoming | collected... | reverse complement strand
CGTGTGCGAGGAAATATCCTGGCAGTGCGGTTCCTGAGCCCGGCCCCAACGGGGCAGGCAGGGCGATTGCGGATAGCCACGGGCGCAAGCCCGTGGACCGTGCATTCATTGATCCGGAGCCCCCCTCGGGGGCCTAAGGCCAGCGGGGCGAATGAGACCTTCAATCGCTCCGCTGGGGCTCTTTGCCTGGAAACCGGCGTTCCACGGGCTTGCGCCGCGTGGCTAATCGCAAACGTCCCTACGGGACTAAGACGACCTCCAGCAACAATTCCAAGCTGCCAGGAAAAATACTCGCACATCGACCTCGCCGCGCCGCGCGGCCGGGGCATTGATCCTGGCCGGACCATTCCCAATTCACGCCTCCAGGATCATAAGCCGGTCAGGCAGGCCCAATCCCTTGTCTTTTCGGCGCTTGATACCGCCGAGAACTGGGATATAATGCGCATATCGGGTCGGGATTCCGGGATGTGAGCGCCAGCCCAGCCGAGAACGCTCAGGAAAGGGCGCAAAATGGCGATGGGACTTCCAATCTACGCCGTACAGGAGCATCAAAATGAGCGAATTACGTCCCCCTCCCCCCAAACCCCCCGCTCCCCGGGCAGAGCCGCCCGCCAGCCCGAGCGGTCAGCGCAAAATCAAATTTCCTATCAGTTACTCCCCGATCGTGTCGCGACCGCGCCACGTCTCGACTCTACCAGATTTCCATACGATTGACGATTGAAGAATGAACGGGTACAAAAGGTTGTGGAATTAGCGGCGAATCCGGGCGTAGGGCAGCAACGAAGAGGCATTGACCATGAAACGAGCACTTAGACGCATCCATTCAGGGGGTGCCCTGTGGCATGACGACCCCGCCAGTAGCGGCACCATCGATGGTCCGCACGCCCGACTGCTGGGTGATTGCTCCGGATTGAGGGGCAACTGTACCCTCCTTTGGGGCGATTGCTCCGGCCTGAAGGGCGACTGCAGCGGCGTGAGTGGCGAATGCACCAACGCGAAGGGTAACCTTGACTCGTGCGATCTCACTGATGAGGAACGGGCATTTGGCGTTAGCATCGATGATTTGATGCCCGGCGCGGGCGGGAATGCCAATGAATAGCCGAGTATGGTGTGCGACTCGTCATCGACTCGCACACGCAATCTTCGCAATGACTGTTGGCAGAGCATTTCCTGACCACGCTTCGGTACGCCAGTTGCCATGCTTCCGGGTTGTTGTCGTTGCGGAAGCATGTCTTCGCCGGTCGCCTTCCTCGACAAGAAGATTTCCCTCTGAACTGCAAATGCTCTGACGCCTGGATGTCGCCCGATAAGGAAGAAAGGCGAATAATGCTCTACTACGGATGCCCCAAATGCGGATCTCCCATGGCGAGCCCCGATTCCCTGGCTGGACAGTCCGACCAGTGCCCTGATTGCGGCAACGTCACCACCGTGCCCAATGCGGCAATAGTTCCCGCGAAGGCCGAACCCATTGTGCGCCGCGTGAATCAGGCCGTGCTCCAACCTCTGAAGAAGTTTGACCTGAACATCGAAAAGGTGCTCGAAGACTGGGAAACCTATCACGCCGTCCGAGAGGCCATTGCTAACGCGATGGATGAGCAACTCCTCACCAGATCAAAGGACATCGAGATATTTCAAGACAAGCAGAAGTCTTGGCACATCAGAGATTTTGGGCGTGGCCTCAAGTACGAACATCTCACACAGAAGGAGAACGAGGAGAAGCTCCAGCACACGAATCTCATCGGCAAGTTTGGCGTTGGCTTGAAGGATGCACTCGCCACATTTAACCGCCGGGGAGTCAAGGTCCTCATCAAGTCCAAGTATGGTGACATCACTCTTGACAAATCCGAGAAACACGATTTTGAAGACATTGTTACTCTTCACGCCTGTATTTCCGAACCTTCGGAGCCAAACCTGTCTGGAACAGATTTCATCCTTCAAGGTTGCCTGCCCGCTGACATCGCTAAGGCCAAAGCGCTGTTCTTGAGGTTTTCAGGCGAACGAGTGCTTGAAAGCACTCAATTTGGGGAAGTGTTATCTAAGGACAGCACGGCTTCCCGAATCTACATCAATGGAGTGAGAGTGGCCGAAGACGAGAACTTCTTGTTTTCCTATAACATCACATCCTTGACCGCCGCGATCAAAAAGGCCCTCAACCGAGAGAGAACAAACGTCGGTCGCACCGCATACTCCGACAGAGTCAAGTCAATCCTTCTTTCGTGCAAACAGGAGATTGTTGCTAGATCTCTTGCCGACGACCTGAGAAACTTCGAGACAGGTACTTTGCACGATGAACTGAAATGGACCGACGTTTCTGTCCACGCAACCAAGATCCTTAACTCTGTTTCCAATGTTGTGTTTATGACACCATCCGAACTTGTTCAGGCAAGCATATATGTTGATGAGGCTAAGAAGGCCGGTTACCAAATTGTAACAATTCCTGAGAATGTCAGAGATAAGATTTCAGGCCAAATCGACCTGTCTGGAAATCCTATCCAAGACTTGTCTCAATTCAAACAAACATGGAATGAGAGTTTTGAATTCAAGTTTGTCAGCCCGAACATATTGACGCCTTCCGAACGTGCGGTCTATGATGCCACACCTAGGATTCTGGCACTCATAGGTGGTTTGCCAGGTAATGTAAAGGAAATCAAGATTTCTGAAACAATGAGAATGCAAACCTGCTCTTTCATCGAGGCTGCCGGGCTTTGGGATCCGCCGAGTATTATCATCAAACGCACTCAACTCAGAAGTCTTGAAGACTATGCCGGAACCCTGCTCCACGAGATTGGCCACGCCCGAAGTGGCGCACCTGATATATCCAATGAATTCGAGCAGTCTTTGACTGGTCTGCTCGGAAAGACTGGATCCCATATCGGCTATTAGGATATTAGCACCACAGAGCAACTTCATTTGCCGCCAGGCTTGTCCCTAAGCGACGACCAGGGCCGGGCCATGGAATACGGCCATTGAAAACCCCCCGCCCCCCGGCACAGCCCCCTGCCTGCCCCGGCAGAGCCGCCCGGCAGCCCGAGGGCCAACCCAAAATCAAATTTCCTATCAGTAGACGCATTCCCGCCTTGTCAGTTCTGGCTGGACCATTCCAGATTCACGCCTCCAGTATCATCAGCCGGCCTGGCAGGACGCTGGCCTCCAGAGGCAGCTCGGGGCCGACGTCGCCATCGACCTGAACCGCGGCCGGCCCGCCGCCGATTCGCAGGCTCCTGGCCCGTACCCTGATGGCCCCGGCTTGCCTATCCCGTCCCAGCAGCACCAGCAATGCACCGCGCAGGAACCTGGCTCCGCGGTCGCACGGAACCACCAGCACGTCGAGCAGCCCGTCGTCGGGCCGGGCCGACGCGAACACCGGCAGACCAGGCCCGTATGTCGGCAGGTTGCCCGCTATGACGATACCAGGCGCGTTGAAGACCTCGTTGCCATCGACGTGGACGGTCAAATCCGGGAACGGATACCGCCGGAAGGTCTCCCATATCGGCCCGACGTAGTCCAGGTTGCTGACAGGCCCTTTGCGTTTGCGGGCCAGCAGCTTCACGACATGCCCGTCGAAGCCGACGCCAAGGCAGGCAATGCACAGACGCTCGCCGTTGACCCTGACAACGTCGATCGCGCGGCGGCGTCCGCGGCCTAGCGATGCCGCGACCTTCGAGCCGTCGAGGGTCATCCCGAACGCCTTGGCGAAGAGGTTCTCGTTTCCCAGCGGCAGGTGGTAGAGCGGTATCCCCCGGCCAAGCAGGCCTTCGCCGACCTCTCGCACGGTGCCATCGCCGCCGCCGACCAGCACGGCGCGGGCGTCATCCGCGAAGCCGGCGGCAAGCTCTCTGGCGTGCCCCGGCCCATGGGTCTGTGAGAGGACCACATCGTAACCTTCCCGTCGCAGCCGCTCGCACAGGCCGCGCAGGCGCTCGACGGCCCGGCCTGGGCCGCTGATCGGGTTGACCACTATGCACACCCGGCCTGCCACTAAGCTTTTCTCCATGTCTGGCCCGCGCTGAGTCCGCCGGGGCCTGCGGCGCCTTGACCGCAAGGTGCGGTTCTGGCATCATCCGCGATGTCTTGTCAGTTTCGCCGCCGCACCTGGCCATGAGGTTTACTGTTAATGCTGGCGATCTTAATCACGTTTGCAAGGCTGCCCCTGGCGGGGGCGTTTGCGGTAATCGTCGCCGTCCAGGCCGGCAGGCCGAGCGTCCCGGCCGCCTGGGCGATTGCCCTGTTCGGCGTCGCGGCCTGCGAGGAGCTCTCGGACCTCCTCGATGGCATGGTCGCCCGGAAAACCGGAACCGCCAGCCGGCTTGGCGGGCTGCTCGATCCGCTGGCCGACTCGCTGGCAAGGCTGACGATGTACTTCGCAATGGCGCTGGCCGGGTGGATCACTATCGCGGTCCCGCTGGCTATGACGGCCCGGGACATCGTCGTCGCGTACACGCGGATTGTCCAGGCCCTTACCGGCGGCAAGACCTCGGCCAGGACCAGCGGCAAGCTCAAGGCCTTCGTCCAGGGCGCCGGGATTTTCGCCATAGTCGGCCTGGCCGCGGGCCAGGCCCGGCTCGACCCCAACCTTCTGCAAGTTCTTCGCGGCGGCATCGCGGCCTTGATCATCGCCGTCACTTCCTGGAGCCTTCTGGATTACATCCGCGGCGCGGGCCCCGGCATTCGCCTTCTGAGGCGCTGAAACGCTAGTGTAGTGTCTCATAATTGATGAACATTATGCCGCCCGATAAATTCTAAATCCGAAGCACGAAATCCTAAACAATTTCGAAATACAAAATCCAAAACAAACAAGAAGCTTCGACAGACGCTTGGGTTTCCCACGAATCGATCGCCGTTTACTGGCGTTTTGAGCATTTGAATTTTGCAATTCGGATTTGTTTAGGATTTAGAGATTCGAATTTCGGATTTACGAACTCGTGATAATTCACGATCTATTTGAGACACCACGCTACACATCTGGAACCCCGGTGCGGTAGAAGCGCAGCGCAATTTCGTCGGACGTGTATATGCGCTCACCGTCCCAGGCGAGGTCCTCGACTCCCCCGCCGGGCGCGTTGAACTGGCGGATGGTTGCCCGCCGGGCCGACCCGGTCCGCTCCAGCACGGCCAGGCGCATCTGATTGACGATGTCGATGCCGGCCTTGTTCTCGGCCTCGTAAAGATACCTGCCATCCGACACAAGCCCCTGGGAGAATCCCTCGTTCGTGTAGGAGAAGACCGTGCAGGACGCCATCTCGCCCCTGGCAAGGGCCTCTTCGTGGCGAATGACATGCGTTTTGTTGGAACGCCTGTAGTCGGAGATCGCCAAACACGTTTGACCATCCCACTCCAGCAGGCAGCACGCGCTTGTGCCGGCCAGGCCGGTCGGGAAACTCCCGGCCAGGCGCGGCTCGCCGGCCCGGAGGGATTCCTCGAGGTCGATCTTGTAGCAGCGGTTGGAGATGTGGTCCACGGCCCAGAGGTATCGCCCATCGAAGGCCAGGCCGCTGGTGTGGACCGCATCGGGCGGCATGTCGAACGTGCGAAGCAGCTTCATGCCGTCGGGATCGAACTCGTATACCCTGGACTTCGTGTCCTTCCAACTGTTGGCCAGCAGGATGCGCCCGTTGGCATAGGTCATGCCTTGCGGCGTGTATCGCTTCTCGCCCAGCGGCGTGGGGCCGAGGTCTTCCCAGGCCAGGCTGCCCACGCGTCGCGGGGGGCGGCGAAGCAGGAGATTCCAGTTGCCGCGGTGCAGGACGACGGCCGCGACCCCGGCCGCGACCGCGACCGCACCAAGCAGCACGGCCGCCGCCCCAAGAATCCAGAAGATCATTTTGGGTTCCTCATCACCATGCGCCTGCCGCCGGCGCGTCATCCGCGTCGGGGCCTTGCGCGTGGATAATGTAAGCGGGCCGGCGCGGGCGGTCAATTCCGATGCGGGATGGCGATAGTCCAGCCATTGCGGCCGCGAATCCGTTTGCCGCAAGTCGCGCGGCACTCGACGGGAGTAAATACCATCGCCGCGGCTGGGAAATTGCCGATATATTCGATATGGACATGAAATCGCACGAGCAAGTCATATATAAAGCTGGAGTCGCGGCAGGCATGGACGACCAATCGGAGTTCACCACTCAGGACCCCTGGCGGGTCTTTCGGATCATGAGCGAGTTCGTCGACGGCTTCGAGACGATGAGCCACGTCGGGCCGGCGGTGAGCATTTTCGGCTCGGCCCGGACTCCGCGGTCGCACCGCGACTACCTCCGGGCGCGCAAGTTGGCGGCAATGCTGGTCGAGCGGGGCTTCGCGATAATGACCGGCGGCGGGCCCGGGATAATGGAGGCCGCCAACCGCGGCGCCCACGAGGCCCACGGCACGAGCGTCGGGCTGAACATAACCCTGCCGCATGAGCAGGTGTCCAATCCCTGGGCGAACGTGAGGCTGGACTTCCGCTACTTCTTCGCCCGGATGGTCATGTTCGTCAAGTACGCCAACGCCTTCGTGTGCTTCCCCGGCGGCTTCGGCACGCTGCACGAGTTCTTCAACTCGATGACGCTCATCCAGACCGAGAAGGCCGCGCCGTTCCCCGTGGTGCTCATCGGGCGGCGATACTGGAGCGGGCTGATCGACTGGATGCGCAAGAGCATGCTCAAGGACACCTACAACAAGATCGATCCGGTGGACCTCGGCATTTTCCACCTGACCGACAGCCTCATCGAGGCCGCCAGGATCATCGAGCGGTGCTGCGAGGAAATCCGCGGCCAGGAAACCGCCCAGGCGCCGAGCGCACTGGCCCCATCGGGCGAGGGAACCTACGTCGGCAAGCCCGCCATCCCCGCCCGCCTGCCCCGAAAGCGCAAGGCCAGGCCCTGAGCCCATAAGCCCTCACCGGCAAATTCGAATCTCGAATCTCGAAATCCGAAACAAACCGCCAAATTCAAATGCTCCAAACGCCGGCGGAGGGCAGACCATAAGCAAGTTCCAAATGACAAGCACCAAATAACAAACAAGTTCCAAATTACAAATCCCAAACCACAAACTCAAAAGCGTGGCCTGTCCGCGGAATTGTCAGCTTGGGACCCGAAGGTGGGCTCTTGTTTGGTCCTTGGTGCTTGCTGTTTGGTCCTTGTTTGGAATTTGGTGCTTTGAATTTGTTTCGTATTTCGTGCTTCGAGATTCGGATTTGCTGAGCGGCAAAATGATGGTCATTTCTGAATCGCCGCCCTAGCGCCCGTGCCCCCGCCCCGGCGGGACCGGGTCGAAGCCGCCGCGGGAAAACGGGTGGCACCGCAGAATCCGCCAGATGCCCAGCATCGCCCCAACCAAAGGGCCTCGCAGGCGCACGGCCTCTATGAAGTAATTGCTGCACGTTGGTTGGAAACGGCAATGCCGGCCGATCAGCGGCGAGAGGGTTGCCTGATACGCCCTGACCAGGCCGATAAGCATGGCCGACAGCCCCGCCGAAAGCCAGCCTGCCGCCCGGCGGATCATGGCTGGGCCTGCCCTCCCCGGCCCGCGGCGCCGGCCAATGCAACCCGCCCGCCCAGCGAAACAACGGACTTGCTAAGGCTCGCCAGCGTCAGCCCCGCACCGGCCCTGGGCAGCAGCATGTAGTCCCACCCGGCCGGCAGTTCGGGACGGCTCAGGCGCATCGCCTCGCGGCACAGGCGCTTGATCCGGTTCCGCTGCACGGCGTTGCCATGACGTTTGGAAATCCCCACGCCCATGCGGCTGAAGGGCAGGCTGTTGGCCCGGGCCACCAGAGTCGCCAGCCGGTCGCGAGCGGAAATGCCGCAAGCGAACACCGAGTCGATGTCCGCCCGCCTTCGCAGCCGGTATAGTTTGCCCGCCTTGTAGTCCATGTCATGCCCATTCTAACCTAGATGCGAAGCGCTAGTAGTGTCGCCGTAAGGCGATATTCTTCTTCTTTCTGTACAGGCGCACCAAACTCAAAGAAGAAGAATAAGACAAGAAGAAGAAACATATGCCCTCACGGGCACACTACGAACGCCACGCGGAACCAGGCATCCTCTTGACCATCCAGGCCGGGGGCATTACAAACGTGTCCGGCCGGTTGAGCCTCGCGCCCGCGCCACGGATGGACGGCCGTGGCGTTTTAGCCGGCAGACCGGCAGGAAAAGACCAATGCACACCAGACGGATCGCAATCTGGGCCTTGGCCTTCGGCCTGGCGGCGACCTTCGGTTGCCAGCAGGCCCGGCAATTCCAGACCAAGCTGGCCATCGACCACTATGTGCGGGGCCAACTGCTGGCCGACCGGGGGCAATTCGACGCCGCCCTTGCCGAGTTGGCCAAGGCCGCGAAGATCGCCCCGGACCTGTCGGTCGTGTACTCGGCCATGGGCGACATCCACCGCAACCGCGGCGACTATTGTCAGGCCCGCGTCAGCTACGAGACGGCCTGCGAGAAAAACCCTTACTCGTTCAAGCCCCACTACAACCTCGGCGTGGTCTACCAGTCCCTGGCGGCCGCGGCGAGCAAGGCCGAGGAAATCGTCGAGTATTTCCGCCAGGCCGCCAACGTGTACCTGCGGGCGGCGGCGCTTTGCCCGGATGACTTCGACGCGCACCTGAACTTAAGCGCCTGCTACTACTTGATGGGCAAGCACGATCTTGCGGAGAAGTACTGCAAGGCCGCCATCGCCCTGGACGCCAAGCGCCCGGAAGCCTACAGCAACCTGGGGATCATCTACGACAGCCAGGGCCAAGCCTACCAGGCCATCAAGGCCTACCGCGATTCGCTCGAGCTCGACGTCCACCAGCCCAAGCTGCTGATGAACCTCGGGGCAACCTATGTAAAACAGGGCCGGCTCAAACCCGCCCTGCAGGCCTTCCAGATGGCGGCCAGGGAAGACCCCAACAGCCCCGACGCCTGGGAGCAGTTGGGAACCTGCCAATACCACCTCAAGGACTACGGCCAGGCCCTGCAATCCTACCAGAGGGCCATCGAGTGCGACCCGTCCAACGCGGCCGCCCTCCGCGGACTCGGCGTGGTCTACATGACGCAGTACGTGCTGGCCCGCGAAAAGTCCGAACTGCGAGAAAAGGCCCTGGCCGCCTGGCATGCCTCGCTGGAGCTCAACCCCAACCAGAAAGACATCGTCGCGCTGGTCCGCAAGTACGCCGTCAAACCCGCCGACCCGAACCTGTAGCCGGGAGCCGGCGCAGCCCGCCGTAATTGGCGGAGGCGGGTAGCCGGGACTGGCTGATAGGTCCTATGGGACCTATGTAGGCTACTCCCGGCGAGCGATTGAAAGAACATGCATGATCGGTATTTCGAAACTCTACTGCGGGACCGTCGAGGCGTCTGATCCGCTGCGGTACGGCAGGCAGTCGGGAAAGCTGCCCAGCCATCTGCTTCAGTTCTCATCGGACAAGAAGCCCGTTGTCGTATGGAACTGCACCAGGCAGTGCAACTTGCGATGCGTGCATTGCTACGCCGCCGCCACATGCCGGCCCGCGCCGGATGAGCTCGACGGCGATGAGGCCCGCGCGATGATCGACGACATCGGCCGCTTCGGCAGCCCGGTGATCCTCTTCTCCGGCGGCGAGCCGACGATGAGGCCGGACCTGATGGAGCTTATCGCCCACGCCCGCGGCGCGGGGCTGCGGGCGGTCATCAGCACCAACGGCACGCTAATCACCCGGCCGATGGCGGAGAAGCTGGCGGAAAAGGGCCTCAGCTACGTCGGCGTCAGCCTCGACGGCCTCCAGCCGGTACACGACAAGTTCCGCGGCGTGGCGGGGGCGTTCCAGCAGGCACTTGAAGGCATGCGAAACTGCCAGGCCGTCGGGGTGAAGGTCGGCCTGCGGTTCACGCTGAACAAGCGGAACGTCGCCGATCTGCCGGGGATCTTCGACCTCATCCAGCGCGAGGGCATTGGGCGGGTGTGCTTTTACCACCTCGTGTACACCGGACGGGGCGACAAACTGCGACAGTCCACGCTGTCCAGCCAGCAGACGCGGGAGACTGTGGACCTGATTATCGACCGCACCAAGGCCCTGCACGATGCCGGCAAGGTCGTCGAGGTGCTGACGGTGGACAACCACGCCGACGGCCCGTACGTGTACCTCCGGCTGCGCAAGGAAAACCCCCAGCGCGCCGCCGGCTGCCTGGAACTGCTGAAAATGAACGGCGGCAACTCCACGGGCGTCGGCATCGGCTGCGTAAGCTGGAACGGCGACGTGCTGCCCGACCAGTTCTGGCGCCACCACGTGCTGGGCAACGTGCGCCAAAGGCCCTTCAGCGAGATATGGACGGACCCGGCCGAGGGGCTGCTGAGCAAACTGCGCGACCGCAAGAAGCACATGCGCTGCCGCTGCATGCACTGCCGCTGGCTGAGCGTGTGCAACGGCAACTTCCGCGCCCGGGCCGAAGCCGCCACCGGCGACATGTGGGGCAACGACCCGGCCTGCTACCTGACGGACGAGGAAATAGCGGAAGAATAGAGAAGAAGAGAAAAAGAGAAGAAGAGAAGAAGAGTATCTCGCGCAGAGGGCGCAGAGAACGCAGAGAAAGAAAGAGATAAAACAGAAGAAAAAGAAGCATCAGATGGGGATTACATGGATTAAAGGATTACATGGATAAAGGCATATATATGTTTCTTAATCCATGTAATCCTTTAATCCATGTAATCCCCCTCAAAGCTTCTTCTTCTTTTTCTTTTAATCTTTCTTCTCTCCGCGCCCTCTGCACTGCTAACCGTCAGTTTCTTCGCGTGCTGCGAAGATTATCCTCGCGCAGAGGGCGCAAAGGTCGCGGAGAAAAAGAGATATAGAGTTGCTTCTCTCTGCGTTCTCTGCGCCCTCTGCGCGAGATATTCTGTTTTGGGTTGCGGGCGAAGCCCGCGCCGCGACCTCCGCGTGAAACAAGACATTGACGTGAGACCATGACAGGACAAACGAAAATGCCGACGCCCCCCTTCCCTCCGCTGCGACTGCTGTTCTGGGAGTCGACAGTGCGGTGCAACCTCGCTTGCGCGCACTGCCGGCGGATCGAGACGGCCGACGAGGCCGCCAGGGAGGACCTGACCACCGCCGAGTTCCGCCGCGTGCTGGACTCGACGGCCTCGCTCGGCAAGCCGATCATCGTCTTTTCCGGCGGCGAGCCGCTGATGCGGAACGATTGGGAAATCCTGGCCGCACACGCCCGCTCGCTGGGCCTGCCGGCCGCCCTGGCGACCAACGGCACGCTGGTCGATGAGCCGCTGGCCGGGCGAATCGCCGCGGCAGGGTTTCGTCGAGTGTCGATAAGCCTCGACGGCCCCGACGCCGCCACACACGACGCGTTCAGGCGAGTCCAAGGCTCGTTCGAGCGAGCCCTGGCGGGCATAGCGCACCTGCGGGCCGCCGGAATGCCAATGCAGGTCAACGCCACCATCGCCGCCCACAACGTCGATCAGCTCGACGACCTCTACGCGCTCGTGCGGAAACTCGACGTCGAGGCCCTGCACCTGTTCCTGCTGGTGCCCGTCGGCTGCGGAATGGAGATCGGCGAGAGCCACCAGCTTGCGGCCGAGCGGTACGAGCAGGTGCTTCAGTGGGTCCTGGACCGCCAGGCGGATGGGCAGATCGAGCTCAAGGCCACGTGCGCCCCGCACTTCTACCGCCTGGCCGCCCAGCGGGCCAAGGCTGCCGGGGGCACAGGTCCGGCCATGGCAGGCCCTCACGGCCGGGGCTGCATGTGCGGCGTGTCAGTCGCGTTCATCAGCCACAAGGGCGACGTCTTCCCGTGCGGGTACTTGCCAGTGCACTGCGGCTCGGTGCGGGAACAACCATTCGCCGAGATATGGCGAAGCTCGGAAGTCTTCGCCAAGCTTCTCGACTACGAGACGCTGCTGGGCAAGTGCGGGCGGTGCGAGTTCAAGGGCCTTTGCGGCGGCTGCCGGGCAAGGGCGTTCGCCCTGACCGGCAACTACCTGGCCGCCGAGCCGGCATGCACCTACCGCCCGGCCAAGTAGTCTTCAACAGTGTACGTGTCCAGCGACTTGCTCTTCTGCCGATGCGGCTGGCAGGTTTCTCCTTTCATTGCGCGGCGTTGAAGGGGCGGAGCCCTTGGAGTGCGGTGGCAGAGTCCTGCGTAGCTTCAGCGAAGCAGGACGGCGACACCGCTTTTGCCTGCCATGCGACTGGATCTTCAATCCCAGGCGGTCTTGGCCTGAGCGCAGATTTGCCGGGTTCTTTGCGTCCCGCATTGGCCAGCACGCGAACCACGATCCAAAGCGGCGACGGCGCCCCTGCTTCGCAGGGTCTGACGCCGCACTCCAAAGCTTCGCGTTTCGCGGCGTCCCGGCACCAATCACAACCCGTGCTCGACGGAACATGCTTTCGCAATCGGCCGCGGAAGCATGGCGCCGCGAAAAGCCGCCCCTGGCAACCATGCCGCCAGCCCCAGCAGAAAGTGCCAGCAGGCAGTGGCAGTGGAGGAGGACGGCCCCTATTGTGGCGCATCCGGTTTTTGGCCTTCTTGGATCATAGCCCCAATCCTGTTGGTGACCGCTTTGACCCGCTCGTCAGCGATGACACTCGACTTCCAGATCGAAAAGGCCAAAGCGCCAAAAACGAAAGAAAACAGGAGAATCGCTACCCACAGTGGCTTATCAAACCTGCCGCAGAAGTCACCATCGGACATACGCATCAGGCAAGCGATTTGCAGAATCCAGTATATGGTTGCACTACTGTCCCGTTAAAGGTTTACGATTTTGACGTAAAGCACATTGATTTAGAACTTTATAATCATTCATGACTGTTTTCGATTTCAACTTGGTACACCTCTTGGGTCATGATCCTTCCATCTCAT
>Ga0315285_10005706_pt1 | contig 12804 bp, 3 predicted proteins | sample YL17G09_36_MG_FD_203698 | JGI IMG/M metagenome (GOLD analysis project Ga0315285, IMG submission 203698) | Sediment microbial communities from Yellowstone Lake, YNP, Wyoming, USA - YL17G09_36 | ecosystem: Environmental > Aquatic > Freshwater > Lake > Sediment | place: USA: Wyoming | collected... | reverse complement strand
ATCTATAACCGCACCTGCCGTACCCTTGAGAACTTCCTCGTCCACGCCTCCGGTGGCCTGGACTTCGCACCCGGCACCGTCTTCATCTGCGAGGCCAAGACCCACACCACCCCGGTGCAGCTGCTGCCCTTCGAAGTCTCCGCGAGCGAGAAGTACGTACTGGAGTTGTCGGAGACCGCGTGCAGGTTCTACAAGAACAAGGCACGGCTGCTGGACGGGGCCAACCCCCTGGAGATCGTCACGCCCTGGGCCGGGGCTGACCTGTTCGGGCTACAGACGGCGCAGCAAGAGAACAAATGCTATGTGGCCCATGGAAAGTATCAAATAAATGTGCTGAGGAACTACGGAGATCTGATTTGGAGTCTGTCTAGTGCAGATGTGGATGTTTGCTTGGCGGTAGCGCACGCAACGAGTCCTTTCATCACGGCGTATTCGTACTATGCAGATGTTTTCACCAAAAGGCCCAATCCCGATGTATTGCCGGCGGGCTATGGAAACGGCTGCACCTTCTCCACCGACGGCATGTACATGGCGGTGGCACATGATGTCACTCCCTGGGTGAACATCTACAAGCGCAGTGGCGACACCTTCACGAAACTCGCCGACCCCGGCACGCTCCCGACGGGCATGGGAAGCGGATGCGCCTTCTCCGCCGACGGCACATATCTGGCGGTCGCGCACTATGTTACCCCCTTCATCACGATTTACAAACGCAGCGGCGACACTTTCACCAAACTAGCCAACCCCGCGACGCTCCCGACGGGGACTGCAATGGGATGTTATTTTACGCCCGACGGCACATATCTGGCGGTCGCGCACGATACGACCCCTTACATCACGATCTACAAACGCGACGGTGACACTTTCACGAAACTCGACAACCCCAACACGCTCCCGTCGGGGAACGGACACGGTTGTGCGTTCTCCGCCGACGGCACATACTTGGTGGTGGAGAATTCTAGCACCCCTTACATCACCATCTACAAGCGCAGTGGCGACACCTTCACAAAGATCGCCGATCCCGCGACTCTCCCGGCGGGGAGTGCAGCTGCGAGCGCGTTTTCCAACGACGGTGTGTATCTAGTGATGGGGCACGTCAATACCCCTTTCATCACCATCTACAAGCGCAGTGGCGACACCTTCACGAAACTCGCCGATCCCGCCACATTGCCGCCCGGAACTGGATGGGGCTGTAGTTTCTCCACCGACGGCACATACCTGGCGGTAGCGCATAATACCACCCCTTTCGTTACGATCTACAAGCGTAGTGGCGACACCTTCATAAAGCTCGCCAACCCCGCGACATTGCCGGCGGGGACTGCATACGGTTGCTCCTTCGTCCCGGATGCCTGGGAAGGGGTTTCTTGGGGTTCTCAGTATCCCGCGGCTGTCACGTTTCACGATCAGAGGTTGATCCTCGGTCGCAGTCAGAAGGTACGAGGATCTAGAGTCGGCTGGCCGCAGAACTTCCTTTTAGACTCCGCGGACACCGCGGCCGCTTATGAGTACACCCTTGCCTCCGATCTGCTGGAGGAGATCGTGTGGATGCGTACGAAGGACCACAGGATCGTGATCGGCACCAGCCATGGTGAATGGCTTCTGAGCGGGGGGGATGCGCCGATCACAGGCGCCAACGTCTATGCTGACCGCGTCTCCGCCCACGGGAACGCCGGGGTAGGCGCGGTCCTGGCTAACGAGTCGCTCCTGTTCGTGCAGAAGGGCGGGCAACGCCTGCGCGAGTTCATGTACAGCATGGAGCGGGGCGGCTACATCTCCCCTGACCTGACCTTCCTTGCGGACCACATCGGCGAAGACGTCTTTGTAGACCTGGCCTGGCAGCGGTCGCCGAGGTCGATGCTCTGGGCTATCCGCGCTACCGGAGAACTCGCGGCGCTGACACTGGACCGCAACAACAGCATCGTGGCTTGGGCCAGACACCCGCGAGATGGGTTGGTGAAGAGTATCGCCGTGGTATCGGGGGATGCCACGAACCCGGAGGACACCATCTACTTGTGCGTGCAGCGCGTGATTGACGGCGAAATGAAGCAGTACATCGAGTACGTGACGCCCATCAAGCGCCCGGCGGATGAGAAGGACTACTTCTTCGTGCACTGCGGCAAGACCTTCGACTACAGCGCCACCACCGATACCATGACCGATGCCACGAAGGCTAGCCCGGTCGTGGTCAGTGCCGCCGCCCACCCCTTCGTCAACGATGAGTTCGTGCGGATCACAGGCGTGGAGGGCATGACACAACTCAACGGCAACACCTACATGGTCAAGAACAAAGCCGCCGGCACCTTCGAATTGTACCTGACTGATGGTGTGACGCCTCTAAACGGGACCGCCTTTGGCGACTACATCTGCGGCGGCCTTTGCGAGAAGGTAGTGATAACCATAAATGGCCTTGGACATTTGGAGGGCAAGCCAGTGGTGGTCTATGCGGATGGGCAGTCGCTGGTCAACAATAGCAACTACGGTAGCGCTGGCTACCTCGTAACTGACGGCAGCATCCTGCTCGATGTGTACGCAGCCAAGATCCTTGTTGGCCTGCGCTACGTCGGCAAACTCTGGACGCAGCGCCTGGGCGGCTTCTCTCCAGTGCGCATTCCCGAGGCCACGCTGTTGCTGTACAAGAGCCGCGGCGGCAGGATCGGGGCGGACGCCGGCAGTCTCAAGAACATTCGCTACGCCAGCGACACGCTGTTGACGGGCCCGCAGGAGGTGCGGATCGGAGGCGCTTTTAGCAGGGAGGGAAGCATCATGATCGTGCAGGACCAGCCGCTGCCGATGACGGTGTTGGGAATCGTGGCCGAGATGAGCGCGGGAGAGTAGGAACTATGGTTTTTTTGCCTTGGCTCATTGCAGGAATCATCGCTGCCGGAGCGGCCATCATCGGAGGCGGGTTGAAGGCCAAAGCCGAATCCGAGGCGAGCAAAGCCCAGGAGGCCGCGGCCCGGGATGAAGCTGCGCAGACCCGTGTGGAAACACAGTGGAGGGTCGAGGACCTGCAGACCCAGCAGAAGCAGTTCCTGGGCACACAGCAGGCCCTGATCGGACGCTCGGGGGTGAAACTCAGCAGCGGTTCGCCTCTGGCCCTACTCAGCGAGACCGGCGCGCGAATGACTGAGGACGTCCGCCGCATGCGGCAAGCGGGGGAATGGGGTGCGGAAGCCCTGGAGGCGGAGGCGGAGATGTATAAGAAGACCCGGCCCTACCAGGTCTGGGGTAGCCTCCTGGGGAGCTTGGCATCGGGCGCGAGCATGCTCATCCCGCGGCCGGCCGCCAAGTAGGAGAAGTCATGGCGATCCCGATCTACAACCCGCAAGTCCCGCCCCCCTACAAACCCAGCCGCCGCGGCATCGCGGGCGCGGAGGCCCGGGCCGCGGGGCAGTTGGCTGGAGGGGTGGAGCAGATAGGCACCGCCTTCGCCGGCCGACTGTTCGAACTAGCCAACCGCAACCAGGCGAATGATGCCGCCAACAAGGCCCGCGATCGATGGAGGAGTTTCTGGAGCGACCTGCAGCGAGACCCCGAGTACGCCGACTATGGTCAGAAACTGGACATCTTTTGTTCCGGCCTACGCGAAGAGCTAGGCAAAGGAATCAAGTTCCCAGGGGCCAAGCGGGAGATCGAACGACAACTCGGGGACCTGCGCCAGAGTTGGGCGGATAGCGTGCAGAAGCTTTCCGACACCCGCGCGATCGACCACGCGCGTACGCTCAGCGTGCAATCCATCAACCAAGCGATCCAGGACCGGGATATACCGCGCCTGCGGACCCTGCTCGCGGAGGCAAGGCAGACCATGCAGTTCGAAGCCTCCGACTTGGCCAAGATCGAGGACACGGCGTTCCGAGAAGTCATCAGAGACCAGACCATGGATCATGCGCGCCTGCTCGGCGAAGAGGGCACGGCATGGCTGGCGAGTTCTGAGGCGCAGGAGAAGTTCGCGTTGCAACTCGGACCCCAGAAGCGGTATTCCTTGGACGCCGACACCCGGCAGAAAATGGCCGAGGAGTACAGCGGGGAACGGGAGTGGGCTGGAAAACAGCAAGATGATGAACTGGATCGGACCTTTGCCGACCTGCACATCGCCGCGGACAATCCTGAAAAGGCAGACCTGGCGCTGGGACAGTTGGCGGCCAGTGAGTTCTACGACGGGGATAAGAAGTACATCTGGGAACAACGGTTTACAGCTCTCAAAGCGAATCTGGAGGCTGCCCGTACAGTCAAGCCGGCAGTTTTGGAAGACTGGTACAAGCAGAACGAGGACGAGATGATCGGGCGACTTGCCATTTACAAGGTTCAAGGAATGCCCGTGGGAACCTTGAGGAAGATCGTGGAGGATGCCTACTACGGACGGGACAAGGATGGCACGGGCATCCCCCGCATCCGCGGGGCATTCGTGAAAACCGCCTACGAGTACCTGGCCACAAAAGATGATCCGGCATTCGTAGCGGGTGGCAAGGTCATCGACGACAAGACCTCTGGCCTGGACATCAAGGAGAAGGCTGAGGCACATCGACTGTTCCTGGAGTGGTCGAAAAAGAATCCGGATGCCGATGAGAAAACCATCACTCAGGCCGCCATCAACATCGCCGACCCGATAAATCAACGGAATCTGGATGCCTGGTTCCTCCGGACTTGGGCTGTTGTGAAGGGCGAGGAGCGGGTCAAGGACGAGTTGGAGCAGTTGACCGAGGACATCCAGGGCGGGAAGTACATCGGACTCTCCCGGCCGGAGTATCTGGCCCGTTACAACGCCGCCCTGGTAAAGCGCGCGCAGGCGGATTACCCGCAGGAGAACATCGCCAGCGCCTATACTGACGACACGGGGAAGGATAGCGGGACTCCCGGGAGCGCGATTCTAGTGAGTGCGGCCAACCGGGCCTATCTCTACAAGCTGGAGGGCAAGACACTCACCCTCTGGGGACGCCTCCAGAGGCGGGGCGGGAAGTACGAGTGGGAGTTGATCGGGAAGCCGGGAAAGGCCAAGGCCGGACCACAACTGGAGAAGGCGGCAACCGAGCGAGCCGCAAGAGAGAAGGCGGCAGCCGAGAGTGAAGCCGAACAGAAACGACGCCTGGAGTTCGCTAGGGAGAGGCAGTAGTGTCAGACATTGATCTGCGGAAAGAGTTGGGACTCGCCACCGAGCCGAAACTCCCCAGGTGGGGCGAGAAGGAACGCCCGCCTAAGATCGTTGTCCCCGTCACCCCGCAACCGGACGACCCCTTGCGCGAGGAACTGGGCCTCCAGACCAGCCCGATGTACCAACGTTCGAAGGGTGCCATCCCCGAGGAAGACGAAGCGCCACTAAACCTGGTGCGCCTGCTGGCCGCCTCCGATGACCCGGTAGCCGAGATCACTCGGTTGAACGCCACCCAGTACATCGCCGACACTTTCAAGTTGGACCCCTCGCATACTTACAACAACCTGGAAGAAGTCTCGCAGTATTGGCTGGGCAAGATCACCCCCGCCCCCGTGCTCGCGCAATCCATCCGCAACGCCTGGGACACGGGGATGAAGAATGACGAGATATCCCGACTCGCCTACCAACTGCGGATGAAGGGCGGGAAAGACCCATTACTGGAGATACGAATCCAGAACATCGAAAAAGAGATGGAACCGCTGCAGGAGATGCCGCGGCCATGGGCGAGAAACTTTTTCCAGTGGCTCGGAGAACTGGCGAGAACTGGAGTCATTACCTCGGTACAATCCGGACCGCTGATGCTCAAATCCTATCTCGCCGGTGGAATCATGGGCGGGGCGGCCGGGGCAACCGCAGGGGCGATGCTCTCCGCGACACCCCCGGGCCTGATGGTTGCGGGGATCTCCGCGGGCATGTCCATCCCTGCAATTACTACGGCGATGGCTTCTATCGGGTTCGTGGCTGGATCCACGCAGTACACGATGGAATCCATGCGCGGCACGGCCTACTGGCGGATGCGGCAAGACGGGATCCCCCACAACATCGCCGGACCCCTATCAGACATCGAAGGAACTGTCGAGGGGGCGATGGAATCCATGGGAGAGTTGGCCCTGCTGGCGATCTTCAAGATCCCGATCCCTGGGGTGGGGAAGATCCTCAACAAGATGTCCTCTCGAATCGGACTGAAATTGATCTCTACGGGAGTGCTTGGTTACTTCGCGCGCGCGGCTGCGCGAGCCCTGAGTGTCGGTGCGTCGGAGGCTCTCGAAGAAGTGGGGCAGGAGTTCTCTGCCATCGCCACTGATATGATCGCCAAGGAGCTGGCCGGAGCTGGAGCTCCGACCCCCACGCTCCAGGAAGCAGCAGGCAGAATAGGTCAGGCAGCCAAAGGCGGATTCTTGGCGGGTGTGGTCCTGGGAGTGCCGGCGGCGCCCATCGGGATGGTGGCGGATGCAAAACAGATTGCCGGACTGAAGACCATAGCCCAACAGATACCCACCCGGCAGGGTTTCATCAATTCGGTCGTCCGCGGAGAACTTGAAATCCTGGAATCCGTAGCTGACAAGGCGAAGGTCCGGGAGTTCCTCGGCAAGGTCTGGGATCAACAGCACCCCGGGAAAACGCCAACGGCTCAAGCTGTGCCGGCCGTAGCGCCCGGGGCACCCGTCGCCAAAGGTGCTCCGGCTCCGGCAACGACCCCCTCCCGAGGTCCCGAGGGCCGAGTCCATACCGAGATCGCCCCGGTGGAGGGCGCGCGCCCGGGGATCTTCACCCTGAACGCCGGGGATCCCACCACTGGGATCCGCTACGGGTATGTGCAATTCGAGACCGCCGAGAATCGCATCGAAATCGAGAATGTGGTCAACGAGACGGAGACTGATCTGCGCCGGGAACTCGTACTAGATCTAGCCGCGCGCTACCCGGGACAGGAAATCGTATGGAATCCAACCGACGAGTTGGACGTGGCGCTCAAAGAAGATCTGGTCACCACCAACCCCAGGGGCCCGGAAGCAGGACTCCAGTGGTTTGAGGGAGTGGCGCCGGCCGCCCAGCAGGAGCTGACCCGTGGCCTGTTCGTGCAGCGCATGGGCGAACTGTTCACCGCTGACACCCCCGAGCAGGCGGAAGCCTTCGGGAAGTTGGCCGATACCTTCGCCCAGGTCGCCGGGCAGAGCACCGAGGACTGGTTACGGCAGTACATCGCTCCCGAGGTCACGACGCGCACGGAGGAAACTGGCGCACTCCTCCGGGAGAAAGCCGGGGTGGCCGCCACCCGGTTCCAGGCCGGGGAACAGGTCGTCGCGCCACTTAGCGTCGATGAGTTCAAGGGTCAGGTCAAAGCGGTGTTCACCGCGCTGGGCAAGGCGGATTTCCATCACGGGATCCATGAGTTCTTTCATGCCGTCGAACGCTTGGCGCTCTCCCCGGAACAGGTGAAGAAGTTCGAGACTGCGCTGGGAAAACTCCGGCAGACCTGGACGGTGGAGGACATCGAAACTTTGGCCGATCGCTTCGAGGACTACCTCGCCACCGGGAAGGCACCCACGGAAGAACTGCGCAGTGTGTTCCAGCAGATCGCCGCGGCCCTGAAGGCTCTGGTCAGTTTCATCCGGGAACGGCTGGGCGGGGAGCCGGGTCTGCTCTCTGCGGAGTTCCAGGCCGCTTATGATGCCCTGTTCCAGAAGCCGGAGAGCGGACTGGCTACGGCCCAGGCGCAAGCCCCTCCGGCGGCCCCTGCGGTAGTCAGCCAGGTCGAGGAGGGCGTCCCATCTTCCGCCGAGGGTGCCACCACGATTATCAACCCTTCGACCGTGCCCCCGGAGGAGGTCGAGCTTTCCCGCATCACGTTGAGCGAGGAGGTCCCTAACTTCAAGGAGTTGGCCGACCGCAAGGGCATCATCGAACCCCTGAAGGCCGAGGAGTATGCACCTGTGGGGATCGCTCCGGTCACACTCTGGGAACGGATGGACGGGAGGCTGGAACTCATTACCGGACGCCACCGGCTGGACTTGGCGCAACGCTTGCATTTGCGGACCATTTTGGCGCAAATTGTACGTGAGGCCGATGGATTCACCGCCGCGATGGCCATGACGTTTGACGCCGAGGCCAATATCCGCGACGAACAAGGGAGTGTGAGGGATTATGCCAACTACTTCAGAGCCAGACAAGTTAGCGAACAAGAAGCATCCCGCCGAGGACTTCTTGATCGCCACAAGGGAAGAAGCGGCTTCGCGATTGGCCGATATGCCGCCGATGGTCTCTATTCTCTCTACCGAAATGCTCAAATCAGCGAAGCCAAAGCCGCCGCCATCGCCGCCGCTTCCCTCGGAGACTCCCGCCTCCAATCCCTCGGAATAACCAAAGCCAAGACACTCTCCGCTGACGAACTCGGCAACTTCATCGCCTTGGCCCGCCAGCAAGTCACTACTGCTACCGGTGTGCAGGGGGATATGTTCGGCTTTGACGACTCGCTGATCCGCGAGGGCGAGCAAGTCGCCAAGGCCGTGAGCGCGAAGAAAGCGGAGCTCCTGGCCGAGCGCCAGGCGCTTTCCTCGGCCATCCGACTGTCGAGGGGCGCACAGGCGAAGATCGTTGAGAAGTACGGATTCAAAGCCGGCGACACCGCGGCCATTCAGGACCGGGTGGATGTACTGGGCGAGCAGATCCGGACCTGGGAAAACTGGACACAAGACCCGCAGAAGATGCGCGAAGCCCGCACCCTGGCTGGACTTGAAGTCTCGGCGCTCATGCACGAGGAGGAGAAGCCCCCCGAGCCGCCCCCCTTCGAGCTGGTGCCTTTCTCCGATAAACTCCTGCGCCCCAAGGCCGAGAAGGTCGTCCAGCCCATCTTTGACTTCGCCCGGAAAACGGATGTCGAGATCAAGGATGAGCTGGATAACCTCTCTCTTTTCCACCGGGATGAGGAATTGCAGAAACAGTTCAACACGGTGGCGATCAAGATATTCGGCGTCACCGAGGATCCGGCGCGAGGTGCTTGGATTCTCTCCAACGGGAAAATGCTGGATTTCGACTGGGAGACACACAAGGCAACGGTTCCCGCTTCGGAGCGTTATCACAACCGCATCTATCACGTCGCCATCCAGAAGGTGATGGAACAGATAGAACCCAACCGCATGTTGCGACCTGCGGCCTACACCGGGGCATGGAAAGCCGGGACTCTGCGACTGGACATCGGAACACAGAATGATGTGTCGGTTCAGAGTACGATGATCCCCACCCCCGAACAGATGCAGACCATAGAGTACGCTATCTCCGGCAAGGAACTGTTGACCCTGGAAATCAACGGCACGGATATCGACGAGCGGACTCTGGGATGGCAAACGTTGAGCGAACCCACGATAAAGGACGTGCGCAGGTTCTATATGAAGATGGCACCGCAACTCGGCGAGGCACTCTATCATGCAGAGGAAACGAAACCAGAGTTCCGGCCCATGATTGACCAGGGAATCATAAGTCCTAGTGGCAGAGTATCAGCGCAATCAAGGGCGGCGGCACTAGAACGTACGCGGGTTGAACTGTTTGGCAAGGAAGGTTTGGCACGTCCTACTGTTGCCCAGCCCAACCAGAAAGAAATCCTATTGAAGCAAGCGGCAGAACTGCGCGATCTGGCGGCAAGGGGAATGTCGACCAGTAAGTACAATAAGGAAGCTGCCCGGCTGGAAGCCGAAGCGCAGACTCTTATGCACCCCGAGGACTGGCAGGGTGAACTCCTCTACGGCACTCCCGTGGATGCGGAGATCTACCAGCAACACGTCGAGTTGGCGAAGGGCTTCGAGAGTGCTGAAGTCTTCCGCGCCGACATGGAAGAAAAGTACGGGGAGCCGGGCGAGGCCGACATCGCCGGGGAGAAGGCCGCCGGGTTCTACAAGGAAGTCTGGGAGGAAGCCCACAAGCCGGAAGTGGAGCCGGAGAAGCCTGCCAGGGTCCCGATCCAGAGTCCAGTCATCTCCAACGCCCCCCAGTTCGACAAGGAGGAATTGCAGGCTATCGTCAAGCTGTTGAAAGAAGAGGCGGACATCGCGGATGTACTTCAGGGCAATCTCACCCTGGAAAAAATTGATAAGATGGCCGCCCTGGCCCAGAAGGAGTTGGTACGGGCGACCCGGGCGAAGGTCAGAGAGGAAATCAAGGCAGCGCAGGACAAAGCCAAAGCCGCACAGCAGCTCCGGGATGTGCGCAAGAAACTGATCCACGACATCATGCTCGAACCCGGGAAAAGCATCCAGTATCGCGGCTACGCCGAGCAGATACGAATCATTCAGGAGGGTTTGGATCCCGCGGCCCGGGAGTACCGGATCAAGGCGGGGGTGCAGGTCACCGAACGGACGATGAGAGGCTACGCCCGCGCGCAGAGCCGCAGATTCTTCGAGCAGAACCCGGAGGCCGCGGCCTGGGTGCCCTGGGAAAAGATGGAACGGTTCTACGCTGTCAGTCTCCTGGATACGCCGATGGCGCAACTGGAGGAGATCAACGACATCCTGGACAAACTGCGCAAACTGGGCACCCTCAAGCGGAACCTGGAACTCACCGAGCAACTACGGCAACGCAGGGAACTACAGAACAACCTGGAGGCGATGGTTCTGCGCGGGGAAGCCCCCCGCAAAGCAGTGGGTGCGGAGAAGGGAACTAGCAAAGTCCTAGGGACGTGGTTGCGCACCCTCACCCCCCTGCGCGTGATGGGTTTCTTGGACGGGGTATTCGCCGGGAAAGCGGAAGGGTCTTTCACGGCACTGTGGCAGGAGTACGAGGAAGCCTGGAAGAAGTTCAAGAAAGCCGTGAGGGAACGTATCCATCCCCTGAATGCCCAGATGCAGGAGCTGGGACTCACGATGAATCCCCTGGGGCTAGGCAAGGAGTGGCTGGGGCGCAAGATGGACCTCGACGGATTTCGCTACACCAACGGGGAACAGCCAACCCTGATGGCCCTGATGTATTGGCACATCGGAATGCAGAACCAGTACACCCGCGAAGCCCTGCAGTCCGGGAACAACATTCCGGTTGAGGTTCTTCTGAAGGGTAGCGCCCTGATCGCCGGCAATCCGAAGTACAAGGCGATGGCTGACCTTATCGAGCAGGACGGGAACAAGTCTTTCCCCGCTTACCGGGACGCCTATATCGACCTCTTCAACGAGGACCTGGAAGGGCAGGACCACTATGTGACGATGGTTCGGATGAACATCAGCTACAAGACCCGGGAGGAAACTATCCGCTCCGAGATGGCCGGGCACATGGCTCTGGAGAAGAAGTACGTCACCCGCGGGTCCACCCATACTCGGCAGGAAATTGCCGCCGAGCACCAGGCCCCCATCCGCACCGACCTGATCCCGGTGTGGACGCAGAGTGTCACCGAGCAGGAGGCGTTCATTTACCTATACCCGGTCATCAAGAAGATGCACCAGGTCTTCGCGAGCGATCAGGTCACCCGGGCGATCAACCAGAAGTACGGCAGCGACGTGAACAAGTGGTTAAGGACCTTCACCAACGACCTCGCTCAGGCCGATGCCTATTCCTCGATGAGGCCGATCGAGAGACTTCTGCGCAAGGGTCGCGCCTCAGCCACGATTGCCTGGCTGGCATTCAACCTGCTGTCGGTGGCCAAGCAGACTGTAGGGATGTTCGCTTTTGCGGCAGACTTGGGACCACTGGCACCTGTGTACATGCTGCGGGCTTCAATAAAGCTGGCCGGTGGACTCGTGGAGGCCACCGCCGGCGGACACTTCATGCACAATACCTGGGTGGACTTCGTGCGGGAAAGAAGCGAGTACATCCGCAACCGGCAGATCAGTGTGGACCTGGAGAACCTGAAAAACACCAACCGCACCGCCTATGATTCCCTCATCCGCCTGATCGGCAAGTACGGGATGAAACCTCTGGAGGTGATGGACACCACTACGGTTTGTATGGGTTGGCTGGCGATGTATGACAAAGTGAACCACGAAACCAACAATGAGGCCAAAGCGATTGAGGCGGCAGACGCCACCGTGATGAAAAATTCTCCTTCAGCCCGGGTGCAGGACTTGGCGGAAATCTACCGGATGGGCGAGTGGATGAAGTTCCTGACCATGTTCACCTCGGAGTTGAACGTGATCTGGAACCGCCTCACATTCGACATCCCCCTGGCGTTCAAACGCAAGGAGATTTATTCCGCCCTTTCCAATCTGGTAAGTATCGGGGTATCGGGGGTGGTGATTGCGGTGGCTTCCGGGGCTCTGGCGGGGGACGACGAGGAGAAGAAAAAGAAACTGTTGATAGGATTATTCAGCGAGTTCATCGACTGCGTTCCTCTCATCGGCAACGATCTATTCAACCGCATTATAGACCAACGATGGCAGACCACGGGAGTGCAGTTCTTCCCTCAGGTCACCCGGTGGATCGAGGTAGGGGTGCAACTCAGTCAGGCAGACTGGGATGCCGCGGCAGTGAAAGCCGGGGAGGCCACCGCCTTCACAGTGGGCCTGCCCTGGACGGCGGGCAAACGCGTATACACCGCCATCGATGAGCAGAACTTGTGGGCGCTCCTCGGGATGAAGAAGGAGAAGAAGTAATGAAAGAGGCCCGAGTCTGGCCGTACCGGAGGAAATGATGGAACGAGTCACGAATCAGAAACTCTTCGAGGTACTCTCCGATGTACGCGTTGACGTGAAGGGCCTAAAGGTGCACATCGAGGGGAACGGCGGCAAGGGCCTGCTGAAACGCCAGGAGGAAACCGATGCCTGGATCGGGAAGAGACCTGTAGTCTGTCCGGCAACGTCGAAAGAAGTGATCAAGAGCGTTGTCAGGGCGGTCTCCATCGCAACGGGAGTTATCGGGCTGATTGTGGCTTTGTCCATGCTCGGCAATACTGTCTTGCGTAA
>Ga0315285_10005705_pt1 | contig 12806 bp, 10 predicted proteins | sample YL17G09_36_MG_FD_203698 | JGI IMG/M metagenome (GOLD analysis project Ga0315285, IMG submission 203698) | Sediment microbial communities from Yellowstone Lake, YNP, Wyoming, USA - YL17G09_36 | ecosystem: Environmental > Aquatic > Freshwater > Lake > Sediment | place: USA: Wyoming | collected... | reverse complement strand
CGGGATCGTGAGGAAGGTTTTTCGGGGAGGCGGCCCCGGAAGAGCGGGCGGGGGGGTAGGCTGGGGGCCGGAGGTTTCCCGACGGGTGGAGGAAAGGGCCAGAAAAGCGGAGCAGAGGAACAGGTTGGCCGGGATCTGGAAAAAGAAATCCATCCCGGCGTGGATGAGCAGGGAAAGGACCCCGGCCTGGAAGGCGGGGATCAAAAAATCCTGCTGGGACCTTCGCCGGTAACTCGAGAGAGAAGCGGGGTTACCCTTCCAGGCGAGAAAGTAGCTGAGGAGAAGCCAGATTAAGAGCCCGAGCCCCACCACGCCGTTTTCGGCGAGGAATTCCAGGTAATCGTTGTGGAGATGGTCGACCTGGACATTGTCCGGGCTTTCGGGGAGCCGGTAATGGGGAAAAACCCAGGGGGTGGTCCCGGGCCCGGTGCCGAAAACGGGAAAGTCGGACAGGATCCGGAGGCCGGCTTTCCAGAAGGGGATCCGGCCGTTAAAGGAAGCCAGCTGGTATTCCGTGGCGGAGAATTTTTCGAAGACCGGTTCCAGCCCGATCCAGAGCCCGGCAAAAAGGGTGAGCAAAAATATCGGGATCAGGAACCGGGAGAATTTCCGGCGGCGGCGCCGGGCCCGGATCCGGGTCAGGTAAAAAGCGATCCCGATCAAGCCGGCGGTGATCCCGGCCCGGGAGGCGGTGAAAATCAGGGTGGTCAGGAGCGTGATCAGGATAAAGCCGAGGAGAAAAAACTGGGAAGCCGATTTTTCGTAGCCTTCCTGGTTCAGGCGCCGGCGGATCCGGTGGATCAGGCGGTCGCCGGGCTTGCGCTCCCGCGGGTTGATGACCAGGGAAAGGAGCGTGGCCAGGGCCACCGGGATGGCGAGCTCGAGCAGGACGGCGAAATGGTCGGGGTTGATGTAGGGGCCGCTTAAATTCCCGACCGGGCGCCGGGGGAGCTGGTAACCGAGCAGCAGGTATTCTTTCAGGTTGTACTGGACGAGTCCGAAGAGGGAGTAGCAGGCGATGGCGACCAGGAAAACCAGGGGAAAGACGCGTAGGTCCTCGGGACGGAAAAGCTGGGAGAAGAGAAAAAAAATCGCGAACGCGGTGAGGAGGATTTGAAACTGGTTCAGGGTCTCCGCGGGGATCAGGCTGGCCCAGGCCAGGAGACGGGGGGGTCCGTCCAGGACGGGGGCCGGCGCCCCGGGGATCATCCGGGCCAGGAAATAAGCCAGGATGACGAAGATCGGGAGATAAAGGGGGTTGGATTTAAGGGCCAGCGGACCTTTGACCCGGGAGGCGATCAGCCAGAAAAGGAAGATCAGGCTGACCAGGAGTTCGAACAACCCCAGGGCGAAGGGCTGGACCAGCCCGAGTGGCAGGGGGGCGAGAGCAAGAAGAGTAACCAGGGAAACCCGGGTAAAGGAATCCCGGAAGGGAGCCGGCTCCATCAGGGTGCGGGGGTTTCGGGGTTTTCCGTCTGGTAGTAGCGGTGATAGTAACGGTAAGGATAATAATAGCTGTAAGGATAATCTTTGAATTCGAGATTGTTCAAGACAATACCCAGGATCTTAGCCCCCGAATCCTGGAGGGCCTTGACCGAGCGGTAGACGAGTTCCTTGCCGGTTTTTCCCGCGTGCACGATTAAAATTACCCCTTCGGTAATGGAGGAAAGAATGATCCCGTCCGTGATCGCGATCAAGGGCGGGGAGTCAATGATCACCCGGTCGTAACGCTCGGAGACGATCGCCAGGATCTTGCGCATCCTTACCGAACCCAGGAGCTCCGCGGGGTTGGGCGGGTTTTTCCCGGCGGTGATCAGATCCAGGTGGGGGTTGCCGGTGGATTGCACCACCTGGGCCGGATCGAGATTGGAGGTGAGCAGGTCGGTGAGGCCGGGGTTGACCGGGACCCCGAAGATTTTATTGATCCGGGGCTTGCGCATGTCCGCGTCGATGATCAGGGTCCGGCTCTCGGTCTGCGCCATGGTCAGGGCCAGGTTGACCGCATTCAGGGTTTTCCCCTCGAAGGGGGCGGAACTGGAGATCAAGATGGTCTTGGGGGGACGCTCGGCGGTGGAAAGGAAAATCCCGGTCCGGATCAGGCGGAAAGCCTCGGCGGCGTTGGAGTGGGGATGGGATAAAACCACGAGCTCGTCCACCGTGGATTTTTTCCCCATTCCGGGGATCTTGATCGAGGGGACCGTGCCCAGGAAGGGCAGGTTCAATTCCTTTTCGATATCGTCCGGGGACTTGATCGAGGTGTCCAGGTACTCGAAAAAGAAGGCCAGTCCCACGCCCAGCGAGAGCCCGATCAGGGCGGCCAGGAGGATATTGGTCTGCTTCTTGGGCCGGACCGGCCTCTGAGGCTGCTCGGCCCGGTCCACGATCCGGATGTTGGTGGTTTCAATCTGAGTGGAGATGGAGGTTTCCCGCAGCCTCTGCATCAGGCGATCGTACATCTGGCTGTTGGAGTCGACTTCCCGCTTCAGGATGTTGTACTGGACCGATTTCCGGCTTAAGTCCAGGGCCTCGGTCTTCTGGGCCTCGAAGGCGGACTTCAGATTTCTTTCCCGCGCCTGGACTACCTGGTACTGGACCCGGATCGAGTTGACGATCTTGTCCACCTCGCTCTTGATCTGGTTCCGGACCGTGTCCAGTTCGGAGTTGAGCCGGATCAGCTGGGGATGCTTGGGCCCGTACTTGGTGGAAAGCTCGGCCTGATTCTGGACCAGCTTGGATTCCTGGGCCTTCAGGTTCTGGATGAAGGCGTTGTTGATCACCTCGGGGATGGATTCGAGGGATTCGCCCCGCCTGGTCAGGGAATCGGCCTGGCGGCACTTGGTTTCGAACTCCACCCGCTGGTTCTGGACGGAAACCAAGTCGGAATTCAATTCCGCGAGTTTCTGGGGGGTGATGGTCTCCTTTTCCTCGATGGCGATGATCCCCTGGGCGACTTTGTAATTCTGGAGGGCGGCCTCGGATTCCTCCAGTTTCTGGCGCTGGTCGCGGATCTCCTGCCAGATCCATTCCGAGGCCTGCTGGGAGAGCCGGCTGTGGAGATCCAGGTTCTGGCGGATGTACTGCTCCGCCAGGGTATTGGCCGCCCGCGCGGCCAGGGCCGGGTCCTTGGCTTCGAAACTCACGTTGACCAGCCGGGAGTTCTTCACCGGTTCAATGATTACGCGGTTCAAGAAAGCGTTGATCAGCCAGGTGAGGGCGGGTTGAGGATCAGCCTTCGGCTGGTTCGCGGTTTGTTCCTTCGGATTCTTTTTCTCCCGGGGAGCGAACTCGGGGTGGTGAATCAGGTCCAGCGCCGCGACGGTTCGTTCCGCCAGGGCCCGGCTTCTCAGCATCTCGTACTGGGTCTGGTAATAATCCTTGTCCGCGGTATTCAGGCTCATCACCTCCGGGAGGCCGAGGATCTTGGGACTCTCCCGCTCGATCAGGACCTGGGCGGAGGCCCGGTAGACTGGCTCGGCCAGGAAGGATCCGACCGTGACCACCACCACGATCACGGTAAAAAAGGCGGCGATGGTCCAGCGGTGCTTGAGGATGATCCGCCAGTAATCCAGGAGATGAAATTCTTTTTCTTCCATGAGTCTTCCGGGTTTAAAAAATCCGCTCGGGAACGATGATGATATCGTTGGGAAAAACCAGGGTTTCGATCTTGGCCTTGATCTCTTTTTCCTTGCCCGGGGCGTTGGGGGGATTTTCGGCGACCGGCTTCCCGGGAGCGGCGGAGTTCTTCCGCAGAATCTTGATCCGGCCGGGCGCGGCCAGCTCGGTGAAACCGCCGGCCAGGGTGACCGCCTTGATCACGGTCATGTTTTCTTCATAGCTGTAGGCCCCGGGTTTCTTGACCTCGCCGGTGATATAAACGTAGTCGCGGTACTCGAGGATCCGGACGGTAATCTGGGGATTGACCAGGAAACCGTCGGCCAGCTGTGCGGTGAGTTTTTCCTGGAGCTCCTTCTCGGTCAGGCCGGCGACCCTTAAAATCCCCAGGAGGGGAAAGAAAATGGTTCCGTCACCGCTGACTCGGTAGTCCCCGGAGATGTCGGCGTGTTCATAAACCGTGATTTGAATCAACTCCCGCTCATGGATGGTGTATTCTTCGGCCCGGGCCGGCAGGGCCGAGAGCCAAAGCAGGGCGAAAGGGAAAAGAAATGAAAACAATCTTTTCATGGACCGATTCCGCATCGGGAAAAAGAAGGAATATTGCTGGCGGGTAACCTTCCTGAAAAAGGAGAGTTAGCGTCCGACCTGATCCTTGCCCACCAGAACCGTAACATTGATGCCCTCGGCCATCTTGTCGGTCGGGACAACTTTCTGGGGACCCGGGATCGCGGCTTCGATTTCCTTGGCTTCCTCTTCATAACCTGGCCTGTGATAAATTATAGTGGAATCGAAGGTTTTCTCGTAAGGGTACTTGGCCAGGGTAGCCACATCCCAGTTTTTCATTAAAAGAATCAGGCCGACGTTTTCTTCCAGACCACTCACGCCGCTGCCGTTGAAGACCGCGATCTTAAGCTTGGCCTTGGGCTTGGCCGGGCCGGCCGGGGCCGCCAAGGGGGCGACGGGCGCCGGGAGCGGAGCCGGGGATAACTCCGGAGCCGCAACCGGGGTGGCCGCCGGGGCCGGGGCCGCCGCCGGGAGGGCCGGGAGAGGCTTGGTCCCAGCCGGGGTTCCCTTCAGCCAGCAGACATTTTTGGATTCCACCGGCTGGTAGTTTCCCGAAGCCAGGGATTTCACCATGCTCTGGGCCGCCTTCTGGGCCAGGTAGTTTACCGATTCACGGCGCGGCTCCATCATTTCCGCGGAGCTGACGGTCAAAGCCGAAGCCCAGAGGGGGTTGCCGGTCTGGGCGTCAATCAGGCGGGCGGTAAAAGCAACCGAGGGCAGGCCGGCCCGGATTTCCAGGAGGGTGGATCCGTAGGAGTAATCGGAGATAGTGCCGATCAGGGCGGCCTGGACCCCCAGGTGCTGGGCCAGGCTTTTCGCCGTCTCGGCATCCACGGCTTCCGGGAGCATCTGGCCGGAGGCCTGAAGAATGGTCTGCACTTCTTCCCATTCCATCACGTTGAAACGCTGGGAAGAATACAACTCGGTGGCGAGAAGGTCGCTGATCACCTTGCCGGCATTGGCCCGGCCGCTCAAATTTTCGAAAGGAAGCACCACCACGCAGGAAACATTGTCCAGCTTGGGATCCGGGGGAACGAGTAAAGCCCTGTCCATGCCGGCGCAGGCGCTCAGGGCCATGACCAGGAGCCCCGCGAAGATTTTTAAAATTCGATCAAACTTTAGGGTTTGCATTATTCTCCCTCCTTAACCTTTGAGGTTAGGGCAAAAGCGAGTTGATTAATTCCTCGGAGGCTTTTTTGGCCACCTGGTGGAGTTGACCCGCGTTATCGGAAAAAAGATACTGAAAGGCACCGCCCCCGGTTTTGCTGACCGAGATGGCGCCGATCACCGCCCCGCTTTTCACATCAACCAGACGGGCGGTGATTCCCACCGCCGGCTCCCGGTCGGGGTAATATTTCTGATCTTCCTGGTACCAGTATTCGGAAACGGTCCCGATAATGACCGCGTCGGCCTTGAGAGCCTGGCCGAGTTTCTGCGCCTGGGTCCGGTCGATCACGCTGCCCTGGACCGCCTTGGGAACCGCCTTCAGGACCGAGTCATTGGCGACCACCGCGTACTTGCCCCCGCCGACCAGGGACTGCTCGAGAAGCTCGACAATCACCTTGTGGGCGTCCTTGGTCGGGGTCAGGTTGGAGAAGGGGGCGACCGCCACGGTCTTGATCTGGGCGAGGTCGGCTTCGGGAGGAGGCAGGGTCTGACGCAGGGAATAACCGCACCCCAGGAAGAAAACCATCAGGGTCAGAAATGAGAGTTTTTTGTTTCTTGTCCGCATTCTCCGCCTCCTTATAATATGGCGTTCAGGGAAGCCTCAATCCTGTTTTCCTTATAATCCAAACCATCGGCATTGGAAGACCGGTTGCGCAGGGAATAACCTCCCTGGAACCTGAGCCAGCGGGTGATATCAACCTTTAGACTCGGGCCGACCGCCAGGACTTTGTCCTGCCGCTTGATTCCCGCGAGGTTGGCCTTGTCGTATTGCAAAAGGAAATAGCTGAAATCGGCCCCGATGGCCAGCATCCTGATCATGATCATGGTCAGGTTCGCTCCTCCCCCGGTCGAAATATAAAAGGAATTATTTTCATAAATGGATTCGTTGACCGCGCGGGAACCGTTGACGGAGATCGAGATATGGCTGCTGGGTTTTTCCTCCAGAACCAGGGAAGCGATCAGGCCCTTGGTGTCGGGGTAGAGGGTGGAATTCTTATAGGTCCGATTTTCATACCCGGCCTTGAGCGTGAAATTGGTTTTGGGGGAAACCCGGCCGCCCAGTCCGAGGAAACCCTGGATATAGGTGGCATCCTGCCCGGTGCTGGCGGAAACCTTATAACCGACCTTGCCGTACCAGGCTTCGCCGAACAGGGAAAGCCTGGTCATTATCCTCATGAAGAGCGCCGCCCCCCCGGAATTTACATCGCGGTTATAGGGATCCAGGTTTTGAAAGCGGAGCATCTGGTTCTTGTACCTGCCGGAAAGGGACCATCTCTGGTTCAGGGTATAGCCAATTTCCGCGAACCCGTTGTTTTCCCAGTGCTCGGCGATCCCGGCTTGTTCCAGCATGGTGGCGGTAGGGTAAACCCTCTGCGCGTAATTATCACTCAGGCGCAGGATCAGCCCGACGGGGAAGTTGAATTCCAGAGAACCCATCACGGAGTTCTTGAGCTTGGTTTTCTTCATCTCCTGAAAGGAATAGATGGAGAGATCGTAACCGAGGCGGAACAGGTGGTTGGAGGTGGGGAAGCGCAGTTCCAGACCCGGGACAACCTCGATGGTGTTTTCCTTGGCCTTTTGATCGGCGGGCAGCTGGAGGATGTTATCCGTGTTGGTATAGGACACGTTCAGGCCGGGATGAATCTCCAGCTTACCCAGGTGGATATTTCCCTGGGCGCGTGCCGTCCACGGAAAAGCGATGACAAAAACCAGCGGGACGAGGTAAATTAAGGGCTTTCTTTTCATAGCGTTTATGGACAGGTTTTGTAGGGGCTGACCGAAGGTGTGCAGGGCGGTCCCTCAATGTTTACTTGATTGTTGTTATCCACCTTGATCTTTTCGCCGCTTTGCAGGTCTCTCGGCTGGCCGTCGGACCCGGTGACCGAGGGAGTCCCGCTCTGCCCCTCGATGCTGGTTCCATTCTGATCCACCTTGACCAGGACTTTTTCCCCGTTATCCATGGAAACGACATTTTTGCCGTCCACCGTAGTAAAAACAGTGCCGCTCCCGACGCTCTCCACGGTCGTCCCGCCTCCCTCCGAACCCAGGTTGACACCTTGACCGCTGCTCAGGTTGGCCTGGATATTGCCGATCTGGACGTTAACCGATCCGGTGGAACCCTCAGGAACGGTTGCCTTGGTTGTTCCAGACTCGTCCAGATCGAGATCCAGCTTTCCTCCCTGCCCGATTTTGAAGGTAGTGTTGGGGCTGTAGGCCACGGCCTGCCCCACGGGGGACTGGATGGAGAAGCTGCCGTCCGGGTTTTTCTTCAGGATGGCCTGGACCCCCGCGCCAATATCGACGGTAAAGTTCCCGCTGGGGTCGGCCACCATGACTTTTCCATCTTCCGTGGTGATGCTGAGCTGTCCATCGTCACTGACGGAGAGACTGAACTTGGTTCCCCTGACGCCGGCGACCCCGGAGGGGGTATCAAACACGACAAAATGCTTGGAGATTTCAAAGGGGCTGACCTTGGCGAAAATGGTTCCCTTGGTGACCTTGATTTTGGTGGTGGGGTAATCCGGGCGGATGAAAGCGAGGGGCCGGATGTTTTCCCGGGACTGGAAATAGGTGACCATGCATTCGGCCTGCAGTTTCACGGTGGTTTCAGAATAGAGCTCGACTTCGACATCGCCGGTGCGGACCAGGATGTCATCCCCGGAATAGATTTTTTGCCCGGGATTGGCGACCCGAACCCATTTTCCCGCCTGCGGACCGTTTTTGGGCCGGATCAGGCAATCACCGTTAATCTTGGTAAAAAAGGCCGGCTGTTCTTCTTTCGCAGCGGCCAGGGTTGGGGTCGGCTGTTCGACTTTGGCCGGGGCCGGCTGATTGGTTTTTCCCTGCCCCGACTGTTGAGAATACGCGGATGAAGGAATGACCAGGAAAAGAGCGATAATCACCCCAAGGATATATTTCATACTAACCTCCCCCTTAGATATCGGAATAATAAATTAAAAATACTAAAAATTCTTTTTCCTGCCAAGTTTAACAGGAAAAAAATTGTTAATTTTCATACTATATGTTTGATTTAAATATAAGTCAATAAATTTTTTATACTACAGCAGTTCCCCTAAAAATCAGTCTGGCCGGTCCGGTTAGATAAAGCATCCCATCCGGGCGTTGCTCCACCTGGAGTTCTCCACCCGGGAGGATGATTTTGGCTTTCTCAGGAGATTTTTTAACCGTGAAAGCGGCAAAGAAAATTGCTCCCGCCCCGGTTCCGCAGGAGGGGGTTTCCCCGACCCCGCGTTCCCAAACCCGGGCCCTGAGTTCTTGAGGCTTTACCACCTGGACGAATTCCACATTGGTCCGGTTGGGATACGCCGAATGGGATTCAATCTGGGGTCCGAAGCGTTCCACGGGAAAATTCAGGACGTCTTCATTGATGAAGATGACCGCGTGCGGATTGCCGATATCTACGTTGAAGGGTTCAAATCTCTGGTTTTCAATCCGAAGCGGGGGACCGGGGAAGGCCCGGGCCCGGCCCAGGTCGATGGTAATCAGATCGTTTTTTATCCAGGCGGATTTTATCCCGGCCCGGGTTTCCACCCGGACCCTTCCCCCGGGGAGCAATCCCTGGGAATCCAGGTAGAGGACCAGGCCGCGCAGACCGTTGCCGCACATCTCCGCCTCGCTCCCATCGGCGTTAAAGATTCGCATCCGGAATTTTTCCCGGTCCCCGGGCAGGAGGAAAAGGATCCCGTCCGCGCCGACCCCGCTTCGCCGCGCGCAGAGATGCGAGATCACTTCGGGCCGGGTCAGGGGCTGGGGAGGCAGGGAGGAGGAGAAAAAATCAAAGAGGATGAAATCGTTCCCGGTGGCTTCGAGCTTGACGAACGGGTAGACCCGGTCCCGGGGGGCGCGGGTTGAACCGGGGTTTTTCGGGCGGGAGCGATCCGGTCTCATGGGTCCAAACCCCGGGGGATGACCTCGCCCCGAACCAGGTCAGCGGGAATTTCCCGGCGGCGGATGACCGTGAAGCGATTTCCCCGGACCAGGACCTCGGCGGCCCGGGGACGGGAATTGTAGTTGGAAGACATGGAAAAACCGTAAGCGCCCGCTCCCATGATCGCGATCAAATCCCCGGCTTTCAGGGGCGGGAGCTTCCGGTCCCGGGCGAGGAAGTCCCCGCTCTCACAGATCGGCCCGACCACGTCGACCTTTTTCCGCGGGCCTCCCCGCGGGCGAACGGGAATGATTTCGTGATAGGAATCGTAAAGCGCGGGACGGATCAGGTCGTTCATCCCGGCGTCGGTGATGACAAATTCCTTGCGCCCCACTTTTTTGGAATAGAGGACCCGGGCCACGAGGATGCCGGCATTGCCCACGATGACCCGTCCGGGCTCCAGGATCAGCGTGATTCCCCCGGGGGACTGGGAGCCGGAGAACCCCCGCAGTTCTTTTCCGATGGCCCGGGCGTATTCATCCGGGTGGGGCGGGGATTCGTCCCGGTAGGTGATGCCCAGGCCTCCCCCGAGATCGAGATAGGAAATGCAGATCCCCATTCGCTGCAGCCGGGAAACCAGGTTTTTCAGCTTCTTCAGGACCGCGACGAATGGCCTGATCGAGGTGATCTGGGAGCCGATGTGGCAGTCAATCCCGGCCGGTTCGACGTAAGGCAGGCAGGCGGCCCGGCGGTAGACCGAAAGGGCTTCTTTGATGTCAATCCCGAATTTGTTTTCCGGGGTGCCGGTGGTGAGGTAGGGGTGGCTCCGGGGATTGATATCCGGGTTCAAGCGGAAGGAAATCCGGGCCCAGCGTTTCAGCCTTCTCGCCACGCGGCTTAAAAGCTCAAGTTCCGGGATGGATTCGACGTTGAGCAGCAGGATCCCGGCCCGGAGCGCGGCCTCGATCTCGGCTTCGGTTTTCCCCACCCCGGAAAAAACGATCCGCCGGGGATCGGCTCCGGCCCGGAGGACCCGGAAAAGTTCGCCCCCGGAAACGATATCGAACCCGCCCCCGAGCCGGGAAAAGATCCGGAGCAGGGCCAGGTTGGAGTTGGCCTTGACGGAATAGCAGGTCAGGTGGGGGAGGGCGGAGAAAGCCCGGTCGAAAGCATTAAAGTGGCGGACCAGGGTCTGGTGGCTGTAGAGGTAGACCGGGGTGCCGACCGCTTTGGCCAGGCGGGAGATGGGGAGGCCTTCCGCGTGGAGTTCCCGCCGATGAAATTGAAAATAATGCATCTTTTCACCTCGCGGGAGGCACCCGGATAGTTGCCGGCTCCGAGGCCCCGCTTTCATTCCAGACCGGGGCGGTGTCCACCGCGGTCAGGTGGTAGCGGTAAGATTTGCCACGATTGACGTTGCGATCCAAGTAACTATTTTCCCTGACCGGGGATGGGGCCAGAATTTCCATCCGGTATCCCGGCTCTTTCCCCCGGTAAACCAGATAACCGGCGAGATCGGTTTCCGCGCCGGGTTCCCAGTGGAGCTCGACGCCGGAAGGGGTCAGGACCGCGGTTAATCCCTGCGGGGGCAGGGGGGGGATGCGATCCTCCGGGACCGCCGGGACCGGGACGGAAAGCGGGCCTTCGTTCAGGCTTCCGTTTACCTTTTCCAGGACGGCCACCCGGTAGTAATAAGTCCGGTTATTTTCCAGGCCCAGATCGGCATAGGCCGTCCGGGTGATCGGTTCGGGGTTTACCGGGAGGAAGGGAATGCTATCCTTTTCCCCGGAACGGTAAAGGTTGTATCCGACCAGGACAATTTCCGAACCCCCGGAAGCGGAGGTTTCGGGCGGTTGCCATTCCAGTTGAACCCAGCGGTCTCCCGGGGAACCGGAAAGGTCGCGGGGGGGAGCCAGGGCCGGGGCGCGGCTGACCCGGATGATGTTCGAGGGCGGGCTTTGATAACCCCGGCGGTTGTAAGACCGGACAAAATAATAGTATCGCTGTCCGGGTGAAACATTCTGATCGGCGCAGGTTATTTTTTTTCCTTCCGCCCGGGCCGGGTTCGGGAATTCATAGTCGATCGTGGTCAGTTTTTCGAATATGAGGGAACCCACCTCCACCGGGGCGGAACCGGGGGCCTCGAGATGGCGGTAAACTTGGAAACCTTTCAGATCCTTCATCGGGCTCCCGTCCGCGTTTCTTTCGGGGATGGACCAGACCAGGAAAACGGCCTCGGGGCGGGAGAGAAAATTCAGGTCGAAAACCGGCTGGGGAATGATCAGGTCGGGAGGAATCGGGGCGGTTTTTTTCCCGCAGGACGGGGAAGAAAGAATGAGCAGGCTGAAAAAAAAGGCGAGAAAAAGCGCACCCTGATCCCGGAAGAAGGAGACGGGTGGGTCGGGCGGAAAAGCGGCCCCGGGGAAGCCCTCCCGGACGACGGACTGATTCGGACCGGGAATTCTGATAAGATTTGACACAGAATTATTATAAGGATTATGAGCAATAATATAAATCACCCGGGCCCGGAAGATGGAAATATCGGTTATCATCCCCGCGTATAATCGCAAAGAACTCTTGCGGGAATGCCTGGCTTCCCTGGAACGGGAGCTTTCCGGGCTGGACGCGGAAGTGCTGGTAATTGATAACGCTTCCCGGGAGGATATTGGGGGAATGGTGAGAAGGGATTTTCCCCGGGTCCATTTGCACTTGAATCGTGAAAATCTGGGTTTTGCCCGGGCCAATAACCAGGGCCTGGCCCTCGCCCGGGGCCGATATCTCCTGCTCCTGAACCCGGATACCCTGGTCCAGCCGGGGGCGATTTCGAAGCTGATCAATTACCTGGAGCGTCACCCCCGGGTGGGGGTGGTCGGCCCGCGCCTGGCTTTCGAGGACGGGCGTTTCCAGCCATCGACTTTCGGGTTTCCCTCGGTTTTAAGGGAAGCGGCCAACCTGACCGACCTGGACCGGTTTTTCCCCCGGGAAGGTAAGACCGGGATTTTTCTGGGCCGGGTTTTCGGGCGGTGGTCTCCCAATTTCTTTTCGATGTACCGGGGGGATACTGCCCCGCGCCGGGTGCCGGCGTTGTTTGGCGCCTGCCTGATGGTCCGGCGGGAAGCCCGGGAAAAAGTGGGCGAGCTCGATCCCAATTTTTTCCTTTACTGGGAGGATGCCGATTTCTGTTATCGGATGGAGCAGGCGGGCTGGGAGGCGCACTATCTGCCGGAGGCGGAGGTGGTTCACTGGGGCGGGGCCAATTACTATTTCCCGGATCAGGACAATTTCTTCTGGTATTACCAGTCCCTCCTTTATTTTTTTGCCAAGCATTATTCCCGGGCCCGGGTGGGGGCGTTGAGACTGGCCGTGATATCACTTGTTTCCTTCCGGATTTTTATTAATGTTCTGGTTGATATATTCTCCGGGGGAAAAAGGGTATCGGAAAAAAAGCTTAAGAATCTGCGGGCGGTGCGGGAGTTCTATCGGAGTTTCGCGCCGGAGCGGGAAGAAGTTTCGAGAAAGTCGATTTGATTATTGGAACTTATAGAAAAATTATATTTACTGTGGAACATTG
>Ga0315285_10005702_pt1 | contig 12816 bp, 15 predicted proteins | sample YL17G09_36_MG_FD_203698 | JGI IMG/M metagenome (GOLD analysis project Ga0315285, IMG submission 203698) | Sediment microbial communities from Yellowstone Lake, YNP, Wyoming, USA - YL17G09_36 | ecosystem: Environmental > Aquatic > Freshwater > Lake > Sediment | place: USA: Wyoming | collected... | reverse complement strand
TAACTGCAAATTCCCCTAATCTATGCCCTAACATTTCTCCATTAATTTCTATTGGAACATAATTATTTCCTTTATGAACTAAAATTCTTAATCCAATCATTTGAGGAACAATTACCAAATACCTTGAATGAGTTTTTATAGGCTTTTTTTCTTGAGTTCTTTTATTGCACTTTAAAATAAATCTTTGTATTTTATCTGTTTGTCTTAATATGGTTCTTTTTTCATTTGATTTAAGAAGATTTGCAAATTCACGAATATCTATTTTTTTTAGTTCTTCTATTGTTTTTCCACGATAAGTGAATTCTTTTTTCTTAAATGTTGTTGTTTCTTCTTCTGTTTTAATTTCTTCAGTTTCCATTTTATTTTCTCTTTCCTGTTTGTTTAGGCCTTATATGCCCTACCTTTGCTCCAGGGGGTGCATTTCTTTTAGCAATTTTACTCTTAATTCTTTTTCCTCTTCCACTTCCAAAAGGATGATCAACAGCATTAACCTTAACTGCAGAGGTTCTATGCCATTTTCTTCCTTTTGATTTCATTATATGATGCATTTTTCCTGCTTTCATAAGGGGTTTTAGTAACCTTCCTTCACCAGCAGCAACACCAATTGTAGCTCTGCAATTTTCATTTAAACTTATTTTTCTTCTTTTTATTTGAATTTCAACTTTGCCACTAGATTTATCTAACAATATTGCAGAAATTCCAGAACTTCTTAATATTTTCCCGCCATTTCCTGGGACTGTTTCAATATCAAATATTTTTTCTCCAATAGGAATATCTTTTAATTTTAAGATATCACCTATTATTGGTTTTCCATCTTCTCTTAATTCATTAATCATTATTTCTTGACCCTCGTAAATTCCTGATGCTGCAGGACAAATAAAAATTTCTTTTTCAATTTGAATTTTAGCAAGAGGAGCATAATGTGCAGATGAATTAATTAATCTTAATATCCTTCCTTTTCCAGAAGCATTTAATTTTGGATAAGTTATTTTATATCTATAAGCTCTTGGCTTAACTCTAAAAGTTAAACTTCCATGCCCTCTAGCTCTGCTTGTTATTCTTTTTCCCATTTTAAAAATCAACCTCTTTTAATACTCTATCAAAGTATTTATATAATTCTGGATTTTCAAATTTTTTATCAGATTCTTTTTCTGCTTTTTTTACAATTAAATTCACACCATAAATTAATTTTTCATCACTTGTTTTTTGCAGAGGTTCAAACACTTTTTCTGCAATTTGATCTCCTGCAATTCCTTTTTCATAGAGCTCATTAACATCTCTTTCGCAAAATCCAGATTTATACTTTCTTTCAATAAGCATTCTATCAATAAAAGCATCCATACCCTTTTCATTTCTTAAATAGAATATATCTGGTCCTCCTATTATTACTCCTATTCCTCCGGGAATACCTGTCCATTCTAGCCTACTTACTAAACACAACTCTCCTTTTTTTAATCCCTGATAATCATGAACAACACATTTCTCCTGAGAGAGTCCAAATTCCACAATATCCTTTGCAACTAATTTTGCTAAATCTTCCTTGCAAGACAATTTTTTTACTTGTAGTGTTTCCATTTTATATCATCCCTAGCTTAGTTGCAACATCAATTGCAGGATTCTTAGCATTTAATTTAATATAAGCATATTTTTTATTTAATTTAATTAAAGTATTAATTGAATCTGTTTTAACTTTAAACATTTCTTCAAATTCTTTTTTAATATCTTTTTTTGATAATCTTCTATCTACTTCAAAAATTAAAGTATTCTCTGCTTCAATTAATCTTACTGCTTTTTCAGTCACTATTGGTTTCATTGTTTCTTCTCCTTAATTAAGGAAGGTTGACTTGTTAAGGAAATCTCAGAAATCTTTGATTTCTGATGACTATCAAAAACATTTGTTTTTGAAGCCTTGGTTTCCTTACGATCCTTATCTGATTTTTCTTTATTTTTAATATCCTCTAACTCTCTAATTGCTTTTTCACTAAAAAACACTAATCTTGCCCCATTATCTGCTAAGTGGCTTACACTTAATTCATTAGTTTTTACAATCTCAATACCTTTTATTTTAATATTCTCAGTTTTCGAAATAACAAATAATGCTCCTGCATTTTTTCTGTATTTTCTTCCTCTTAACTTGCCAATGCCTGCTCTTTTTGATTTTTCCTGAACCGCAACAGAATAAAACTCTTTTAAAATGTTTTTTAATGCATTTAAAAAGTCTTTTGTGTTTAATTTTAATATTTTATCTTCAATAATTATTGGAAGTTTAAGCTCTTTGATTTCTTTATCTTGAAGAGAAGAATATTTCTTTTTTAATTCTGTAATAGAGTTTGAATATGTTAAAGCAGAAAATAATGCTTTTTTTAGTTCTTTTTTATTTATTTTTTTAATTCTTCCCAAACCTTTTGGTGGGTGAGCTCTTCTACCGCCTTTTGCTGAAGGAATAATTGCACCAACCCATGAAAACTGAGTTCCTCTTCTCCACATTGTTTTTCTAGGAATTCTTGACATACCTCTTCCATAACCTGCTTTCCAAGAATGTCTTTTTCTCCTTATTCTCCCAGAAGCAGACCTGTCCATCCCTGCATAAAGCCTAGGAGCAGAAGCATGTTTTATTTTTTCAGCTTCTACAATTTTGTAAATAATATCTTCTCTTATTGGTTCTTCAAATAAAGTTGTTGTGATTTCTTTGATTTTCTTTCCATTAATATCTAATATTTGTGCTTTCATCTTATATGTTTAATCTGATAATCCTCCTTCTCTTAATTGACTATATAGTCTGTTAGCTCTTAAGGTTGGTTTATGAATCTTTCTCTCAAAAAAGAGATTTTTGGGGTCATATTTTAATGAGTTATTTTCAACTTTTGCCAACCTATATGATAAAACAAAATAATTCATATGTTCTTTAGAGTCTAAATCTTGGCACACAAATCTTAAAAAAGGACCATCTCCTTCTAAGAATATTGCTAAGTTTTCCCTACCTGTCTCATCAACAACATTAATAACATCTCCACTTACTAATAATCCTAAGTCTTCTAACCCTTGTAATTCTTGCACTTTTGGTTTTTGTTCTGTTATAGTTTTCATCTCAGCTCCAAAAACTCATATTTCTTTTTATTTTGTTTTTTAGTTTCTCTTAATGGAATTGTTATTAATAATTGTCTTTTAATAGGGCCTTGAATACTCCCTCTGATAAGAAGATAATCAGTTTTTATTTGTCCAAAATGTTTAAACCCCCCAGCAGGATTAATATTTTTTTCATTAATATTATTAATATCAACAATTTTATTATTATAAACAACTCTTGTAAAATAACCCATTTGCCCCATTCTTGGCTGAGTAAAATCTACTCTTGAAGGATGCCATGGACCACCGCTTCCTAAAGTTCTTTGTCCTTTTTCTGATTTATGTGCTTTTAATGTTATTCCAAACCTTTTGATTGTACCTTGTGTTCCTTTTCCTTTTGTAATCCCCCTAACATCAACAACTTCTTCTTTAAAAATATCTTTAATTGAAATTTCTTTTGTCATATTATTTTTAACAAATTCTAATTTTTCATTTAAACTTCCTGATAAACCAATTTCAGTAATATCTGGTGTTTTTTTAATCCCTGTTTTTTTAACCTGAGAATAAATAAGAACTCTTAAATCATCAAATTCTTCTTGTTTAAAATCTTCAATTTTTTTCTTAATAGTTTTTGGAAGCTTAATTTTTCTTTTTAATTCTTTATCAAGATTTGAATTTAAAACCTCTCCAATAGGTTTTTTGTTTTTATAAAATCTAATAGAAAAAATCTTCATTAAAGGGCATTCAATAATTGTAACAGGAATAATAATCCTTTGCCCTTTTGTTAATGAATTAGGGGTATTATCTCGAACATAAGCAGATTTCATTCCAACTTTATATCCAATGCCCCCCATTAATCCTACTCCTTCTTTAGAAAGAAAACTCCAGTTAACATCAGGCAAAAGTTTTTTTGCCCTTACTCTTGGATAAAATTGCAAGCTTCCGTGTCTTGTTGTGTTATCTGGCATGTTTTATATCTTGTTTGTTTTATTAATTTTTATTTTTTGCTCTTATCAATAATTTTTAAGTTTTGAAGATGAGCTCTCATTTGCTTGATATTATTAGTTTAAGCAATTTAACTATTCTTCATAACTTAATATTTTATAAGTTATTGATATTTTTATTTTATTAATAATTTAATTCACCTTATACTCTCTGGCTTCTGTTGATTTAGCTTGAGCAACATTAACCATATTGTTTTGGTGTTTGATTATTATTGATATCGTCTTGATAACTTGTTAGAAACCTAAATTTAGTAAATTAGATTCTGAACCTGTTGATTAAAACCAACTGTTATCAGCAAATCAGTATTAATTAAGATTATATAATCTTAATCCCCAATAGAATTTTAAGATGAAAGGGGTTTTTAAAGGTTTTTCTTTCATGTTCTTTAAAATCTTTAACCCCTTTTAAGGTACAACAAACAGAAAGATTTAAATATCTGCTTTTTGTATAAAAAATATGGAAAAATTGTCAATTATAGCAAATGTTGAAGGATTAGGAAGAATTGTTGAAGCAAATACTGATTTCTATACAGAACTTCAGCAATTAAAGAATAGTGGGGCAGTATTAATAACTCCAAGAAATGAAGCTTATGCAAGACTTCATACACAAGGAAAAGAAAAAATAGGAAAATCTTATGGAATAAGAACAACAGGTGGGTTTGAGTATGCAAAAGAAAAACTTCCAATTTTTAGAGTAAAATCAAGATTAACTAACCCTAAATTAGCAAAACTTGCAGTTGAAGCAAACAGAGCAGGAAATTATTTTCACACAGATTCAACCAGAGAATATGAAAATTCATTAAAACAAGCTGAAAGAGACAAAAACAAAGAGCCAGAAAAAAGAAATGTTATTATTCTTCCTTCAAGAATTAAATTTACAATGTCTGATAAGCAGAATTGGGAGATTTGTCAAGCTATATTAAAAGACCAAGCAAAACCTTATTTTGAGCTTAATGGTCCTATAGATGTTTATCCAGTTGATGAAAAGATGGTTAATGCTCAGGATGGAACTATTTTAACTGCCCTGTGGTTCAGGGGTCTTGTTGTCGGGTCTGGCTTCGGTGGCGACTACTGGGGTCTCGGCGATGGTGACGGGGCTCGTGGGGTATTGAGAGGAAGTGGCGAAGCCACTTCGCCAAAAATTTTGAGCTTGCCTTATACACAAAGACAAATTACAACAGAATTAAACAGATTTTCAAGATTAGAATCAGAAATAAAAAAGAGCATACAATTTCTAGAAAGCTTAAAGCAATAAGTTTATAACAATCAATTCTAATTATTTTTGTCCTGACTATATGGAGAGTTCTCTCTATGAAATATTAGTTGGACTACATGCCAATTTATTAGCACATTATTTAGATTTATTTTAAGTCATAAAATACAGAAGCGACTTGCGAGAAGCTTCAGTGAAGAAACTGAAAAGTTTCCCAATTGATAAATTGGCTATAGTGCCCTGTGGTTCAGGGATCTTGATAACAGGTCTGACTTCAATGGCAACAACAGGAATCTCAACAATGATAACAGGGCTCATGGAATAGCCCAAATGTCAGGATATTTATATTTAGCATGGAAATTAATAATCTTTATCCTGAAGTTTATAATTTAAACAACCTAATTCTTGCTTGGAGAAAAGCAAGAAAAGGTAAGACAAAGAAAGACTATGTTATTGAGTTTGAGGCCAACTTAACTGAAAATTTATTAGAACTACAAAAAGAACTAAAAAAACAAACTTATTATCCAGAGCCCTTAAAGACATTTATTTTGCGACTTCAGAAATCATAGATTTCTGATAGTGCTCAAAAATAAGAAGTATTTTTGACAGACCCAAAAACTCGCAAAATTTCAAAGTCTGCTTTTAGAGATAGAATAGTTCATCATGCTTTAGTTAAAGTAATTGAACCAATTTTTGACAAATCATTTATTTACGACTCTTGTGCAAATAGAAAAGTTAAAGGAAATTTATTTGCAATAAAAAGATTTGAACTTTTTAAAAGAAAAGTAACAAATAATCTAAAATCCGAAGCATTTTGCCTTAAAGCAGACATTAAACATTATTTTCAAGAAGTAAACCATGAAGCTCTTATAAACCTAATAAGAAGAAAGATAAATGATAAAAAAATTATTTGGTTAATAAAACAAATACTCTATAATTGTTTTAATAAAAAAGGCATGCCTCTTGGCAATTTAACAAGCCAATTTTTTGCAAATATTTATCTTCATGAGTTAGATTATTTTGTAAAACATAAATTAAAAGCAAAATATTATATTAGATATGTTGATGATTTTGTTATTCTTCATTCATCTAAAGAACAGCTCAAAATCTGGAAACAAGAAATTAATGAATTTTTAAAAAAAGAATTAAGATTAGAACTTCACCCAGAAAAATCTTGTATATCCTCTTTATCAAAGGGCATTGATTTTATTGGCTTTAGAAATTTTTATTACTTCAAACTTTTAAGAAAGAGGAATATTAAAAGTATGCTAATGAAAGTTGAAAAATATAAAGAAGGGGAAATAAGTAAAGAAAAACTTTTAGAAAGTTTTCAGGGCTGGCAGGCTTATGCAAAATGGGCTGATGCATATAAACTAAGAGAAAGAGCATGCTTAACAATAAAATAAAAATTTAAATACCTACTTTGTTTATTATTTTCATGAAAAAAAGGGTATTAATATTTTCAGCCTTGATATTATTAATAATTATTTTACCATTTGTCTTAGCTGCAAATGAAACAGCAACTGATAAAGCATATTCTTGTTTAAAAACACAATTAGAAGATAATTGTGCAGATACACTTTCAACAGAACAAAATGTTTTTAGTCTGCTTGCAATGGGTTATGATTCTTCTGTACAATCAGATTGTAAATTAGCTCTTGAAGACAAAGAAGGTAATGATTGTTGGGGTAAAACAGATGCTGATTCATGTAATATTAAATCAACTGCTCAGGCAATTCTTGCTTTAAATTATATTGGAGAAGATATTGATGCTCCACTTACCTGGTTATTAGATAAAAAAAGATCAACAAAAAATTTAAATTGGTACTTAGAAATTGATGCAAATGAAGCAGCCTCATGTAAGATTAAAGTCAATGATGCAAGTGAAAAAACATTTACAATGTCTGAAAACAAAAAATTTTCAGGCACTTCATCTTGTTTAACTCCTGCAGTATCTAATTATTATTTAAAAATAGACAATAATTGTCTTGATGATAATTTTACTATTTCTTGTGATAAAAATTTTATTTCAACTCTTTGGTATGAAAAACCAGGAGAGTCTACAATGTATATTTCAAGTGAGACTCATTCTGCATCTGCAGCAGGCTCAACAACAGAAAAAGTAAATTCTTATTGTTTTGGGATGTCTTCAGAATGTGATTATCAAGGAACTTTATGGGCTGCATTAGTTTTAGGTAAAACAGGAGAAGATACTCATGCTTATATTCCATATATTACTGCAATGGCTGATGAAACAGAAAATAAAAAATATCTTCCATCTGCATTTTTATACATGCTAACTAATGAAGATGATTATTATTCTGATTTAGTTGAACAGCAAAAACAAGGTAAATACTGGGAAGAAACAACTGATCAAAAGTTTTATGATACTGCTTTAGCACTTTTAGCATTACAAGGAGTAAATATAGAACAAGTAGATAACACTAAAGAATGGCTGTTAAGTGTTCAGGAATCTTCTGGTTGTTGGCATGCAGATAATATTTTAGAGACTGCATTTATTTTATATGCAGGATGGCCAAAAGATCCTGTACGTGTTGCAGGACCAGGAGGAGTTACACATTCTTATTGCACTGAATTTAGTTTTTTTTGTGTTTCAGCAGGAGAATGTTTGCTTGCAGATAAAACTGGTTTAGAAAATTATTATTGTCCTGGTTTAAGTGAAGTTTGTTGTAAAACACAGCCAGCACAACAAACTTGTGCTGATAAAGAAGGGATTATTTGTGATTCAAATCAAAGATGTAGTGAAAGTGAGGTTACAGCTTCTGATACTAATTATTGTTGTAAAGGCGCTTGTCAAGTAATCACTAAAAATGATTGTGAATTAGCAGGTTATTTCTGCAAAGATTCTTGTTTAGATACACAAGAAGAAAAAACAGTTTATTCAGCAGATTGTAATTTTGGAGAAACTTGTTGTGGAGACAAACCAGTTAAAAAAACTTCTTGGTTATTAATAATCCTTTTGATAATTTTGATTATTCTTGTGATTCTTGCAATAATATTCAGAAATCAATTAAAAATTTGGTTTTTTAGAAACAAAAGCAAATTCAAATTTGGCAAAGGCCCGCAGCCAGTATCAAGACCCCCAATGCCAGGGCCTCCACAACAATTCTTTCCACAATTAAGGCAAAGACAAATAATTCCAAGGCAGCCAGTAAGAAGAATGCCTATGAGAAGAATTCCTCAAAAAAGAGCAGAAAAAGACACTGCTTTTGAAGAGACAATGAAAAAACTTAGGGAAATGAGCAAGTGAAATCTCATTTTTGATGAATACAAAATAAATTACTTTCCAAAAAGGCTAATCTAAATTCTATAAATGTTTTATAGAAACATTTATATACCTTAAGGAACATATATGTTTATAATGGAACAAAAATGTATTCTTAAAGAAAGTTTATGGAAAGTATTTGATATTTTTGTAGATGAGCCATCAAGAATTCATTATATAAAAGAGATTTCAAGAAAAATTAGTCTTGCTCCTACTTCTGTTGCAAACCATATAAAAAAATTAGAAAGCTATAATCTAATAATAAAAAAACAGGGTGAGAGATTCTTTGGTTATATTGCAAACAGGGAAAATCCTGAATTTTTATTTTACAAAAGAATATCAAACCTTATAAAAATTAAAGAATCAGGAATTTTAGATTTTTTATGGGATAAACTTTTTCCTGATGTAATAATTTTATTTGGTTCCTGTGCTTTAGGAGAAGATATAGAAAAAAGTGATATAGACTTATTTATTCAATCGCCTGAAAAGAGATTAAATCTTAAAAAATATGAAAAAAATTTAGGAAAAGAAATAAATCTTTTTTATGAAACAAATTTCTCTAGATTAAGTAAAGAACTTAAAAATAATATCTTAAATGGAATTGTTTTAAAAGGATATCTTAAGGTTTTTTAAAATGGATTTAATTAAAATAACACCCAATAAAGAAACAGCAAAAAGCATTCTAAACATGATTTCTCTAATAGAAGAAAGATTAAAAACTCAGGATAAGACAAAAATGGTTTCTCTTATAATTTCAGATTATTACGAAATAATTAAAGAACTTTTCACAGTAGTTCTTTTAATTGATGGATATAAAACTTTAAGTCATAAAGATTTAATAAATTATATCAAGGAAAAATACGACGAATTTTCTCTGCATGAAATTTCAGTTTTAGATAATCTAAGAGTTCTAAGGAATAGGGTAGCATATGAAGGATACAAGATTGATATTTTATATTTGAACAGAAATGAAGACTTATTTAAGAGCATCATAAAAAAATTAAAGCAGATTATAAATAAGAAGCTGAAAGAAATGAGCAAGTAAAATTTGTAGGTTTTTATTTAGTGGGTTGTCTAGTTTCTCTTATAGGAACATAAATTTTCTTACCTTCTTTTACATAATACATACTACCTAAACAGTCTATTAGAGGTAATTTATTTTCTTTTCTTACTATCTGTGTCCAAAGATTATCTGCTGTAAGACCCTTATATCCCTCTCTCCAAGGTTTTTCCCCATAGATGTTCTCTTGGTTATAGTAAAAAATTTTGCTGTCTAATCCTCTAAATTCTTCTTTTTCTATAGAAAAAAATTTATCTCTTAGTGTATTTAATGAATCGCCTTTTTGAACTGTATATTCTATTCTTTGGGAATTTTGCATTAAGTTTTTCATCTTTCCAATCTCAGGTAATTCAATCTTCATTGCTTGTGCATAGCAATGAAGCCCCCAAGCTAGTATTGAAGTAATAATTAAAGCAGAGAAGTAAGGGTTAACTCTTGTTATTATATCTTTAAGTTTTTTTCTTATTTTGTTCATTTTGATTTTATTTTAGTTTAGCAAAAATTTCTTTTGCAGTATTTAATTTGTATTCCAAGTCTCTTTGATTTGAGGCTTCATCGCTTGCATTTAGTTCAGTATATTTTCCATGTTCGTCTATCTTATGAGATATACTCTTTACATGTATATTGAGGTAGAGTTGCCCAGGCATCTCGGATTCTTTTCTGTTTGGGGGAGAAGCGTTTATATAAATTGTATCTCCTGCGTTTATAGTATTTGGAAATTCAAATATTTTAGAGGTTTTACTACCCTCGCTACCGCTTAGCTGTTCTGAAGGATTGGGAATCCTTACACTGTACCAAATTTGATATTTCATTTTGTTTATTTTATCAATTTACTTAATTATAATAGTATTATCATATATTAAAAACTTCTTAGTTTTATTTTTGACAAAATGACAATATTTATAAACTAATTACTATTAAGTTAATTATAAATATGCCAAAGAAATCAAATATAATTGATGAAAAAGACAGAAAGATTCTTGTAGAATTAGATAAAGATGCAAGGCAGGCTGATTCAGAAATAGCAAAGAAAGTAGGGCTAAGCAAACAAGTAGTGAATGTTAGAATTAAAAATCTTGTTGAAAAAGGGGTTATCTCTAATTTTTATACAATTGTTAATGTAGGAAATTTAGGATTAAACACACACTATATTTTCCTTCAGTTAGAAAAAATAAATAAAGAAGAAGAAGAAACTTTGCTTAATAAAATCAATTTATTAGATTATGTTGGTTGGCTTGTTTCAGGTATGGGGAGATGGGATGTAATTATTAATATCAATGTAGATTCTGTGTTAAGTTTAGAAAAATGCCTTAATCAAATAATAAGTTTATGTGGTAAGCATTTACACGAATATCTTTTTACAACTCTTATAAATGCAGAGCATTTGGGGTATAAATCTATCTTGGGATCAAAAGATTCAAGGCCAATATACCAGGGAGAAAAACAAGGAATTTTTAAAATAGATATAACAGATGAAAAAATATTAAGAATATTGTCTAATAATTCCAGATTGCCAATAACAAAAATTTCTGAAAAAAGTAAGCTTCCAATACATGTTATTAATTATCGCTTAAAAAATTTGATAAGAAAAGGAATCATTGAAGGGTTTAAACCTAAAATTAATATAAGTAAATTAGGTTATCAATGGCACTTATTATTGATTCAATTCCAGAATGTTAGTGAAGAAAGAAAAAAAGAATTTATTGAATATTGTAAATTAAATAAAACTATTTACTATATAACAAACACAATAGGAAATTATAATGTTATGCTTGATATTCATGTTAGAAATGTCGAAGAATTTAAAGCAGTTCTCCTTGACCTAAAAGATAAATTCTCTGATGTGATTAGATTATATGAATCTGTAATAATATTTGAGGAGTATAAAATTAATTACATCCCGAAAGGAATAGTTACAAAGGCACTTTTATTTGATTTAGATGGGACTTTAGTTAACACACAAAAATTTGACGAAAAGATAATAAACAAAATTTTAAGAAAATATAATTTAAAATATAAACAAAGATTTATAGGTTATTCCTTAGAAGAATATATTAAAAAAATAACAAATGATAAAAATTTACAAAAAAAGATAAAACACGAATTTTTATTAGAATATGGGAAAACTTTAAAAAATGTTCAATTAGAGATTAATAAAGAGTTATTAAAATATGTAAGAGCAGGGGAAGACCCTTTAGTTGCCTTAGTTACTGCTAATAAAAGAAAATTGACAGAAGAGATTCTTAAAAAAACTGACCTTTTGAAATATTTTGATGTTATAATCACAAGTGAAGATTGCAAAAATCAGAAACCACATCCAGAACCATATCTGAGGGCAATGAAAGAACTCAATGTTAGTCCAAAAGACTGCATTGCGTTTGAAGATTCTGAGATTGGCACGGCTTCAGCAAAATCTGCAAAAATAGCAATTGTAAGAAAATGCAGTTATGCATAACTTTTAAACATCTCACAAATAATCTAAACATTTATTAATTCTTTTTTTCTAATAAATTCATGAAAAAAAGAGTCTTACCTATTATTTTATTAATCTTATTAACAATTAATTTAGCAAGCGCAGTAGAAATCAAATTATCAAAAGAAAGCTATAATCCCCAAGAAACTCTTCAGGCAGAAATAACAGGAAATTTTATTTCTCTTAGCCTTGAAAATGTCTTGATTTATGAGAAAAACACTCCAAGATCCCAGCCAGTTATCTCTGATTTAACTAAACAAGGAAATATTTATTATTTTTATGCAATTCTTCCAAATCAACAAGGAAATTTTTCTTTGAAAATAGAAAATGCAAGATATACAGAATCAGGAGTAGAAAAAACAACTGCAATTGTAAAAGAATTTACAATAATAAAAACAAACACTTCTTCTCTTCAAATAAACCCTGGGTTTGTAAAAACAAGCAGTGATTTTTCAATAAAAATAAAAGCCCTTAATTCAAATCAAGACATTAATGCAGTTTTTAATCAGCAATCTCAAAACCTTTCTTTAATAGAAGATATGCAAAAAACCATTTCATTTTCAATTTCTAGTTTAATTGGAAAATATGATTTAAAAATTAATTCTTATACAATTCCAGTTTTTATAATAGAAAAAACAATTGTAAATATTACTTTAGTGAACCAGACTAATCAGACAAATATTAATCAAACCAATCAAACAACAAATGAAACAA
>Ga0315285_10005700_pt1 | contig 12817 bp, 7 predicted proteins | sample YL17G09_36_MG_FD_203698 | JGI IMG/M metagenome (GOLD analysis project Ga0315285, IMG submission 203698) | Sediment microbial communities from Yellowstone Lake, YNP, Wyoming, USA - YL17G09_36 | ecosystem: Environmental > Aquatic > Freshwater > Lake > Sediment | place: USA: Wyoming | collected... | reverse complement strand
CAATGGCTACAAGTTACATGGCCCACAGTAGAAGAGTTGAGAGGCGTAACGATTAATTTTGAAAACGCCTATGCACGAGACTATCGGGTACAGACATGGAACGGAAGTAGTTGGATAGATCAGGCGACAATTGAAAACAACACGATGCTGCAGCGAACACATGACTTTGCACAGCCAGTCATGGCTAACAACCTTCGCATTTTGATAACAGGTGCACCGGCGTACAACATGGTCAGCATCTATGAACTGGAAGTATTATCCACAAGCAACATGACTTCCTCAGAGATCTTCGTACCAAAAGAAGGAATCTACAACTTCACAGCTAGGCTAGTATCAGAAACAGACACGAATGGAACCTTCTATCTGAAAGTAGACGACAGACTCTTTTCGATTACAATCCCATCATCAAACGCAGGCGGATTCTATTGGAACGATGTGTGCTCCACGTTTCTCAACGTCGGAGAACACACTGTGGGAATCGGAGGTGTGAGCAAATTAGGGCTCGACAAACTGGCAATCTACCTACCTGAAAACGGCATACACTCACTTGATGAACTCTTCGAACCGAATTCCCCACCGCCGTCAACGGTTCAGTTCGAAGAGATAAACCCATGCTCGTACACTGCCCACATTATTAGCTCACAACCATTCCTGCTAACATTTTCTGAGTCATACCATCCGATGTGGAAAGCTTATGTTGATGGACAAGAAATATCGTCGATCGGTACGAATTTCTTGGCAAACGGCTACTATATTAGCAAGACAGGAAGTTTTGAAGTTGAGTTGTACTTCGTTGGTCAGACGTACGCAGAAATTGGACTAGCGATTTCTGGGGCGACTGCGGTTTTTGTTGCTGTTATCGCTTTTGTTAAGTATGGTCCGTATGAGAAACTCAAGCATATGTTGCGTAGAACCTCTACAAGACCCAAGGAAGAAGCTCTTCCGAGCTAGGAATGAAACCAAGAAAGTGGCAATAGCTTACGACAAGTGACTGCAATCGTCATAACAAATCTGGTCCCAATCAATGTGCAACTAATCTTTTAAACCCCTGAGATATATTATGACAGTGAAATTAGCATCCGAGACTTGGAGTACTACTAATGCCCAATGTTGAAGAGCTTTCAGAGGGACAAACAGGTCTAATAGTAGAGTCAGCAGTCAGACACGCTGTTCCATCTTTGATCAAAATCCCTGCAAAGCTCAAGCCTACGTTTCAGGCATCAATCATCGTTCCGGTGCGCAATGAGGCAGACATAATCTCCAGAACCATGCTTTGCCTTTCAAGTTATTTGGGCCCTGACTATGAGCTTATCGTCTGTGACGATGCAAGCACTGATGGAACCTACGATGTTTTGAGGAATCTAGCTGACAAGAATCCGAACATTCGCCTGCTAGGGTTTGAAAAAAGAATAGGCAAAGGCGGAACTATAAAGAAAGCTGTGGAAATAGCTGACAGCGACCTCATAGTGTACGTTGATGCGGACCTGTCGGCGAGCCTTGACGATCTCCCACGGCTATGCGAGGCGGCATTTAAGAAAGACGCACTTGTCATCAGTAGGAGGACAATGAGAGGAAGACTGACGCAGGGAGCGCTGAGATTGGCATTGAGCGTCGGGTACAATCTTATTGTCAGGCTTATTTTCAGAACAGGTATTGCAGATCATCAATGCGGCTTCAAGGCCATGAACAAAAAAGTAGCTAGAAAATTGATATCCCAGACCTCGAATGACGGATTTGTCTTTGACACGGAACTTATTGTACGTGCCAAAAGATCAGGCATTCCGGTGGAAGAGATTCAGATTGATTGGGCTGAAAGAAGACCAAAAAGGGCAAACACCAGATGGTTAAGAACCTCATTCGAAATGATGAGAGATCTCACAGTTTTGAAGGAAAATCTGTCGTAGAGAATTGGGTAGTTGAACGGAACCGCCGATGTCGAAAGTGATAGTTCGCAGGTTTCGAGAAAGCGATCGGGAAAAGACTCTTCAGTTTTTGAAAAACATCTTCGGAGGATGGCACTCTCTTTGCCAATGGAACTGGAAATTCAGAGATGTTGAAAAAGCTCAAGGCCGCAAGTCGATTATCTGGGTTATGGAAGCTGATGGTGAAATAGTAGGACACTTAGCCGCAATTCCCATGAGACTGAGGATTGGCACAGAAGTGGTCCCAGTATGTCAGATGGTTGATGGAGCAACGAGCCCGCAATATAGGCACAAAGGTTTGTACAGGAAACTCTTTCAAGAATTTTTGAATGACGTAGCTGAAAGCGGGTTCGTGGCTACGTTTGGGTTTGCTAACAGGTTTGTCCACCACTTATATGAAAGGCAGGGAAACTTCAAAAACATATGCCAGATAAAGAAAATGTTTAAAGTGCTCAGCCTCAGAAACGCTGCCAACACTTTGCGAATAAGCTTGCTTGAAAAATCAGCCGATACTGGCGAGGACTCGTTGTTGAAGGATTTCTTTGTTGCCCAGAAAGAGAAAGCATTGTTCGTGCTTTGGAACCTCGTTCGAAAAGTCTTGGTCTCGACCGCCACATCTATTCTCGGATCTAGAAGTAAGTCGGACAAAATTGAGTTGTCAGAGACCGAACCAAAAAGCTTGGGCACAGAATTCAACGGGTCCTGGATTAATCTTTCTCAAGACTACAAATTCGCTTTTGAAAGAGATGAAGAGTTCTTGAATTGGCGCTACAGCAACCCAGAAGCGGACTATAGAGCCTACGTTGTGAGAAAAGGAAACAAAGTGGCGGGGTATGTTGTCACCGCTTTGGAAGAAAAAAGCATCAGTCTCGGTAGGCTAAGGTTCAGCGGACTCAAGGAGGGTTTCATCGTCGATCTGGTCGCAGAAAAAGACCTGATACTCCCGTTGATTTCAGCAGCTGAAGAAGAACTCAAGAAAAGACAAGCGTGCTGGACAGAGTGCTGGGCAACTGACGATAGTCACTTGTTCAAAACACTTCGAACAGGAACGTACCATCAGCTTCCAGATCAAATGTACAAGGTATATTTCGTTGCCAAGGTTCACGCACAGCAGTTGAAAGGAAAAATCTCTGCTGAATACAGTAAAGACATTCTGGTATCCTTGGGAGACAGTGACATTGTCTAGGCCTCAAACACTGGTTTTTCTTAGTGTAGACGATTTTCTTTTAAGAAATGAATGGGCCGGCGACGTTCCTGTTGTTTCTTCAAAAGACATCAAGCCTGAAGAGGATTTTCGAATCCTAGATTTGTTCGAGGATCTTGACATTTCCGCAACACTCTTCATACCCGGGAAGGTGGCTGAACTGTTTCCGAACAAGCTGCAAGAAGTTGCGGAGAAAGGCTTTGAAGTTGCTGCCCATGGATACCTGCACGAGAATCTTTCCTTGCTGGACGAGGTCGAGCGCAAACAGCGCATACTGGAGGCTGTTGATCTCTTGGAAAAATGTGCAAGGAAAGAAGTTTTGGGCTGGAGATCTCCTGGACTTCACATAGATGACAGCCTATACAAGATATTGGAAAACACTCATATCCAATGGTGCAGCAACATAGAGCTACCATTGCGTTTCAAACATGTTCCCTTCATGTACAAAGGAAAAATGGAGTTGCCAATAGCATCAATCGATCTGAAACTGTACGAAAGCGGTTTCAGCCCTGAAAAAGTCCGCGACAAATGGTTATCCATTCTGGAAAGAAACAATGAAATCGTCACGATTGTCATACATCCATGGGCCCAGCTGAAGAACAATGAGAGGATAGGGAGCCTGAAGCAGTTTCTGGAAGCGGCGGCTTCAAGAGAGAACGTGAAGATTTGTGCAGGCTCAGATATCTACAAGCAATATGCTTTGCAGGAACGCTCAATCTACGGTTCGGCGCTTTCTGCGATCGCGAGACTTTGGAAACGTTTTTCAAAACGAGCCCAAGCTCCAATTTCAAAGACTCAAAAAGTGCTCTCGCACCACGCATAACGAGTTAGAGTTATCCTTCGCTTCTAAAGCTTTAAAAACGTAGGTTTGAACATAGGAAGTGAAAGGTGCAGCTTGGGTGCCAATTGGCATACTATACAGCCATTTCACAGAACGCGGCGGCGCAGAAAACGTCATTTTGAAACAGGTGGACATGCTCCACCGTATAGGCTACGATGTTAAATGCTACTTTGCATTTGTTGATAGGCGATTGGTGAAACCGGCTTCGAACCCGCATTGTTACGTTGACGAGTATTTTGGCAACGGTGTTTGGCGGTCTAAGACATTCAGAATATTGTTGTCGCTTCCTTTGGCGCCGGCAACTATGAAGAAGCTGGCTGAAACGGATGCTTTGATCTGCCATGGCTATGGACCGGGACCGTGGATTGGCTATGTGCAGAAGAAGCTTAGAGGCGTCAAATACGTCAGCTACATTCATTTCCTGCCGAGAATGTTCTACTTGAGCCCGAAAGAGAAGAAGCTTTGGCGTTTCGACAAAACGAGGAACACGATCTACCTTCTTGGCAAAGCCACAGAGCCTCTTGCAAAAAAGATAGACGTGCTCGGTGTCAGTAACTCAGATGCAGTGTTAACGAATAGTGATTTCACTCGACGCCGCATAAAAGAAGTCTACGGTGTCGATGCGAAGGTCTGCTATCCGCCCGTAGACACAGGCATGTTTAGAAAGCTTGAGGAGAAAGAAACCGAGCCACTGCGTCAGAAGCTAGGCTGGCCAATCATTTTCTCTTCAGGAAGAATCGTTGCAGTCAAACATTGGGACTGGCTGATCAGAACCCTAGTACACGTCAAGAAATCTTTTCCATCAGTTACTCTCGCGATTTCAGGCGAGGTTCCACGAGGAAGCGAAGCTTACGTCGATGAACTTGTTGCTCTGGCTACGGAGCTTGGAGTGAAAGACAACGTCAGATTCCTAGGCTTCAATCCCTTGGAGGAACTTGTCAGACTGTACAACGTTGCAGATGTTTATGCTTATCCAACGCCTATGGAAGATTTTGGTTTGGGACCTGTAGAAGCGATGGCCTGTGGAACTCCCGCTATCGTGTGGGATGATGGAGGAGGACCCTGCGAGACAACGATTCCAGGATTCTCAGGCTTCAGGGCTCGGCCTTATGATTTTGAGGATTTTGCCGAGAAAACCATGAAAGCCTTTGACATTGACAAGCAGTCCATCGGAAACCGATTGCACAGTTACGTCGAAGAAAGATTCTCAGACGAAAATCACTTAAGAATCCTAGATAGCACTCTCAGAAGGTTGTAGCCGAGTTTGCGCCTAAACCTGCAAGAAGGATAGAGTGTGCGGATTCTTGCCGTGTTCTTCCATCCCGGAGCGAACTTCACTGCTCTCGGCGGCGCTGAAAAGAGGTTTCTTCAAGTCTTGAAAGTGTGGAACCAGAAAGATGTGGAAGTAATTGTCGCCGAATCGAACCCGAAACTGGTTTCAAGTTTGTCTTCTCACTTTGAAACGATCGAAATAAGCAGCCCGATCTCTGCTTCAGGCAAAGGACTCTATTCTATTTATCTCGAATGGGTATTGTGGGTTGCGAAGGCCTGTGTGTGTTGTCCTTCTATTGCACGACGAAAAAAGCCACATGCCCTTCTGGCCCCGAACAATACTCTTCCAAATTTGCTTGTTGCCTACTTTGTGCATGCTTTATCGAAAGTACCGTTGGTTGTGACGGTGCATCATTTTGACTTTCCCGAACTTGACAAGAAGGCAAACGTGGCATCAACATACCAAGTGTACAAAAAAGCGGGATTCAGCAGCTCAGTGGCGTTTGTCAAGGCGCTGACGTTTATTATGATGCTTGGCTTTGTCAAGCGATCTAACATGTGCATAACGGTCTCCAACTATACAGCCAGATTTCTTCTGAAGAACGGCATTTCGCGAGACAAGATTTGTGTGAGCGGAAACGGTGTCGACATCGATTCTATCGAGCAGGTCAAACCGGAAAAGAAAGTGTATGACGGTATTTTCGTGGGAAGAATTTCCCGAGACAAAGGAATTTTCGATCTGGTTCAAATATGGAAGATGGTAACTGCGAGGAAACCCGAGTCTAAGCTTGTAGTTGTGGGACAAGGACCTGACTTGCTCAAATTGGAAGATGCAATTGAAGATAATAACATGTCAACAAACATAATATTGACAGGAAGTTGCACAAACGCAGAATTGTACGCCCTCCTGAAAGCAAGCAAAATATTTTTGTTTCCAAGCAGGTTTGAAGGCTGGGGGTTAGCAGTCGGTGAAGCTTTGGGTGCAGGGTTGCCCGTTGTGTGCTACGACATTCCCGCGCTCCGCGAAATCTTTGGGGAATGCCGAAGTGTCTTTTTCACCCGAGTAGGAGACGTTGAACGGTTCGCACAAACTGCTGTGAAGATATTCGAAGAAAATGGTCTTGCTGAACTCGAAGCTGTCTCGAAAGAGTTTGCCCAACGTTTCAACTGGGAAGAAGTCGCTCTCAAGGATCTTGATACTATAGAGGAGCTTGTTCACTAGCGCGCATCATTTCCATGATGTCGCCGCGGGTTTGCAGAGTTCTTCCAGCTCAGAAATGCTTTTGCTTTTTGCTGGATTACACAATGAAATCCTACACGCTTAGAACCCATAATGTAGTCAAATTCTATTTAGAAAAAACGAGAAAAAAATAAAGGGGGTTGTTTGTTTATGGATCTTTGTGGATTGTTGGGAATTTGTCGGTTACCCAGGTCTCTGGCCACCATGGGAACGGCAGCCACATTTGTGGAGCGGTCTGTTCTGGTGCGCTCGGCATGTGTTCCAAGAAGCATACTTGTGCATCGAATTCGCTTATCGTGCCAAGTGCTTCCTTGATTGTTACGAAGCAGTAGTCTGTTGGGTGCAGTGTGTAGTCGAATTCCAGTATCAATGTGGTTACGCCTGAAGGCATAAGATGCCATGCTAGCTCTAGCACGTCGCTGTGCAGGAGTGCCCAAGTAGTGTAGTATGTGTCTTGTCCTGTGTAGCCGTAGACTACGAACCACACGGTTCCGTTGATGTCTCGAACTGTCGATATGACACCGTAGCCAAGTGTTTGGCCGCCCTCACTGTATTGAGGAACGTAGGTGTTCTTGCTCCAGCATGATGCTGCAAATATTGCCGACGTTGGCAAGCCTGTTCCTGTCCAGCCTGGAATAGTTGCAAATGCGTCTGTAAAGTCGTTGGTGTATTCGGTTGCCAAGTTTGCAGTTGGTCCGCCGACTGTGATTATGTTGCTGCTTGCTATTGGTATGCCGTAGAGCCAATCGCCGCTTTCGTCTTTGTGGCATGACCAGTCGTCTTTAAGGGCCAGTCTGCCTTTGTTGAAAGTGATTTCGGCGTCTCTGTAGCCTCTGCGGTCAGGTAGCAAAGCGGTTCTCAGTGGGTCCAAGATGTATGGCGCGAGTGGTCCATATGCCGTGTTTTGCATTTCTGATCCTGTCATTTGCACTATGTTTCCTGTCCAGTCCGCAAGGAAGTTAGCCACCATTGGTGCTCCTTCAGAGTCTATCGAGTTCGAGTCTTTGCCGACGACTTCCCATTCCCATTGTCCACCATGCATTACATGCGTGGTTGCTGAGAACAGTATCTTTATCTCTGCATCTTCCGCGGGTGGTTCCGTGAATTCTATGTACGCGTAGTACGGGTTATCCTCGTTAAATTCTACAGTGTAGTTAACGTCGCGTTTCATCAGTACGCCGTCAACGAGTACTCTTTCTCCAAAGTTGGGTTGGTCGTAGTTGTATCCGGTCCAATCGTAACCCGCTTGATTGAGATCATAGTATCCGTCGAAATTATTGTACCATGCAAAGTCATCCTGTGGCACGTTTGGCCAATCCATTGTGAAGCCTTTTACTGGGAACAGGTCTGAGTATTTCAGGTAAAAGTCATCCTGTTCACCGTCTCCGTCGTATTTTGTCACCCATCTTCCATAGTCTTTCTTGTTGAGAACGCTGTCAAGGTCCCATGGAGCAAATACTTGCTGAAGCTGATACATGACTTCTCTGTCAATCCAGTTTCTGTACATTCCTACGAAGTTTGCATCTGTCCCGTCGTTCAAGTCTGTGACACCGTAAACGCTGACTCCTCTGAAGTGAATGTCAGCGGTTATCGGGCCAACCGTCTTATGGTCGTCTGCCAACATAAAGTCCCATTCTCCAACTGTCAATGGTGCAAGGAATGGTTCGTCGTTTGGAGTTGCGAACGAGTCAATGTCGTGGACTTCGTCGAGGCCTATTGCTCTGTACCATTGGTCTCTTCTGCCACCGCCTGCGTCTGCAGACCAGTCGCTGAGGCTTGGCCAGTAGGCTGCGAAGCCTACGTATTTCTTGTCATTGGATATTATCTGGGCAACATCGTACGTTGAGGATCTCTCGTAGTAGGGTTCTGGTCCCCATGCGTTCGTGCCGTTGCCACCAAGTCTCTGACCAACAACGCTTGTGTTGGTTGGAAGAGTTGGAAGCACCGTGTACAACTCATCGTATGGAGTGTAGAGACCTTCCATGATGTTGTCACCGATTGCTGTTCCTTCAGTGTAGAAGTGTACGTAGCTTGCATATTTCGGTGTTGTCAAGTTTGTGCCAAGGTCCCATTCTTCCCTGTTGCTGAATTGGCAAAGGATACCGAACGGAACATCCAATTGAGTCGGATTTGTACCGACTGTAACTCTCAATGGAGATATCTGGTACTTGGCTTGGTCAACAACTTTGACTTCTTTGTATATGATTACTTCTTTGCTGACTTTGTCAAAGATTATGGTGAACATCACGTTGACTACGTTCAATGTCGCGTTTGTCAGTGCATAAATGTCCCATATGTGTGTCTCAAGTTGGGCAATGAATTTCCTCGGACCATGGTACAATACTGTTATGGGGTCGGTTGTTGCTGAGGCGTTTGTCTTTCTACCGCCATTCATCAACACAGTGCCTGTAACTGCGCCTGCGTCGTTGATTTCGTAACCTGGCTTCAAGAAGGTTTCTTGATATTCATAAGTGCATGACTGTGGAGCTTGCACGTGTAGCCATGGTTTTCCGTAGTCTGACAGATCACCGAACAAGGCACCAGCCCAGAGGTTTCTGAGACCCCAAGACGAGTGGTTGTAGGTGATGTCAAGGAACCAACCGTTGATCCACACTTTCTTCGGCAACTTCTGTGTATCAAGGCTTGATCCAGCTGGTTCTGCCCATGGATCGCGGGCGTGGTTGTATTCGAGACCGACGTTTGTGTTGTTGTCGATGAGTTCGCCGAACTTTGAGAACCCAAGCTCAAGGTGCCCTGCCTTGTACGGGTAGAGCGAGTAGTAGTCTGTGTCGAGTACGCCGTCAACTTTCATATACCAACTTGCAGGATCTGGTGCAACTGCGTAAGCTTTTTGAGTTAACATTACTGGTGCTAAAAGTGATAGTACAAACATTGCTGTAGTAATTGTTGCTATTAGAGATTTTTTCATTCTTTTTTCCCTCTTATATAATGGTCTTTGTATAGTGTGTTAACCTCAGATTTAAAAGGTTTTCCATTAAGAAAAGAGGGTAGAATAGCCTTAATACTGCAAATCAACCATATTTCGCCGACATACTCACTCTACCTGCGGACGGCGGCTGGATAGAGCAGAACTTTTGCCAGTTGAAAAGAACGTAATAGTCTGATTGAAATTCCATTGATTTTCACAGTCCGCGAATCCTCAACCAGCTGTTATCCAACAAACTGCCCACAACCTAAAAAGCTAGACAGAGAGCCCGATCGTCTACCAGACCTAGACCAAGAACGGCGAAAGCCACAGAAAAACCCGAAAACCTTCCTCTCACAGGACTCCTTTGAACAAATCCTCCTCGCCAGATATTAGCAACCCACTGATTCTGCAGTCTCCACCTGTCTCGCGAGTGGCCTTCAATCCTCTCAGTATGACGACAGGCGTTGCCTCCGTGCCCTGCCCCATCAACAACTCCGCCGCAGCCGCAACCTCATCCACGACAGCCACGTTCTTAACCCTCAAAACATGCCCAAAAAGATCCTTCTTCCCCCGATAATCCCTGAAAAGGCTTAAACCAGAAACTCCTATTGCAAAGTTCACCTGGCCACGCCTGAAAGGACGACTATAAGTATCGCAGATGACAACGGCCAATTTCCTGCCAGTTAAACCTTCCAGTCTAGACCGACAGTCACTAGCTGAACGGTCAGGGTCTTCAGGTAACAAAGCAAAATTCTCGTTCCCTTCAATGTTCGACTTGTCTATCCCAGCGTTTATACAAACCAATCCGCGCTTGTCCTCAACCACAAAAATCTCACGTGTAACCTTCAAAACTCTCTTCGTCTCGCGAAGAACAAGCTCCACAAACTTCGAACTCTTACCTGTCACTTTTGCAAGCTTCTTGGCCTCAGCCGAAGGAACAACTTTCCTCACTCCAATCACTCTTCCCTCGGCTTTCGAGAAGATTTTCTGCGCAATGACAACGATATCACTTTCTTGAAGAACAAACCCGTTCTTTTCACAGGTTTCGACAATATGCTTCGCAATATCATCTCCAGCCTTGACCATTGGAAAATTCTCTAAAGCGAAAGCATAGAAAGATCTCAGCTTGCACCCTCCCCGTTGTGGCTTAGTCTAGGACCGGGCTGCGTTAAATCTCTTGCTTATTGATGATCGACAACTGTACTGCTGTTCTACGCGAACACAAGAAGGTTTATTAAATCTTGCGATACTAGACACTTCGGCGCGCGCACCTAGAATGTCTCTTCCCACAATCCGGAAATTGGTTCTGAAGGTGAATTACAAATTCATAATCCTTTAAACACGAATCGTCAGAGGGATAATCCACACTAAACTCTAAAGCGAGTGCTTGAACATGAAAAAACAATTCACGTCATTCATAATCCTGTTTGTAATTATCCTCGGTTTCTTCAAAATCGCATACAACGTCTTGCCAGCGGCAAAGGCAACGCCTGTGGAAGGAGTCATATGGCAGGACACTTTGTGGACACTGGTTGACAGTCCGTTCGTTGTAACAAACAACATCACAGTCAACTCAGGCGTCACTTTGACAATTGAACCTGGTGTCGACGTGCGTTTTGGAGGAAATTTCTTGTTAATAGTCATAGGCAAGATCATCGCTCAAGGAACAGAACAAAGAATGATCCGCTTCACAACCAACGATCCAACAGGCATGAGATACTGGCAGTCAATCTCGGTCTACGGAGTGCAATCTTCATTCAGACACTGCATAATAGAGTATGGAACCAATTCGATGGTGCTGCAAAGCGGTTCGCTCGACCTTCAGCAAGTCAAGGTACAATCGAACCTAGAGAACGGCGTTGTGATAAAAGGAGGAACAATATATGTCAACGACAGTGAATTCGCATTCAACGGCAGGAGCGCCATACAAATCTCTGGCGGCAACCCAGTAACGATCACCAACAACATCATCAAATCAAACTCGTACGGACTGACTCTCTCCAGTCTCCTAACCGGAGCGATCCAGATTCAGCAGAATGAAATATCCAACAACACCCAAGCCGGAGTCTATCTCGAAGCATCCGCGTTCACCAACACGCAAATCACTGAAAACAACATAACAGCCAACGGGTACGGATTCCTCGTTCAGTCCAACATTTCCCCAAGCATCACTCGCAACTACATTTCAAGAAACAGCGTCGGTATCTATTACTCGGGCAGTGGATTTCACCAAGCAACCTTCAACGATATCTACGAAAACAGCATTGGCATTGACTTGGATTCCAGCTTGAATATTACCGTCAACGCAATACACAATTACTGGGGACACAGAACAGGGCCGTATCATGAATGGCTGAGTCCACATGGAAGAGGCAACCCCGTTGGAGGAAATGAATCGAAACTCGACTTCATACCATTCCTGACGCACCCATTCGCATACAGCAACAGCCCACCCACGACTATCCTATGGACAGACATAGTAACAGCAGCAGTAGGCCAGACCATCACTTTCGTGGGCACAGACTCCCAGGACGACGGCAGCATAGCACGATACTACTTTGACTTCAACGACACTGCAAACAGCGGTTGGACCACACTATCACTCTTCAACCACACATACACCGCAACAGGCACTTTCCTGCCAAGCCTAATAGTCGAAGACGATGTCGGCTGGTGGAGCATGCAAGTTCCCACAACAGTCACCGTTGTCAACTTGACACCTCTGCAAACATCTGTCACGGTAACTAACTCCACGATCGCTTACAACGGTGAGACATGGGTAACAGTCTACGTGTCAAATACCGCAGGCGGAGTTGCCAATGCAGACGTTGCACTGTTCTCGGTTGGAGGAGGAACCTTTGATAGTCAGTCAGGATTGACCGATGCTAATGGTTACTTTGCAACCAAATTCACGGCACCGAATGCCACAGAAACGATTGAGGCAAGAATAATTGCCAGAGCATCAATCAGCGGATATGCAGACGGCTCCGGCCATGAATACGTCAAAGTCCTCGCACCTCTGAGAGTCGAAGCAACGCCAGCGGCACCAACAGTGAAGTCTGAAGAAAATACAAAACTGAACGTTCTTGTTGCTGGCAATTTCGACGACCCAGTCGCTGATGCCAACGTCACACTCTCATCTGATTACGGTACAATCACCCCAACAACTGGAATCACCGACTCAAACGGAACCATCACCGTTACTTATCAAGCTCCAATGACGCTTGACCAACTCAAAGCAACAGTGACAATCATCGCGAGCAAGAGTGAATACGCCGACGGGCAGGGCCAAACGTACATCACTGTCGAACCCAAGATCCTGTCTCTCGACGTAACTGCAGAGCCTAACGCCGTACTTTCTGAAGATGCCTCAACGATAACAGCACTCGTCACCTTCAACTCAACCGCG
>Ga0315285_10005698_pt1 | contig 12821 bp, 6 predicted proteins | sample YL17G09_36_MG_FD_203698 | JGI IMG/M metagenome (GOLD analysis project Ga0315285, IMG submission 203698) | Sediment microbial communities from Yellowstone Lake, YNP, Wyoming, USA - YL17G09_36 | ecosystem: Environmental > Aquatic > Freshwater > Lake > Sediment | place: USA: Wyoming | collected... | reverse complement strand
ATACAATAGACACTTCCTCGTTCACTAACGGCATTGCATTTACGGCTAAAATTTATGCGAACGACACAAGTGGAAATGAGAATATGACAGATGTGTGGCAGTGGACAATCGATGGGACAGCACCAAAATGGTATAACAATGGAACCAATGTGACATCTGGGGAAACAATTCCAAAAGGAACGCCAATTTTTGTTTATGCCAACTGGACTGACGATTTGAATGTGAGTCAAGCTTGGATACAACACAATGTGAGCACATTGACAAATGCATCAATGTCAATTACAGGAACAGGCAATTGGACGAACTATACCATAGACACATCAACTGCAACTGCTGGAGCAGTAGTGCAGGCAAGACTTTTCATGAACGACACAAGTGGAAATGAGAACTTCACTGCTCCGACATGGGTTTGGACAATCGATGGGACAGCACCAACACTTGGAAACATTACAAGAAATCTCGCGGACGGTAATGGATCGAGTGAATACGCTCCTGGAGCAACATATATATTCAACACAAGTTCAACTGATAATCTTGCTGGCAATGTGAGCAAAGTTTTGTTGAACTTCTCTTACTCTGCTTCAAACTATTCTGCTGACAGTCTTGGTAGCAACAATTATAGTGTGACAATAACTGATTTGCCAGTTGGTAATTATTCATACAAATGGTATTCGAACGATACAAGCAACAATTGGGCTGAAACAGCTGTTTATTTCTTCAATGTTACTCGTAACACAACCAACCCAGTTAATCTCTATTTGAACGGTACAGTTGATCAGAACTTGACAGTGATTTATCCTGCACAAGTGAATGCAACCGCAATATCAATATATCCGAATTCGGGCACAGTAAACCTGTATAGAAACGATTCTTCAGTTACAACAAACAACACAAATGTCAGATTGGGTAATGCTACATATGTTTATGTGGCCAACACAAGCGGAACAGTAAACTACACTTCCAATTCATCCACACTTTATGTCTTTGTAGCCAAAGGATCCGTTTCAATTAATTTGACATTGAACGGAACTAATGATAATGTGAATTATATTTATCCGCAAGCAGTTAATGCAACAGGTTGGATAACTGCACCTAATTCAGAGAGCCAGTATAACTTGTCATTGTATAGAAACGATTCAATCATAACATCTACCACCAGCGAAACCTCACTGGCTCAAAACATTTTGTTGGGCAGTGCAGATTACAACTACACTTTAGTCTTCAACGGATCAACGAACTATACTGACACATCTATTGTAAGTAGAATGGCTTCGGTGAGTAAAGGTGTGTCGAATATTTCATTGTGGATTAACAGTACAGAAGCAAATGCTACCACGCCTCAAGGTACTACACTTAATGTTACTGCGACAATTAACACAAGCTATGACGTTATACTCAAAATAAATACAACTATAACACCGGGATGGGTCAATCAATCTACTACAGGAACAAGAATAGAAAATACTACTAGTACGAGTACTTTCACTGTTGCAAACAATTATAATGTAACTGCAAGTTTTGATGGAGATTCAAACTATACTGCAGATAGTCAGACTTGGTGGTTAAACATCACGCAAGATGTCACACCCCCAACTGTCAAAATAAATGATGCCAGTCTTGGTTACAAGTTTGACAATGGAACTGCAAAGAAAATCAGCGCAACGTTCTCATTGAACATATCTGTTTCAGACAATGGCATTGGATTGACGAGCGGAGAATATTGCTTTGCAAAGATCGGAACTGCTGTAGCTCAAAACTTTGCCAATTATTCAGGAAGCAGTTCAACTGGCTGGTGCAACGGAACTGTAACTGTTCCAAGTTTGGATGACGGTGCCCATCTGTTGAACATTACTGTGAATGATACGAACGATAACATGGGTGTTAATGACACATACTATATAACCGTTGACAACACAGCACCAATAGTCACGATAAATGTTCCAACTTCAAATGGAACTTATAGAAAATCTGATTCAAATGGATTCATCTGGATCAACGGAACCGTGTCAGATAATCTACAGATGGGAAGCGGTAATGTCAGCATCAATGGTACATATTTCAATAAAACACCTTCATCAGCAGCTCCATTCAATTTCACCGGAGCAAACGGAACTGCATTTGCATACAACAACACCTCTGCTATAGCTGATGGATATTACTATTTTGCGGTAAACTATACTGATAATGCGACAAACACTGGGACAGGATATGTTTACTTCTTTGTAGACAACACAGCACCTAGTGCAGTGTATGGATTGACGAACAGTTCCTCACAGAATTATGCGGCCACAACCAGTCAGACCATACAGGCGAGAGTTGATGATGCTCTTCAGACTAATGGAACGGTCATTCTCAATTATTATCTCAACGGGACTTGGTTTACAGCTGCTTTAACCGGAACTCCAGGCACGACTACCGCATATACAGGGACCGTTAGCACTGTGCACAACAGCTCGTTAGTTGCCAATGGTGTGTCATACATGCCATACTATATCACTGGAGTTGATAATGCGACCAACAGTATAAGCAATGGTGGAAGTCCTGCCAGCCCATTAGGTAATCTTACTTTTGGAACTACAGGCTCAATAGACGGATATGTGTTAAGAAATGGAACATCTACTGTAGTTTCTGGAGCTACTGTCTCGGATGGGACAAGAGCTGCTGTATCTAACAGCAATGGTTATTATATAATTTCAAGTGTACCAGCCGGAACCTACACTGTAACTGCTTCAGCAACTGATTATACAAGCAACTCAACTTCATCTGTCTCTGTGACAGCAGGAGCAACTGCAAGAGCAAACATAACCATGGCATACACTGCCACTGGAACAATTTCAGGTTACATCAAAGTTAATGGAAGTAGCACTGTTTTGGCAGGAGCAACTGTCTCGGATGGAACTAGAGCTGCTGTAACCAACAATGCTGGCTTCTATCAGATTACAGGAGTGCCAGCCGGAACTTACACCGTGACAGCAAACTTGACTAATTATGTGAGCAACTCAACATCCGCAACCGTGACTGCAGGTGCAACTACCGAAGCTAACATCACCATGGCAAGTAATGCCAATGGTGTAATCCAAGGTTATGTTTACTTGACAAACACATCAATCGTACCAAATGGAACTGTACAGGTTTCTGATGGTACTAGAACAGCCAATACAAATACAGCTGGCTTCTATCAGATCTCGAGCGTGCCAGCCGGAACTTACACTCTGACAGTTTCGGGAATAGGCTATCGAGCCAACTCAACTTCAGTCACAGTGACAGCAGGAGCGACAACAACACAAAACATGAGAGCGACAGGTGCGGAGAACTTCAATATCACATTGCCTGGAACGAGCGGCACTTCAACTACTGGTTTCTGGGACATAGGATGGCGTGACTTCTATTTCAGAACAGGAATATATTCAGCAGGCACTACCAACTATACAGTAGAATATCTGTTCTTACCGATGGGAATTAGTGGTAATTATAACTATTCGGCAGTATGGAGATACAATGCCACTTCGCAGGGCTGGTCATCATTTGTACCAAGAGAATCAGGAAACACACTGGTGAATGTGTCTTCATCTAGCGACCACTACTGGATCTATGTGAATGGAACAGACAGAGTAGAGCTTGAGCCAAGATATGTTTGAGGTTGAATTGGTGGTTTTATGAATACGAAAATTTTTGCGTATTTGTTTTTTTTATCCAGCTTTTTTCTTCTCGCTTCAACAACGATAGCTGTTGATTTATGTAGTTGGAGAGGTTATGCAAATAAAAGCGGCACACTTGTCAATACAACCGATTACATCACAGTTGAAAATGCGATATCTGGAACCGCGACAATATTTATTGATGGTAGATATACAGCGGATGTGGAAGGAGTTCCTTACTCCAATATAACTTTCAAGATTTGCGGTGTGTCAATAACTCAAGGCCAACAGAACTTCACATGCCCTGTAAACACACTCAACACTCTTAATTTTTCAATAACATCGTTGTCAAATGGTGCTTCCTGCTCTTACAGTTGCGCGTGTTCTGGAGCTCATTGTTGTAGCGGAGCGACAGAGTACACTAGTGGAGGAGGAACAGGCACTTGCCAAAGCTCTGCTTGTGCAGCGACGACCACCACTACATCTGCAGGTTCAGGCCCGGGTGGTGGAGGAACTGTGGGAGGAACTGCAACTACCACGGCTGCAGCAACCACAACAACTACAGCCGCTCCTGTTGAGGAAACGGAAACTGTGACGACGATAGAGAATGGTACTTCTGCGACTTTTAATGTAACCAACTCAGATACTCTGAAAGTTGAATCGATTATTGTGGAAGTCAAGAATACTGTAAATAATGTTGAGCTGACTGTGAAAGAATCATCCTTGCCGACTGGAGCTAATCTTGCAATTTCTTCTGACACGGGAGCTGTGTACAAGTATTTGGAAATTACCAAAACGAATGTTCAGGATGCGGATATAAGCAAAGTTAAGATAAAGTTCAAGGTCGAAAAGTCCTGGGCCAATTCCAACAATATCGATCCAGCCACGATTGCTTTGCAGAGATTGGTCGGAAACAGCTGGACCAAACTGTCTACAACTCTTGTGAGTGAAGATTCCAATTATTATTATTTCGAAGCAGAATCCCCTGGATTGTCTGTATTTGCGGTTACAGGGCAGAAGAAGCCAGCTACTACTACAGTTCCACCGGTTACAACCACAACTACACCAATTACCATCCAAGTCCCTGTAGTCCCAACACTTCCGGCGTATATTCTTCTGTCGTTGCTGATAGTCCTAGTTGCAGTGGTCGGTTTCATCTTCTTTAGAAATAGAAAGAAAAAGTCAACATTAAAATAATAAACTAATAATTTATTATGAGGGATTCTCGCTTAATTCTTTCCATCATCTTTATCCTATTCTATTTTTTCAGTTTGCAAATTTCCTCATCGAAAAATTATTCGGAGAAAATTAGTCCGAGCTTGTTGAACGAGATGAATCTATCTCCAGACGAGAAAGTCAGAGTTCTTGTCCGAATCGACAAAAGCAAATCTTCTTTCAAATCTGTTTTTTTCAATGAAAATCTAAGCTCATTGGGAGAAATAAAAAATAAATATAAAATCATATCAGCAGTGGACATGGAGATTTCTTATCATGATTTAGAAAGATTAGCGAAACTGCCTAGTGTGACTAAGATTGAGACTGTGATGAAAGTGAAACCACTTCTTCAGCAGAGTGTTGGAGTAATCAATGCAAGCAAATTATGGAATCAGCAAATAGGCGGAGAAAATATTACTGGAAAGGGAGTCAGCGTTTGTTTGTTGGACACTGGCGTGAACTACACTCATCCTGATTTGGGTGGTTGCTTCGGCTCAAGCTGTAAAATCATTTCGGGCTACGATTTTGTAAACAAGGATGAAGATCCGATGGACGATAATGGGCATGGTACTAATTTAGCAGGAATAATCGCCGCGAACGGTTCGATTAATGGAGTGGCGCCAGACGCAAAAATAGTTGCGATAAAATTTGCAGATTCAAGCGGAGTTGGAGATACAAATAACATGTTGTCAGGGATAGAGTGGTGCATAGGTAATGCTACCGTTTTCAACATATCAGCCATCAGCATAAGCTTCGGAACAAATGAACTTTTTACTGATTATTGCGATGATGAATTGCCTGAGCTGACAGAATTAATCAATGATGCAGTTGGAAAAAACATTAGTGTAATAATCGCTACCGGCAATGATGGAAATTCTACGGCAATATCATTTCCAGCATGCATAAAAAACGCGACATCAGTTGCTGCTACTGACAATGAAGACAAAATTGCTTCGTTCTCTGACAGAAATAATATAACGGATCTTTTGGCTCCTGGGACGAACATCAATTCAACCGCTTTGGCAGGAGATTATGCTAAAAAATATGGAACTTCTGCTTCCGCTCCACATGTTTCTGGTTCTGTTGCATTGCTGTATCAAAAATATAAAATGATTTTCAATTCCGTGTCATCATCATCTTTTCTTGAACAGATTTTGAAAGACACTGGAAAGAAGATTAATGACACAAGTGGAAGTAATCTGAATTTTAGCAGAATTGATGTATATGCAGCATCGAAATTAATCAATGATACAGTCGCACCAGCATGGTACAACCAATCAGGCAGCTCGACAGTGGAAAAGGGAGAAAACATTTCGCTCTCTGCTTATTGGATAGAGAATTCTGGGCTATCTCATGCGATTCTCTCCACAAATGAGACAGATGTGTGGAAAAATAAAAGTGCAATCAGTTTATCTGGTTTGGAATCATGGAGCAATTTCAGTTGGTCAAACATCTCTTTGGGAAATGGAACTGTAGTAAGTTGGAAAACATATGCGAATGACACTTCCAACAATCAAAACGTTACATGCAATTTAACTTTCACCGTTGTCGATACAAAAAGTCCGATTTATTTCGATTTGAACGAATCTAATGACACGATGTACGGAAGAAATAAAAATTATACTTTCAACATAACTTTTTTAGATTATTCAAGCATATCAAGTGTGATATTTGAGTGGAATTTTTCTTCGAACACAACTAATGTCAACCACAGAACAGTCAATTCGACAGCAAGAGAATATTTTATAAATATCACCGATTTGGCGGCAGGGAATTACTCTTACAGATGGTTTGTTTATGATTCATTGAATAATTGGAACTTTACAGGATTGCAGACATACAATATCACAATTGCTCCAACTTTCATCTCTCTTTATTTGAATGATACACAAAATAGTAGAACTTATTATAGAAATGAAATGGCAAATATCACTGCAACAATAAATGTCTCTTCCTTGAATGTTACCATAAGTGCAAATTACACTGGATCGCCTGTTGGCATAGCGGATTCAATTTTTTCCGTTAGCAATATCACAAACACGAGTCATTTGCCTATTGGAATCTATAACATCACGGCCTATTACAATGGAAATTCCAACTGCTCTTCTTCAAAAAAAAGTTATCTCTTGATTTTGAGAGAAGGTTACAAAAATTCTTCTTTAAACATACAAAATAATTCTCTGACCTTGGTCAACGCTTCTGCTGTGAATATAACTCTTCAGATATTGACAAACGATACTGTGAATGACAGTTTAATAGTTTCAGTTGGGATAGACAATCCGGTTGGAACATATCCTAATTTTGCAATTGGCAAATCAATTTCAATAGAAGCTACGAACTTGGAAGAAAATTTGACTTATGTGATGATCAACGTCTCTTACTCGAACATATCCAACACGATTGATGAAAATTCTTTGAGATTATATTATTGGAATTTAACCAATTGGATAAGATATGATTATCCGGATGGAGGGATGAATGCAGAAAAAGATTATGTCTGGGCCAACTTAACTCATCTAAGTAATTTTACTATCGCAGGATTGCTGGCGAACGGACAATCTTGTAATGATGTGGGCTCATGTTCGGGGGGATATTGTAATTATGGTGTGTGTGCGAGTTCTCCTCCAACTACAACAACCACCAGCCCTCCAAGCGGTGGATCTACAGGAGATTCATCTTCTATAACCAACACAACCACCAAGACAACTACAACCACCACACCAACTACGACCACCACACCAACTACGACCACATCCGTTGTTGCTGAACAAATTTCTCCAACTACTACCACAACAACTACGACAGTTGGGGCAAGCAGAATGACCGGTTTTGCCACAATTCTTACTTCGCCAATAGCAATAGGAATCATAGTTTTGATCATTGCTGGAATTTCATTCTTCGTTTGGTATAGGAAACGGGATGTAGTAAAAACAAATTACAGGTATAAAAGAAGATAAATTAAATCACTACAATTTTTCGGCATAATTCATTTTGTGGCAGGCGGGATTTGAACCTGTCATAACTTGTCACATAATTCCAAAAAAATATAAACTCATTGACATAAGAAACATCCCAACGAATAAACCTAAAATGGAAAGATGAAACTTTTTGTATCTGAAACAAGTAGGTAATAATTCGTCAAAGCTGATGAAAACCATAATTCCGGCCACAACAGCGAACATGAAGTTCAAATTAAATCCGTTAATAAAAGGATAGAACAATAATAAAGCCAAAATTGCCCCTATTGGTTCCACTATGCCCGATAAAAATGAATACCATAATGCCTTTCTTTTACTTTTTGTCGCATAGTAAATTGGAGCAGAAACAGAAATTCCTTCCGGAATATTGTGCAATGCAATGGCTACAGCAACTAAAATCCCAAGTTTAACGCTAGATATTGATGAAAATGAAACAGCGATTCCTTCCGGAATATTGTGGATTGCTATGCCCAATGCGACCAACATGCCAATCCTTTTTAGTTTACTTCCTTCTCTTACTTTTTCTTCTTTGTATATGTGGGGTATTGAAAGGTCTATAAGATAGATTGTTATTATTCCTACAAAGAATCCCACATTAGCATACAAGAAACCAATATTTTTTATACTTGTCATTAAAAATTCGACGAATGAAATAAAAATCATAACACCTACTGAAAATCCTAGAATCAGAGAAAGATGACTTGTCTTAAATTTTTTAATGAAAAACGCAATTAAACCTCCGACTAATGTTGAGATTCCAGCTAAGAAGGAAAGCAATATTGGGATGAATAATTGACCAAGCATTATTATTTATTAGTTTTATTTTTAATAAATTCTTGACGACTAATTTAATTTCATGCGGGAGGTGGGATTTGAACCTGCGCACATGATAAGATATTATAGAACAAGGCAAAGTTTAATGCCAGTTACTAAATCTTAAATCTTTAAACGTCCTCTTTTTCTTAGGTAAAAATGATTCAACAAATCTTTATTGTAGCGATGATAATAGTTTTGGTTATTCTTGTCTATGAGTTCGTTCATTCTATATGGACTGTTGACATTTGTATCACCTACTACCAGATATATGGAAACTACAGTTTTGCGGTACCTCTGACAAACAAGAAGGCAAGCACTTGGGACTGCTATCATCAATCTTTGAACGACATGATACTTTACATCATCGGCCTAGTGACGATCTGTATATTCTTAGGAATGGCAATCAAAAGCATCTGAATTAATAAATAATTTTTATATTCTCCTCACGTACCTAATGATATGGGAATAACAAAAACACATGTAAGCCAGATTAAAAAATTCGCTAATAATTTTTACAAGAATTTAGACCAAACACATGGGATTGAACACCTGAATAGGACAGTGAAATTGGCGGTTTACTTGGGTAGAAAAGAGAAAGCAAATATTCAAATTGTTGAATTGAGCGCAATTCTCCACCAGTTTCATAATGATAAAATTGTGAAAAAATTCCTTGAAAAAATCAAAATGGATAAAGATATTATCGAACAGATCGTTCATTGCGTTTATTGTTCGGACAGGAAAAATATCCACAATGCTAAAACCATTGAAGCGAAGGTGGTGTTTGATGCGGATAAATTGCAGGTTATCGGGCCATTTGGAATCGTGAGAGAGATCAGTTGCAGCATGGAAGCTCCTATAGATATGAAATTCAGAGAAGCGTTGAGGCATACGAGAATTGTGGAACAGAAATGTTTTGAAAAACTGCAAACCGAGACTGCAAAAGAATTAGCAAAAAAACCACACGACTATATCGTCAACTTCTGGAAAATTTTGGACAAGTGGGATAAAGTAAGATTTTAACTGAACTTGAAATGAATTAAACTATCTTCGTTCCTATATCCTCATTCCCCATCAGAGCTTCATACAAATTCCCATCTTTAGTCCCATTGATTATCTGGCAGAATATTCCTTTCTTCGCCGCTTCCTGCAACTTTCTGATTTTACCGTAGATCCCACCAGACACGTCAATCCTTTTCTCATCTTTCAGTTTGATTATCTCATCCCTAGAAATTTCTTTTATTATTTTTGCATCGCCGAATTTTTTCGGATCCTTATCAGAAACATCGACATCCGTCACCATCAGTATACTAGCCTTCCATTTCTCGCCAAGATAGACAGCTATATCATCTCCGGACAAGACTTTGAAACCGCCATCCTGCGTCGGAACAATATCTCCATGAGTGAACGGTATTCTTTTGTTTTGAATGATCTCCAATCCCTGTTTATACAGTTCTGTCATGTCGAACTTCGAGTCGGTTGCAACGCAAGTTTTTATTGGATGGATTGGAGAAACTGGTAAATCGTTCTCTATGAAATGCCTGACGACAAAACTATCGAAGAATTCACAATATTCATGCACCTTCCTTATGGATCCAACTTCCTTCCATCTCTCGTCTTGAACCAAAAAATGTCCGAACGGTCCCACTCCATGAATCAACCATAAGAAGGATATATCTCTGTGAGCTCGAGCCGCATCTGAAACCTCTTTTGCAGCTCTGGTCATGTTCTGATATTTTATATACTTGTCCGCATTCTCCATCAGATCTCTCACAGAAAGTGGGGTAGTGTCTTTATCGGTGAATAAAGAACCACCGAACTTGATTACAACTTTTCTCATCATAATTATATTGAAATTTAAATTTAAAAACCATTTCTAAACATTTTTTTGAGATTAAAATTAAAAAAGTTAACTTTATAGTAGAAAAAATCAAATAATTATAAGAGGCAGATGTATTTCCGTACAAAATTCTTGTTCCTTTTGATACTCTTGTCAGTTATATTTACCGTTTTTTTATCAACTCTCGCCACAGCTCCAAGCACTCAGCCAAAAAATTGTTGGTCCTATACTAATCAATCCATTTGTATAGCAGTTTCCGGTTGTAGATGGAATTCAGGTTCGACATGGGGATGGTGCGAGGAGAAGGGATGTTGGAACTACAAATCAAATTCAACATGCGTGGGGGCCAACTGCTCGTGGGACAATACCTATAGCTATTGTTATAAAAAAGGATGTTATGATTACAAAAACCAGAGCGAATGCCCGTTAATATGCGGCTGGGAATCATATGGTTATTGCAACAAACCGACTTGCTGGGATTACAAAGAGCAGTCGAGTTGTGAAAATAATGTATCACATGTAAACCTAAGTTGCAAATGGGACTCTAGTTATGGATCGTGCAGTGGGCCATCAGACAAGAGCTGTTGGAATTATTATGATCAGGTTGGTTGTCAAGGTGCTGGCTGCACGTGGCAGCAAGGCAGTTGCAATCAATTGGGCTGCTGGAACTATTATAATCAGACAGACTGCCAGGGTCAGACTTCGCAGAATTGTATATGGGGGTCTACAGGTAATAGCGGTTATTGCAAAGACAATGTAACAAACTGCTGGGACATAAGTAACAAAACAACATGCCAAAGCAAAAATGATTTGGGATGCACATGGGAAGGAAATGAATATTGTACACAGAAGAGCTGCTGGAATTATAACAATCAAACCCAATGTGAAGATACTACGGATTCTTTGACATGCGCATGGGACTCGACATACAAATACTGTAAGGAGAAAGGATGCTGGGATTATACTGATTCCAGTAATTGTTCTACTAACAACTGCACGTGGAGCAATAATTATTGCAACAAGCTAAGCTGCTGGGATTACAAGGGCCAGAGCAATTGCACGGCGGTTTCTAATTGTGCATGGGAGTCTCAATACAGCTATTGTTATGAGCTAGGCTGCTGGAACTACAATAATCAAAGCTCTTGCTCCGTGTCTTCATTGAATTGTTCATGGAAGAGATATGGATATTGCCAGGATGTTGGATGTTGGAATTATAACAGCTCTGCTTTATGCCAGGAGCATGCGGTTGACGGAAAATGTTTATGGAATTCTCAATCGAACTACTGTTATCAGCAAGGATGCTGGAACTACATCACGAATGAAACTTGCTCAAATGTAACCGATACTTTCAACTGTTTATGGAATGGAAATTACAGCTATTGCTATGAAAAAGGATGCTGGGATTATACAGATGAGACGAATTGCACTAGCGGTACCGGATGCACTTGGAGTAACCCTGGAGGCAGCGGATATTGCTACAAACCATCATGTTATAACCACTATTCAACCGACGCATGCGGAAATACCAGCGATAGCTTGAACTGCCAGTGGGCTGAAAGCGGCTATTGCCAGAAGATAGGATGCTGGGATAGAAATTCTACATCTGATTGTAACTCAGATTCTACATGTACATGGTATTCGTGGGGTAATTGCCAAAAGATTGGATGCTGGAGTTATAAAGACCAGACTACATGCGACTCGCACGCCATAGACAAGAAATGCAAGTGGGAGTCATCGTACAAATATTGTTATGAGTATGGATGTTCGAATTATGCAAACAAGACAGGTTGCGAGGCCATTCAAGGATGTGACTGGAGCGATGGCGGTAGCTACTGTTATGATTTAGGATGCTGGAATTATTGGAATCAAACCGCTTGCAATAGTTTTGATGACACTTTGAACTGCACTTGGGAAAATTACAATTATTGCTATCAGCAAGGATGCTGGAACTACAACACGAATGCAAGCTGCTCGAACACAACAGACAGCTTGAACTGCAACTGGAAGAGCTCTGGATGGTGCCAAGGTGGTGGCAATTGTTGGATGTATTATGACAACACCACATGCTCGGTGGCCTCAAACTGCAGTTGGCAGAATAGTGAGTGGTGCGAGGATATCGGACCATGGTATTACAATACTAATACGACATGCCTAGGAGCAGGCTTCAATTGGACTTCTTCAGGTGGATGGTGTTCTGAACCAAAGACCGCTCAATGTTGGAATTACAATTATAATCAAACCGGATGTGAAAATTTAACTAGTTGTATGTGGCAATCGCCAAATTGTATGAAAAGAGGATGCTGGGAATATTCCAATCAATCATCTTGCAATATTGCT
>Ga0315285_10005694_pt1 | contig 12824 bp, 17 predicted proteins | sample YL17G09_36_MG_FD_203698 | JGI IMG/M metagenome (GOLD analysis project Ga0315285, IMG submission 203698) | Sediment microbial communities from Yellowstone Lake, YNP, Wyoming, USA - YL17G09_36 | ecosystem: Environmental > Aquatic > Freshwater > Lake > Sediment | place: USA: Wyoming | collected... | reverse complement strand
TTGGCTGCTGTTGGGGTGTTCTGGGTTGGGTTTGTGGGGGTGTTGATTGTTTTTTGGTGTCGTTGATGTTTGTTTGATGGTTAGTCGATTAGCTCAGGCAAAAAACGGAGTTAATACGAAATCTCTAGGTTATATATTATCGAGGATTTTGAATAACCTTCTTCTCAAGAATCGAGAATTTAAAGCCTTTAAAAGCAGGAGCCCGTGTAGAAAGATTCGGGTGCCTCCCTTTTTCTCCGCGGGGTCGCAGAAGTCCAAGCCGAAGATCCGCGTCGACGCGGTGGCTTGGCGCCACCCACTGTGCCCCCTTCCCACGGGCTTGAAGTGCTTGCATTGGTAGCATCGTATCAATTCCTTGTCCCTGTCAGTCCATTCCCTCATAGTCATGACGAACACCTAGTCTTATACCTCTTCCTCCCTTTCTCAATGAGGGCATAAAAATAGGTGAACTTCCCTCCAGAGAAAAGGAAGATGATGATCACGGATACAAAATTTAGTATCATTCACCTTCGTCTCCTACTTTCCACTTATTGTTTATCGATACCTAGTATATATGATAATATACTCACCATGGGATGGCGCTTATCGCCATTTAGCGTTTATGGATGGAGCGCATCACCGCTTAAAGGTTACACACGTGCATGAGTGCTGTAAATAGATTTTCTGCGATCTCTAGCTCCAGAATCGTGTTCACGTTAACAGCGACATTTTCGTCATTGAAGACGAATATTTCCTCCTCCAACTCCCTCTCATCGATCCTCTTCCCATTTACCACATTTATCCCAACTGGGACTAGGCGTCTATCCCCCGCCTTCAGAATGTATTCTCCTCCTAAACGAAGCCTCTCCTTTGTTTCCATAGGAACCACACCTGTCAATGCGGGTTTATCACATCGCCTATACCTCTCTATGATCCCGTCTATGACCTCACCCGATACCAATGGTAGATCGGCTGAGATGATCAAAACAGTGTCCAGCTTAAGCCTTCTAACGGCGTATTTAATATCGGAGACATAATCCTTAGCCGGAGTTTCGAGAACCTTGACGGGAAACGTTTTCACAAACCTGGCAGTCCTAGGAGTGTATTTACTCACTGCAACGACGATCTCATCCACACTCTCAGCATTTTTTAAGGCGTCTAAAACGCGCTGGATCATGGGCTTGCCACCGACCTTAAGCATGGGTTTTTCTTCTCTGAGTTTCATCCGAGTCCCCTTGCCCCCAGCCATCACCAATGCGGTTACAACCATCTGACCACAGCCAGAATCGTGATCAATGAAGCCATTCTGGTGAGATCGTTCGTTGCCCCCATCACGTCGCCCGTCATGCCGCCGAAGTGCCTGTTTGAGACCCCGACCATAATTAAGCCCATTACCAATCCCGTGATAGCGGCGATTAGGCCCGGAATCCAAAGCAGAGTTATCGCTATGCCGAAGGAGACGATCAGGGCGGTAAGGAGGCGGAGCCTTCGATGACGACCATGCATGGCCTCGACGAAGTAGGTGTTCATCCCTCTGTGAGCGGACTTTCCGACAAAGGCGTCGATCACCATTGCAAGCTTGGCTAAGGTCTCGGATACGATCAGGCTTTGAATGATGATGCCCGGGCTCAATCCCGCAATGGAAAACGCCGTTGTAGATAGGGTCACCAAGCCTAGCGTAAGGCCGCCGGCCCCAGTCCTCTGATCGTGCATGATCTCTATCTTCTTCTCAGGCGGGCCGTGATACATGACGCCATCCCCAAAGTCCAGCAGCCCATCGGTGTGGTGAAGCCCGGTAATCAGCAACAATAGACCCAGGGTCAACATTCCGGTGATTAGTTCGGGGAGAATATGTGATAGGAGCCAGGCAAATATCCCTCCTAAAGACCCGATGAAAGCTCCTACCAACGGAAACAGGGGCATATATTCTGCAGCGTCCGTCAAGACGTCTTTGTCCATGCCCACTGGGAGAACGGTGAGGAAGGCCAAGAGGTTCCTTATCTCCTTGAGCATCCCTCTGGATCACTTCCCACTAGCAGCTCATAGTTCCTCTCGATCTCTCCAAGCAAGGCCTCTTTCGTAATGGAGCCCCTAGATTTGATCATGGAGGCTATGGCCACTCCCCCTGCACCTACGCCCTCCTTCACCATTCCCGCCTCGTAAGCCCTTAGACCCGCAAATCTTGACTCACTAAAATCCAAGTCGGCGGCAAGTATGGGAACCTCAGCGATCTTTGATATTATCCCCCTCAGGTCAGCCGACCTGTCGCCCATGATCCATCTGGTGGTTCCAATTGCCAAATTGTCCAGAATATCCGCGTTTAACGCCTTGACGACGGTTAATATGGCCCCCATCTGGGTTCCCCCAGCCATCAAGACGGGGACCTTGTCGGCGGCTCCCAGGACCAGCCCGGCGAATGCCGGCATCATGGGGTCTCCTACGCACGAGATCGCCTTCAACGGTTCCCTCGCCAAGGCACCGAGCCCAACACCCGAAGCCCTCAAACCCTCTTCGACGGTTCTGATCTTGAGCTCGTGAGGATTGTCAGGCATGCTGCTGCTGACTTTTCCTCTGGCCTCTACGCCCATGGCCAAAAGGACGCCGAGGGCTGTCGTGGTGCCGCCGGGGACACTTTCGCCGACTACGAGGTAGTCTGCTACCTTGGACAGGCTCCCTCCAGCAATTCTCGCCCTAGACAAGACCTCTTCTACGTTTTCTACGGTTCTGCCCGTCCTTATGTCCCTTCCAGGCCCCCCACCTAAATCTAAAAACGGAACGTGTGGGTTTACCTTAAGGCCACCACTCACAACAAGAACCGGTATGTCCCCCAACCTTAGGGCAGACATTGTGATTAATGCTGGAGTGGGAATCCCTTCCGGCGTAATGGGCACACCCTCTATGCATCTGCATTTCCCGAGTAGGAGAAGCTCGACATCGGCAGGCGGTGTATAATCGGTCAACTCAGGATACCTTCCGGCAGCCGATATGCCAGGAATCTTCGCGGTCTCGGTCACGCCTATGACGCAGACGAAGAGTGGCCTTTTTCCACTTAGCCGTTCTAGGAAGGCTCTTCCCCTGTCTTCCCTGTGAGCTAAAATTATGTCACTCATTTTCCACGACCCATTCGCGTAATATGCTGATCACCCTAGGAGCCAAAGCTGTGAAGAGAACGACGTTGTTGATAACCGCTGTAATCATAGACGGTAATCCGTTTACCATCATCGTGGCAAGAACTATCGCGAACGGCGTCTCCGGCGTGAAGAAACTCCACATATACCACGCACCCCACAAGTTTTGAAGAAACTCGCTAACCATGGTTAAGACGATCGCCACAGCCCCCAACATCATCATGCTGGGCTCCTGCCTGAAGCGACTGAATATTCCTCCGAAAAATCCGAGCAAACCGATGATCGCCGCGATAAAGGGCGTCCAAAACCCGAGCCACGTACAAGCATCGGATACCACGATTATCAATACCCCTGTGATGAAGCCCTGAATCGGACCGAACACGTAGCCACAGACGAAGGCCAAGGTCTCGCTCAAGCCTATCTTCACAGTGACACCGTAAAGAGGGACCGGAATGCTGAACGCCACCCAGTTTACCCCTACCCTCACGGCGGCTGCAGCTGCAGATAACATTGTTATGGCGGTAAGCTGCCTCAACGGGATTTTCAATCATCACACCTCGTTCCTCAATAGTTGGATGGATCATCCATCCAATATCTTTAATAATCTACCATTTAATAGTATTTATAGACAACCTTCAAAAATCAGGATCGGGAAAGTAGATGAAAGAGATGCCCCATGACCCGCCTCTGCTAAAATACCTCGAGGATCGTGGAATAAGGTTAGAAGACATGATTGAGACGGCTCTTGAATTATTCGTGCCTCACCCAGGCGTGGAGACAAAGGAGAAGGCCGTCGAGTTGCTCAGGGAAGAATTCCTTGACGCTTTATCCGACGTGAACGTCTCATGCTTGGAGGTCGCATGTTTCAGAGCGGAGGAAGACGCAAAATCTGGACTTATCCCTGGCCTGACGAGGGAGAGGTTCACGGGACGTCCGGGGCTGGTTGCCGATGAACTTCTGGGAATGACGATAGCCAACTATATAGCTGGGGCAAGAGGGATATTCGAGTTCATAAGATTCGACCAGGCTAAGCCAGGGATTTTGAAGGATCTGGGGGCGATCACTAACGACGCAATCGGTGGGCTCATCTCAGGCGTCTCATCAAACGTGTACTCCAGCGCCTTAAGACGAGTTAAAGATGAGATCTAAAATATGCGGGCGCAGTATCACCATAGAATGGGGCAAATAACCGCTTAAGACTTACTGCGCGCATGCGTTCGCTACCTTCAGCTCCTCCCCCGTCTTCGGGGTGGAACTGGCGAAGTCGTCGACGTTGACGCTCTAATCCCAACTCAATCTGACGGGTTTGCTCAGCTGGGGGAGGTGCGGCTGTATCCTCCTCGCGATCTCCATCAGCTTGGCCGCGCGTCTCTTTGTCTCTGAAGGTAGGTAAAATCTCAGGGATCACCATCAAGTTGCACTACTCATGGTTCGTCATCTTCGTGTTCATGGCGTGGTCCCTCGCGTCTGGGTACCTGCCGGACGGTTATCCTGGCCAGTCGACTACCTTTTACTGGAGTGTGGGGGTCATAGCTGCTGCGACGCTATTTCTCTCGGTCCTCATCCACGAGGTCTCCCACTCGCTGGTCGCGGAAAAGTACAAGATACCTGTGGAGAGTATAACGCTCTACTTCCTCGGCGGAGTTTCAGAGACCGCCGAGGAGGCCCACACCGCCAAAGAGGAGCTCAGGATGGCAGCCGCAGGACCGGCCACCAGCCTTGCGCTCGGCGTCGTCTTCTACTTCCTCTGGCTTGTTTCAGCGGCGGCCCTCCCGCTGGCCGTGGTCGCAGTCCTCCAATATGCTTCGTACATAAACGTCCTGCTCGCAGCGTTCAACATGATACCGGCGTTCCCTATGGACGGCGGCAGGGTTCTCAGGGCCATTATCTGGGGGCGCAGGAAGGATATCCTGCCCTCAACGAGGCTGGCGACCCTCGTCTCCAAGGTCATCAGCTACGGCTTCATAGCCCTCGGACTCATGGACATGATCTTCTACTCAGGCTTCGACGGCCTCTGGCTGCTCATAATAGGCTTCTTCATCTCGAGCAGCGCCGAGGCGAGCATGAACGAGACCAGGATCAGCCAGGCGCTCGCAGGCGTGAGGGTCGAGGACATCATGAGCAGGGAGGTCCACACAGTCGAGCCCGGGATATCGATCCAGGACATCGTCAACAGACACTTCTCCACCTACAAGCACCATGGCTTCCCCGTCGTCTCCAAAGGTGAGCTAGTCGGGATAATAACACTGGAGGACATCAGGCGGGTTCCCCCTGAGAGCTGGGATGAGAGGAGGGTTGAGGAAGTTATGAAGCCATTCAAGGAGCTGCTCGCCTCGAAACCGGAGGACGCGGCGCTGGACGCCCTCATCAAGATGGCCAAGGGGAACGTAGGCAGGCTGCCCGTTCTCGACGAGGGAAAGCTCGTGGGCATCGTCACCAGAAGCGATATCGCGAAGGCGGTGCAGACGAGGCTCAAATTCCGAAGCTGATTCAATTTATAATCTGGTGAATCAAAGGGTAAATCATGTCGGAGGACAGACCCTTTGACAGGGTAAAGAACCAGATAGGATGCTGTGGCATCTGGTGTGGGAGCTGCCCCGGCGGAAACGGCGTCACCCAGGAACTCACCAAGAGATACGAGGAGTTCGTTAAGCTCAGCCAGATCGAGAAGTGGGCGCCGAAGGACTTCGACTTCGGCGAATTCATGAAGGGACTGGGATCCATCCAGAGGATGAGCCTATGCCCTGGCTGCAGGGAGGGAGGCGGAGCCCCTGAATGCACCATCAGGACGTGCGCCAAGGGCAAAGGGTACGAGCGTTGCAACGAGTGCGGGCAGCTGGAGGACTGCAAGAAGTTTGATTGGCTTGAGGCGAACCTGCCCGAGATAAAAAAGGGGCTCCAGCAGCTCAAGGGGAAAAGGAAAGAGGATGCTTTAGAGGAGTGGACCAGCGAGCTTGCGAGGAAGTGGCCGAGCTGCGTCCTCAGCTGCCCGGCCTTGAAAGGGAGATAGGGTGAGTCTCGAGACCGCGGAGTGGCTCATAGGCGTATTGGGCGTCTTGGCGGTGCTGCCAACTGCTGTCGCTGTGGCCCTCGGCCTAAGGCAGAGCCTCAGGAGACCCCAGAGACAGGCTTCCGGCCTAACCCACAGGATATTGAGCGCGCCAATCTACCTCTTCGGGAGTGCGTTCTACATCATTGCATGTTATCTTCTCTGGCAGGGGATACCGTTCCAGCCGACAGTCGAGATGCGGGCTGCCATGCTGATGTCGGGGTCTCTTCTCTACTTTCCTGGGCTGATGCTCCTCATCTGGGCGAGGCTTACCCTGGGAGGCATGTACAACGTCTCCAGCGGGTTTGGCGTGCAGCTATATGAGGATCAGAGGCTGATTACCTCAGGCCCATTCGCGCTTGTGCGGCACCCGATGTACATCGGGTGGTTCATGGCCGCTCTTGGTGGAATCCTCATCTACAGGACCTGGACGCCGGTATTCCTCCTCGGGAATTTCCCTGGTCTCGCCTGGCGTGCCCGTCTCGAGGACCGAGCCTTGGCTGAGGAGTTCGGTGAAGAGTGGGAGGCATACCGTCGCAGGGTGCGCGCTGGCTTGTCCCGTTATTGGTGTAAAATGGTTTTAAATAATCTTTTGCCCTACAAGTCAACAAATGGACCCCATCGACGAGAAGATCATGAACCTCCTGAGGGACGGCAAACCCAAGGAATTCGAGCAACTGCTCAGTAAATTAGGGCACTCACATAACACGTTGAGGCTCCACCTCGACTCACTGGCTGAGCGAGGCACGATCGTGAAGGATAAGCGACCCGCGGATGGGCGTGGGAGGCCTAGATTCACGTACTCTGCGTCTCCCGGTTCCGTTGGAGTTGCTGTGACTCGCCTGAACCAGTCGACTGGTGTGGTGTCTCTGAGTTTCAGTAGGCTGAGCCAGATCTGCAGGTTCGAGAAGGGTGGGTTCTGTAAGAAGTTGAGGGGCTCGTGTTATGCCCAGGATTGCCCCCAAATCCGATGAGAGGAATTAAAACCATTTAAAACCAATATCGGGACAAGGCAGCGCGCGCGAGCTTGATGAGGTACATCAAGGGCCTTCTCGGATTCCACACCGTACCCGCGAACGACTCAGCCAACAACCTCCAGATGAGGGATGTCATCGGGAGCAAAGCCGACACGGGTCGAATCTCAGCAGCGGCGACTTACAGCGTCCTCGCCTACGTCAAGGGCCTAGTCGTGATGGCCACTAAGCCAGCCGCCGATTCCGAATAATAACTACCTCGGCGACGTCGTGGGAGACAAAGCCGACACGGCGAACGCGACAGTCGGCACCACATCGAGCCTGATGCGGTACGTCAAGGCGATCCTGAACGCGGAGAACAAGGGGTGGGCCATGCAGGCCGACGCCACCCTCGCACAGGCGACTCCCACGCAGAACACCTAGTACGATATACTTCCGGCTGCAAGCGGAGTCAACGCGAGGGTCTATTCGGTAGGCATCAGGATCGACACAACGGGCGAGACCCTGGAGGTCCGGTTCATCGTTGACAGCCAGACCTGGACCGTCTCCGCAGGAGTCGCGTGCACGGCTGCTACGGAGTACTACGCGAGGAGAATCCTGGCTACTGGTGCCTCTACGACAGGATACACTGGAATCGGAACGACGGAGGTCACCGCGACCATTGCGGGATTCCTAGATGGGAAGAGCGTCCAGATCAGCGTCCGCAAGACAACCAACTCTGGCATCGGTACTCTCAGGGGAAGAGTAATCTGGGCCAAGATGGTCTAATTATTATCAATTTTTTTTCGCACGCGCAAAGAGAAGTAGCAGTAATTAGTGAAAATTATTTAATATGGGTTTGGAGCCATAATCTTATTCCCCAAACCCAAACCCATTCTCCTACTCCCCTACTCTCTCCCCTCTACTCTCCCCTACATACACTCTCATCTCACACCCAAACAAGAGGGAAAGTATGCGATTATGGCTATCACGCGCGAAAAAAAATTAACTTATTTGAGTGTTGAAAATCGACCCGAAGATTAGACCAAACGCTGATCCCAAAGCGATGCCAAACCCGACGTTACCTATCCACATCCCCAAAATATAGCCAAAGGCTACGCCGAACACCAAGCCAACGCCAGCACCGCTATCCCTACCTCTCACAGTCATTCAACTCACCTCCTTGAACAGCTGATACGTCGTTCCAGTGGCGATGAAGGCTAAGAAAGGCATGATGATCAGAGTGAAGGTATAATCCACGCCAAGATACGCGGCTGCGGCCATCCCTATGAGCCAGAGGAGCAGGTTCCCGAAGGTCGCCCCGAATCTCTTACTCTGGAAGACGGCCACCTTGCTGTAAGTCGCCGTCTTCAGGAGGAGGCTGTAAGCATCCTTACCGATGGGAGAGACGTAGTATTTCCCGTCTCTCTGTTCCACGAAGGGAGCTAGGGCCCTCAGGTAGTAAGAGAGGATTGGGCTGTCGGGGATCTTGCTTGTGTTCAGGATTTCGGTGAATGTGACGCCCTTCCTCTCACCAATTAGTCTAAGGTCGCGTCTCTTCTGGTTCTCGAGGGGCTTGAAGACCTCCTGTTCGAGGTCCTCGATCGATGTCTCATCCTTCTCGCTCATGCTTTTCGCCGATTTTAGAGGGGGTAAAGTGGGAATTAAAGACCTCAGTGATTCGTGTTTTAGTAAAAACTTTTTCACTACTACATCAAGGCGCGCTCTGCGAGATTCTAGGTGGCTAAGCTTAAGCGGACGAGCTCAACAGGGGTGCCATCTATATTTTCGGTTGTCCGACCCATCTCTGTAAAGCCCATCCTCTTGTAGAAGCGAATAGCCCTATCGTTGAAGAACTCCGTCTTCACAATCATCTTTCGATATCCAAGCAGGGCAGCGGAGGACCTCGCGATCTCTAGCAGCTGGGTTCCCACGCCTTCACCTGTCTTACTTTCTAATACTATGATCCCCGATAGTTCGATGAAGTCTTTGTCGCTCTCCTTGTTTGACGCGAAGCCGATGAATTTGTTTCCATCCTCTGCGACGAAAATTCGGGTCTTCGGGTCGGTGAGAAGCCTTTTGAGGTAATCGATTGATGCGATTTCTTCGATTGCCTCGTTTGTGGCTCCGGTGAAGCCGGGTGCTCCTGGTCCTGCCTCCTTCCAGGCCTCTTTGAGGAAGGAACTTAGGTTTGATTCGTCGCCTAGCGTCGCTTTCCTGACTTTCATGAGTATAGAGTTGGGCGGGGATTTCTTAAGCAATTTTCCTTGGCTTTGAGTTAATTAGTTGCTTCGCATAAGCATCTTGAGGAGATGGCCCATCGATAATTCTAGAAGTGAAGCTTTTACGAATAATATTCGTAGGTACCCGTGTGATGTGGATTATAACTATGTAAATGCTATTACTTTATTCGATATGACTTAGTTTCGGATAAACATACGACGCAAAGTACTTGACGTCTATGACTTCTTCTGGCGTCTCGATGAGCAGGACTTTTCGAAGAACCCCGTGGTGCCGGTTTACGAGAGGTTGGACGAGGGCCCTCGGAGGGTCGGTTCACGTGTAAGAGAGGTAGTCAAGGCGCCTTTTCTCAGGATGGAGATCCTTTCAACGATAACTGGCGTCATCCAGAATGAGCGGCTTGATTACAGCTTCGACACCGGGCGGATGGAGAGCACCCTCACCTACGTTATTATGGAGGCTGGGGAGGGTATTGAGTTGACTCAGAGGGTCGATCTGACGTTCAAGGGGGTCTCGCGCGCGCCCCAATGTCATCCTTAAGCCGGAGAAGGTGTATATGTCGTGTGTGAGCCCCTGCCGAATCTCTGTCTCACGTGCAACCTATTTAACCTCTAATGGTCAGAGTGGCTACTTCTTCAAATAGATCCATTTTAAAATTCTTGAAGACTTGCCGTGATCGAAGACGGGTTGGAGTAACTGTTCAGTCTTCATCTCTAAACCTGTTCTTAGTAAATCACACTTTATGGCATCGAAGGACGCCACTCCTTCTTGATCTATAATAATGAATCTACCGCCTCTCTTCAATACCCTACATGCCTCTCGCAAGACCTGTAGCCTATCATTGTCACGTATCTCATGGATCGAGGAGTTGAAAATAATGTAGTCAAAGGCAGTGTCTTGTTGTGGCAGGTGTCCACCTTCGAAGAGGGTGAAGCCTATGTTGCAGCCGAGTTTATAGGCGAGCTTGTTGGCTACGTTGAGAGCCTTATCTGAAATATCCGTTCCCTCGATATTGAAACCCTTAAGAGCTATCAAACATGTAAGCAAACCTGAGCCGCATCCTATATCGAGTATTTTTGAACTAGGCTCAACCTCCTTCAAGATTTCTTCAACTGCCTTTCTTTGGCTCAAGAGGAACTCTGTTGATTTCTTGAACTTCTTGATAGTCATCCCACTTCTCGATAACATTAATATGTTAAATATTACACCGACAGGAGCAGAGTACTCGTTGAGGAAGGCGTCAACCTCCTCCCTGTCAACTCCGTTTTCAATAAGTTCCTCAATATAAGCCAAGTAAAGTGTTGACACTTCTTTACCAAACGTTCTCGATAAAATCTTGTCCCAGCCTATCATGCTATTAACCCTCATATGTTTTTTTTTGGGGCTACATGAACGCAGCGGAGTGTTGAATATGTCAAACCTAGAGTAATAACCATTGATGTTGAGGATCTGCCTTTCCTCGACACTAACAAGTGGATCAACATCCATGTAGATGATCCCTTCCTCATCCACTAATGGGCCTGCGATCACATCCTCTTGGGTCTACTGCCATATAACCTCTATTGTACCAGCTACAGTCCCTGTTCATCAGTAGCCCCTTTAAGGGAAAATCTAAGGGAACCAGATGGGTAAAATTTTGGGGTCTCAGCAGTCCTAAGACGCTGATGACCCAACGCTCCTTCGCGAATAGAGTTAGAGAACTCCTTTTAAAACTTAAGGTAAACTCTGGCGCTACCAGCAAGTCCCAGAACGAATTTATGGCTGAATATGAATCTGTCTCCAGTTTATTTGACGCTTCAACAGCCTTTTTGAGTTCGTCTTCGACTATTATAACTTGAGGATCAGAACCTATTGTTATATTAATGGAAAACATATATCGTTCAATGTGTATGAGATTATCTTTAATTTTCTCTAGGAAGATTGATTGTTCATGGTCAATTAAAATGTGTGTAGTAAGTCGCCTTAGTTCTAATTTTTGTATCTTTTGATCTAAATCTTTAACGAATTCCATAACAGAATCTATCCCATATTTTATCTTCGACCATTGCTCTCTATGGATTCCATCAAGAAACATTATGACTTTGTATTGCCTAGACAATTGAATTAGATCACTATATAATATATCCAGATCCTCAAAATTTATTCTGCTCGTTTTAAAGCTGGTATTTAATGTCCTAATTGACTCACTGAGAAATACTCTGTTTTGAATTAATGATTCTCCTAAAGCATTCGTTCTGTCCTTATATTGCTCTTGATATATAAGAACATGGTAGATATTAGATAAGATTAAGACAACTATTAATATTAGTGAAATATGGAAAGCCTTGACTTTCATTTTCTATTCTCTTCAGCGCGTGCGTTTTTTATAATGTTTCGCCGCAGGCGGTGCACTTTTTCCACCAGACCGAGATCGGGTGGCCGCAGGAGGGACAACGCCAACGCATATCCTGTTCTAAGAGCCATGCAACTGTGTCCCCTGACTCGATTCGTTCCAGGTTTTTTCTCATATCCTCTCCTCTCTCAAGGTAACCAACCGCGATTTTCTCATACTTCTCGCATGTACGGTCTTTGAAGCTGTCACATTCGTAGCAGAACTTGTAGCCCTTATCATCAAGGCACTTGACAATCTTACATCCTGTCCCCCAGCATTCCGGAGTCAGAGCAGAGCAGCCGTTGCATCTGACCTTATCTTCAGTTATCTTGAATTTCTCTGCAAGGGTCTTCCTCGGCTCGCCACCGTCAATATAAGCTCGGTAGATACTACACGCTCCGCAGTAGAGCCCGCATCTCCCGACCAGGGATCCGTCAACCATATTAATCGCCTATTGAAAGTCTTAACGCAGACAATTATTTATGCGTACCATCGTCATATGACGGGTTTTTTCATTATCACCCATGCATAAAAATAGTTGTCATATGACGGCGATATGTTTTTACAAAATTTGGTATACGATTATCCAGGGTGTTTACCATGACCAATCAAGAAAATTTTGATGTGAACGTAAAGTACGACGGATATAAGTATAGAATATAGAGGATTCGGATTAACCTCGTCTCGGGCCGTCAGTGTATTTAAGCCCTTATAAAGAAAGGCCTATCTTAAACTGGATTTTATGGGTTAATCAAAATCCTCTATATTATTTTTCTATTGATGATTTGGAAGAAGAACTTGCTCAAGTAGGAAAATTTTTGGATTCATTGTGCGAAAAGGGCGAAGTCATCTGTGAAATTATTCCGAATATTGGGCTAGTTCACAACAGTATCATTCTTGGGCCGGGATATCAAGGAGTAAAAGGCTTTGTAATAATAGTACAAAAAAATAAGTAAAGAGAATTTCGAATAACATCTCAGACTGTGTGAAAACCTCCCCTGAAACGCGTGGAAGGGCGCATAAACCTTAATAATATATTGCTCTAATAGAGCAATAAGACCAATTATGCCCAGAAAAGTAAACCTCGTAGCCACCAACGAGCT
>Ga0315285_10005692_pt1 | contig 12827 bp, 9 predicted proteins | sample YL17G09_36_MG_FD_203698 | JGI IMG/M metagenome (GOLD analysis project Ga0315285, IMG submission 203698) | Sediment microbial communities from Yellowstone Lake, YNP, Wyoming, USA - YL17G09_36 | ecosystem: Environmental > Aquatic > Freshwater > Lake > Sediment | place: USA: Wyoming | collected... | reverse complement strand
GGCTTGCCTGGGTTGATGAGAGGCCTCCGTGGGTCCCAGCGACCCTGGGCCCATTCGGCCTGGTTTGCGGATGGGAGTGCCGATGCCGGCAGCAGCCTCACGCCGGCGCCCGCCGCAGCCAGGCCCACAAAGTCTCGTCGCCTCATTTCACAGCACATGGTTCGTCCTCTCTGGCATGAAAATTCCCGCGGCGGCGGGCGGACTCCGCGACCACCAGTTCCGGGTTCTCGACCCGCACCTCGGTGATGGCCTCAAAAAGACGCGGCGGCAAATACTCGGCCGGCGGAAAGCAATAATCGCCAAGTTGGTATTCCATGTCGCTCTCCTTGACCATGGCCCGTTTCGCCACGTTTACAATAATCACGGTGCTACGCGTTTCCGACCTGGGCCCTTTGCCTCGCTTCCTCCATTCCCATTCTTGGCTTCTCTCCCAAAAGTGTAAAGGCGGAACGGTACGGACCGCTTCCCGACGGTCCTGCCCTCCGGCTTCACTGGAAGCGCATCATGATCTGCACGGCGCGCACAGCCGCCGTCGCCACATCAGTATCGCCGTCATTCACCAGCGGTTTTACCTGCGGGAGCGCGGCGGGATTGGCGAGCGCTCCAAAAACTTCGCACAGGTAGCGGCGCACACCGGCCTTTTCCGAACGCAGGTAGGGATAGTAGGACGACAGGCGTGTGGCATCGCGGCCCAGCTCGATCAAATAAGCCTGGCCATACCCCCGGTACAGGCTGGAATCGAGCGAGTCCATTAGTCCGGAGAGGAAGTCGCCCTGGCCGCGGGCCACCAGTGCGAAGGCCAGAGCCAGGCGCACGCGGACGCTTTTCTCCTCCGTGTGCCGGGAGCGCAAGGTGCGGTCGAGATCAGCCTTCGGCTCGGCCTGTGGCAGCCGCCCCAGCGCGTCGGCGGAGAACTCGCGAAGGCGCTCGTCTTTATCCTGGAGAAACCCCGTCAACCAGCCGGCCTGCTCCGGGGCGGGCATCAGAGAAAGAGCCTCGAAGGCGCTGCGGCGCACGGAGCGGTCGCGGTCGGCTTCGAACAGTTTGCGGAGCGCGGGCCATTGCTGGCGCGCGCCCAGCAGTCCCAGCGTGTAGGCGGCCTGGCCGCGAATGTCGCGGTCGCCGCTGCCAAGCAATGCGGCGACCTGGGGCGCCGGCTGCGGATCGCGGATCTTCTGGAAGGCCCGCAGCAGTTCCGTCTGTACCTCGCGGGGCGCCGATGCCAGCGCGTTGGACATGGCCGGCAGGGCGGCGCGGCTGCGCAAGACGCCCAGCGCTCGCGCGGCGCTCTTGGCGGCCTGCCCGTCCGGGTCAGTGAGGGCGTTGGCCAGAGCCTCCACGGCGCGCGGGTCCACCACCGTGCCCGGAGCCACGACCAGGTCCTCGTCGCTGTGGCGAAACAGATCGGCAGCCCGGTTGAAAAAGCCGCGCAGCCCGCCGGAGTCTTGCGGACCGACATAAACGGTCACCAGCCCTTCGATGGCCGTCTGCTTGACTCGGCCCGAGGGGTCGCGAAGCGCAGCGCTGAGAAGAGGGACGGTGTCCGGCGCGAACATCTTGGCCAGGGCTTCGACGGCGCGAAACCGGGTCTCCTCGTCAAGGTCCTTCACCAGCCCTCCCAGGGCGGGAACGGCTCGCCGGTCTCCCAGTTCGCCGAGTTGCTCGGCGGATTCCCGGCGGATTTTCGGATCGGGGCTTCCCAGGCGCTGGATCAGCAGTTCGTAACCGCCCTGCTGCGCTGCGACAACGCCGCTCAGGAGCATGCACAGAAGCAACCGCATGGTGTAAGCCTATAGCACTGTGCCGCAAGTTTTCCAGCCGTGTTGTGGGTGCGGCGGCGAAGGGGAACCAAACTGGGCGAAGGAAAGAGGGGACGGAGAGGTGTCTGAGAAATCGCTTGAAATGAGGCACTTCCAGGTTTTTACGTACCCGGGGGCGCTAGAGCTGGCCCCTTTCCTGGGCTGCCGAAGTCGCTGGGGATGGAAAGAACCGCTCCAATAGAGGCGGTTGGATATACAATCGCTGCCGGCCAGGAGGCCAAAACGGAAGTCCTGGCTAGCAACAGTGTTCGGTTGCGGGCGTCCGGCCGAGGTGTACACGGACCGGGACTCGATGTTTGCGGTTCCCCCCAAGCCAGGCGAAAGCGAAGCGCAGCGCCGGCAAGCCGACCGGCGACGACGATGTTTTCATCGAATGGTACACCGAACCCGATGGCCCCCACGCCCGGACGATTGTCACACCGGATGGCTGGAAGATGGCCCTGTTCGACCGGGACAACTGCCTGCTGTTCAACCGGGCGAATGACCCGCTCGAAATGCGGAACTTGTACTATCGCAAGGAATCGGCGCCGGTGGTACGGCGGCTGCGGGGCAAGGTCGAGTCCTGGCAGAAGAAGACGAACGACAAGCTGCAGCTAGGCTGATCGTAAGGGGTAGCCTTGGCGAGACAGTGCGCTGGTTTGATCGGCACCCGCGAAAGTGAGAGAAGCTATGCGACTAACTGCATCCAAATGTGGCCGGAGGGAATTTCTGGCCGTCGCTGGTTGCGCTCTGCTGACCAGCGCCGCAGGCGAGCGCCGGTTGTTTGATGGCGCCAGCCTTGACGGCTGGGTAAGAGCAGGCAACGGACTGTGGACAGTACAAGACAACGCGATCGTTGGCCGATCGAATCACCAGCAACCAGGGCCCGGGTATTTGTTCACCGACAGCGAATTCGACGACTTCGATCTTCAGCTCGAGTTTTGGATCTCCAAGAGTGGTAATAGCGGAGTGTATGTCCGGCAGCCTCTGCGCCAGTTTGGCATCGAGGGTGACCAGCGCCCTGCGCACAGCCCCGGCGACGGGGTCGAGATCCAGATCTCATACAAGGCTGGAAATAATGTGACCGGTGCCGTCTATGACCGCCAGAAAGCCACACGACTGGTGGGCGCCGAAGAACGCTGGAACGCATTCCGCATCGAGTGCCGTGGCCCGCGGTTGCGAGTGTGGGTCGACGGAACTCTCGTCAACGATTTCTCGCCGCTTGCGTCTCGCAAGGGCGCGATCGGGTTCCAAGTGCACGGTGGCAAACCGCACGATCATGTGGTCCGGTTCCGCAACATCCGGTTGGCTTGAGCGGTGTCTTATCGGCCGCCCGAAACGACTGCACAGCCGCCTTCCGTAAAGCTTCGGGGTCACTTCAACAGGACAAGTTCAGAAAACGATCTCCGCCACCGCTTCACCTGGGGCTCCCTCTACGAACTGCCTTTCGGGAAGGGCCGGAAGTTCCTGGGTTCGAACCCTCTGCGACACATTGTTGGCGGCTGGTCGGTGGGATCGGTGGCGGTGCTCCAGTCCGGCGCGCCGTTCACCGTGAACATGCAAACCAATACCACCAACGCATTCTCGGCCGGCAGCCTGCGCGCCGACGTTCTGCGCAATCCCAACCTGCCGAACGATCAGCGGAGCCTGTTCCGTTGGTTCGATACAGACGCCTTTCGGGCCCCGGCGGCCTATCGCTTCGGCAACCAGGGCATCAACATTCTGCGGGGGGACGGCAAGGTGAATTTCGATTTCTCGATTTTGCGGAATTTCGTCTTCAGCGAAACCAAGCATCTGCAATTCCGCGCCGAGCTTTTCAATGCCTTCAACCATCCCAACTTCGGGCTGCCCGGCCAGAATCTGGGCGCCGCCGGGTTTGGGGTGGTAAGCTCCTCGGACCCGGGCCGCCGCGTACAATTGGGGCTGCGCATGGTCTACTGAGGCCGAGCGCTGTCGCGCCGCGAGGCGTGACCGTCCCTATCGCCAATCCCGCGGGCGGCACATGAGAGCGGCGGTTGCGCCGGTCGCGGTTGTGGCGCATCCTTGCCCAGGGACAAGTGCGTTCTCGACCGATGATAGTAGAATCAGTTGCCAGCGCTCACCCAGCCCCGGCCAGCCGGGGCGAAAGATGCAAGCGCGGAGCGGCGATTTTTCGGTTGTGGAAAGGGCTCGCTTCGCGGACAGCACAGAGTGCTGCCACTGCCGCGCCGCTGGGCAGGGATACGGCTGACCACGATGTGTAATACAATCGCGAGGGCGGGTCCTGCCGGAGCACAAAATGCCAAATCAGCCCTCCAGTTCTTCAAAGCCGGAATCCCTGGATGAGATTGTCAGCCACAGCGCAGCCACTCTTGCCGAGCACATTCAGGCCGCCGCAGCCTGGGCCAAATCGGAGATGGACCTTCAGATCGAGGTCGTCGCCGCTCTTAAGGATTTTGCCAAGCGGGCGCAGATCAAGCTCGAAGGCCACCACAACGTCACTATCGCCACGGGCCGTCCCGACTCCGTCTACGGCAGTGTGATCGTGGAATACAAAGCGCCCGGCACTCTCTCGCCCGCTAAAGAGAGCAGCGCCAACAAGGCCCTGATTGACCAGCTCAAGAAGCGCTTCTACGACATGCGGCGCGAAGAACACCGCGCCTGGAACAGCATGTTTGGCGTGGGCACGGACGGCAGGTATTTCATTTTCCTTCGCTTCCGCGACGACAAATGGACCGACCAGGAGCCGCTGGAAGTCAACCGCTACTCCGCCGAGCGGTTCCTGTGGGCGCTCTACAATCTGGGCCAGAAGGGCAAGCCCTACCAGCCGGAGTACCTGCACGGCGACTTCGGGGCGGAGAGCGAGATAGCCCGGGACGGCGTGCGCACGCTCTACGAGCAGATCCTGGCCACCGACAGCCCCAAAGCGCAGGTGTTCTTCAACCAGTGGAAAATCCTGTTTGGCGAGGTCTGCGGCTACGACGTCGAAAACCTGTCCGACAAGCTGAAGAAGCTGGCCGATTTCTACGTGGGGAAAGGCAGGCCACAGCCCGCCCATCTTCTGTTCGCGCTTCACACCTACTACGCCATCCTGATCAAACTGCTGGCGGCGGAGATCGTGAGCTTTTTCAACCCTTGGATGACCCGTCAGGTGGAAACACTGCAGAGCGCGACGACTCCCGCGAAACTCAGGAGGGAACTGGAAGAATTGGAGCGGGGCGGCGTCTTCCATAAGCTGGGAATCACCAACTTCCTGGAGGGCGATCTGTTCTCGTGGTATCTCGCGGCCTGGAATACCCCTATCGAAAAACTCACCCGGAAGATGATTACCAAGCTGGACGAATACAACCCCGGCACGTTCTCGGAAGACCCGGCGCAATCGCGTGACTTGCTGAAGAAGCTGTACCAGCAGTTGTTCCCGAAATCCGTGCGGCACGACCTGGGCGAGTACTACACGCCCGACTGGCTGGCGGAGCACGTGTTGAACGAGCTTGGATACGAGGGCGATCCGGACAAACGCCTGCTGGATCCGGCCTGCGGTTCGGGCACATTTCTGGTGATGGCGATCAACCGCATCCGCCGCTGGTATGACGCGAACCGCGAGAAGTGCGCCTACGACGAAGGAGATCTGCTCAAGAAGATTCTGGCCAACGTTGTGGGGTTTGACCTGAACCCGCTGGCAGTCATGGCCGCGAGGACCAACTACTTGGTGGCGGTCAAGGATTTGATTAGCCGTGTCGATAGCGTGGAGATCCCGGTTTACCTGTGCGATTCCATCATGACCCCGGCCGAATACGGCGACCTGTTTACAGGGGAGGGGAAAGTGGCCAAGGTTCCGTGCAGCGCCATGAAACCTCCGCACTTGTTCGTCCCGAAGGAGATTGCGAGCAGTCCGAAGGAAGTAGCAAAGTACGCCGATGTTCTTGAAACGTGCGTCAAGAACGGCTATGCGCCCGAGGAGTTCCTCATCCGCTGCAAGGACGAGGGGTTGACCATCACCGCCACTCCAGGCCACGTCCGCCTTTACAAGGAGCTGGTGCGCCTCGACAGAGAGAACAAGAATGGCATCTGGGCCAGGATCATCAAGAACAATTTTGCTCCGCTGTTCGAGGGAGCGGAATCGTTTGACTTTGTTGTTGGGAACCCACCATGGGTCAACTGGGAGAGCCTGCCCGTCGAATACCGCGAGAACACAATCGAGCTGTGGGACAAGTACCGGCTGAGGGAACGCGCCACGCGCGGCCCGCGCCTCGGGAACGTGAAGAAAGAGCTGTCGGCTCTCTTCGTCTACGCCTGCCTGGATCATTACGTGGCCTCCGCCGGTTCGCTAGGTTTCGTAATCACCCAGTCCGTGTTCAAGACTGGCGCAAACGAGGGCTTCCGTCGTTTTTCGTGTGGGGTGAAGAAGCCGTTCGCCGTGCGGAGCGTCTCCGACCTTTCTCTTTTGCTGCCGTTTGAAAGCGCGATCAATCGCACGGCGATTCTCATTACCCAGAGGGGCCGGGCCACCCGTTACCCGGTTCCCTACCACCTCTGGATTCCTGACTCGCCTCGCTGCGGCGTAGAGGAAGCCACGTTGCCCGCTGTCCTCAAGAAATTCACCATTGAAAGCTGGCTCGCGGCGCCTGCCGAGCCAAGCGTGCCGGAGAGCACGTGGCTCACCGCATCAAAGGAAGCCTTCCCCATTCTCCGAAAAGTCATCGGCGACCGGTCCCCAAAGATGATGGACCGCACATACGCCGGGTCGTGCACCTGGCTCAACGGAGTGTTCTGGGTCGAACGGATGAAGACAGATCGCCGACAGGCAGTGATCAGAAACCTGGGCAATGTCGGAAAGTCCAAGGTTGAATGCGTCACCGTTCCCGTCGAGGGAGACTTTCTTTACCCGCTGTTGCGGGGCCGCGACGTGCATGCCTGGCACGCCGAGCCATCGGCCATGATTCTGGTACCGCATCGGGCCGACGATTTCTCTGAGCCGGTGAGCTTGGCCGACCTGAAGCGGAGGCAGCCGCTCACTTTCGAGTTTTTCAAGCGATTTGAAAAGCCACTCAAGGGCAGGAGCGGGTACAAACAGCTTCACAAACAGAGGGATGAGTTTTACGTCGTGGGCAACACTGGCAACTATACACTGTCCCCTTACAAGGTCGTGTTCAAGGAGCTAACGGAGATATTCCAGTGCGTTGTAGTCGAGCCGTCGCATGTCGCCGGTGCTGCTGGTCGTCCGGTGATACCCGACCACAAACTGCTTTTCATCGCGTGCGATGACTCGGACGAAGCCTACTTTCTTGCCGGCATTTTGAATTCGATCCCGGTTCGGGCGTCGCTCTACAGCGCCTCTGTAGGCGTCCAAACCCAGAGCTACTATCCTACCGACGTTTCACGAATTCGCTTACCGGAGTTCGATGCGAAGAACGAGGTCCACCGTGAGGTCGTTCGGATATCACAAGCATGCCACAAGATGTTGGCTGGCGGACGCGTCTCTCCAGTTCCGAATGATGCTGAGATGGAGCTTGCGACAGTAGTCTCAGGAATCTGGAACATCTCGCGCCGGGAACTCAGGGCCATTATCGGCTTCTACGGAGAGATCCAAGCTCTGCGCAGTCGGGGCTCCGCCCACGACTGCGACGAAGCCGAGTAGTGAGCCGCGACGTGTTCCGCTGCTGAGGGACGGTCGCTGACTCCGCCAGTGCGCCGGTGCGGTGGATTGCCGATGATCGCGGAGTATAATGCACGTGTGGCTGGCATTCAGGGCCTCAACTCCAAGACGGCGGCAATCGAGCCGGACGTTCATGTCCGCAGCCTCAACCCCCTCTTCCGGCCTCTCGGCGTCGGCAGGGTGCAGAAGATCCGGGACCAGATCTGCAAAGTCGAATTCAGCCCAGCCGTTTTTTCCCAGCCGCCCCATCGTTCCATCAACTATCTGCTGAGAATCCCTCAGCTCGAGGTTTGCCCCACGCCGCTGGAACTGGCGCAAGCCGCCGAGTGGGATGAGGCCTGGAAGTTTGACCTGCGGCAGATGGCGGCGCGCTTTCTGACGCTGAACAAAGGCGGGCAACTTTCCAACGCCCGCACGGAAATCCTGCCCCACCAGATTTTCACCGCCTTCACCGTGGTCTCAAGCCCGCGGCGGCGCTTCATGCTGGCGGACGAGGTTGGTCTGGGCAAGACGATTGAGGCAGGCATGGTGTGGCAGGCGCTCGAGCAGCGTGGAAACGCCAGCCGTACGCTGGTCATAACCCCTGCCGGGCTCACCCGCCAGTGGCAGGAGGAGTTCCAAGACAAGTTCCAGGCCCACTTCGAAATCTTCGGGCGGGACTTCACCGCCACCAACCCGCGCACCTGGGACCTGCGGGCCTCGGCTATCGCTTCGCTGGACCGCCTGAAGCGGAAAGAACACAAGCGCGTGTTGCTGGAAAACCGCAGGTGGGACCTGATCATCTTCGACGAGGCGCACCGGCTCAGCGCCAAGGAATACGGGAGAAAGACGGACAAGACCCAGAACTACCAGCTTGCCGAAGTCCTGCGCGACTACACGGACGCGCTGCTCCTGCTGACGGCCACGCCGCACGCCGGCGACCCCAACCACAGCCGCTTCGTCAACCTCGTCCGGCTGCTGGAACCCAAGGTCGACTTTTCGCCGCTCATTGACGAGGGCCTCTTCCGCCCCGATGGCGCGGTGCCCTACTGCCAGCTCATCCTGCGCACGCCTAAACTCAAAGTGACCGACGCCGAGGGGAAAGTGGTTTTCAAGGGCCGCCTCACTCATCCCCTGCTCTTCAGCATGTATCCCGATGAAAAGGAGTTCTACAGCGCCGTCGAGGACTACATCCGGACCGGCTACAACTCCTTGGAACAGGTCGAAGACCCCATGCACCGCCGCGCGGTCGGGTTCATCCTGACCACCTTTCAGAAGCTGAACGCCAGTTCCGTGCGGGCCATCAAGGCGGCCCTGGAGGGCCGGTTGGGCCGCCTGGAGAAGAAGCTGGACAAACTGCCACCCGAAGAGGAAGAGGAAGAGGAAGAAGAACAGGACGAGCGCTACCAGGGGGAGTTGGACGAGAAGGCCGTACTGAAGAACAACCGGCAGATCCTCCAGGACGAAATCAGGGTCCTCAAGAAGCTCCTATCCATTCCGGTGACGCGGGAGAAAAAGATCGACCGGCTCCGGGACCTGCTGAAGCAGATCGACCGGGAAACCCCGGGCGCGAAGGTGCTGGTCTTCACCGAATACCGGCGCACCCAGGAATTCCTAAAGGAGCGGCTGGAGAACTGGTACGGGCCGAGTACCGTTGCTTTGATCAACGGCGATATGGAACTGGAAGGCAAGACCCTCGAGGCCGACAGCAAGCGGCGGAGCCAGCGCCTGTTCCGCGAGGACCCCTCGGTGCGCTTTCTGGTCTCGACCGAGGCCGGCGGCGAGGGAATCAACCTGCAGTTCTGCTACATCGTGGTCAACTACGACCTGCCCTGGAATCCCATGCGCTACGAGCAGCGGGTGGGCCGCGTGTATCGATACGGACAGGACAAGGTGGTGCAAATCTATAACCTCAGAGCCAAGGACACCATCGAGGACACGGTCCGCTCCTACTTCGAGCAGCGTCTAAGGGTCGCCGCGGGGGCTTTGAGGGCGGTCACGGGAGAGGACCCGGAAGAGCTAATTGCCAGCCTGAACGGCCAGTTGGAAGCCGAGATTGAGCCGGAGGAGATTTATAAGCGCGCGCTGGTGGAAGGAACGCTGAACAAGCAGACGAAAGAGGAGATCCAGGAAGCGGTCCGGCGCGCACAGAGGGCCTATGAGATCGCCACACAGAGCCTGTTCCGTGACGTTTCAAGCTACAGTTTTGACAAGTATCAGAAGGAACTGGCGAGCCCGGTGAATCTGAAGGACCTGGAGGACTTCACGCTAAAGTACCTGGCCCGCGAGCGGCGGCAGGTGCAGCGCAAGGACCGGTTTTGCGAGTTCCTGACGCCCGAGGCGCTCGGCGGAGGCCGGCTGGCAGAGCGGTTCAAGGGCGTCACCTTCGATCGCTCGGTTGCCATCAAGAACCCTCAGGCGGACTTCTTCGCCCTCGGGCACCCGTTCGTGGACGCCATGCTTCAACACGTCGGCGATTACAGCTTCGGAGGGCATACGGCGGTACGGGTGATTGAGGCCCCCGGGTTGGCGGGGCGCGGGGCTGCGGGCCTGCAGCTCAACTTTACTGTCCGCTCGCGCGTGCAGCGCCAGGACGAAAACGAGTACCTGTTCGACTCCTACACCGTTGTAGTCCGCGCCGACGGTGAGATCGACGACGAATTGGCTTCGTGGGCTGCCAGCCGTTACAGCAGAGAAGGGGCGCTGTCGCCGCAGGCAGAGCATCTGCTCCGCGATCTCAAGCACTTGCCGCTGCAACAGGCTTACCAACTGGCTAAAAAGCACCTTGAGAGCAAAGTCCAGCTCTGGGACTGGGATGAGGATGTCGATTTGACTGGCGTGGCAATGATTGCGGTTTACGCCGCGCAGTAACCAAACGAGACCCCCACACCTTCTGCTGGCGACGTGCGTCTACTCGGCCGTCATCTGAACCTCGGCGTGGCCGGCGCTCTTGCTGGCTTCGACGGCGGAACCGCCAACCCGCTGCCGCCACGGCTGCAGGCTGTAGGCTGTAGACCGTAGGCTGTAGGGGCCGCGTCGTACGCGCAAGCCGTGGGATTTCAGCGGGATGCGAGAATGAGCCGTTTCCTGGGAAAGTGCCGTCCGAAATTTATTTCCTTTGCCTGCAATGACTTACGGAGCGAGACGGCCGAAAAACTTGACAAGGTATGTCATAATGGAATTATGTGCCATTGTGCATAATTTCAGGCTTGGCTCGGCCCCCGCCTCTACATCACCTGTAAATAACAGGCGACGGGCTGGGAAACGAAACAAAAGAAAGGGACTAGAAAATGGGTACAACCATCGATAAACCTGTTTCCCGACCGAAAACAGGCGGCCGGCGCTCCAAGCGCGGGGCCAACGGGCGGTTCCTCCCCGGGGCCTCGGGCAACCCGCAGGGGCGGCCGCTCGGGAGCCGCAACCGCGCCAGCTTGCTCACGGAAGACCTGCTGGACGGCTGCGGCAAGGCGCTCACCGAAAAAGCGATTGAGAAGGCGCTCGCCGGCGACGTGTTCGCGCTGCGCCTTTGCCTGGACCGCATGATGCCGGTGCGCAGGGAGCGCTCCCTGACGTTGCAGCTTCCCGCGCCGGCCACGGCCCAGGACATTACGGGCGGGTTCGAGAAAGTGGTCGAGGCGCTGGCCCACGGCGAGCTGACGCCCTCGGAGACCAGCGCCCTGGCCGAGTTGTTGGAAAGCGCGCGGAAGGCGCTGGAAACCACGGATCTGGCCAGGCGCATCGAGGAACTGGAAGCCCGCGCGGAGGAGGCGGAACAGTAGGCTGTAGGCTGTAGGCTGTGGGTGGAGGCCCGCGCGGATGAGGAGGAACAACATGGCAATGAAACAGCGTTTTAAGCGGCTCGGCAAGAAGTTTGGGCGGGAGGAGAAAATCATCGATGCACATTGCATCGACACCAGGACGGGCGAAACCAACTGGAGAGTTCTGGTCACGCACCACAAAGACGGCCGGATTACCTCTCGCGAGCTGGTTGGGGAAGGCGAGGAAGCTGCGGACGCGAAGCAGGAGGCTAGAGGCTAGCGCTGTGTCTCTGGAATAGGTTTACAACGATGAAGGCGGAAGGCGGAAGGCGGAAGGCGGCAAACGCCCGCCGCGGCGGGCTTGCTGGTCGCCGCGGCGACCCTTCCGCTTTCTGCCTTCGCCATTGTCGGGCTATTCATGAGACAGGACACTCGTCCCTTGGCCCTTGTCCCTACGGAATCTCGCACCATACGGTGACGCCTACGCATTGCGGCCGTGGAGGTCAGCCCGAATGCGGGTCAAAACGTCCTGGAGATGGTGAAGCGGAAGACGCGCGGCGGCTCATACCAGGCCACGTGGGGGCTGCTGGCCACCGCCAGGTAGTAGGTGGCCAGGTTCGGGAACATGCTGCGGTCCAGCAGCAGCGGGGTCGCCAGGTCCCGCCGCAGGCGGGTGGGATTGTAGGCCCAGTACAGGCGGAAGGGGGCCTGCACGATGGGCAGGATCACCTGCAGCTCCAACCCCGTCGAGGTGCGCACCTGGCGGTTGGTCCCCGGGAGCAGTTGCAGCCGCGACGGTAACACCAGGCCGGGGAACTGCCCCAGCAATTCATTTCCCCGCGAGGCGCTCATGGCCAACTGGCTGCGGCGCAAAACGGTGTTCAGGCCGGCATCGAAGAAGGCGGCCAGCGTCACCGGCCCGAAAATGGGGATGCGGTATTCGACGTTGCCGATCCCCTGCGTGTCGCCGCCCGGGAAAATGATGCGGTTCACCGGGAAGGTCACCGTCTGGCTGATGTTCGTCAGTTGCCCGTCGCCGCCGATCACCGGGATCGTCCGCGCGCTGCCATCGGCGTTCAGCACGTTGGTGGTGGCTGCGTCGGGGATCATGGCCATGGGGCTGATGGTGCGGATGTCAAAGCCGCGCACGTCGGTCTCGCCGCCGATGTAGTAGCGCTCGAACGGCGGCGCCACGATGCCCCCGTACCCGCTCATGAACGACCCCATCAGGCGCATGCCGAGCACGTTGCGCTTCTTCTGCACCGGCCGGAACATGGTGAAGGAAACCGTGGGCCGGTACATGCGCACGTTGCCACCCAGGCCCGCCAGCTCCAGCCCCAGGAACAGGCTCCGGCCGGTGTGCGGGTTCATGGGATTGTCCACGGTGTTGAAGGTGTAGGTGGGGATGATCTTGCTGGTCTTGATGCCCTCCAGCGCGCTGGGGCCGCTGACCCCGCGGAAGTTCAGGAACTGGAAGTACTGCTGGGAAGCGGCGCCGAAGGTGGTGATGCTGGAGTTGTCGTAGCCGAAGGTCAGGCCCACCCGGGCGAAGCCGCCCCCGCTCAAGAAGCCGCGCCGCAGCGGATAGCTGGCGAAGCTCGTAAAGCCGATGCTGGCCTGGCGATAGTCCAGGATGTTGTCGCTGCCCAGTTGCTG
>Ga0315285_10005689_pt1 | contig 12831 bp, 13 predicted proteins | sample YL17G09_36_MG_FD_203698 | JGI IMG/M metagenome (GOLD analysis project Ga0315285, IMG submission 203698) | Sediment microbial communities from Yellowstone Lake, YNP, Wyoming, USA - YL17G09_36 | ecosystem: Environmental > Aquatic > Freshwater > Lake > Sediment | place: USA: Wyoming | collected... | reverse complement strand
ATTTATCCCTTTTTCCAGAGACACGAAAGTAGATTTATTGAAAAATATTGTTAGAGACATAAGAATAAGAGCAACAGGAGCGTTTTGATGAAAGAGCCAAAAATCATTAAGGTCTCAGGGCCGCTGGTCGTGGCCGATGGCTGCATAGGTGCGAAAATGTTTGACATGGTGCGTGTTTCAGAGAAGAAATTGATCGGCGAGATCATTGAGCTCAAAAAAGACCTGGCTTACATCCAGGTTTATGAGGAGACATCTGGTATCGGGCCGGGAGAGCCGATTTATCTGACGAACGAGCCGCTGAACGTGGAATTGGGGCCGGGTTTAATCGGCTCCATTTACGACGGGATACAGAGACCTCTGAATATAATCATGAAAGAATTCGGGGAGTTCATCCCCCGCGGCGTGGATGTGCCCGGCTTGGAGCCGCATAAAAAATGGCACTTCCGGCCGGCTGCCCATGTAGGCCAGAAGGTTACCTCCGGAGATATCATCGGAGTGGTGCAGGAGACAACTTTGATTGAGCACAGGATCATGGTGCCGTCAGGCGCAAGCGGAGAGATTATAGAGATTTTTAGCGGTGATTTTACAGTCAAGGATACAGTGGCAAGAATAAAGATAGGCGGCGCAGTCAGGTCCATTACCATGTCCCAGCGCTGGCCGGTAAGAAAGGCGCGTCCGGCAAAAGAAAAATTTTCTCCCGATGAGTTACTCAGCACGGGCCAGCGGGTAATGGATACCTTTTTCCCCATAGCAAAAGGTGGTACCGCTTGCATCCCAGGGCCTTTCGGATCAGGTAAAACTGTGGTTTTGCACGAATTTGCCAAATGGTCAGATGCGCAGATTGTGGTGTATGTGGCCTGCGGCGAGCGCGGGAATGAGTGCGCGGACCTGTTGTTGAGTTTTCCTGAATTAAAAGACCCCCGCACCGGCAGGCCGCTCTTAGAGCGCACAGTCATCGTGGCCAATACCTCGAATATGCCGGTGGCAGCGCGCGAGGCCTCCATTTACACCGGGGTCACCATTGCCGAATATTTCCGCGACATGGGTTATTCAGTGGCGCTGATGGCAGATTCCACCAGCCGTTGGGCTGAGGCACTGCGCGAGATGTCCGGCCGCCTGGAAGAGATGCCCGGGGAGGAAGGCTACCCCGCATATCTATCTAGCCGCTTGGCGGAGTTTTATGAGCGCGCCGGAAAGGTCACCTGTCTGGGCAGCGACGGAAGAAGCGGCGCATTAAGTATCATGGGCGCGGTTTCGCCTCCGGGAGGCGATTTATCTGATCCGGTGGTGCAGGGGACATTGCGCGTGGTGCAGGTATTCTGGGGGCTGGATGAGAAATTGGCCAGCGCCAGGCATTTTCCGGCGGTAAGCTGGCTCACCAGCTACTCTCTTTATCACGATAATCTGGAAGAATATATTAAAAAAAGGATTTCCGAGGACTTCATTAATTTAAGGAAAGAGGCGATGCGCCTGCTGGAAGAAGAGGCCTCGCTTTTGGAGATTGCGCGCCTGGTCGGGATTGAATCCCTTTCTTTTGGCGACCGCCTGATTTTGGAGGCGGCCAAATCAGTAAGGGAAGATTTTCTGCACCAGAACGCCTTTCACGAGATAGATACCCATACGTCTCTGGATAAGCAATACCGGATGCTAAGGATTATTCTGAAGTTTTATCTTTTGGGGAAAGAAAAGCTCAGAGAGGGGATGGATCTGGAAAAAATCATCACGCTGCCGATACGGGAAAAGATCAGCCGTCTGAGGTATATTGAGGAAGACAGATTAGAAGAATTTGATAAGGTAGAAAGGGAGTTAGAAAAGAGTTTGCAGTAAACTTAAAGATAAAGCGAAAGAGGCGAGTGAAAATGCTAAAAGAATATCTTACTGTTTCATCGATTGCAGGGCCGCTGGTGGTGGTTGAGAAAACAGAAAACATAAAGTACGCGGAGTTGGTGGAAGTGGAATTTTCCGACGGTGCTGTCCGCCGCGGAAAGGTCCTGGAGGTTTCCGAAGATAAGGCGCTGGTGCAGATGTTTGAGTCCACCCTCGGAATGGATATTTTAGGGACCAAGGTGCGTTTTTCCGGCAGGACCCAGGAATTAGGCGTTTCGCCGGATTTAATCGGAAGGGTCTTTGATGGTGCAGGCAGGCCGCGTGACGGCGGGGCGCAGATTATCGCAGAAAAACGCATGGATATCAACGGCAATCCCATCAATCCGAGCTCACGCGATTATCCCTCAGAATTCATTCAGACAGGGATCTCCACTATCGACGGGATGAATCCTCTGGTGCGCGGCCAGAAGCTGCCCATATTTTCCGCATCAGGCCTGCCGCACTCGCGCTTGGCCGCCCAGATTGCCCGGCAGGCAAAGGTTTTGGGAAAAGAAGAGAGTTTTGCCGTGGTTTTCGCAGCCATGGGGATTACTTTTGAAGAAGCGGATTTCTTTATGCGCGATTTTAGAAGCACCGGAGCCATTGAGCGCGGCGTCCTATTCATTAATTTAGCCAATGACCCGCCGATTGAACGTATCTCTACTCCGCGCCTGGGGCTTACCTGCGCTGAATATCTGGCCTTTGACCTGGATATGCATGTCCTGGTGATATTGGTTGACATGACTTTTTACTGCGAATCCCTGCGTGAGGTTTCCGCAGCCCGCAAAGAAATCCCCGGCAGGCGCGGCTACCCCGGCTATCTTTATACGGATTTGGCTACACTTTATGAACGCGCCGGGCGCATTAAAGATAAAAAAGGCTCGATTACGCTGCTTCCGGTTTTAACCATGCCTGAAGATGATAAGACTCACCCTATCCCTGACTTAACCGGTTACATCACTGAGGGTCAGATCATTCTCTCGCGCGAATTACACCGCAAAGGCATATATCCCCCGGTTGATGTTTTGCCCAGCCTCTCGCGCCTCAAAGACAAGGGTATCGGAAAGACAAAGACCCGAGAGGACCACGCTGACGTCTTGAATCAGCTTTTTGCCTGTTATGCTAAAGGAAAAGAGGCCAGGGAATTATCGGTGATTCTGGGCGAGGCGGCTTTAACAGACCTGGACAGGCTTTATCTGAAGTTTGCTGACGAATTTGAAAACAGGTTTGTACGGCAATCCGAATCCGAAGACCGCTCGGTAAACCAGACGCTGGACTTGGGATGGGAACTTTTGCGCATCATCCCCCGTCAGGAATTAAAGCGCATACGGGAAGAATTTCTGAATAAGTATTACAGTAAGTAATATGATATTACGCGTCAACCCTAACAGAATGGAACTCTTGCGGCTGCGCAAACGCCTGCAGCTTGCCATCCGCGGCCATAAACTCCTTGAGGATAAACTAGAGGAGATGATGCGTAGATTCATGGTATTGCTCAAGGATATAGATGTTGCCGAAGAGGATTTCAGCAGGCGCACAAAAAAAATTTTACAGGACCTGCTTTATTGCCGCATCACAAGCTCTAAAGTTAAATTTCAGGAGTCGCTTTCAGAGATAAGCACTAAGGCAGACCTGGCCATTTCTACGAATAGGATTTTAAATGTCGCGGTCCCGGTTTTTGAGGTCAAGGAATTAATCGTTGAGAAGCACTACGATTTTTTTAACACATCGGCGCAACTGGATTTGGTGGTTGCCGAAGCCAAAGATTACATCCGGTCCTTATTAAGACTGGCGCAATTGCTCAAGGCTTTGGACATCCTCTCCTATGAGATAGAACGCACGCGTCGCCGGGTGAACGCGCTGGAGTACATACTTATTCCCTCAATTCAGGATACCATCCGATATATCACCCAGAAGCTCAACGAATTTGAACGTGGTAACCTCGTGCGCCTGATGCGCGTCAAAGAGATCGTCCGAAGTCATTAATTGACGATAATAGTTTTTTTATTTACAATACTTTTAGGGCGGTTAGTTCAGTTGGTTAGAACGTCTCTCTTACACAGAGAAGGTCAGGGGTCCGAGTCCTCTACCGCCCACCATAGCTTTAGAAAAAGCTTGATTTGTTTAATGTTAAATGTATAATGTTTAACGTTTTCAACATTAAACATAAAGCATTAAACAAACATACCATTTACTAGTTGAATGGGGCCGTGGCCTAGCCTGGTTTAGGGCGTCTCCCTGTCACGGAGAAGGTCGCGGGTTCAAATCCCGTCGGCCCCGCCAGCCTTTTTCATCTCCTTTAATACCGGCTCAAAACTCTCAAACATAAAGAATTTGTGATACAGCTTAAAAAAGGGCAGGAGGAATTTACTGTGGGGCTTAGTATATAAGTTAACTTAACGTTACCAGTATTATCCCAAGGACAATTGAGATAATCCCCAGCCAGCGCAAGGGACTAACTGTTTCCCTGAGCAGGAGCCATGAGGCAAAGGCAATGAAGATGTAGCGCATACTATCAATGGAGTAGGCAAAATTCAGGTCCGCCTTGGAGAGGACAAAGAGCCATATTAAGAGGGAAAGGGTGCTGAAAAAGAAACTCACCCAGAGTCGCCGGGCCTTAAGCAGGCCGAGCATCAGATGCAGGATTTTCTTAAAGCTGTCAATGTGCAGGTCAAGCGCATTGATCTTGGATTTTAAAGACAGTTGGCTGATTGTGTCAAAGAGATCTGTGACAATAATGAGGGCCACGATTACAATTACGGGAAATTTCATTGCAGTGTCTGCGGTTTATGTTTGCTGCTCAATGATACCAGCATAACTCCGGTCAGAATAAAACTTATACCTGCCCAGCGAAGGGGCGGTATACTTTCATGGAAGAACAGCGCGGAGATCACGGGAATGGTGATGTAGCTGAAGCTCGCCACCGGCACTGCAACGCTTAAGTCCAGACGGGAAAGGATGGTGCACCAGATAATAAAGATGGCAAGGGCCGATAGAAACCCAGCCCATAGATAAGGAGAGAACGCTACTTCCTTAACAAAAAATAAAGCGTCAAGAAAGGATTTTACTTCGAATTCGGATCTGGGCAGTGCAGTCTTTTTGAAGCAGAATTGCGCTACTGTCTCTAGCAGGTCAGTAGTGATCAAAAAAAGGAGAATTTTGAGGGTGATGTGTTTTTTGCCAGACATAGATAAAGAAATTTTGTACAGCAATTTATTATAGCAATTTCTACGGAAGAAACAATCTTTTAAATGAAAGTTAAATCGGCCCGAAAGCGCTTTCAAGGAATACCTCCCCACCCTTGAAATTCTTCAAGAAAAATGCTATATATAAAATAGAAATCATTTTAAAAGAGCTTGGGCGGTTTATATGCCAGGCTAAGGGGGCCAAAAACCCCCTTTTATTTTGCCCTCCAAAGCAGAAGTTAAATCCCAAATCCCAATTTCCAAATCCCAAATCCCAAATAAATCCCAAATTCCAGATCCCAATAGCCAAATAATAAGTTGGCAAGTGGGCGATAAAGTAGTATACTATACTACCCACGACTCTTTTTTGGGCTGTAAGATGATGATTCGCCTATTGTTAGCTATAAGCGTAACTTTATTTTTGAGCGGCTCTTGCTTTGGTTTTAGCGCTTTTGAGAGCCAAAACTCTGTTTTTTCCCTGGAAACTTATTTTCGGCAGGATGTAATCAGCTTCAAAAACGTGGTTGATTTAGACAGCCACAACAAAGACGACCATACTACTTATTTTGGAATAGATTACAGCTTAGGATTGAAGTCTGAGTTTAAGAATGGCGGCCCGATATTTTATTTAAAACTGGAAAGAAACGGGCCTTACGATTACGATGCGCCACTTTTCATACACAACACGCTCATGCCAGCCGGAAGCCATGTTGACGCATACAGAAACAAAGAGCTACTGCCTCAGGTGGAAGAATTATGGATGGATTTGCCGATACCAAATACATATTTAAGATTTAAGGCAGGCATGTTTCCTTATGATGTGGGAAAGGGTTATGCCCAGGGCAGCGGCAGTTGTGAGAACTACGGGTTCAGTCTATATAAAGGCGCAGGAGACTTTAACTGGCGCCTCCATTATTATCGGCCGGATTTTGTTTATAAAAATATTTTGGGGCCGAGAATAGAACAGGAAAAAGAACAGGGGATAGATTATGAACCAAATGCGGCAAATTACTTTGCATTTGATGCTGAATTTTCACTCGGCAAGAATGATTTCCAGCCTTTTTTTGGACTCCTGTTAGATCGGACCTCAAGCGGCAAGAGAAATAATCTGTTTGCAGCGCCTGTTGATAAGGAAATACTGGGTACGCTGGGATTGGATTACGATGTGGCTATCAGCGATTTAAAGCTAGGATTTGAAATAGCCAGGAATTTCGGGGAGGCAGAATCAATAAACCCGGCTTTTAAGGATGTGGAACATAAGGGCTATCTTTTATATGTTAATGCATCATATAATATAGATAAATTTGCTCCTCACGCCAGCTTTCTTTACAGCTCGGGAAACAAAGTCACTACAGATATGGTCAATAATGGCGATACCGCTTTTACAAGCGGCTCAAATCGCGCCTTCAGCGTATATTCGCCGTTAAATTTAAATCTTCTTGATTCTCACTGTCCCTCTGCGGATTCTCTTCCGCTTGTATTTTTCGGCTGGGGCTACGGCCTTAATTACGGGGTCGGTCTTTACCGGCCAAGCACCCTGGGGGATGTGGCTGTTTTGGAAAATCTGATTATGCCAGGAATAGGTTTTGATTATAATTTTACTGAAAAATTGACCGCGACGTTTGATTGGTGGTATATCATGGCCAACGAAAGGGGCGTGGGAATGTACGAGGGGCTCAGCCGTTATCTTTCGCGGGATTTAGGCCAGGAAATAGACCTGTCCTTGTCTTATGACTTAAATGAAAATATAAACATAAACCTTTGTACAGGTTATTTCTTTCCGGGCAAATATTTCAAGGAAAAAAGGGATGATACCGGAGGAAGTCTATTCACTCCCTTTGTGCGCGGAGATGGTCGAGCGAATTCAGCTTATCAGATAGAGTTCACTGTGGAGTGCGAGTTTTAATTCGGACACCTTGCCATATAGGATTGGCAAGTGTTCACTTGTGTGGAGGAGAAAATGATTAATATTGAGGATTTCAGAAAGATAGAGTTAAAGATTGCTGAGATTAAAGAGGTTCAGGATCATCCCAATGCGGATAAACTTTATCTGGTGACACTTGATCTTGGTGATAAAACTAAGCAGGTGGTTGCAGGAATAAAGGGTTCTTACGCAAAGGAGGATTTAATGGGGAAACAGGTGGTGGTGGTGGATAATCTGGAGCCGGCACTGCTGCGCGGAGTGGAGAGTCAAGGTATGCTTCTGGCTGCTTCTGATGAAACGGGGATTACCATTGTCAGCCCAGAAAGAAAAATGAAATTAGGGAGCATTGTCAAATGAAGACGCAATTTACGGAACGCAAGTGAACGTAAATTGCTGTCTGAATTTGACCCTTGACATTTTTCCGATGAAAGAAATCTATTATACTTATATTCTAAAGTGTAAAGATGGCACAAAGTACTACGGTCACACAGCTGATTTGACTAAACGGCTAAAGGAACACAGAGAAGGCAAAGTTCGCTCAACGAGAAATAAATCACCGGAATTAGTCTATTATGAAGAATTTGATTCATGTTCTGATGCCTTCAGGAGAGAAATACAATTTAAGAATGGTAGAACAAGGAAAGAAACAATAGAAAAATTAATAGGCTCGTTTTCGTTGGAAAAATGTCAAGGGTTTAATTCGCACAGCGACTTATGTTCACTGTCGTTCCATAAGTCGCGCGCTCATTAAAATGATAAAACAGTTTGTGCCTTCAGAATATTGTTTAAAATGCAAGGGCTGCTGCAGGTTTCATGATGAGCATTCTGTCTGGGCGCCCTGCCTTCTTGAAGAGGAAATCGAGAATTTTATAGACAGAAAGGATATTCCTGCGGTATCCATTTCTATTGACAAGAGGATCCATCCGATTCGCAACCCCGCAGGAGAGGGGTTTATCTGCCCCTTTTTAAACCCGCAAGATAATAAATGCGCGATCTATTCTTTGCGGCCCTTTGAATGCCAGCTTTATCCTTTTCTTATTTGTAAGAAGGCCCAAAAAATACTTCTTACCGTTGACCTTAACTGCCCGTATATCAAGGAAAAGCTAAACAGCAGGGAGCTAAAAGATTACAATAATTATTTGATCGGTTTCTTGAATTCTCCCGCCCAGTTAAGAATCCTAAAAGACAACCCGCAGATCCTGCAGGCCTACAAAGAAGTTCTGGATGTCATTGAACTAAATTCGCTCGATGAGCCCCGCCCTTCCTGAAGGGTTGGGCGTAAATGAGAAAGGAAGGGCGGGGTGAGCCCCGCCCCTCCTGAAGGGTTGGGCGTAAATGAGAAAGGAAGGGCGGGGTGAGACTCCGTAATTTATCCCTGAGGGACAAGGCAGTGTTTGCAAGGCACCTTAGCCAGGAAAGGCATGAATTATCCGTCTATGCATTTGCGAATATTTATATATGGAAGGCGCTTTTTTGTATCCAGTGGGCAGTAATTGAAGATAGCCTATGTGTATTTTTTAAGGACAAGATCGGCTGCTTCCTGTATCTGGCTCCTCTGGGAAAGAAAAACCCCGAGGTTATAAAAAAGGCCTTCGCAATTACGGATAGCTTTAACAAAAATAAAGAAATCTCGCGCATAGAAAATGTCGAAGAAAAAGATGTACCTTTTTATCGGAATTTGGGTCTCTGGTGCAAAGAAAAATCCTGCGATTATCTTTGCGAAAGAAGCGATTTAGCCAAATTACAGGGAGACAAGTTTAAATCCAAGCGCGCCTGTTATAATTATTTTGTTAAGCATTATGATTTCGAATATCTGCCCTTTTCCTTAAAGTATGGAGACGATTGTTTAAAATTGTATAATCGCTGGATGAGAGAGCGCAAGAATGCTGATCCCATTTATCAGGGGATGCTTGCGGATAGCAAAAGGTGTTTAGGTACTGGGCTCCCAGATTATAAAGGATTAGATTTGGTCGGAAGAATTGTAAAAGTAGATAATAAAATAAAAGGCTTTACATTTGGATACAAGCTAAACAGCAATACATTCTGTATTTTATATGAGATAACGGATTTGTCTATTAAGGGCCTTGCTCAATTTATCTTCCGTGAATTTTGCCGTGAATTAAAAGATTATAAATACATTAACATTATGGATGACTCTGGGCTTGAAAACTTAAAAAAAGTAAAACTTTCCTATCGGCCTCTAAAATTGATTCCCGCATATATTGCCAGCAGAAAAAATTGACCCCGCCCTTCCTAAGAGAAGGGGGGGTATAGATTTAGGAGGAAGGGCGGGGTGGATAAGAATATAAATGAAGTTGAATTTACCATATTTGACACTGAGACCACCGGCCTTGAGCCGCAGTCAGGGGACAGAATTATAGAAATTGCTGCCTTGAGATTCAAAGGCAATGAAAAAATCTCTGAATTTTCCACCCTGATCAATCCGCACCGGCCTGTCTCTGATGGTGCATTCCAGGTAAATAAGATCGGTCAGGAGATGCTCATAGGTGCTCCGGAAATAAATACTGTGATGCCGCAGTTCCTAAGGATTATCAAAGACAGCTGCCTCTGTTCTTATAATGCGGGTTTTGATTTGGAGTTCTTAAACAATGAGTTAAGACTTCTGAGCCAGCCACCCCTGGAAGATATTGTCGTCGTAGATGTATTAAAGATGGCAAGACGGCTCCTACCGGGCCTGGAACGCTATGCGCTCTGGTTTGTGGCGCAGAAGCTTGGGCTAAAACAGGAACAGGTGCACCGTGCATTTTCTGACGTAGAAATGACTTTAGAAGTTTTTCAGAAGTTAAAAGGAATATTAGAGTCAAAAGGCATAAATGATTTTGCAAATTTTTCAAATCTCTTTTCCATAAATCCGCGCCTCTTGGAAAATATCACTGCTCAGAAGATCGCCCAGATTCAGGAGGCAATTGATTTGGGAGTTAAGCTGAAGATTAAATATATTTCTTCTTCTGGAGCCCAGGTTTCTGAAAGGGAGGTCATCCCCAAGGAGATCAAACAGGAGAATAACCGAAGTTATCTGGTGGGGTTCTGCCACCTAAGAAATGAGGAGCGCACTTTTAGAGTAGATGGCATACTACATCTGGAAGTCATATAAACTGAAAGTTGAGGCTGTTGAGATTTTTGAAGCCCTGAAGGATAAGGAGCACTATTTTTTCCTGGACAGCAGCCTGAACGCGGGATCTCTGGGCAGATACTCATTTTTGGGGATAGATCCTTTCTGTATTCTTAGCACTAAAGACGAGTTGCCTTTTGATCAGTTAAGGGAGAAGTTGGAGAAATACAAAATTTCTCTTCCTGGAAATTTGCCTCCTTTTTGCGGCGGCGCGGTGGGTTATCTTGCTTATGATCTGGGTTTTCTTTTAGAGAAGAAGCTAAAAAAACAGACCAGCGATAATTTAGGGATTCCGGATTGTTTCTTCGGCTTCTACAATACGGTAATTATTATTGATAATCTCAAAAAGCTGCTTCACATAGTTGCCTTAGGAATTCCTGAAACAAGGCAGCATTTAGCAAAGCCACTTGCCAATAGGAATTTTAAGAAAATAGAAAATTTGCTTATCAAGACCGAGTCTAGCAAAAGCAAGACTCGGTCTTGGCCAAAGGCATCTTCAGAATTAAAATCTAATTTTAGCCGCGAAGGATACATTTCTGCCGTAAAAAAAGCTAAGCTGTATATAAAAGAAGGTGATATTTATCAGGTGAATCTCTCGCAAAGATTCCAGGCCAAGACGGATTTGTCAGGTTCTACAATTTATCAGCGCCTGCGTAAATTAAGCCCCTCATATTTTGGCGCTTATTTTGATGCGGGAGATTTCCAGATCCTGAGCTCTTCTCCGGAGAGATTCTTGAGAACAGAGGGGGATATTGTGATTACGCGTCCGATGAAAGGCACGCGCCCGCGCGGAAAAAGCAAAGCGCAGGATAGCTCTCTAAAAAAAGAACTGATAAACAGCGCCAAAGACAAGGCAGAGCTGGTGATGATTGTGGACCTGGAAAGGAATGATTTAGGCAGGGTTTGTAATTATGATTCCATAAAGGTAACTGCATTAAGAGATCTGGAGAGCTACAAAACAGTATACCAGACGACCTCTACGATAGAGGGAAAGCTCTTTAGAGATAAAGACAATCTTAACCTGCTGGCAGCCTGTTTTCCCGGCGGCTCAATTACCGGCTGCCCTAAGATCCGGGCAATGGAGATTATCGAGGAACTGGAACCAAACAGACGTTCTGTTTATACGGGGTGTTTGGGTTATTTGAGCTTTTCCGGCAATATGGATTTTAATATCCTGATCCGCACCATCTTAAAAAAAGGAAAAGACATTTATTTCGGCGCCGGCGGCGGCATCGTTACTGATTCAGTGCCGCAGAAGGAATACGAAGAGACTCTGGTAAAGGCAGGCGCAATGATGGAGGCAATAGGGTGTCCGCGATCTTATTTTTAAATGGTAAATTTGTTTTAAGCGAAGAAGCAAAGATTTCTGCTCTGGATGCAGGATTTTTGTACGGCTTCGGGGTGTTTGAGACCATGCGCGCGTACAAAAAAAGAATTGTTTATTTTAGCCAGCATATAAAACGGATTCAAGAGTCAGCTAAGTTAATCGGCATAAGATCTCCCTATGCTAGCGATAAATTAAAAGGGATAATCAAAGAAACGGTAAGAAGAAATTGTTTTAGAGATGCTTATGTAAGGCTGACCCTCTGGAGGGCTAAGAGGGGAACTGGCATTTTTGTCTTAGCCCGAGAGTATAAACCCCATTCAGAAAAAAAATATAAAAACGGCTTTAAGATTTGCGTTTCCAGATTCAGGCAGAATGAATTTTCTCTGCTTGCCAAGATTAAGACTACCAGCCGCATCTTGTATCAGCTCAGTTTTGAAGAAGCCAAGAACAAGGGCTTTGATGAAGCAATTATTCTCAATAATCGGGGGGTTATTACCGAGGGGACGCGAAGTAACATTTTCTTTGCCAAAAATAATGAAATTTTTACACCCGCCTTAGAGTGCGGTTGTCTGGATGGCATCACCCGAAAGGTTGTATTTGATCTGGCAAAAAGACATAAAATAAAAATATGCGAAGGTAAATTTAGCCTCCAGGACCTGCTCGGAGCAGACGAGGCCTTCTTAACCAATTCGCTGATGGGCGTTATGCCGCTAGCAGCGGTTGAAGGAAGAGGTATAGGTAAAGGTAAATGCGCAAGATTAACAAAATTCTTTATAGAAAGATACAGCTGCCTGTTAAAATAAGAAAACCTGTCTTGGCTTTGGGAAGTCAGACCAAAAACACGGTTTGTTTTGCTAAGGGCGGCTTTGCCTACATAAGCCCTGTACATCCGGATTTAAGCTCCCCGCAAGATTACTTAAAATTTGAGGAGGATGTGAAATATTTTCTTAGAAGGCAGCCGAAAATTATTGCCTTTGATTTACATCCCGAGTACGCATCAACAAAATATGCTCAGGAGCTGTCAGCTGTGAGCTATGAGCTAAGAGCTATTCAACATCACCACGCCCACATCGCATCGTGTATGGCAGAGAATGGATTGAGGAACGAGAAAGTAATCGGCGTCTCTTTTGACGGAACAGGGCTGGGCAGCGATAACAAACTCTGGGGAGCAGAGTTTTTAATCTGTGATTATAGCGATTTTAAAAGAGCAGCGCATCTGAAGGAGATTCCGCTTTTGGGAGGAGAGAGGGCAATATTAGAACCCTGGAGATTGGTTCTAGCCTGGGGAGTCCCTTTAAAAAAAATTGATAAGCAAAAACAGCGTATTTTAAAAAATATGTATTTAAAAAGCGTTAATTCTCCTTTGACAAGCAGCGCAGGCCGGCTCTTTGATGCC
>Ga0315285_10005687_pt1 | contig 12834 bp, 8 predicted proteins | sample YL17G09_36_MG_FD_203698 | JGI IMG/M metagenome (GOLD analysis project Ga0315285, IMG submission 203698) | Sediment microbial communities from Yellowstone Lake, YNP, Wyoming, USA - YL17G09_36 | ecosystem: Environmental > Aquatic > Freshwater > Lake > Sediment | place: USA: Wyoming | collected... | reverse complement strand
AATCGGACGATGCTGTCGGGCGAGCTCGCCGTATCCTGGACCTTCACAGCACTTATTATCAAACCAGCCTGAGAAAACGTCTACCGCCCACGGCAGTAGCGCTTGTGGAACTCATCTTCGTGAAGCCAGTATTAAACGCCAGGGTTGCTCAAGAAGCTCTTAAAGTGACATATCCGGGCGCACAGAAGGCGATAAATGCTCTTGTGGAGCAGGGAATCCTGGCGGAGATTACCGGTGGCAAGCGGAATAAGGCCTACGCGGCGAAAAGAATCCTCGAGATCCTAGAGGAAACCCCATCCCCGATGGAGGAAGGCCGTGGCAGTGGAAAGAGATGACAATCGACAGATTACCACGCTGTAGGGCCTGAATACCTACGTCAAGGGAATCAGTTGCTGCGTATTCGCCATCCCTCCGCTTCAAGCCCCTAAAGTGCTTTCAATACCACTACGGCGCTACCTTGAGGACATAGAACCTGATTTCTATCAGGCCAGATTTGTATAGTACTCTTGGAATTTCCGGGCTAACGATAGGCACCAGCCTCCACTACTCAAAGACGATCTTATATTCTTCATTAATGGCTCTAAATCTTCTGTTATTCATAAAATCCTCGTTGTCTTCATAGATGAAGATGTTGCCAAGGTTTCTATAACTTCTGAGCTTGTTATTAAGTGTGTGGGATACGAAAATTATCTGATAGTTGTCTCTGGCTTCTTGAGCCATTCTAATCTCATTTATCGAGATTTTGAATGACTTCTCACCACCCTCTCTTGCCTTTACCTCTATGTACACCTTGTTCCCTTTGTCATCTACGTATTCAATATCATATCCCAGCCCATCTTTGCCTTCAGGGTTAATACCTGCTTTATATGCATATCTTGAAACCCATTTAGCTGAAGGATGGTTTTCCTTTATTTTCTGGAATACATTCCATTCTCCAACTTCTCCGACCAATTCATCCCTAGACTTGCCTGGTGGTGTCCACCCCCACCCTCCTCCTGATTTTGGACCTTTTGGTTGAGGAATATCAACAGCTTTACTTTTGTAGTCTTCTATTTCTTTATGGCCTGTATCCTGGTATTCCGCCAAATTGACCTCAGTGCTCTGCTTCGCTTCGCTGGAAACTTTTGCGTCGATTTCCTTTTTGAATTGGGCATGGTAGTGACCAACGTGCTTCTTGTTAAAAACAAAACATAGCTGGCTTCTTGTCTCGTCATTTTTGAGGTACTCTTCAACGTAATCAGTAGGTAAGCGTGCCTTTTTCAATGCTGAAATTAGTCTCTTTTTATTTGAATAGAATATCTTATGCATCTTGGTATGGAGACTTTGATGTTTTAGAGCTGTCACCGAAACGGGCAATATCCTAAATGTCGCCTTGAGAGCCTCATAAAAACGCTTTTCGTGGTCTAGTTTCAGAGCCTCTTCCTCTACTTCTGGTTCAAGGCATTGATATGCCTGAAGTAGATTCTGAAATTGCGATTGTTCTCTCTCGCTACAACCTGCAAGGTAGTAATAGAGGTAAGACTCGAATTTTCTCTCAAGCTTGTTCCTCAACTTCATCAACTCTTGTTCGTGATGATTTCTGAAGCTGATTCGACTATATGAAATTAGATTGAAGTCTCCAAGTTTCATATCTAATCGTTCAAATAGGGATTCCAGCACAGTTATGTTATTGGGATTGCACAAATTACTGTAGTCAATTCGCGAATGAATGCCCTGTAGTTCCGCTTCTGGTATCTTCAGATTTCGAGCCAGCCAGCAGAAATCTACGGTAGCGTCTACGAAAGATTCTGCCCCGGAAGCAATGTGTTTGCAGTGGAGTATGACCATCCAGAACTGTTGAATCGGAGAGAAAACCTGCTCTTCTAACAATGACCTTATTTCGTTGATCCGTTCCGGGCTTACGTCATAGTCAAGCACCATCCGTTGATGCCTAGTTTCGGATGGTTCCCTGAGTATCATGCCCAATGTTACAGCAAATGTTCGCAGATCTAGATCAAGAATCTCTTCAAAAAGCCTGGTGAGTGCCTGGGCTTTGGTCTTTACATTTTCCCACGCATAAGGCTTTACGTTTAAGAAATGCCGGCCTTCCTCAAGATCAATAGCGAAATCCTCGTCTATGAGTGCCTCAAAGTCGCCGTTACCCTTTATTACCAGTTTAGTTTTTAGGTCTCGCCTTTTGACAAAGTGTGTCTTCCTCAGATCATCAGTCTCAACATCGCTAAACGGTCTTTGAATATGACTCTCAAGAAAGGCCACTAACTCAGGGAGGTCTGGGATAGCTTTGATTAATGGAACTGAATCCATCGAAACGGGTGACACGACCTTCTTGTCCACGGATTTGGAGAGTACCCTGCCAATTTGGCTGGCAATCTTCCCAAAGGTGTTCTTGTCTCGATTAGTAAAGACCGGTTGTAGCTTCGCTTTAATTTCTGTTGGAAGCTGATCATACAAAAGCTTATTGTCAATGTACAATATATTTTCGACCAGTTCCCAATAGGATCTACCATCAACATCATCAACCGCCAGAAACGAATTCCCGCGTATTCTGTTGATCACATCATCTTTAGGTGTTTTAGAAGCGAAATAGAACTCAAAAAGAAATGTCAGAATCCTATTGAAACAGTCAACAAAATCCTTAGTCTGAGGTGGTTCGGCGTAAGTGTGGTGCAATAATTGAAATATGCAGATGTAATTCGATACAGAAGTCTTACTTAAATGATGAATCTGCAACACATCAATCAGATTTTGCTTGGCCAAATAGTCTACCGGGACGATATTTAGGTACTTCTTTAGAACCTGAAGGTGGCCCTTTTCGAAGTCATGCAAATTGATTGCGACGGCAGTACTGCGACTGACTGGTGCGGAACCATCAGCTATCCATATCCAAGCTCTGGTCTTCAAAACAGCCACGAAGTGGGTCAACGCAAGTTTTGAGGGGCCAGAGATACTCACGGAATAACCTGAGTAGTACGAGCGGCAACTGAAAGGCGGCAAGTCAGAGTCTTCGATGTATGCAATGTACTCATCCCACTGGTTGATTAGTTTCTCAAAAAAGAACCTATTGAATGTCACAGGGACATCTAGGCACCGATCGTTCGTAATGGTGAATGGCTTGCTAGATTTTCCTGTATATAGTACAAAACCATTGTTCCTCGGGTCACTTGTATCTAATTGATACGTATTGAGGTACAATGCAGGCTTGTCCCATATATATATAGTTTTCAAGAACCTCTTCCACTCATCGGTACACACCTCGCCACCCAGAAGCCTCTTTAGGTGCAAAACATGGGCTTGTGGGAATAACTCCCTGATATCCGCACTGTCTAGGTATATGGGGTGATAGAGCGGATTAAGCCATTCAGTACTCTCTTTTATAGGTACTCGAATTCTAGATTTAATATCTGACACTGACTTCCTATCCAGATCCAGGGTCTTTAAGGTTCGGATGATCTCAGCGTGGTCAACTTCAGGGTCATCAAATAGCTTGAGGAGTTTGCTGACGAGCGCGTATGTGGAAAATTCTGTGATACCAGTCCTACTTCTACCATCTCTGAAATCAGATATAGTGATATCCTTATGAATGAAAGTAATCTTTTTCCTCAACGCTTTTGGTAGGAAAATTCTCTTTCTGGCCCCCCCATAGAACACGTCAACATCATCATTTACTAAACCATAATGCTCAGTGAGAAGGATTCTCTTTCCCTGTAAATTGAGGTCATCATGGTCTGAAACATAGTTGTAAAGGACTTGGAAGAACGTGGTGTTCCTTTTTTTTCTTTGTCTCATACATTCCGTCTCAATATGTTCTCTTATGAATTCAAAACTGAGATATGGAATCTTTAGTTCGGTAATTAGCCAATCTCGCATCTCTTCAGACCCGATAAAAATCAACCGCTTGCCCGCGAACCTCCCTTCCGAAAACAACTCCTTATCGAAATCGTCTGCAACCATCACCTCATCTGGAGTATAGAATTGTTTTGTGGCGCTGTCATAGATGAATCTTGTCTTGTTCAGTAGTGCAACCACATCATCATAGAATGTGTCTAGGCCGGAGTCGGGAATCTTCTGAAAGTATAGAATCTCCAGTAGCGATGCCTTATTGGATTGCTTTAGTTCATCTAAGAATTGCCCAGTGATGTACTCGGCAATCTGCCGTAGGATGAAGCGATTCAGGTCTGTCTTACGTAGCTCTTTTCTTGCAGGATTAACGGAGAAGTAGCTATGAATTAAGAAGCGAAACCCAGATGTAATCTCGAGAGGATAGAACAGGTACAACTTCATTCCGTCGCCATAGAGGGGCCTTCTTGCCTTTTTGTCCCATTCGAGAAGTATCTTGATTTCTATGCTCCTGTCTTTCTTGAATAATTCCTTTTCTCTCTTTTCTAGTTTCAGATAGACAGTGTCTGGGATCTTAATCGGTCTCCTTGGCCGAAATTCCTTGAAGAAGGTAGTCGTGCCATTCTTGCTGACTTCTACGAAGTGACTTGTTGGCTTTGAGCATATGTCGTATCTGATATTGCCCATCCTGGAAGTCAACTCGATTGTCCTAATATTTCCTAGTAAGACCAATTGTTTCCCTGCAATCTGAGCAAAGTCGTTGAATACCTTTTCTTCAAGTACCCCGTCTCGGAAAGGCAGCTCGATTCGAGTTACAAAACCAGTGTCGCCTTCTAGAATATTCTTCTCCAGCACAGTCTTCGCAAAATGGGGGAAGAAGAATAAAGGTATTTGGTCTAACTCAATCAACTCATTTGGATGTAACTCTCGCAGTCGATTAGAAGTTTTCTCCCTGCTAAAGTACAAAGTGCCGAATTCCGTAATTATTATCGGCCTTTCTGTGATCTCCTGTACGGACTTAAACCCGATACCCTTATGGCCGATGAAATCTTGGCTTGCTTTATCACTCTGCCCTATACGACATATACTTGCCACTCCGGTGGCTGAGAAAGGAGCTCCAGTATTTGAGATGTTGAGGTTGTGCTCCTTTAGTTGAATGAGGATGATACCTTGCTTGTTCAATGCTTTGTTGGCGTCTCTAGCGTTTTGTATCAATTCGAAGAAGTACCTTCCCTCGTAGGATTCCTTGAGGAATTCCTCAGCGGAGGCTATTGAAGGCAAAATATCGAGGTCAGTCTTAGCCGTAGCATCAAATAACCTATTGACTTCCTTTTCAAGATCCATATATGCCAAGTACCTCTGTGTTTCAGTCTAACCCACCTAAAAGGCAAATACAATAGCTAACGTAAGAATATTGACAGTAGGACTTTATATATTCAAAGAATACTTGCTTTTCAATTTTTATATCCGGAACCAGGGAGCGACAATCTAGCTCTTTGGAAAATGTTAGCTACTGGCTGGTCGTTGGAGTCAGCCAAGTTGAACAAAACCGAGGAGTGTCAAAGATATTCTGGTGACGTGACACCTCGTTTGCAGTAGACCTAGTTTGCATGATGTCCCCGCGAATTCAAAGAACACCCCTCATTTTCCGCGCCGCAGGATGAACCAGCCAGCTAGAGCTCCAAGCAAGAACGCCAAGCCTATATACCACATTGCTAGCCTGGTTGTGGTTACTAACCCTACGGTAAACAAGATAGCCCCTGCAGCAGCAAAGCCTATCACAATAGCCTTGGCGCCTTGGGCTTCAATTCTCGGTGTCAGGTTTTCAATAATTCGAGCTTCCAGTCTTTCCTGCAATATTGGCACAACATGTCTCTTGTAGTGTTCTTTCGCTGTAAGTAGTTCCAGATTTTCAGGTCTGTTGTCCAGTTTGTTCCCGTTTATGTGATGGACAATCTCTCCTCGTTCCAGACGACGGGCGAGTTTCTTTTCCATTACCCGTCGATGCACCAAGTAATCGGAATCGCAGTATCTCAGGTATCCGTTTTTGTCTGGATAGGTTTCTGGAGTGCTCATTTCTTCACCCCCTTCTGTATTCCGCCGAAATTATACCTGATTTGTAGCAGGCCTGATCCTTCACGGGGTGAAGGATGGTGTCCCTGGAATCCCGATGCCAGCCGGTAAAGATACTAGCTGGACGTCGAGGAAGTTAATCAAGTAGCCGCTAGCTCCCAAGCCGGTGTCTGTATAGGTATCCTGGGGATATAATACCTAATTTGTAGTAGGCCTAATTGGTATGGTGTCCCTGGAATTCGCAAACAAAAGTTCGGGAACTGTCTCCAATTAAGGTCCGGCGTAGGGAGATAAAACAACGCTCTCCTTTACCTTAAGAAATATTATTTCCCAAATACATGTTGACAAAGCGTATTGATGGTAGTATAATTACCGTATAATACATCATATGATACGATACAATGTGGCGTATGGAGGCAACGTACATGGACGGCAATAACATTCCAGGCACAGTCAGCTCAGTAGAGATTGGATTGGTGGAGCCTGACCGGGGAGTCAAAGATACGCTATTGCTAAGGCGTGAGAGTTTCATTGCAGCGCTAAAGCAATTAGATACTAGTATATCCCGCGTGCAAGAAGAGTATTCGGCAAAACTAGACCAGCTACAAGTGAAAAAGAAGCAGCTAGGAGAAGCACTGCGTCACATCGAGGCTTTGCTTCGATTCGAAGGCCACTATGTTAACGATAGCCAGTGTCTGGACAATAAGAGCAGCGAAGGTGGCATAGCCGTGGGAACATCCCTAACTGACGCCGCTTTTCTCCTTCTGAAGGAGGTGCATCAACCACTTCACTACAAGGAAATAGCTGCAAAATTATTAGATAGAAGCGTCTTCATCCCTGGCAAGAACCCAGAAGCAACACTGTTATCCAGGATTAGCAGAGACAGTCGGTTTAAGCGCGCCAAGAAGCGTGGCGTGTATGCCTTGTCAACGTGGCGAATACGGAGGGCAAAACCAAAACACATTAAGAGTCGGAAGTCGAAGAAGAAAACAAAACAAAAGTCCCCGCAAAATCGTTATTGAGGAGGCGACTGAGAGATGAATAACGAGGAGTTAAACCAACTATGTCTGTCTCTCTTACATGCTGATACAGAAACAGAAGTAATTCAACTTCTGCATAAGAAGGGGTTCTGGGACGACACTAAGCTGTGGAGATACTACGGCGACATGGATGGCAACTATTCCATCATTGGCAGCCAACAAAGTCGGCCAGAGGCTGCGCTGGTGGAGAAAATTATCAATTCAGTGGATGCATTACTTATGAACGAATGTTGGTTGGCCGGTGTTTCCCCAGAGGATTCCAGTGCTCCAAGGAGTATCCATGAAGCTGTCGCCCTTTACTTTGGGGGAAACGCAAAAAAGGTTGACACACTCGGCTACATCGGATATTGGGATGACAAAAAGAGAACTGAAGTGTCGCGATTTGCCACACTAGCCGCCACGGGCAGCACCAAGAATCTTTGCTTCACTATTGCTGATGCAGGAGAAGGGCAGACTCCAAACTCAATGCCTACAACGATATTATCGTTAAACAAGAAAAATAAGCAAAAAATCCAGTTTGTACAAGGTAAATATAACATGGGTGGAACAGGGGTGATGCGGTTTTGCGGCCATCGTAATCTACAACTAGTAATATGCAGAAGAAACCCCAAGATTGCCAAGAGTATGACCTCCGACGATTCGGGCGAACTTTGGGGGTTCACAATTGTGCGACGTGAAGACCCACTGCCCGGGGAGAAGAGTTCAGTATACACCTATTTGGCTCCTGTAGATGCTTCTCAAAGAGCGCGTATGGGTGGTGTGCTACGCTTTTCCTCGGAGAGTCTACCTATCTTCCCCGATGGAAACGCTGCTTACGCCCGAAGTGGAAAGTGGGGAACTGTCATAAAACTCTACGGATACGATGCAACCGGATTTCGTTCACACATTCTGCTAAGAGATGGGCTTCTGTCCCGTTTGGACATTCTATTGCCTGAAATAGCATTGCCACTTCGCCTTCACGAGTGTCGAGACTATAGAGGTGATAGTAGTCGAAGTTTCGAGACCACTCTAACCGGATTGAGTGTCAGACTCGAAGACGATAAAGCGAAGAATTTGGAAGAGGGCTTCCCAAAATCGAGTCCGCTGAGTGCTGGTGGTGAACAAATGACTGCCACAATATACGCATTCAAAAGGGGAAAGGAAGAGACCTACAAGAAGAAGGAAGGCATAATATTCACTATCAATGGGCAGACCCACGCCGTCCTGTCGCAAGATTTTTTTGGCAGAACAAAGGTTGGAATGGGTCGTCTTTCCGACTCACTTCTAGTGATTGTAGATTGCAGTAACCTGAGGAGAAGGGCATGCGAAGACCTTTTCATGAACAGTCGTGACAGGCTAGCAAATTGTGACCTTCGTGACGCTATCGAACACGAGCTAGAGATTATGATAAAGGAGCACCAGGGACTTCAGGACCTACGTGAGAGACGTAAACGTGAAGAGATGGGAGCTAAACTTAGTGACTCCAAGCCTCTAGAAGAGACCTTGAAATCGATATTGAAGTCATATCCTTCTTTGGCCTCAATGTTTCTTGCTGGAACAAGGCTTCCCAATCCTTTCAAGACTAAGCAGGTGGCTGCCGCCGATGTGCCATATGAAGGTAAACTTCATCCCAGTTACTTTAAGTTCCAGAAACTAGACTACGGGCAGAAACTGAAACATAGGACTGCGGTCAATATGCGCTGCCGAATCACATTTGAAACTGATGTAGTTGACGATTATTTTCATCGCTTGGAGAATAAGGGTACATTCACTCTACGGATTATTAGCAACAATGACGTAGAAAATGTTCAAGGTTACAGTTTGAATTTGGAACACGGGAAAGCCACTCTTAACGTCAGGCTACCAGCCCTCGCTTCCGTAGGTGAAGTAATCGAATATGAGGCAAAGGTCACTGATGATACTCTGCTCGAGCCATTCGTGAATAGATTCTTGGCTACGGTGGCGCCATCGCAGCAAGTCTACCCAGCACCCCCAAAGAAGAAAACATGGTCTCCCATAGACGAAGATGGTCACGGCAGAGAGTTTCCGACAGGGTTTGCGATACCCGAAATAAAAGAGGCCTACGAGAGAGACTGGGAACAGCGTAAGCCGAAATTTGACCGATACTCAGCCCTGCAAATAGTTCAGGAAGAGGCGGCGGATTCTGATACCCCCGGTAACGCTAGCCCCGCCGTCTACAGCTTTTGGGTGAACATGGACAACATATACTTCAAAAGTGAGTGTAAATCAAGCAAGCAAGACGCTGAGATCCTGAAAGCTAGGTGGATTTATGGCCTGGCATTGATGGGAATGTCCCTGATACAGGCAAATTCAGAAGCTGAGAAATCTGAACCCAATGATGAATCAAAATACCAGTCCGAAGAGCGGGAGCCACTGACACTAGAGGAGCAAGTGTTCAAGACATCAGCAGCAGTGTCGCCCATACTGCTGCCCTTAATAGAGTCGCTGGGGTCACTTACTGAAGAGCAAATCAGCACAGGAAGCCGCGGCGACGATGAATAAATGGTCTTAACCACCCTATACGCAGCAATAGTCTAAGTGCGAGGTCGGTGGAATAACAGAATCTCGCTACTCGCGCACTGACTTGCTCCCAGTTGGGTATACCATTTTCTATTAGGCACCCTTCGAATAGGCCGGTCCGAACTTGAACCCCCGAATGGAGTTAGCTCCTCGTAGCCGGCACAGTTCATTGCGCGCAGAAAGGCTGATAGGTGCGCCTCTGGGTCAGAAAACGCCACTAGTTGTACTACGAGGGCAGATGTGTCGATGAATTCGCGGGTGGACTTGAACGTTTCCCTAAGTCTTAAGAAGTAGTGCTCTACTCCTCTTTCGGAGCGCCCACCAAACGTGTAAAAAGATTCGCCGTGGCCGTCTCTAAGGTCTGCTAGCCAATATGGTGCCGGAGTCTCGCGTCGGCCGTGCACCTGCCAGCGGTGATATAGCATATGGACGCCGGGATACGGTGGGGACGTTAGGACTAGTTTTGGCCTAGGCAGCGATTTGGCAAAATCATTATCCTGCATAGCTTCTTGTATTGTCCCGCAATATAGATTTCGCCTATTGGTTATCTTGTTCTTAGAGACATCGCTGTTCTTGGCAGCTTGCACCAGTTCATCCAAACCCTTAAGCATATCTAATACGTGTTTGAGCAGCTGAGTCTTCATAATCTCGGGAGATGGAATAGACGTTCGACAGTCAATTGCCCATTGGCCCAGCCTCACAAGTGCGCAACGAACAAAACGTCGTTGGCGAGGAAATTCAAGTTGACCGATACTGAAGACTGCAGACAGAAGAAAGTCTCTTATCTCCGTCGGGACATTCCTTAAGCGAGGGTCAGATATCAACGGATAGCCCTGAGGCGGCCCATCAATATTGAACTGGCTAGCCCAACACAGAATTCTTTCACGGTCGCGGGAGCTTAGTGGCGTGGTTTTGACTGTAGTAACGAAGTGTGCTAAAGGATTGATATCGGTACCAAGAGCGCTACGCCCAGCCGCAATAGCCTCAACTATCGTTGTACCACCACCCATAAACGTATCAAGCACACAGTCTCCCTCCCTAGAAAACTGCGTAATGGCTTCCCTAACAAACTCCGGGGCGAACCTAGCGGGATATCGATAGAAACTATGAGTCAGCCCTTCGACGTGATGCCTAGAGTGTAGAAACTCTACGAGTCTGTTTTGAGTATTAATCACTTCAAGAAACTCCATACTCGACGAATCTACTTCGCAAGCTTCTTAGCATAGAATGTCCGCCCACACGTGTTGCATCTATACCTTTGTTTTCTGCCTGCTCTGGTGACTATAAAGCCTATTCTCACTGCTGTAGTTGAACCACATTCGGGACATTTCATTCATTTGTGCCTCATACATACATACATAAATACATACATAATACTGTCCCAAGCTTCAATTGTCAAGCACCCAATAGAAGTCGCTCCAGATATAGCACAAAAGTCACTCTCTCAGCACCAGCCAACTTTACGGCAAAAAGCTTAGGCAGACGCGATGGGCTCAGGCTTGAAGCAGATGCTCCTGTTAAAAATATCGACGAAGCAGGGCATAATAGCTGAAAGCAGGCCTGACCGGTACATTGTCCCCGAAATCCGCTACACCTTTGTCAGAGTGTTTTTTCTCGCCTTTCTTAAGTGAGTGGGCTCTTTAGTTATACCGACTGACGTCGCCAGTGCCGTACCCATATATTGATTCAGGCTCATTCCTTCCGTTTCAGCTCTATATGCCAGCAGTTTATGAAGTGAAGGCGAAATTCTGAGTCTGATTTGACCGCTGTATTTGCGCGGCCTCGGCTCAGGAATACGCAGCCCTCTTTCCAGATTGGACTTTATCCAGTCCATCTTGACTTCCTGAACCTCTTTTATGGCTTCCTCGGGTGTATCTGCGTGTATTAGACAATGCGGAAGCTCTGCAATCTTGGCAACCCAGTAAGGACCCTCACCGTCATCCCATTGCTCGACTATAACGGTGTAAGGCAACTTCGCATAGTATTCTGACTCTTTTTCTTTATTGACTTTGGTTGCCATTTTTAATCTCCTTAATTGTAATCTACAACCAGTTATCCCTCTTGTTCTTCAATAATCTCTAATAACTCTTTTACGTAGCAGGATTTAACTGGAGTTTCTCTTTTGTAAGGCATCGTGCGCGTTCCTATGATAGTCTTGGGATGCTTTGCGCCTTCTTCGACATAGCCGTACCGTTCTATCAGTGCCTCAAAGTCGCGCAAAGCCACATTTCTAGGATTTTGGCGGATTGCCTCCAAGGATTTTTTGTCGCGCGTCACAGGACACAAACCTCCTTAACATACTCTGCCTCCTTTCCCGGTCTTCTATCTGTTATCAATTTACCTTAACCAGGGCGACATTATGGTATCATATATGACACCACCTGTCAATACCGTTTACCCTCCTGGTATTCTGTGGGTATGATGCCTCATTTATGGTAGGCCTGAAAGGTATCGTGTCCTTAGAATTCGCTGGGAATTCGCCACCCCTCCACCCTCACTCCGCCCCAAGCCGCTAAAGCGCTTTCAATTCCGCCATGGTGTGATTCTAGCCGATATCCTCAGGCTTCAAGCAGATGCTCCTGGCAAAAACAGGGGGCAGGGAGCAGGGATTAGGGACTAGGGACTAGAGACTAGAGATCGGAGATTGGATTCTGGCAATGAGACTGCCACGTGTTTTCTTCAAGGTCACAATTTGTGATCTTAGAAAATCAACTTCTTCCTTGTTAAGCTGCAACATGAAATCTTAAGGGAAACGCTCTATGTTGCGCTTGACTGCCTGTACAAGGACGCGGGTTTCAACCCGATAATTTGTAGCAAGCTTGATTCGTACGGTGTCTCTCGAATTCTCGTAAAAGGCTGTGTGAATAGCCTGCGATCTCCAGGACATGCCATGGAGTTAAAGAGTCACAAAACAGTACATTGTTGAGTAACAGCACAAGTCTTTAGCCTGACATGCGCAAAGCTAGTGGTTGCCTGAGTGCAATTTAGCCCGAATCTCGTGTTCTCGTTGCTTCAGCGTATCCAATTGCTTGGCAGCCTCCGCCGCCTCAATCATCCGTTCCTTCCCTGCGATGAAGCTAGCTCTTGGCTTTCCCCTTGAGCTTTCCGTCGGATGTCTTCGCAGGGCCTTCAATTCCCTCTCGGCCTTGTCTATCTTGGCCACGATATCATCGAGTTGCTTATTGAGCTCTTCTTCTGTCTCCATGGTCTCAGCCTTTAGTCATCTCCCTTTGCCTGTCTTATCCATAGTAAGCTAACCGGCGGTCACAGTCAACACCATTCTCTCACACAAAAGTCGGAAAAGTGCAGCGACCGCTAGCTGATAGCCATGTATACGCTCCGCCCATCACGAAGATAGGAGTCA
>Ga0315285_10005685_pt1 | contig 12836 bp, 18 predicted proteins | sample YL17G09_36_MG_FD_203698 | JGI IMG/M metagenome (GOLD analysis project Ga0315285, IMG submission 203698) | Sediment microbial communities from Yellowstone Lake, YNP, Wyoming, USA - YL17G09_36 | ecosystem: Environmental > Aquatic > Freshwater > Lake > Sediment | place: USA: Wyoming | collected... | reverse complement strand
ATCTCAGGTTGCGCTGCGCAGGTTGCAAAGGCGTCTTTCGGCTCAATCTTGTGTGGCGCCTGCGCGTTGACATCAATGCACCAGTCCATTAGCCGCAGCCGTTCCTTCCACACTTCGATTAGTCGGCGAAGTTCATCCACTTCGGCTGCTGAACCGGGCCAGTTGACGCTAACACCGCGCTCAAACACTCTGCTCTGCCTCCCGTTCGTCGTGGCCCCAAATCCAATCAGGGCTTCGCCGCCTGTAACCCGGCGCGGGTACGGCGTCTTTGCAGATTACGGCGACGACCAACTGCACGTCTTTGGGGCAACGTTCCTGTAATCTCCAGGCGGCCTGCCAAGTGCCCATCGCGGCGTCCTGCTTTGGGCAGGTACTCCACAGGGCGCAGTCGTAGCACGTCCGCATGTTCGCCAGCTGCTGCTTCATGGCTACTTTATCCCCTCCCGACTGGGACGTAGTGTTAGGCGCCAGGCACACGTTTTTGACGACATTTTGCCGTGCGGCACTCTGCTCATGCCGGTAAGGGCAACGGTGACGGGGATCGGGGTGCATAGCCGAGCAAAACTTGCGGCACCACTCTCTACAGCGATGTTCCATATATGTGATAAAAGTACAGGTTCTACAGATGCAACTCTCGTCCACGCACTTATCGGGGTCCACGCCGTTTCACGCCCTCTCGACCGGAATGTAGTGGTGGCCGCCCAGCGGACGCTTCAACAGTACTGCTTTGAGCATCCCGCCCGCGTGCAGGCGTTCGATGTTCGCCGCGAGGGACGCTGTAGTATACCGCCGGCCCGACGCTTTCCCCAGGGCCGCGGCGACGGTTGACGGCGCCACCGGACGGCGTGTCCGCGTGTACTGGCGCTGGAACTCGTCGAGCACCTTGTTGTCCTTCCACGATAGTGCCTTGATCACGCGGTTTCACCTCCCACTTGGTCCAGGAGCTTCACGAACTCCGCCGGGCTGCGCTTCATGATGTAGTACACCAGGTGCCGCAGCGCGTCGCGCGCGTGCGGCTTGCCGCGGGTGCAGGCGTACCAGCCAAGACGTTTCAGCAGCACGTTGGGAACGGCCGCCTTCGCGGAAGGCTGTTGCATCACCGGCGGTGACACGTTCTGTGTAACACACAGCACCTTGACGTAACCGATAACCTGGGGTGCAGGCATGTCACTCCAGGACAGCGCCGCTGCCTTCCAAGGGTGCAGCCGGAAGTCTTCGACGACGACGACGCGCAGGCAATAGGGAGCAGGGAATTTGAGAAGCTCTGCCGCGATGGTGCACAACTGCCCCGTAAGATCAGGGGTGCTGCACCACTCCCCAACTAACGGCAGTACCCTGGCATCCGGGTAGAGCGGATACCGCGCCCACCCCGTCGTCTTACCGGGGTCAATGGCCAGGATTGCCGGAACGTTCGAGCACCACCGCCCGCCAGTGCCACCTGGGAATTCCACTGGAAGCACCTCCCATCTGAGGTTTATGCACGGCTGTATAGGCATAATATAACTCCTGTAGGAGTTCGGTGGGAACTCCTGCACGATGCCCAGTAACTGTAAACCGCCGGGGTGCCTAAAATAGGCTTCTGTTCCATACGCCGCCTGCGTTTCCGCCAATGCTTCGCCAAGCAATGCCTGCATTATCTTCCGTAGCACGTTTAATACAGTCACAACGTGGCTTTGAGGGTCATGCTTCGTCTGCAACGTCTCCTGGAGGGGGAGGGGTACTTTTCCGTGACGCGAAACATCGTCTGACGACCTTTCACTATAATTAGGCCCGCCGGAAAAATTTCCTGGTCGCCCCTACAGGGCAATGCAGACGAAGCATGACCATCAAAACCACGCCGCGACCGCGTTATACACGCTACGGAAGTAGTTGCATACATTGCGCCGACGAAGCATTTGGTTGATGACGTGGGTTTGAGCCCCGACTTAAAGCTGACACGTCCCTATACATCACTGAATATTGTTCCAATTTCTGTCACGTCGAACCTCTGAGCGGCTTTCATAACCAGGTCTGGGTTTAAACAGTAGATGCGCTGCCCGCGACTTGTGCCGGACCAAATCTGCTTTACTGAGGTTCCAGATGTGGAAAGAATACCCGTCTTGATCAACTCCATGCGAATGCGCTCAGGGCGTACTTGTTCTTCATCGCGCTCCATGATTTCAGCCACCCGCCGCCGGATGCGCGCCCGCGCGTACCACTTGCCCTGCGCGTCTAAAAGATCCGGTTCCTCCTCAATGAGCAGGCGCTGGCACGTCAGGATAGTGGCGCTGGTCATAGAGGTCTCACGTTCTGCCGCCTTCTTGGAGGCGTGGCTGGCATACGCATAATCAAGTGCGCACTTGTAAACGTCGCCGCCGCACAACACCGCGATGCTCAGTAGCGGCTGCCATATCTCGAACTCACGGTCGAATAACCCGGTAGCCGCCGACGTAACTGTCTGGCGCAACGTATTCAGCTGTGACGTGTTCTCCAAGGCGAAGCAGTAAAGCTGATTGCGCAGTACCTGGCATGTGGGGGCTATCTCGGCAGTGACAAGACTAGTGATAGGAGTATCGGATGTCCGCCGCAGTACCTCAACCATGATGGCGCGATCCGTCACCATGTCGGGAAGGCCGAACATTGAGGCGAAGGCTTTGGGCGAGTACGTGGGGTACGTGCGTGGGGTGTTGTTCTCGCCCTCGACGCGTCCGGTCTTGCCCGACCGGCGGTAGCCGTCCAGCACGACGGCCAGGCGCTCATCCACTTCCTGACCACCGCGGGCGGCCGCACTGAGAATGTCCGATTCGTCGAACAGCAGCGTATTCCGACCGGCGGCGACGGCGCGGAAGAGATAGCTGGCGGAGAAAGACGACACCTTAAGCGCGTTCCACGCCAAATGTTCGATAAGCTCTAACGTTCGTGTCTTGCCGGCGCGCTTCGTGCCCGTCATGGCGAGGTAGGCGCAGCAATCATAGAGCATAAACACGTAGGACGCCATGACCCACAACGATAGCACCTTGTATGCGTCCTCGTGTGGATACCACATGTACGTCCTGAACAGCCCTTCGATTTCAGCCTGTAGCTCGGCGGGATCTACCGTCACGGTGCGCGCGTTGAGCCACGCGAACACATTATAATCGGTGACGCTATCGACGCTCCACCGCGCGGCGTCGCCAGGCGCGCCGATGCCCTCCGGCGCTTCGACCATCCGGTGGTCGCTGGTGATAAGCCGGAACGTGTAGACGCCACGTTGCGTCGGCAGCCAGACGCCGATGTGAAACCGCCCGCGCGTCCAATCCTGCGCCAGGCACATGTCAGCCTGACGTGGTTCAGCCAGCGGCTCCGGAATGGTGGGGATAAGAACTTGAAGTTCGACGGCCCTGATCTCATCCCTAATAACCTTGGTAGACACGCTGAGCATCCTGGCAGCTTCCGCGATGTAGTACGCGCGGCGCGTTTCGGGGAGCTTCGCCAACGCGGCGGCCAGCCGTTTCGTCCACGCGATCTGCTCTGTGATCATCGCCTCTTTCGGGAGGTCGCCCAGTGTTGGAATGTCCTTCATCAGGTCCAGCACTTCGTCGCGCTGCTCACCCGCCGCAGCCGGTGTCGCCGCTATGATCAGGTTGTCCAGCCGGTGGCCGGCACAGTGCAGGTCGTTGACGTCCGTAGCGTCGGGCATTTCCAATACCGTGACCGATGCGGCGTGGTCCGCCAGCGACGCGCAGACCTTCTCAGCGCCACGCCGGCCGGGGTCGTCGCCGTCGAAGGCGATCACGACGTCCTGGCCGCGGAAGAGCGCGCCCCACTCCTGGCGCCAGCCGCCGGCCCCGCCGGTGGAGGTTACGGCGCGCGCCCCTTGATGCAGGATGCTGAGGCAGTCGGTTTCACCTTCACAGACGATAATCGGGCCTTCGCCCGACAGGCTTTCCAAGGGCCAGAGCCGCATCTGGCCGTGGCCCGGTGTGTTGATGACCTTGTTCTTCGCCGCGCGTTGCGCAGCCATGCGGCGGACGTTGACCAGGTTCCCTTCCTCGTCGTGGATGGGAATCGTCACACGTTCGCCGTCAAACCCAACGTTGTAGTATTTTAACACTTCCACGTCGCCGATACCGCGGCTTTCGAGGTAGTGCAGGACGTCGGGCGTGGTTACGAGTGTCGCGTGCCAAGCGGCGATCTTTGTAGGTGTGGGCAAGCTCACGTTCAGCAGGTCGTTGACGAGAGCATCAGCGTGGTCGTGGGTGCATTGCTCAACCGCCTGGACGAACGTAACGGCGCTGCCGCTTTTGCCGCAGGCGAAACATTTCCAAAGGCCGGTATCATCATTGAACGAGAGCGATGGTTTGTTGTCGCCGTGGAACGGGCAGATGGCTGCCCGCTCTCCGGCGTAGTTCCGCCCGCTTGTGACGCGGGTGTACCGCTCGAACACCGGCGCGTACAACGTCCGGCCACCCCCTCCCCACGAAGCCCACCCCGGTCTGATGCGCTCTTAGTCAGAATCACATTCCGAGGCGAACCGCATGGCCGGCGTGATCACGGCCTGCTGCCCCGACTTAGGCGTCGGCCCTTCCTGGTCGCGCCGGGTTCCCTCGATCTCAAGCCCGTAAACGGTGGTATCCAGCGTTTGCCGCGTCGTTCGAGTGATCAGGAAGTCCTGTGCTGTCACCATGTCCTCCGTTGTCGCCTCGAACTTCCCGCCCAGTTGTTTGACCGCAACTAGCAACATCATGCGCTGCCAGTGCAATTGCCGGTCCCGCGCTTTTAGTGCGCAACACTCGGACGGGTGTGTGCATGAACTAGGTTTCACATTCTTCACCTCCCCACATGTCTTCCTCAACCGGATGCTCAACTGCCCTAGCGTACTCACGCCACATCGCTGCAAGGCACTCTTCCGAGCAAAAGATGACGCCAAAACTTGGGTTGTACCAGGGTCCGGTAGGCGCGTTACAGTAGTCACACTTCACCGACTTGCTTCTGGTCGGCACGTAAATGACCTCATCACTGGTGCAAGTACCGTAATGCTTATACGATTCTGGGTTGGGCCACTTCGCGTCGAACTTCACCCACGCTCCCTCCCTTCCTATTTAATGCCCTGTGCCAGCCTCTCCTCGCGGGGCGTAGCGCGCCCGGCCAGGACAAGCTGGCGACGAGCGGTACGAACGGAGGCCCGCCCCGCCGCCCCCTCGGGGCGGGCCGCAGCGCATCAACCAACGGGCGAGGGCCGGACTTACACCGGCTTCGGGGTCGCGGCGGGTTGGGGCTATAGACCCGTAGCCCGCACTCGGACTAAGAGCATCCTGCGCCGTACGCCCCGACCTAGCAGTCTTCAGGCGTGTCTCTCCATGCCGCCTCGCCCGCCAAAACCTAGTTAACCGTGACGATCTTCGAGGTGCTTGCGGATCTCACGGCGGATTGTGTCTTCCAGCTTATTCTCAACCGCCCGCGCTACTTCTTCCGCCTCGCCTGGCTTTAGCTCAATCCCGTCCCCTTCCGCCACGTCTTCAACCTCACTGGCTTCTACGATGTCCCCCATTTTCTTGTCACTCCTTTACTGTAACAGGCGGAGGCCGGATTCCAACCCGGCACCCCTTGTTGCTCCACGTGGCGCCCCGCTTAGTGGGCCAGCAGACTCTGGCGGCCTGAAACACCGCCCCGCAAGTGACGCCCCGTACCTACCCCACCCGCGCTGCCGCGCGTGCTCCGCCTGCCAAACTGGTGCCGGCGCCGGGAGTTGAACCCGGATGCTGCTGTGGAAAGCAGCGGCATTGCTTTAGAAGAGCGCCGCGTCTACCGTTCCGCCACGCCGGCGTTCTCGCTACTTCGCTGCCGGAGCGTCCCCGTTGTAGGCGATCTTGCGTATCTCAACCGTGTCAGGCTGGCTCTCAGGCCGCAGCTTCAACATGCACTCGGATAGGAACACGAGGGCGTCAAAGCGGGACGTGAACACCCAACGGCTGTTGTCGGTGTCGCTTCCGACTATGAACCCGTTCTCTACGATGGTGAGATGGTACATTACGAAGCTCTTCATATGCTTGTCCCCCTTTTCGTCCAGGGCACGCGGCCCGCACCGCGCTGACGGTTGATGCCGCGTGCCCGTACTGCCCTCGACCTGCGCGGCTGTGTCTGTGGTCTACGCCTCTTGAGGCGGCTCACAAGTGTCGCGGCGGCTAGTACCTGTGCTTTGCATCGCAACTGCGTCGGCGGTTGACACCAACCTGTTCAGGTGCGCATCAACAGCCGCGTGCACGTCAGACGGGTAGGCACATGAGTAGTGCCGCGCCGGACGGGAGTTGGAAGGGTCACACGTTACCAGAAAGCCGTTCTCGATCCGCGCGATGATGATTTGACACAGGATCACGTTTTGTGCGTCCATACATTCACCTCCCTCGGAACGTGGTCGGCTCTCCGAATCTACGGCACCCGGCGGACGCCGGCCCCACGAGTACGCGGGGAAGCGACAACCTGGTCCAAGGCCGTACCGACTACTCCACCAGGGCTTGTAGCGGGCGGCATAGCCTTCAACAGAGCGTTGCGGTCGATGGCGTTGGTCTTGTCGTACCGCCGGCCGACGACGCCGTAGATCAGGCCGCCGTCAAGCCATTTGACATCAAAGTCGCCGCTATGCTCCCGGACCTTCTCCTCCAAGCGGTCAGGTCCAAGGACGGCGCGGCCCAAGCTCCCGAGCTTGTACGCGTCGCTGCCACGGACGAAGAACGATTCGATGAACGCATGGCCGGCCAGCGTCTCGTGGCCCTCGACCGTCAGCTTGACGCCGACGACAATGTACGGGTTGCCATCTTTGCCCGTCCCATCACGCATCGCATCGTCGGCCACGGACACTCGTAGCAGGTAGTTGCCGTCGGGAATTAGGGCCGGTTGCTTGAGTGGTGTAAGGTCGTTACCGAATTGCAGGATAGTGCTGCTTCCCGCCCCTGACCGCTGCTCAGGCATCGTAGTAATCACCTCGTGCGTAGGATTCGATGATCGTACCGAGATTTGGTCCGCCAACCCCATGCGCCAGGGCGACCGCCGGCGGGAAGCCGGGGTTCTTGCCCATAAGGTCAACGGTTGGCGAAATGTGGAGAATGTGGTGATGTACTAGCGCACCTCCCTCAACCGGAGAACTCACCGCGCTGCTCAGGTGCGCGATGGCGTTGAAGTAACCTGGCACCTTGTCCGCGAAGCTCTTCTGCGCGCCAAGGGGTTTGGTCTTGATCGACCCCTCGTCGCAGAACTCCCAGCACACGAAGACGACGTGCATAGGGAGATCGCGCAGGGCTGACACGAACTCGCGGACGATCAGCTGCATCTCGTACCAGTCACCTTGCTCCGGCCGCACAGGATCGCGCATTGTACGTCGGTTAGGGCCGGCCCCTTCGGCAACCCCTACGGCAACGACCCGGCGCAGGATCTCATCCTGAAGTGCCGTGCCGCCATCGATGCAGAGAGTTTGGTACGGATGCTTCTCGAATGCCAGGTACTCAACCAGTTCGCGTAGCTGCTCGACGATTGACCCGGCAGGGTCAAGAGGCCATTTAGGGATCTGGACGCCCAGCTGAGCTTGAACCGGCCGGATAGTCGCGTCGGAGATGTGCTCCTCCGGCACGAACAGGAGAGGCGTCGGGCATAGGCAGCATTGGTGTGTCTTGCCCACGCCCGGCTGCCCGTACAGCAGGATTTTCATGTACTGGGGGCTATCCCCACAGTATGAAATCCGGCCTTTGGCCGGGGCGGCGGCAACCAGCCGTACAGGCGACGGCGCGGCAACAGGCGAAGCCACTTTAGCTGCCACTTCGCCCAGTACGGGTATTGCGGCCGCCCGCCCGCGCCGTTTCTTGATCGGTGCTACGGCGGTATCTACCTGGTCGGTGACTGGCGGTGCCGCCGCCTCTACCGCCTCCGCCATCATTTCCAGCCCTGCCAGCAAGGCGTCGGCTGCGGGGTGTGCAACTATAGCCGCAGCGGCTGCGGCGGCGGGGGTGGGCACCAGCCTGCCGCGCACGCTGCCGGTGAAGTTGAGCGGCGGTATGCCGGGAGCGACAGCGACGGTAGGAACGGGAGGGGTCGCAGCTGGTGCGCTCTCCACTACCACCGCCTTGGGGGGACGGCCACGCTTGGGTTTCGTCACTTCTACTTCTGCCGCGGGTGCGGGCGCCACCGGGCGTGTGCCCGGTGCGGCAGGCGCGGCGCCTCCACGTCGGGGGGCGGCCGCAACGGCCTGCGGAACTGGCTTGACGAGTGCCGGCGGCAACGTCGGCGGTGTGATGGTTGCCGGCGCCGGGCCTGAGACAGCCACACGCCTGATCGTGATCATGCAGGGGAACCTCCTTTGTGTCTACGCGTCCTCTTCCCACTGGCTGCCCGGCTCTTCAGCGGCGGGCGTGACGGCAGCGAACGCGTTCTCGACGATGTAGTCAACATCGTTCTGCGTGCCCCGGCTCAGGGCCTCGCAGAGGTCGATGTACGGGCCGCGACAACGCCACGAGCAGACCTGAATGACCGGCCGTGGCAGCCAGTCCCGCTCGGCGAGGATGCGTCGGTACAGCGCGTAAAGCAGTCGCTGCACCGATGCCAGGCCGGTATCGTTAAACGTGATCGTGTTGTACACAATCACGTCCTTCCGCGCCCTGGCCGGGTCCACCTTGCGAATCTGGACGAGCACCAGGCCGGCGACCGGCATTTCGGGGAACATCTCGCGGCTGGCCCAGGCGTAGACCCCGAATTGTAGCACCATGTGCAGTACAAGGGGGTCCATCGCGTTACGTACGGTCTTGTACTCCAAGGGCCAGCGCACGTCAACCGTCGCGGGCAACTGTTTGCCCTCGAACGGCACGATTTGAGCATCCAGCGTGCCCGCGACGACGGCCCCGGCGCGGTATCCGGTATCCGGGTTGCGCAGCCGCAGGGCGAAGGGGCGCTCAGCGGCCACGACGCGGAACGGTAGCGACGGCGCCCAGATTGCGTAGGCATCGAGGAGCTTGTGTGCCAGCGCGATGTCGTCAGCACGCTCCTTCTGCCGCTCGGGCGACAGGTTCTCGTCGATGTACGCGTTCATGGCAATGCGGACGGCATCCACCGGCGCGTCGGGCGTGTTGAACGCCGCGACGCCGGCGTGGACCAGCCCGCCCACAAACAGCTTCTGCTCGACCTGCTTCGGAACTAGGCCGCAGACGTGCTGCATGAAATACCGCCGCGGGCAAACCAGGTACGTCTCCAACGCGCTTGCGTGAAGCTCGGGCAAGCCCTCGGCGGTCAACGGGAATGGTAGTGGTGCTGTACGCCGCCAACTGTGACCATTTGCGCGCGCTGGATGTGCCGTGAGTGCTTTCTTCCTACCCAACTTCGCTCACCTCCTGGAAGTCCCTGCGCAGCCCGCGCAGGGCTGTTTCAACCATCAGCCCCTCACTAATCTGGTCTTCCTTCCGTGCCAACACCTCCTCTATGTAGTCGTCCACCGTATTTGCCGCTTGTAGGACAATGACGTGCACTGGCTTGTCCTGGCCGCGGCGATGCAGTCTATCCTCAGCCTGCACGTTCACGTTGGGCACCCAATCGTGGTCGGCAATGACGCAGATGTCAGCGGCTTGCAGGTTCAAGCCCATACCTGCAGCGCCGAACGTCCCGACCAGCACACGGCAAGCCGGGTCGTCGGAGAACCGCCGCACTTCATCCCAGCGGCGCTTGTCCGACATCTCCCCGGTGATAAGGGCTGGGGCGGCGCCCTTCTGCTTGGCACGGTTATGTAGAATCTCGGCGTACTTGCGGAAGGTCGTGAATGCTACCACCTTGTGGTCAGCGTGATAGTCCTCCACGATGTCACTAAATACCTCAGTTTTGGCGGCCCAGACATCAGCGCCACCTATCAGGACGGGAGTGCAGGCGACCTGCCGCAACCGCATGATCAAAGCAATAACCTCAGCCGCGATTACCCAGCGCGTCGCGCCGTCCGACCCCAGGGCGTCGAGCTTGGCCATACCGTACACCGCCAGTTCGCGGTAAATGCGCTTCTGCTCCGCGCCAAGCTGGAGCCGCACGAACTCGCGGCTTTTGGGCGGGAGGTTGAGGAGTTCCTTCGTCCGCCGGATGAAAAAGCCCCCCAAGTATGTCTGGAATCGTTCCGGGTCGCGTAGGTGTACCTGGCGCACGTCCCAACCGCCAATCATGTCTGGGTGAAACCATGTTTCAAGCCACTGCCACCGGCTCAGGTGGTGCGGCTCGTCCACCGTCCTGAGAAGCGACCAAAGCTCGGCCAGGTTGTTGTTCACCGGGGCGCCGGAGAGTAGGTAGACGTGCTCCGCATGGTCGGCGACGGCCCAGATGGCCTCCGTACGTATAGCCTTGGGGTTCTTGATCTTGATCGCCTCATCCACGATCAGCGCCAGGCCAACAGCGGCCAGCTGGCAGAACAGGTCGCGGTGGGCGACCACGCCTTCGTAAGTGGTGACGAGCCAGCGCGCGTCGGGCAAGGCCGCGGCGGCGGTGGGCACGATCTCCGCCGTGCCGACGCCCCAGCGGCCGATTTCCCAGAGCCAGTTATAATGAAGGCTCTTCACAGCCACGACGATGATGCGCGACGCGCCCACGCGTTCACAGGCGCGAATGGAGGTCGGCGTCTTGCCCAGGCCCATGTCGTCGGCCAGGAGCGCGCGCCCGGCGGTGTTCAGGTAGAGCACCGCGACGCGCTGGTGGGGGTCGAGGTCACGCCCGAACTCGCCGACATCCGCATCCGGCAGCGCCGCGATGTCACGCAGGGTCGCGTATCGTTCCTGCTCCGCCTGGAGGTGCGCGGTGCAGGATGGAGTGCAAATGACGTGAGGGACGGTTTGGGCGATGCGCAGGAGGTCCGCGCCCAATGGGAACCGCCAGGCTCCCCGCTCCTTAGACCAGCGACCGCCTGCCGCCCGAGCGGCGAAGCGGTCCTCGTACCGTGTACGCAGAAGCAGGGCGTGCGGGCTGCCCGCGGCGCCCTGCTCAATTTCGAGGGTCGGCATTAGAAGCAACCCTCCCTCTCTTCGCCGGTTCGGTGGGGGGTGGGGACAAGAGTGGGTCGAGACGCGCGTAGCCGGCGTTGTCGAAGATTTCGTCGATGCAGCAACGCAGCACGTGCGCGATCTTAATCGCGGTGCGTAAGCTGGGGTGACGTTTGCGCTGCTCAATCTTCGTCAGTGTGCTGGCGGCGATGCCTGCGGCGCGGGCAAGACGGTACACGTTCAACCGCCGTTCGTCGCGCCGAGTTTGTATGATTGTGCCGGTACGGCGCCGCTTTGCCACTCCTATCCCTCCCCCACCTTTATATGATACCACGAGGGCTACACTCTGTCAAGGGGCCGGCCTCCGCTCGTCGCCGCGCGCGTTTAGGACGTACTCCCGGCGCGCGTGGTCATACGTGATAGGAACGGAGAACTCGCCTCCCAGAGGCTGGAACTCGAACTCGCCGGTCACACAGCCCGTACTCTGCGTGCCGTTGAGGATGTCGAGGAATTCGGCCACAGACGTCAGCTGCGTCTCAGTCAAGGTCAGCACTCGCGTTGCCACCTCAGATTCACCTCCCCTCAGTAGAATCTGGCAGCTTCTGCTTATACGGTCTTATCAGTACGTCGAACCGCACGACGACGTGGAGACGGCTGCACAGCATCGATGCTGTCGGCTGCCGCCACCGGCGTCCTCCGGCGACGCGTCTTGGGCGGTGGTGCCACTGGCTGCGCTATGCGCGTCTTGATGAGGTCGTAAACGTACGCGCAGATCCTGTCGATGACGTAGGCGCCTCCTACAATCACGAGGATCAGGAAAAAGACACGCAAGACGACCTCTTCCCAACTGTTAGGCGCGAAAAACATCGTTCGTTACACCTCCTTTCGCGTGCGCGGAGCGACCCACGCATTGGGGCGTATGTCCAACACCTTGATGCCCTGCGTCCCCAACGCGCTCCGCAGTTGGTGTTGTAACCTGCGCGCTGAAACATCGACGGGCACTTCCACCCTGATGTCAATGTGCCTGTTCACCGCGAACAGGTCGGGGGCCGGGGCTGAACTGGCGGGAATCATGTGCGTGCCGCAGACGGGGCAGTCCTCCGTAGTTGACGGCCAAACCGTGCCGATCAGGTTATGGCAGATTGGACACGTGACGCGACGCCAGATGGTGACGCCGAAGAGCCGAACTACGTGACACCTTGTGGTGAAACTGCGTATGGGCGTTAGAACCACCTCCGTTTGCGCGCGACGTAGCTCAACACAAGGCAGAAGACGAGCCACGCCGCGACGGCTATCTTGCTAATCACGTCGGCCCAGCGCGTGCAGCCGACGCACACACTTGTTGTACGCGTTGATGAAGATCAGCACGCGGGGCACGTCCTTGGCATTCAGGGCGGTCCTGATACCCGCCTGATACTGCACGAGCAGGCGCCCCTGGCCAGCCGCGCGCTGCACGCCCAAGTGAAGGGCTGCGCGGTCGGCGTCCTGCACCGTGAAGTCCTCCAACATCGGCATGAAATCGACCATCACGCCGCGCTCGTCGGTGGTGTACGCGATGCGCAGGCCGACAGGGGATTTCAGCCCCTGCGCCTCAGCGTTCTCTTGGAGGACGCGCATTCCCTCGGCGCTAACGTGCGCCGCGACGCCGTTTTGGAACGTGAGGGTCTTTACCCCGGCCGGCGTCTCCCCGATTATCTCCTCGATTCGGCCCTCTTTTCGGGGCGGCTCCGCTGGCGGCGCCATCGGCGTTCGGATCCCCTCGCGCTGATCGTCCATCGCTTGATCCTCCTGCCTGTTCCGATCCTCTGGGTTCACTGCTACCACCTTCCTTGGCACCGTATTCCCTGACCTCCGCCTCCAGGTCGCCGGGAAAGCTGGCCTCGATCTCAG
>Ga0315285_10005682_pt1 | contig 12841 bp, 6 predicted proteins | sample YL17G09_36_MG_FD_203698 | JGI IMG/M metagenome (GOLD analysis project Ga0315285, IMG submission 203698) | Sediment microbial communities from Yellowstone Lake, YNP, Wyoming, USA - YL17G09_36 | ecosystem: Environmental > Aquatic > Freshwater > Lake > Sediment | place: USA: Wyoming | collected... | reverse complement strand
AAAGAACGTCTGGAGCGAATCAAGAAAGAATATGAGCATAAACCATTCATTTCCGTGGGAGCCTGGGAGGATTTGAGGAAGCGCAGAGATAAGAGAAAGCAAGTACAACAACAAATCGTAGATCAATCACTCAAAGAAGGTTTGTCAGCAAACAGCCCTAACATGACACAAGAGGTAGAGCAGAACGAGCCGACAATCATGCCAATGCCGAAGTTCAATTCTTTGAAGGGGTTCTGTAAGAAGGCCACATGGGAGGACGAAGACGACCCCACAAAGGCTGCTGATTGGTGGAAACCAGAAGAAGAAAGAAATAGAAGTAGAAGTTCAGGCGAAGATTGGAAAGGTGAAAAAGAAAAAGAACATACTCTCGATGACTGGGTAAAGGCAGCTAAAGATGCTGGGATGTCTGTAGAAGAATTTCAAGAGCTTATGCGTGCTCTTCTTGCCAAACCTCATCAATTGACAGAAGAAGAGCTTTTGAGTCATTTAAAGCACGCTCGAGAGATGGCTGAAGGAATGACTCGAGAAGTAAGGGTGATGGAGCAAGATCCAGAGAGAGCCCAAGATTATGCTGACACTCTCGAGGCAGATGGGGTAGAATTTACATCACCTACTGAATATGTGTGGGTGATGATAAGAGAAGAACAAGAAAAGATAAAAGAACTCGAGAAGGAATTGGCAGCAAGACGAGAAGGTACTCCTTCTTCTGAAGACCTTGAAACGTGGCTCAAATCCAGTGGTACAAAGAGATTCTGCAAGAAGGCAAAGAAGGTGAAGAACAAACTTGCCTCATTGGAAGATATAGATGCAGCAAGAGAGGCTTTATTGAGTGCTATAGAAAAGGGATTTGACAATGTAAGGGCTCTTGGCTTAGAAACTAGCTTAAATCCTGTAGCCGATGTTTTTGAGAAAGAACTAGCTCATCCAGAAAATACTCTTGGTTCTATTTTTAGTAATGAACAATATGTAGATTTTATTGGAGTAAGATTGAGAAGTCTTCTCATCGAATTGAGAAGAATAGTCTCGCAATATGAACAAAATCCAGAGATTGCCAAAAATGTAAAAGCAATTATCAAATCCTTGGAAAAAATTAGAGACAAGCATGGTCTATAAATTTACAAAATCAGATGAGGGTAAGTACTTTTTGGGAACAGTAATCTGTGATAAAAAAAAATATCATGGCTACATATATCTTTATGTCTTGAAAATAACACAAGTAGCTGTATATAGAAGATGTTCCATAATCAAGGAAGCCATTAATATTTTCATGCCCTTTTTGGAGGAGGGGGTATTAGATGTAAAAGCTGAATCTCTCTTAGAGTGGAAGTTGGAGATTTCCAAAATCGACGATAACAATCTCCCAGATAATACAACTGAATGTTATCCACTGGAGTTGGTGGTCTTAGGGCTTTTCAGATCACCAAGAAAAACCTTGACAAAGAAAGAGCAGCAAGACATAAGAGATTTTGAGAGCTAAATCAAGGATTGTAAACATGGTCAAGTCATTTTGTAAAAAGATAGGGGCCAAGCAACTAAATGAGTTTCTTGGTCTTGAAAAGGGTGGGGAGTTTATTCTTCCACCATTATCCTATGAATACAATGCCCTGGAGCCACACATTGATGAAGAGACATTGAAGATTCATCACGACAAGCATCATGCAAAGTATGTTGAAGAGCTCAACAAGGCTTTGAAGAAGGGCGATGCTGGTAAGATAGCGTTCAATGGTTCGGGTCATGTATTACATAGCTTGTATTGGAAGTGCCTCACACCTGGTGGTGATAAAGAGGCAGCTGAAGGTCTAAAGATTTGCATTGCTATAGACGAGGCATTCGACGGGTTTGATACTTTCCGTAAAAGGTTCTTGGAAGCTGCCAAGTCAATACAGGGCAGTGGATGGGCAGCCCTGGTAGTTGAGCCGACCACAAAGAAGTTAATGATAAGCCAGATTGAGAAGCATCAAAACATGATGGTCGCTGGTGCATCTCCCATAATGACGATCGATGTTTGGGAACATGCATATTATCTGAAGTACAAGAATGAGCGTGATAAATATGTTGAGGCTGTGTTCGATAACTTGATCAACTGGCAAGTTGTAGATAAAATATACAGGGCTTTGATATAAGGTGTCATAAAGTAAAATATCGGGATTTAGAGATAAGGTCGAAAAGTGGAGTTAGAATATGAGTAAATCAATCAATTGGGGTGGGGCACAGATGACGAGAAGGTCAGCACCAAGTACTGGACCTCGGATGCCAGCTGTACCAATACCTCGAAAAATCCAAGCTCTAATTAAGATGAGGGAGCAAAAGGGTGGGGGTGCTGGTAGGGTCATTCAAGCTGGCGGCGGTGGATGCAACATGGCAGGATCTCAGGTAGTTTCTACTGTTCGCAATCTACCAAAGGTTTATAGCCCTCTTTACGAGTTCAGCAACCTGATGCTACCTCGCGACATGAAGACGATGAACGCATGGAATCGTCAATTTTTTGCTTGTGTAGATGACCAAACACAAACTCTAACTGACAATGGCTGGAAGTATTACTGGGAGATTGACTCCACAAAAGACAAAATAGGTATTTTTAATCCCAAGACCGAAGAGCTCGAATTCCAATTTGGTGAGATGTTTGTTTATGACTATGATAGCGATGCTGATGGTCCAATGTTTCATTTCCAAACCAAGAAGATAGACACCATGACAACAGCACAACATCGAATGTGGGTTGATAGTCTGGATTGGAGAGACCAATCTACTTGGAAGAATGAGTGGAAAATTGTAGAAGCACAGGATGTCAAGCAGTATCAACATCGATTTAGAAGTGTTGTAAGATGGAGTGGTAATGAGCCCCAAGAACAATATATTGATGTGGCAGGTGAAAAGGTGCCTGTTGATCAGTACTTGCAGTATCTTGGTTTATTTCTATCAGAGGGGTGGGTGGGATTTAGTGAAGCCTCTACACCTGCCCCCTCTATGGTGGGTATAGCACAGAATGAGTATCGCAAGAAGGTCCGTCAGTCCAAGTTCGATGTCGTAGCAACGGCCGTTCATTGTATGCCCTTTGCTGTTAGTGAAGTATTAGAAAGGTATCACGGGAGCAATCACAATGTTGATGGTAAGCCTGGTATAACCAGTCTCAATATATATGGCAAAGATTTTGCTTCACATTTCTTGGCATATGGTCGTCATAGTGAAGATCGTTTTATTCCAAAGTGGATCAAGAATCTGACCACAAAATATCTTCAAATTCTACTTAATAGCTTGATTTGTGGTGATGGTACAATTTCTTATTCGGATTCCTATGATCGTTTGGGAACAAACCATGTAAAACAAGTTGTTTATTCAACTGCTTCTAAAAGATTGGCAGACGATGTATGTGAAATTACTCTCAGGTGTGGGTATGTACCAACTTTGGCTACTCATCAGAGTGAGACTACCTTGATGTATCTCGTGAAGATTAGTGACAGCGAAAAGGGCCATTATCCAGTTCTCAAATCTAATGCCAAAGAGTTCAGGGGTAAGGAAAAACAAGAAGTATCATATAAGGGAAAGGTGTATTGCTTCCATGTGCCACCACATAATCTGTTCGTGGTGCGACGTAATGGCAAAATTACTATTACAGGCAATACCAACCCTATCGTCCGTAATGCTATCACTTTACATGCTACGTACCCTATTTCTAAATTCAGCATAACTTGCGAGGATCCCAAAGTAAAAGAATTCTTCGAGGATATGTTTGATAGAATGGGCTTCCGTGGAGTTTTGATGGGAATCGCTCTTGAATTTTGGAAACTTGGGGAGGCCATACCGTATCTCGAACTTGATGAGGAGAATGGTGTTTGGGATTATGCATTCCTACATAATCCTGATTTTATTCGTGTAAAAACTAACGCTTTAGCGCGATATCCAGCGATTTATTTGGTTCCAGATGATAGTTTGCGACGTTTAGTCCAGGGAAGATCTTCTGCAGACGCAATGATGCGACAACAACTGCCAGCAGAGACAGCATTCCACATCATGAAGGGTGAAGACATACCTTTGCCAAATTTCAACGTGAGTCATCTTAAGATGATGAATTCTGAATACGATGTTCGTGGAACTTCAATAATCACTTCCTGTTATAAGGACTTAATGCTATATGACAAACTGAGGGAGATGCAGTTTGCTCAGGCCGATGGTATGATTAATCCCCTTACATTAGTGAAGTTAGGGGATCCATTGGGTTCTTGGCGGCCTAATGACGAGGATATCAGAGCATTCCAGCAAATTATGGAAGAATCTCAATATGATCCAGATTTCAAAATCGTGACACACGGGGCTGTCGATATTCAACGTATTGGATATTCAGGTGCCACATTGGATGTATCTCAAATGTGGGATGCCATCAACAAAAATCTCTACACTGGATTGTTGGCACCTGAGGCGATACTTAATGGAGAAGGTGCAAATTATTGTCACGATATAAGTACGGAAGTTCTAACAAGTTATGGGTATTTAAAGGTTGATGAAATAGTTGAATATGATGTTCAATCAATTGCTCTACATACCAATCTTGCCAAAGAACTCAAAAATAAAGATCTCCAAATTGCTTGCTTTAATCCCGAAACAGAATGCATAGAGTACCACTCTCCAATTGATATTCAGGTTTTTAATTATGATAGCGATGTTGATGGAGAGATGGTACATTTCCATACAAAGAAAATTGACTTGATGACTACACCTAATCATAAAATGTGGGTAGATCGTCGCAAGACAAATCAAGGATGGCACAACAAGTGGGATTTCCAAAGGGCAGACGAAGTAAATGGTCGGATACGACGCTTTCGTTCTGTAGTCAAATGGGTTGGCGAAGAACCACCTTCTATAATCTCGGTGGCTGGTAAAACTTTTGATTACAAAGATTATCTACAATTTGTGGGGTTGTATGCGACTGAAGGACATGCTGGGATCTATAAAAATAAGGCGTATGGTGAGGAGGGTAAGAGATATACATCCTATCGACTTGGTATAGCACAAAGTGAGATTAGAAAGAATAGTACTGAGGTTTCAGAAAGTTTTACTAAAGCCAAGGATATTATGGCAAAGTTGCCTTTTGAAATTCACTCAGCCTTTGATAAAAGGGGACAAAAAGAATTTGTCATATATAACAAAGATTTAGTTTTTTATATGGCTGAGACCTTTGGTCAGTATTCAGAGAATAAACATCTTACTCCAGAAATTAAAAATCTTCCTTGTGAATATCTGAGATTATTGTTGGATACTATGGTTCTTGGAGATGGACATGTTTCAACCTCCAATCAGCATAGTCGTCGTGGTAAGAATAATGTTAAGCAGTACCAATTCTTTTCAACCTCGAAACATTTAGCAAACGATGTGTATGAAATAGCTTTCAAGGTTGGTTATGCCCCTATAATGCGTTTAGAGGTTAGAAATAGAGAACGAGATGTTAAATTTGCAAATTCTCACAATATATGGTGGGTAGAGTGGTCCGATTCTGAGATAGGCAACTATCCTACGCTGGATACGCGCTCTAAGTTGTATCCTGATGGGGCAATCTCCCGTGTTTCCTACAAGGGAAGGGTATTTTGTTTTACTGTTCCACATAATCTATTCGTGGTTCGTAGAAATGGCAAACAAAGTATTCAGGGCAACAGTTCCGCAAGCATCGGTCTCGAGGTTCTTCGTACTCGCTATGATCGGTTCCGTGAGCAACTTGCCCAGTGGGTCGAAAAGAAGGTCCTGGAGCCGATTTGTAAACTTCAGGACTTCTATATGACAAAGGGTGGAGTTCGTAAACTGATTATACCCAAGGTGCAGTGGAATAGGCTAAATCTGCGTGATATGGATAGTTATACCGCTGCAATCACTGGTTTGCTGGCAACTCCAGAAGCTCCTGGTAAGGTTTCTGATCGCGTGTTGTTCGAATCTTTGGATTTGGACTATGAAGAGGAAAAGAAGTGTCTGCGGAAAGAGGCAATCGATCGTGCAGCGATGGCTCAAGAGCTCCAGGCGTTGGGTAAGATGTCTCTTGAAGAGTTGCAAACATTGGATCCAGACAAGCCCATTGTTGATACGCATAAGGGCGAAGCAGCACCTATGAGTCCGGAGCAAATGTTGGGTGGACCCGGGGGACCTGGTGGATTACCAGGGGGGCTTCCAGGTGGAAAACCACCAAGGGGTCTTCCTGGGGGAATGCCAGGGAGGCCACCAAGGGCACCTGTGGGTGAGGGAGGCAAGCCACCAGCAGGGGGGACTCCTACAGCACCAACGCCAGGTGGGGCACCAACACCAGTCCCTGGAGGACCCCCTCCAGCAGCACCAAAGGGACCAGCTCCTGGGGCATAAGATTTAGGTCGGTAAGTACGAAACCTATCGATATTTATCTCCTACTTAGGGGATGTTGTTTATAGAGAGGACACTATCGATGGAGCATTTTAATAAAATCGTTGGCATAATCAATAAACTACGTGCAAAAGGTTTATTGAGTTATGCTACAGAACTTGATCGGTTCTTGCATCGAAATGCACAAGAATTAGGTGCTCCTGGTTCTGACCCCTTGGCAGCCTTAGAGGCTGGTGAAGCTGAGGTCGGTGGAGCTCCACCAGAAGCAGGTGCAGCACCTCCTCCAGTTCCAGAAAAGGCTATTCCAGAAACACCAGAAAAAGATGAAATGCTCTATACTTTGTACTACCAGTTTGAAAAGTGGCACACTATTCTTGATAGAGAGCTTCCAAGGTTTGATTATTTTGGAAAGCAAAATATTGCAGCACTTCGTTCTGCCTTGGTAAATGTGCACAAGGCATTCCAAGTAGCCATTCAGAACAAGCCGAAGAGGTTCAGCAAGCGACTAATGGATCACTGGAATCAAGAGGTAGGTAAGCTCGTACAGAAGATGCACGAATCACAAAAAGCTAAACTTGATCCCACAAAGGCGATCGTTGATGCAGGTATTCTTTATGATACAACTGATAGGCTAAATGATAGCTGTAAGCGTTTGTGTGGAGGAGATCCAGCATTCGGAAGTGTGCTGCAAGAATTTGACAATCTTGTGCACGTGTTTGCCAACGTCGTGAAATCTACTTCGGAGCAAGTCGCCGGGCAAGATTTGACAAAAGTTCGTTGATATAGAAGAGATAATATATGATCGAGAAAAAAATTACAGCTAAAGTTGATCAAGTCATAAAAACTGGATCAATCGAGGAAGATCAAGTAAAACAGATTCACAAGCTGGAAGTGTTATTTCCAGAACAACCAGAAGTGGTCAAGGAAGAGCCACAAAAGGTAGAAGAGCCGGAAAAACAATAATGGTTGAGCATCCGACGATTACAATAAAGAAGAGTACGGAGCTGTTTGTGGTTGGTGGTGTTGCCTTCCATCCCAAGGAGCAGAAGTTTATCTATTGGTATGGCCTGCGTCGCTTCCCTCTTATGTCTAAGCGAGTAAAAGAGGAAACTGGCACAAGCAGCATGACGGAGTACATCCAGAAACATCGTCCTGAGTGGAAGGCAGAGGAACCAGAACCTTCAGAGGAATATGTGGAGTTTTATAAGAAGATTCCGGAAGTGTTCGAAGAAGGACATCCTGAGAAAGTAAAAAAGATGCCACCTGTTATTGCTCCATCTCAAGTCATTATAGAGCCGACCAGAGTAGACTGGACAGACGAGCCTATAGGTGATATCGAGGTAGATGTTCCTCAGGTAATAGAGATTATCAAAAAAGTACGTGAGATTATTTGGGCTTTTCCTGTTGAGGGTGCATTTACATCTTCTTCGGGATTACAAGGTCCAGCACTTCAGCAGTTCATAAACTCGAACCTGAAGAGAGCTCATAAGAACATAAGATTACAGAGATTTGCAATGAATTTTAGAATCATTCCCGAAGCTACACGATATGTTGATGTTGCAACAGGGACTATATTTGAAACCGAGGAAACAGTAAGAGAAGCTATCGTAGAGTATCATACTGAACCCGAATTAATGTTGGCCGCGTCTAAGGGAGGTACAGAAATGACAAGAGTAGGCGAGCTATTGAAGATAGCCGATCAGCTCGATGAGAGTGGCGATTTCGAAAGTGCTGATGAAATCGTTGAGATCATCAAGATGATGGGCACTACACAGCGATCTGTGAAGGCGAGTAAATGCCCTACTTGTGGGCATGAAGATTGCAATTGTGGTTGTGATTGTGCTACAGGTGAGGGATGTAAATGTGAAATGAAGAAGGCATGGATTGGTGGTGTTGTGAAAACACTAATGAAGGTTGCAGATAGCCTTGAATCCAAAGGTGCCTTCAAGGAAGCACAAATGGCAGATGAACTTCTTCAAGGTTTGAAGGAAATGCCACAAGGTTTCGCAGGTGGCGAATCATCGACTGCAGTGATCGAAGTTGCCGATGAAACTCCAGCAGAAACTGCGGAGCCAGTTGCAGAGAAGCCAGTAGCAGAAGCTCCCAAAGTGGAAGTACCAAAGGGTGAAGCTCCGAAGGTTGAAGAATCTGCGGAGAGCAAGACAGAGGCCCCCAAGGCAGAAGCCCCTAAGGTGGAAACACCTTTTAGTCAACTTCCTGAAGATAAGAAGATTGAAGAGCCGAACGATGAGAAGAAGTTTGATGAGGTTTCCATCGACGAATTCAAGGGTATGATTAATAATATGAAGTGGCGTCATTCTCAGGGAGCACAACGCCAGAAGTATGAAGAGGTTCTCAAGCGTGTTGAGAAGGCTCAAGAATATTTCAAGGCTTATAAGGAATGGACAGGTTATGCCCACGAGCTGTTTGGTGATGAGCCGATTCGGATAAAAATTGAGTAAATAAAGATCGAAACTATCGATATTTCAAATGTAAGTCAGGAGTTATGACCTCGATAGGATAAGGTACTATGCTAAAAAAGTATGCGACAACCACGTTAGAATCAGCTAAATTGATAAGTCCTGAAGTGGCACTTAGTTCGGAAGCCAATATGGCACATTTCAGACAGCTTACAGCCAGCATGAAACGCGAGTTTCCCAAGTCGAATGAGTTCGTATATTTTGTCTGTAGGGCCATCCATGCGATGGAGGCCGCCAACTATGATCCAATAACCAAAACGTTCAGTGGTGATGGACACCTCGTTAGACGCGGCGAAAATGGAGAATGTGCAGGTTGTGGTCAGAAAATGGACGATTGGCAGCAAGGTCTTTGGCATTCAAAGAAGGGCACCGCTCCTTATATAAATCAGAATGGTGATGCCTTCCCAGAGGCAGAGCTCTTGAAAGATGTCGAGATAATGGATGCCAATGGCAACAAGAGACCCGGAAAGGCCTTTGAAACATTCATTGGTCGTGGTCTTTTTGTGAATCATGCGAGCGACAATGTCGAGAGTGTTCGAGGTATCATTTTAGATGCCACATGGGACCCAAGTTCCAAGGGTGTTGATATTCTGGTTGCTTGTGATAAGGTTGCTTACCCAGAACTTGCTCGTCAAATCGAAATGGGGTACTCAAACGATGTATCGATGGGATGTTTCAGTGCTGGTACTCAAATAACCATGGGGGACCATACTCTAAAAGCCATTGAGGATATTCAAGTTGGCGATGAGGTGCTCACACATACTGGTGAAACTCATAAAGTTTACAATCTTTTCAAAAGAGACCACAAAGGTGTAGCTTACAACATTGATGCATATGGAGCCTTGGATGTGCTCACAGCTACAGAAGAACATCCTTTTTATGTCGTAAAAAACAAAGAGGCAATGTTGTGTCCTCATGGTAGCTATGTTTATCATTCCTACATCTCACACCCAGAAGAAGCTCATTGTTCCAGGTGTGGAACAAAGAAAATAGAGGCTGACTATGAATGGAAAAGAGCTGACCAGCTTTGTCTGGATGATTTTGTTTCTATCCCGGTAAGTCAGAGTAAAAATGAAATAGCAACAGAGGCACCAATGGCATTCCTTGTGGGTTGCTATGTGGCAGAAGGTAGTTTGACATATGACAACTACGTCGTTTTTGATATTGGCAGTGCAGAAACTCAGTTTAGAGATGAAATAGTTGAGACACTTTCCAAAATTACAAACAAAAGTGTAGGGTGCTATCAAGGAACACGAGGGGCAAATTATAGAATTATTTGTTATGATAAAGATTTAGCTTCAAAATTGAGGGATCTTGTAGGGACAGGTTCTCATACTAAGAAACTTGCGCCTGTTATTTTTGAGTGGTCCAAAGAGGCCAAAATAGCATTTTTGCAAGGTTATATCAAGGGAGATGGATGTATTTATCAAAAGAACGAAAGTCATACAGGAAGAATACAACTAAGTACATGCAATGGCTCTCTTGCTAATCAAATTTTGGCGCTTGCTCGTACCTGTGGAATCAATGGAAGTATTCAAAAATTCACCCGTACTAAAAAATATCCGGGTGAAGCAGGTAAAGGATATACAACCGAATACACTACACTACTGACTTCGGGTACCAGTCATATTTTAGCCAACGGGTCTTACAAGTTGAACCTCAATAAAATACAGAAGTTTGCAGGAAGATATGTGGTAGGACTAGATAAAGATAGAATACTTGTACCGATTCGTAGCATTGAAAAGGTTGAATATGATGCTCCAGTTTACAATTTTTCTGTGGAGAAGGACAACTCATACATAGCCAGTGGTATAGCTGTGCATAATTGTCAGGTTCAACACAGTTTATGTTCTGAGTGCGGGAACAAAGCTGTCACCGAAGCAGATTACTGTCGGCACGTGAAGGATGGTAAGGGATTAGCTCGGGCAGGAAGTCGTCCGGTATATGAGATTAATAATGGTCTCAATTTTATTGAGATATCAGTTGTCAGTAATGGTGCTGACTCGAAGGCAAAGATAAAAACTGTTATTGCTGCTTTGAATCAGCAAATTCAAGATCGTGAGTGTAAATTAAATAGTTGTATCAACCCGATAGAGGCCAACAAGATTCGGGACGAACTTAAAAAGATTCAAGCACAGGTACAGGAAATGCTTACCGAGAAAACAGCTGACAATTGTGGTTGTTCAAAGATAGAAACTAATGATGTTGATCAAGTTCAGCAACGTCGGGCAGCACGTATGAAAGTTGCCCAAAAGCTTGGAATTTCGCCCTCCAATGAGGAGGACAATGTAGCGCTACATACAAAGGATAATGGAACCATTATCGAAGGAGGATCCAAAATGACTAATAGTAAGGAGAAGAAGGCATACTTCCAGGGTGGTGGGGGTCTTAATGATCCATCAGCTCTGCCTTATGACAAGGAAGATTATGATACCGTTCGTGAGAAGGAAGACAAGCAGATGGTCGGCCAGGGGATGGAACCTGGAAACGATGGTCTTGCTGGTGATGATTTGAGCGTCAAAGAACAGCTTCATCGTGCGAGTATAGAGCAGCGGCGCAAGATTCGCCAGGCTATTCTTCAGCGTGCATATTTCCAAGGTGGTGGGGGCCTCAATGACCCATCAGCTCTTCCATACGAATCAGAAGATTATGTAAAGGTTCGCGAAGAAGATAAACATATGGTCGGCGAAGGTATGGAGCCAGGTAATGAAGGTCTTGCTGGTGATGATCTGAAAATAAAGGAAGAGCTTCATCGTGCAAAGCTGCGGGCCCGTTTCGTGACAGCTGAGAAGAAGGAAAATTCAGCATGGACCGTGTTTGCTGGTGATACACCTGTTATTACAGCGACTGCAAAGGAACTTTATGCTGATGACCTGTTCAAGGCTCACGAAGAGAATTCACAGATTACGAACTGGGACTGGGTCGCTTCCGAAGAGTACGGCAAGAATCTAATTCGCGCCGTAAAGGAACTCGGATTTGACGAAGTGAAGGCTCAGATTAATCAGTCCAAGTCTCTCACAAAGAAGGCACAGGAACTCCCACCTGCTCTACCGCCAGCAGAGGCTCTTCCTCCAATGGGCGAAGAGGCACCAAAGGGCGAAGCACTTCCAGGCGAACCGAAGCCCGAAGAAGGTAAGGAACTTCCAGTGAAGGAGCAGATTGTTCAGGCTCTCGATAAGATCGAGGATGCTCTTCATGAGCTCCGCGCTCTCAATGAAGGCGAACCAGGTGTTGAAGGTCTTGAAGCAGATATGGACCTCGAGGATGCTGGAGGTGAACTGAAGGGCATTGGCGAGAAGATGGAGATGGCGAAGGCTGATCCAAAGCTTCTCAAGAGGCTCGCAACAGTAGCCAAGGAAGCAATCGGTGATGCTGGCAAAATTCTCAAGAGGGCAAACACGATTCTCGGTAAGGATAAACCCGCTTCTCCAAAGATTCAGAAGGTAGCCGAGGAGAAGAAGGAAGACAAGAAGGAAGAGAAGAAAGAGGAAAAGAAGGAAGAGAAGAAAGAAGACAAGAAGGAAGATAAGGCCGAGAAGAAGGAAGAGAAGAAAGACGACAAGAAAGAGGAAAAGAAGGAAGACAAGAAGGAAGACAAGAAGGAAGACAAGACCGAGAAGAAGGAAGCTTCCCTCCTCGAGCGCAAGGCTTCACGGTATGCCCTTGCCGCAGAACTCTCCAAGATGTACGGACTTACCGATAGTGACATGATTGGTGAAGCCCATCCAAAGGGTGGAACTGATACGCTATGTGCTGGTGAAAAGCTCGAGGGCGATGCCCATGTCGAGACCGTGAAGGAACAGCAAGAAGCCGACATGGAAGTTGCTGAAAAGCAGCCCCGTGGTGAGCTTACTGCAAAGTCCACAGCCAAGACCGTAAAGGCCGAGAAGCCAATGTGTGAGAAGTGCAACAAACCTGCCTTCGCTTGCGAGTGCAAGAAAGAGGATAAGAAGGAAGAGCTAAAAGCTGAGGAAAAGAAGGAAGAGAAGAAAGCTTCTCTATCCGATCGTCGGAAGGCCCGTCAT
>Ga0315285_10005681_pt1 | contig 12842 bp, 13 predicted proteins | sample YL17G09_36_MG_FD_203698 | JGI IMG/M metagenome (GOLD analysis project Ga0315285, IMG submission 203698) | Sediment microbial communities from Yellowstone Lake, YNP, Wyoming, USA - YL17G09_36 | ecosystem: Environmental > Aquatic > Freshwater > Lake > Sediment | place: USA: Wyoming | collected... | reverse complement strand
ACAGGCCCTGCGCCATCATTCACGAACACAAGGTATTCGTCCCAGATCAGTCCTGCCTGGGAGCTCCAGCCTCCTATACTCCCGTAGCTGCTGTACTGGTATTCTTCCCCGGCAACGAATCGATAATAGTTCACCCTGTCTAGTTGCAGCATATAGACGTTTGGAAGCGAGATCGATGAGGTCGTGTATTCGAGCTTGCCGAATCCATAGAAGCCGATGTGGAAAGAACGATAGGACCCAGGCTCGACGGTGATGTCTTGCCGATCCAGGTGCACTGAAAGGGCGGTCATTGACATGGCCGGCACCCCCAACAAGAGCGCCACCAACACAATCGCTATCAGAGAGCGGTTTGTCCTCTCAGGCCAGGCTTCTAAGAGATTTGAGGCACCCTTCGATCGTATCCCCGCCCGTCCTACCATCGAACTCACCTAGCCTAAACCAAGGTTTGCAGAGAGATAAGGCTTCCTCCACGAGGATACTCCTCGGGGATTGACATTCTCGGAATCAGGAGCTTGACAGCGGAGAAAGCCCCCTTAGGTCTACCTGCTTAGCTCAAGTTCAAATCTCGCCACGAGCAATGATTGATCCTTGTCCAGTTTGGGAGGTTTGCATCCTGTTCCATGCAGTATGTCACAACACCCTTAAGTGAGATGTGACATGCATGCTCTGGAGTTCTATGAAGGATAGGTTCGCTCCAATTGTGGTTGCCGGCAAGCTGAAAGAGGGCATCCTCCTGAGGAGAGAGAAGAAGTTCCTGGGAATGCTAATGCTCGGATCGAGAAAGGCGTCAGCGTTTGTTCCTCACACTGGGAAGCTTGACGGAATCCTTGAACCACAATCAAGGGTGATTGTTGCTGAAAGAAGAGTGCCGGGGAGGAAGTTGAACTACGATGTTGTCGCGGCAAGAGTCGCAGGAAATTGGGTCGTTGTTGACACTCGGCTTGCCAACAAGCTTGTCGAAGCGAATCTTAAGAAGAAATCCCTCAAAATGGTTGGAACGTTCAAGACTTTCAGGAATGAGCAAGCGGTCGGGGAGTCGCGATTCGACTTCGTCTTGAGGAATGGAAAGACACATGTTCTGGAAGTCAAGTCATGCACAAGGGTCGTAGGTCGAACGGCAACCTTTCCGGACACCATTTCGACGAGGTCCACCAGGCAGGTGAAGCAGCTAGCTGAACTGCAGCGTTCTGGATACGAGTGCACACTGATGTTCGTAGCAATGAGACCCGACGTAAATGGCTTCAGAGCGGACAGAGAACGCGATCCGGGTTTCGCTAACGCTCTCGAGAACGCCGCTTTGGAGGGCGTCAAAGTCGTCGCAGTCTCGACATTCTTTGACCCTCCAGTACTTGGAATCTGCAGAACCATCAAAGTGCGGCTCTAGGCCGATCAGACCCTTGCAAGCTTCCCATTCTCTGGAGAGCATGCCAAAGAGACCAAGAACTCCACTGGCGAATTGACCATGTTGTATTCTTTGTACAGGAGGTTTATCCCGATCTCCATGTGATTTCTCAAGAATATTGAGAAGTACTCCCGATCATTGACCTTCTTGGCCTCATGCTGGACGATTAGTGCCTTGAAAATTGGATCAAAGTCACCAGTGAGGGTGTATCTATTGAACTCCCTTCCTTCATCGTTCGCTGGTTTGAAAGACCTGACTGACTTGGGATCCCTCAAGGAGCGTCCCACAGCCAGCCTGCACACAATATTCCTCCTAATATCCAGGCGGCTAGACAGGAAATCGACCTTGTCTGACGTGGCTTTCGAGAGCTTGAGCTTGCTCGTGGGAGAAGTCTTCTTACTCAAAGAAGTAGCCCTCCTTCACTTTGTTCTGTTCCCCCAATGATATCGTGAATGAGTGATCGATTCTACTCTTCAACGCATTGTATATGCTTTGGTCAATCTCCCTGTCCTGGGACAATAGAATGACCTGATGGCTGGCGGCGGGGAAGAACTTCGTAGCGATTGATTTAACGTGTCTGCTGTCAAGCTTCGCCAAAGGAGTGTCAATGATCATCGGCATGCGATGGCCGCTCATCTCAGCAAGACCCCACAGAACTGCTATGGCAAATATCTCCTGTTCCCCTGCAGAAATGCTTTCTCTATCGACACGGACTCCGCTCTTGTTGATAAGAGTGACTTCGAATGTCTCTTCGTCAATCTCGATCCTCTCGACCATGTCTCGTTTGTTGGCCAATTTCCGATACGCGTGAGTTATTGTCGCTTCTAGCTCTCCAATTCGGCTGGACACCTGTATTTCCTTGTATTCATTGATGAGATCGATGATTCTCTGTGCCAATGCTAGCTTTGACTTATCCTCATCTGCACAGTCTAGCCTGTCTTCGAGCTGCTGCTTCTCACCATCAAGTGACTGGAGTTCAGCCTCGATTTGCCTTCTGCGTTCTTTCAGCATGCCCATCGCATGCTCTATCTCGCCAACTCGATTCCTGACGAATGCTAGCTCCTTCAGTTCTGCATCGATGTTTGCCTCTGAAGATCCACTCAGTCTAGAATACAAAGCGTCGAGCTCATCCTTGTTCTCCTCTCTGCGCTTGAGAAGCCCGCGTATCTTCGCTTCGGTTTCGCTCTGAATGCCGACCAAGAATGACTCGATTCTGCCTGAGTCCGAACTCGACAGGTCGTGCAGAAGACCCGATATCTCCTTGCTTTCGTATCCATTGATCAGAGCTTGAATTCCCCGCTTGATCTCCAGCTCGACGGCAGATCTCTGGCCGTTTGTCAGGGTGTCCTTCAGTTTCTTCGAGTTGGTAACTCTCTCAACAAGGGGCCATTCTGAGTCCCGAAGGACGACCGTTGCAGCAAGTGCCTCCTTCCTTTGACGCTCGGTTTTGAGCTGTTTCAGTAGGTCCTTTGAGACCCGTGCTCCAAGAACGAATGGTATGTATCCCTCACAGAGCTCCCTCACCTTGCTTCCGAGTTCTTGTTCTATCTGCTGAAGTTCCAGCCGTCTGGACTTGAGCGTATCCGTGGCCGAGGAGGTCTCTCCGACTCTCCTCTTGATCTCCTGCTCGATATCGTCCTGCTTCTTGGAGTGACCACGGGATTCGTCTAGGAGTCCATCGATCTCAGAAATGACGCCCTCTAGAGTCTTCGATTTGTCAGAAATAGCTTGCTGCAGTGAATCCAGCTTAGACTGAACCCCAGCATCCTTCAGATTCCGTCTCTTGATTGCGCCTGTGAGCGATTGGAGATCTTTCGCCAGAACCTCATATCGCCTCAGTTCAAGAAGATCGTAAATGGCTTCATGAAAGATCCTGTCAGATTCTTCTCCGCTGGCAAGTTCCTTTATTCTTTCTCCGTCGAAGAAGAACAGGTCGAACACATGTGGGGGAATCAGTCCGAGAACAAAATCCTGCCAGGAGTCTCGCGGAACGAGTTCGAATACCTTTCCGTGGCTCTGAAGCATCAGATCCTCACTGATCTTGCCCTGTTGATCACGTGACCAACTTCTCGTTATTGATATGTCCAAGGGGACTCCATTCTCATCATACACAAGTTCGAGTCCCACCTCGGCTCTGGGAGTTCCAGCTGCAAAAGCGCTGGTGTTCAGTTTTGACAGAAGAAGTTTCTCGTAGTCAGAAGCTCCCAGCCTAGCACCTCGATACAAGCTACCATAGAGACAAAGTCGAAGAGCCTCAAGCAAGCTCGTCTTGCCGGCACCATTCATTCCGCCAATGAGTATCAGATTTCGATTGACCTTTCCGTTCGTACGAGGAGCCAACTCGAATACGTGCTCTCCCCGATAGCTCTTGAAGTTGGCCAGTCGCAGACGCCGCAGGATCAACTCAGTCTCCTCCCGCTGAGAGCTCAGATAACAAGTGTTCCTCTAGTATGCGCTCAAGTCTCGAATTCATATCTCTTCTTCGTGAGAGTCCGGAGAAGTCCTTCTCAACGGCCAGAAGACGCTCAATTAGTTGAAGCGGAGTCTCTCGCCTCTCACAGATCTCGAGAAGACTACCCAGATCATCGCTCCTACAACTGACGATCGAGGAAGACTCTCTTCTGATTTCACCTACCGAATTGCCACATATTCTCTGGATCACTTTGGGGGAGTCTCCCTCGTAGTTCCACAGCGCACCTATAGCGACAAGTTCTTCGTTTGAAATCAGCCGAGCTCCTTCCTTCCCTAGCTTTCGTTGGGTCTCCAGTAGTCTGCGGAGTATCTCGTGCCTAGTCTCCATTGTGAACGGCCCCAGAACCACATGACCCCTGTGCTCGGGAGCCTTGAAGTCTCTCCCATTCTTTTTTGCCATAATCATACGCTTCTTGTGGCTTTTTCGAGTTGCCTCACGCTTGCTGGGATCGTCCCTGATCTCCTTCAGCCAGTTCCGGAATTCGAGAAGTGGCTTCAACCACTCCTCTCCCTCTTCGATCAGGCCCTCGATTGACCGGTCTCTGTCTACAACCGTGCAAACCCAGCAACCGAATCGGCTGCCACCACACGATGGCGTTGTTGTGTCAAGAACAAGAGGACATTCGCCGTCGGCCTTCCGGTAGAAGGTCACAAGCTCCTTATTCGTGCCTCCCCAGGGGGGCGGCATCTGAAGTAAGATCGCCCAGACTTCCCTTGTGGTCAGGTCCTCCAGCGGTGTATAGATATAGGCTCCAGGAATTGAGGTGTGTCTTCTCATGCTCAGTTCCGGAATTGCGTGTTCGCCCATGGTTTGGGCCCTGGAAGCACTCTCGGACTTCCTTGCCCCAAGAAGGATCGTGACTTCGCCATTCTTACGGACCTGTTCGGCAATGTACCTTGATGAGGGTCTTATCTTAAGACGATCCGTACACCACCTGAACCATCGATTTGGCGAAGGATAGCCACGTCCAATCAAGTTGACCCAGAATGTCTCATCAAGGACTGGACGAAGCTTATGGACCTTGATGGGCAGGTCATTCTTCTCGACAAATGAACTCATTTGAGCAAGTACCTGAGTGAGCCTTCTCTCAATAAGGGGCGTTTCGACCAGCGTGTCAGCTGATATGAGATGAACTTCCTTCTTACGGTCTGACGGAGGTAGGCTGAGCATCATCCTAAACACGAGTTGGGCGAGGCACGAGGAATCCTTTCCACCACTGAATCCGACTATCCATGGTCTATTGTCCGACAGATAGGTCTGCTTGAGTTGCTGGAGGATGTCAGTCACTTCTGCCATTTTGCCCACAATCTGATACTCATTCCCTGAAGATAAGCTGTTTCTGATCGGATCCGAGGCCAGAATCGCTTCGGAAAGGTGCATCACCCAGCCAGGACCCTCCTCGAAAAGAAACAGATTTCTATTACTTGAAGTATACCATGGGGTGGCCGTAACACGCGTTGGGGCGCTGAGACGCTTGTGGAGCTGGGCGCATCGTGTCAAACCTAGCATGAGGGAATGGTGTTGTCTGAGATAGGCGAACGCACTTCAGGGGATGATGAGTTTCTTCCAGTGTACTGCAACGATCTAGGAAACAATATTGTGAAGGAATTCATGGTTCCAGCTCTAAAGGATGCCCTGGAATACAAGCGTGTGACCGGCGATTTCTCCTCAGCATTCCTCGCAGCGGCTGCAGGTGGTCTTGGTCCTTTCTTCCTTCAAGGCGGTAGGATGTACCTGATCACAAATGGCAGATTCAGTGAGGAGGATGCAAAGGCCATTGAAGAAGGCACGTCACCTGAGAGAGTCCTGGAAGACAACCTAATTGAAGACATTCAGTCGATGGATGATATTGTCACTGAGTTTGAAAGAGAGCATCTGCGTGCTCTTGTATGGTTATTGAAGAGTGATAGACTTGAGATTCGGGTCAGTCTTATGAAAGGTAAGGATGGGGCGATACTTCCTGCCTCGACGCCCATAGGGGTTCAGCACTCTAAGGTGGGAATTGTCACGAAAGCGTCTGGAAAAGAGATCGCATTCCTCGGCGGCATTAACGAGTCAATGAGAGCGTACTGTGGGAATGCTGAACTGCTGACCGCATGGTATTCTTGGAAGGCTGAAGACCTCTATAAGATATCAATCTGCAAGAAGATATTCGATGTACTGTGGAACAATCAGTCTCCCATATCGCACGTAATGAGATTTCCAGACGCATGCAAAAGAGAACTCATTGCCAGATACAAGTCCGATTACATGCCCGATCTCGTTTCCGAAACCAAACCGGTGTCAATCAGGAAGCCACTCCCCTCCTGGAGACATCAAGACGAGGCAATTCGCGAGTTCATTTCAAAGGAGAATGGAATACTTGAGATGGCTACGGGAACCGGGAAGACTCGCACAGCAATGCGAATAATGAGACAACTACTTGAGAACAAGAGTATCCAGGGATGCATTGTTGCCACCTATGGCAACGACCTCCTTGACCAATGGTACAAGGAATTGGTTGGATTCTTTCCGCCATCAGACACCTTGAAGTTTCGGCATTTCGGGGACTACAAAGAGATGCTGTACTTTCTCAGTAATCTGCCGAACAGACCCTCGATTCTGATTGTATCATATGATAACCTGCCCGATGTAATCACTCAAGACAGGGGCCTAATGCTAGGACGCTGTCTATTGATCTGCGATGAGATTCATAACATCGGCTCTGCTGGACGAGTGAAAGCTTTGAGAGGAAAGGTAGGTGTATTCCCTTGGCGACTCGGATTGAGCGCGACCCCTGAAAGGGAGTACGACAAAGAAGGGAATGACTTCATTGAGAATGAGATCGGCCCGGTGATATTCCGATTCAAGCTCGAAGATGCGATTAGAAGGGGAATCCTGTGTGAATTCGATTATGTGCCCCTTCAATATGAATTCAGCAGCCAGGACATGGACAGGATGCAGCAGGCATATGCCAAATTCAATGCCCGAAAGAGGAGTGCCGATCTGTCCTCAATTGAAGCTCTTAGGAAGGAATTGTGGATCGACCTCGCGAAGGTCAGGAAGCTCTCAGAGAACAAACTTCCAGTGTTCAGCGAATACTTGAGTTCCCATGGTAGCATTTTGAAGCGGTGCATAATCTTCGTGGAGACAATGGATTACGGCAAGAAGGTCCAGGAGATCATCCACCCGACGGCGATGGACTATCACACATACTATGGGGACGATGATTCAGACAACCTTGCCAGGTTTAGCAGAGGAGACCTTAACTGTCTTATAACTTGTCAACGTATATCAGAGGGAATTGACATAAGATCAGTCAGAAGCATCATTCTATTCTCTTGCGCCCGTGCGAAACTAGAAACCATCCAGAGGATAGGAAGATGCTTAAGAACTGATCCTCTCGAACCAGACAAGCGGTCTGTCGTTATTGATTTCGTCAGAGGAAAGGATTTCGAGACGAGCGAGAGTGAGGATTTCGAACCTGTGGATGCGTACAGACACGAATGGCTTTCAAAGCTCAGCAAAGTCAAGAGGGAGGAGATCTCAGATGAGTGAATCAATGCCAGAGATTCGAAGAGCTATCGCGACGGCAATGAAGAAGAATGGCCAGTCGGATTCGGCCCGACAGCAGTTCACCACCCTATTCGTCAATTATGTCGAGGGGAATTTCGAGAACAAGGATCTCAAGAAGATGATTCTGTCTATTGAGGTTCCGAGTGGAAAAGAGGAGTGATAGAAATGCAACTCAGCCTGCTGAATCTCAAGTTTCACAATATCAGGGATTTCTCTGACCTAGAAATCCCACTAAGCAAGTCGAAGAACAAGCAACCTCACCATATCACCCTTCTTCAGATGCCTAATGGAACAGGGAAAACGACTTCACTCATCCTTATGTCAGCTGCTATTTGCGGGCGCGAGTTCAACGAAGATGAAGTAAGATCATTCAGACCCACTCAATTCGAGGCAGCAGAAGGGTTCTTTGAGGCTCTAATGCTCATAGATGATGAGCAGGTCACAGTGAAGATCGACTTCGACTACTCAAACAACACTTGCATGTATAGCACTTCCAAACCTGGCAGGTCTGGCGGAGGGTTGTCGCCTGGACACAACATCCCATATCGCGCACGCATGCTCTTGACGCAGAAATTCACTCATCTGTTTGTGTTCGACGGAGAGCTATCGGTTCGACTTCTCAACAAGAAGGAAACGGAAGCTGAGGCCGCGATCAGTTCACTGCACTTTCTTGACAGGATGGGCGAAATAACTCTCAAAATAGACGAGCTGATTGAAGAAGAGCGGGCCAAAGCCGAGTCAAAGGCCTACACCGACAAGGGGTTGAAGATACTAAGAGGAAACGCATCGAGTGTTCGAGACATTCTCAAAGGACTCGAAGATGACCTCAAGAGAACCAATGAACACAAAGAGGAGGCAGAAAAAGCATTCAAGACCAAGAAGGCTGAGTACGAAGGAATTGTTGCGAGGTCGAAGGAGGATCGATCTAGCTACAACGATCTCAAGGACAAAATAACGAAGAAGAAACAGCAGATAATTGACAATGCAAGAACACTGATGGTCGCCTTGAGGAGACCCGCACTTTTCTCGAGACAGTTCCATGACGAACTCTCATCTCTGGCAAACCAGATGACGAAGCTGAAGCTGCCAAAAACCATTTCATATGAGTTCTTCCAAGAGCTGGCACAATCCAGCCAATGCATTTGCGGGGAGAAGATCGACGACAAGAAACGAGCCACGATCATTGCCAACGCAGAGAAGTACTTGTCGGAGGACAAGATTCAGGTAATGAATTCCCTCAAATACTCAGTCAGAAGCATGGGAGATTTCAGACCTCTAGACGACGTAGCTGAGAAGATAGTTTCACTGCACAGTGACCTCAATGTTTTCGAACAAGAACTCACTCTTATGGAACTGCGGGTCGACAAAGACAGTCGAGAACGAGCTGAGAAGCTTCAGACTGAGATGGGGGACCTCAAACATCAAATCGATGAAGATGGACAATTCATCAAATTCATGACAGAAGAGGACACCACATTTCAGAAGGATCATACACTTACCTTCAAGGATAACATCCCCCTCTGCAAGCGTCAGATCTCAGACCTGCAAAAGAGGATTGCCGAGGCTGCAGACACGCTTGAGTTTGAGTTGAAAGCGAAAACTCTCAAGATGGTGATCGATTCGACCATTTCTCTAGCCCTTGACGAGATAAAGACCAAAGTCGTGTTGAAATCGAACAAGAGAATCGAAGAGTTGTTGGGAAACGACGAAGTTAGGATCCACAAGATTGACCAATGCATAATGATCGACAAGAAAGAAGGAGTGAGTCAGGGTCAGAGCCTCGCAGTGGCTTATGCGTTCCTGGCTACATTGTTCGAGGACAGTTCTCACAAAGTCCCGTTTGTTGTTGACAGCCCGGCGGGCAGCTTGGATCTTGAAGTCAGGCGCGAAGTTTCAAATCTGATACCTCAACTGTTCCCTCAGCTTGTCGTCTTCATCCTTTCAAGCGAGAGAGACGGCTTTGTTGACGGACTAGCCCAGCAGTATGACGACATACAGTACTACACGATCTTTAAAGATCCCGGCGCCAGAGGAAAGACTGTACTGGATGACAACGTCGATTTCTTCATGAACTTCCATTCAGAAACAGAGGCGAGCTGATGTCATTCCGACTAAGCAGAAGGGCAAGAGCCTACTTCACACAAATTGACGACCACAGCAAGACTGGGACTTTCGATTCTGTTTGGGACAAGTACTACCTTTGTCTTATGGTCGGTTTCAAGGAACGGAAGCTAGGAGAAGAACCACCTCAAGAAGATATATTCATAAATGAATTCATCCAGGACTATCGAGACCAGCGATTTCAGATAATTTCAGGCTTAGTTTTGGCGGAAGCCAAGAGACAGGGGATACCACTGGATGACGAAATCAAACTGCGCGACTTGATGCTGGAGCTCTTGGACCATCTTTCTGTTACTGCGTTGACTGACGATGGCCACAAACTTATGAACAGATATGCTGAGGGAGGATTTCAAATTATTCAGGAGCGCATTCCTGATCCCTCTGAGTTCGACGCATTCTTGAGGGGTTATTACGAGGCTTTCATCAAAGGTGCTTAGAACATGACTGAAGACGATGAATTCGACCAAAGGGCAAACCGAAGGAAAGTCCTTCATGTCAGAGCTGTTCATAATGAGACTTTCACTGATGGAGAGACTCCTCTCGAGTCGAAGAAGAATCGCCAGGACATCGAGGAACAAGCTGGCCGGACTTCCATAAGTGCTCAGGGCAGCTCATCAGTCAACACCGGCGCACAGCCGAATGCGGCACCTCCTATCGAGGCAAAAACCCTGACCCTTGGTCTGTTTCTTGAGAAGTGCATTCACAAATCAGAGCTTCAGTTAATTGCGGAGAAGATGGAGCTATCTGATCGCGGCAACGGCAAGGCCCTGATTAGACGGATTGTGAGAGGGTACGAGCGATGGTTGCCAGATGATAAAGTAGCCAGCTTTGTGGAGGCACTCTGCAGTAACGCTGACTGGAGGAAGATGGAGGACCTATGCATCGAGGTGGTTGTCTCGCCGAGAGGACGCAAGAGAGACGCCTTCAACAGACTGATCGAGCTCATACCAGAAGTTGCTAGTCGCGCGAAGTTGGGAGGACACGAACTGACTCTGCAGCAATTCCTTAGAAGATGCTATGATAGGAAGGGCCTTCGTTTTGTTGCGGCGAAGATGGAACTGTCAGAGACTGGCACCCAGGCTAAACTTGCGCATAGGATTGCCAGGGGGTATGAGAAGTGGTTGCCGGATTACCAGATAAAGGGATTCTCAAACGTCCTCTACAAACGAATCAACAGGAAGAAGATGAAGAAGTTCTTGATCGAAAGAGGCATTCCAGTCGTCGGAGGAAGGAGACAAAGATTCGACCGGTTGCTGCAGCTTGTGCCGGAGATCGGGAAGAGGGGCGCCGAAGCGCAGAAATCCTTCACGACACAGTGATTGAGATTCTTCGCTTGGCAGGCTTCGGATTCTAATCCGATTTAGACACTCCAATTCATTGAGACCGCCACCGCGGGAATCCAAACGATGGCGAACATGGCCACATAGTACCAATGACGAGTCCCTGGAGACGGAATATCCGCGGCGAATGCATCCTTGACTCTACCAGGTGACATTCCATTGGCCAGAGATTCTCTAAGCGCTTTCTCTCTATCCAAGTACTTCGTGAAATGATCACCAAATCTCTTGTCAAGAACCCAAAAAACGATTAGGATTCCAGTCCCAACCGCAATGATCGGATCTGCAAAGTTGACTAGGGCAATCAACAAGCCCACAGCCAGTGTTGCAGCCCAACTCCTGATTAGCAGAATGTGACTCAGTTGCTCATGAAGACATTGCATCTGAATTCCATAGAGTTTGAGAAGATCAGGTTCGGCTCCTTTGTACTCGATTTCTTCCCCATTCATCATCTATCACTGCCTGTCTGATGCAGTCCCTTCTATTTGTAAATAGGGCGGGCGAAATGCTCTCGCCTGGGTCTTCATCGCTAGTTAATACGAAAGATCAAGTCCATTCAAGGATAATCCCAGGAATGATGAATCTTGATCTTTCACTGCCGAACGCCCTGAAATACAGGAGTCGTTCTCAGCAGGCAGGCACTATCTCCGAATCATGGATAGAACGAGAGATGTACTGTCCGTCGTGTCCCTCCAACGGTTTGCATCGCCTTCCCCGCGGAACTAGAGTTGTTGACTTCAAATGCGATCGTTGCGAAGAACAGTATCAGATAAAAAGCACGTCCAAACCTGTATGCAACAGAGTCACGGATTCTGAATACTACACCATGATGAAAGCAATTCGAAGCGATTCATCTCCAAACCTCATGCTCCTACATTACTCAAATGAATCCTGGAGAATCAGGAATCTTCTGTTGATCCCTCGTCATCTCATTGTATCCTCAGTCATTAAGAAGCGGAAGCCGCTCCGGCCAGGTGCGAGAAGAGAAGGATGGACAGGATGCAACATCCTACTCACCAACATCCCAATATCTGGACGTATCTTCGCCGTGAGAGACTCTGTGGCTCGTGAACCTGGTGCAGTCAGAATGGAATGGGAGGGCCTTCGATTCATTGGAGGTTTGGAATCCCAGAGCAGAAGATGGCTTGTTGACGTCTTGCGATGCATTCAATCGATGGATCGCGAACGCTTCACGCTTCAAGAAGTCTACACCCGATTCGAAGAGGAGCTGGGAGTACTTCATCCGCATAACAGGAACGTTCGACCGAAGATAAGGCAACAACTGCAAGTACTCAGAGACAAGGGATTTGTGACCTTCGTGGGCAGAGGTATCTACGAGCGGACTGGTCGACAAACCAGAAGCGATTAACAGTGCCCTAACGAGATTACTGTGTGGCATGAACTACTTGTATGTTGCTTGAAGACGGAATCGATTTGTCTATCATTGGCATCGAGGCAGGTAGCCTAGCGAGCACACTCTATGAAATGGGGTTGCATCAATTGAGATTCATTTGTGTGACGGAGGTGGGTGAATGAGCAGGATCTCGTCCCATACAACGATTGCCATCATAGCACATGAAACTCTGATCAAGACAGAGCGTCAACTAACCCAGGCAAAACACGACCTGCAAGACGCCTTGCTCATGATTCCAGTTGAGGATCTCCAGTTCTACATAGAAGAAACGGAACGAATCGATGCTAGATATGCCGCAAAGACCGAATGGCAAATCAATGAAAGGCGTCGATTGGGAAAGGGGAAGGATGCTCTGTCTTCCCGGTGCCAGAAGCCCGATTATTGAGGAATAGCCAGACTCATCGGTTCATGTCCGATAGGATGCACACGGCTCTCGGAAAAGACCAAATGGGTGGAAAGGCGATACAGCAACGGGTGGTCGAATGAAGGCGAATACAGGCTCATTTCGATCTAGAACACGAGAGGGAATGATCGCCGTAC
>Ga0315285_10005680_pt1 | contig 12844 bp, 7 predicted proteins | sample YL17G09_36_MG_FD_203698 | JGI IMG/M metagenome (GOLD analysis project Ga0315285, IMG submission 203698) | Sediment microbial communities from Yellowstone Lake, YNP, Wyoming, USA - YL17G09_36 | ecosystem: Environmental > Aquatic > Freshwater > Lake > Sediment | place: USA: Wyoming | collected... | reverse complement strand
ACCTGGGCGGATGGTCGCAACATTTCTCTGCCCTCTTCACTGACGCCAAGAGCCTGGTTTTTAAAGCGTGCCAGTCACATGCTCAATGGTGGGATGCCATTCACGGATTTCACTCTCGCATGAGCTCATCGGGCGTGCCTCCCTGGCTGGTGTCACGTTATTTCCACGACTTCACTTACATTCCTGGCTTTACGTACTGGATCAGCAAGGGCTCGGAAGAGTTCTTTCTGGTCCAGGAAGGACAGTTCGGGAACGGCCTGGCCAACACGGACGTGGATGGATACAACTGGCTGGTGCTGAACTGGCCCAAGCTGGAGCTTCAGGAGATGAAGCAGGTGGCCAGGAACCAATGGCCTTCCGGAGAAACCCCGCAGGAGCTGGCGTTAAATCAAGGCTCGCATGGATCTCTCGAGGCCATGTGGTTCATCTCACGCACCTATCAGGATTACGTGTGGACCCAAGACCGCGAGTTTCTCGATTTCATGTGGCCCTACGTCAAGAAAACGATCCACTACACGCTGGAACGTGAACTTGATCCGGAAACGGCATTGACGAAAGTGGATTTTGAAGGAGTAAACAGCTACGACTCGTGGCGCATGGATGGGTCTACGGCCTATGGGAATTCCCAGTGGCTGGTCGGTCTGAAGATGGCGGAAAAGATGGCCGCCATTCAGGGGGAGCATGAGCTGGCGCGCCAATACCAGGGGCTTTTCGAGAAGGCGCGGTCGAGCTTCATCGAAAAACTGTGGGTTGATAGCGGGAAGTGGGGATATTTCAAGCTCTGCACGGGGAGGGTCTGGGACGCGGACGCATCGATGCTGGAGCAGTTGATTGGCGTGTACTGGGGCGACCACTTCGGATTCCAGATATTGCCCCAGAACTATGTCCGGACGGCTCTCGATACCATCTATAACCTCAACAGCATGGGGCAGTTGGGCTGGGTGTGCGGCCGATTTCCGGACGGGCGCGTGCCCTTGTGGGACCGGGCCGTGGAACCCCCGGGGAGCAAGATGCAGCATAGCGGCCGCAACCGGGGCACGGCCCAGTGGCAGCTTGCCTCCGTGCTGACCACGCAGGGACGCGCCGAGGACGGAACCAGGGCGGCCGAGTTAATCTACAATCTGGAGTCTACCCGAAAGGAGGTCACTCTCTGGACTTACCCTTATTACCTCGCCTACTTCAATGAGGACGGAAGTTTTGGCGGTTACTTTCCGCCTCTTTACACTTCTTACCCCAGGATGGGCTCGTGGGGATACTACGTTGCCTGCGCCGGGTTGGTTCCGACTCACGAAGGACTTTTTATCAAGCCCAGGGTTCGATTTGACCGGTCCAACCAGAAGTACATTGCCCATTGGGGTGCAGCCGATCTGAATATCAAGACCAGCGGCAGCGGAGACAGAATCGTCGGCGCGACGGTCAATGGCAAAGAGTGGAAGGACGTGAACGCCGACAGGGGAGTCTTTCTGCCGGCCGACATGGCACGAGGCAAGGCCGGCAAAATCGAGGTAGCGATCCGCTACCAGTAATTCGCGCGTAATTTAGCGAAGTGGCTGTGGGGCGTCGCAACCGGCCGCGTCATCCGCCATAGCGGCTTACGCCGAAACCGGATGGTCCAGGATCTGCTCGTTTTTGCGGTCCCAGTAGAGCTTCTTCCCCTCGCGGTAGCTGCGGGTGGCCATGACCACGGCGACGGCGTGGGCGAATCCGGTCGCGATGCTCCCGTTCGGGGTTTTGCGGCTGCGCAGGCACCGGAACCAGTCGTCGGTGTGAGCTTTCAGGTTGTCGTCCTGGTTCACGGGCGGCACTTCGTCGTGCCCCGGGATGGTCACCAGTTCCGGCTTGGCCTTTCCCGAGCGCAGATCGAACACGGTGTTCGACCGCCAGCCGCTCCGCGGTTCGGCCATGAACCACCATTGCGGGCTGCCTTCGCCGCCCGGCGAATAGAGCGTGCCGCGCGTGCCGCGGATGATGGTGTGATCGCCGTAGGCGTTTCCGAAGGTGGTGCTGTAGGTGTACAGCACCTGCTTTTCGGCGAACGTCGAAACGCACTGGAAGGTGTCGGGGTTCTCGCGGACATCGTGCCAGGCGAAGATGCCCCCGTTGGCCACGGTGTCGTCCGGGATCAACGTATCCAGGTAGAAGTGCGCGAGCCCGGAGCCGTGGCTGTACCACTGATCGGTAATGCCGCCGGAGAAGTCCTTGAAGATGCGGAACTCGAAGTAAACGCGCGGATCGAAGGGGCGCGAGGGACGCCCGAGCAGCCAGCGTTTCCAATCGGTGTCTTGCTCGCGGATGGCGGCTACGTTCTCGTCCTTCGGCACATGCCAGCGCGGGCCGTTGAAGTTCCAACCCTGGCTGATGGAGACGATCTTGCCGAGTTTTCCGCTGCGCACCATATCGCGCACCTGCTGCTGATACGGACAGCTCAGCCATTGCGAGCCCATCTGCACTACCTGCTTGCCGGCGCGCACCGCGTCGCGCGCCAGCTTGGCGTCCTCCAGGGTGTTGGCCATGGGTTTCTCGCAATAACAGTCCTTGCCCGCCCGCACCACCTCGGCCAGCAGCCTGGCATGCTGGTGGTCTCCGGTGCCGATCATCACCGCGTCCAGTTGTCGATCGGCCAGCAACTCCTCGGAATACTTGAAGGTCTTCGGGCGCGTCCCGAAAAGCCGCTCTGCGTCGTCGGCGGCCCTCTCCCGGTTGACCGACCAGAGGTCGCATACGCTGCGCAGATCGAAGTTCGGGTCCGTTTGGGCCGACAGCTTGAGCATGCGGCGGTGGCCGGATGCCCGGTGCCCGCAGCCAAGCTGGCCGATCTGGATTCGGTCGTTGGCGCCTATGACGCGCGCGTACGACCGAGCGGTCAAAACGGAACCGGCGGCAGCTCCAACAAACGTTCTGCGCGATAGTGCGTTCATGGCCATATCCCTCCGCCCTGGCAATTCCAGTGTGATTCTACACCACTTGCTTTCACGCCCGTTCAACCCACTCCAACGACACGGATGTATCTGGTTCCAGAGGTCCAAAACGCGAGCGACAGGCGTGCGGGTGAGCATCCGACTTGGGTGCACGGGGTGGGACCATTCGCGCTACAATAGTGGTGGTTTTGGAGAAGGAATTTCTTGAGCAGGATCAAGCAGATCCAGGCTGCTGTCCGCAGTGGCTTGTACTACCTGACTGAACACGCCGATGATGAAGCAGCCGCGGACGGCTTTGACGTTTACGGTTTATGAAGACCAACCGAAACGATGAGGGAAAGCCCAGGGGGTTCTGGGAAGGCGAGACTTGCGAACACTGTAGCGGGTCGATTGTCGAAAAACGCACGACCTTGCATCGGAAAGTGCGCGGGCGATATGTCCTGATTGAAAACGTCCCTGCCGGCGTCTGCACTCAGTGTGGCGTGCGCTACTACGCGGCGAACGTGCTGAAGACCGTAGCGGAAAGCCTGCGCGGACGCCGGGAAGCGGGACGCGAAGTCGTCGTACCCGTCTACTCTCTGTAAGTACCCGCTTGCCTTTAACGGCGTTTGAGGGTCCTTGTCTCGTGTTGGCATCCTCACCTGCCTATCATTCGAGGCCGGTGAACGCACTTCTTCGCGCGCCCAGCGCGGCCGTCCGACACAGACCGCTCGCGTCGGGTTAGCAGTGGATTGCAGCCGCTCGGCGACAACCGGTGTGCGCGTGATGCTGCTGGCGCCGGACAGCGCCTTGGTCCTGCGGGGGCGACGCAATCGCCAATGCCGTGGCGGGTTTCAGCCGAGATTCAGCGCGCGTAATAGCCGGGGCGGGCGCGGATCTTATGCGCCGCGTTGACGGGCCGCACCTCGATGCGCCGGAATTTTCCATTGCGTGCCGGGTTGGTGGATACGTAGGCGATGGAGTACATGGCCCGGAGCTCCCGCTCGATCTCGTCGAAAGCCTGCTGAAGGTTGCTTTGCTGGCGGCGCCCCGTCCCGCTTTCAACTTTGAACTCCCGCCCGCCGGTTTCCGTCGCGATGCGCGGCATCTGGTTGGGGTGGTTCAGGTCCGAGGTCCCGCCGTTATCCAGCCCGTAGAAGATCACGTCCCCGCTCTGCAGCAGCTCGATGGTGTCATGCAACGAAACGCCGCTGACGTTCTCTCTGCCGTCGCCTATCATGATCAGCGCCTTGCGCCCGGCAAGGCCGTCGAACACTTTCCTGGCCGGCCAGTAGATCCCGTCGAATACCGCGCTGCTGCCGCTCCCTCCGGGCCGCGGGGCGCCCATGAGGGGGTCCTGGTAAACGCCGCTGCGCAATCGCCGAAGGGCTTCCTCCAGCTTGTCGAAAGAAGCGGTCAGCGGACACACCAGCAGCACGCGCCGCGCGAAGGCGGCCACAAACGCCCGATCCTGCGCTGGCCGAAGCACGCGCCTTAGGAACGCCAGGGCCACAAGCAGGTTCTCCTCCTCCAGGCCACGCTGACTGTTGCTGCAGTCCACGGTCAGGCCGAGCGTGAGCCCGCTGTCCTGCTCGTGTGAAAAGAATTTCGGCTGCTGAAGCACGCCGTCTTCGTGAAGGCGGAAATCATCCTTGCCCAGGTTGGCGAGCAGCGCGCCGTTGCGGTCGTGCACGGAAAAAGACACATTGACCAGGCTTATCTCGGCGGTGAAGCGCGGCGCATCGGAGGGCGGGGCCGGTCGTTGCTGAGGCGGAGTAGCGGGCGGTTCTGTACGTTGCGCAGACAGCGGCGACACCGCCAGCAGCGCCGCGAATGAAACGACGAGCAGTCTCTTCATACGCCGGGAGACTCGCGCGCTCTCTCGGATAATCACGTCTGGACCCGCTGTGGTCCGAAGCAGTGCCGATCTCCGGAACGACTGCCAGTCTACAACAGGACCGCGGCCAGGGGATTCACCGCCGCGCGCGCTTCCGGGCGCTTCTGATTTACGAACCCACCGTCACGTTCCGGCTGGTGAGGTCAAGCGACACCCTGGCCCGGCGGCTGCCGGCGGCGATGGCGATGGCGAGCCGGCCAGCTTGCCGCGACTCAAGCTGCGCCAGCGCGGCGGGCGCATCCGCCCTGCGCGGGTGCAGCACCACGACGATCAGGCAGCTCGCCGCCGATCCGCAGGTGGCCGCCAGCAGCTTGTCCGATGCCTTCGCCTCCAGACCCTCCGCGAGAAGAAACTGCACATCCATGGCAACCTCGCCAGTGCGCACCAGGAAGCTCGCGTCGCCGCGCTGCTCGACCGCCTCCTCTACGTGCATCAGCCATTCGAAGCGGGACGGCCGGTCCGTCCCGAGTTCATCGACCAGGACGATGAAGTCGGGCTTGAGAAAGATGAAGTGCCGGCGGAAGCGGGTGAGTCCGGCCGCGGCGGGATAGATACTCATGGCGTCACCCACGGCGTAGTCGCAGGCGCCGCGGTGTTCCGCCTTGCTCATGGCGCTGGTAGCGCGGGCCTGCAGCACCGCCTTGCGGTCGAACCAGGTCTGGCCCTCACCCAACTGCCCCTTCCCATTCACCAGGACGGTATTGTGATTGCGCGTCCACTTGGGCCGTTCGTAGCCCGGATCGATGGCCAGCCACTTCCCATAGGCATACACCTGGAAGCTGTTGACGTCGGGATGGCCGTGCCCGCCGCCGATCTCGCGGGCAACCGGTCCCGGGGGCGCGGTCGTCTCGGCCCCGGCTGCGCCGGGGGCGGGACGCCCGCGCTCCCAGGCGTCGTAATACTGTTGGGCTTTGTGCCCGTGCATCGGTCCGGCTTTGAATCCGGCCAGGACCGCATCGGCGTCCCACGAGCTGCGGCTGGTGATCCAGCCGATGTCATCGCAGTTCCAGAAGGTGGACAGATTTGACGGCGGCGCCGGAGCCAGCGTCTCGTCATACCACAGCAGGCTGGCCCAAGCGCAATAGGCTGCGCGGCCCACCCCGCGCCGCAGCATCTCGCCCGCCAGCCACTGCGCCTGCCGGTTGCGGTACTCGGCCGCGGTGCGGTACAGGATGTGCCCCGGGCCGTGCGCCTCGTAAGAGCGGTGCGAGTCTCCGAACGACATCACGCAGTTGGCCGCCGAGAAATCGGGCAGCGTGCTGTGCAGGACGAAATCGGGCAAGCTCTTCAGCCACTCGTGCCGGTACAGGTTCTCGTTCAGCAGGTCGCGCGCCAGTTCCGCATAGCGGAGGATCGATTCCGCCGAATAGGCCCAGTACTGATGGCCCTCGGTGGAACCGCCGTCGCGGCTGGAAAACTCCAACGCCTTGAGGAAGACCGAATGGGCCTGGCGAATCCAGGCCTCCGCCTGCGGAACCTCGTCGCGCAAGGCGAACCCGGCCGCCGCCAGCCCCAGGTGCTCGACGTGATTGTGGTTGGCCAGCCAGAGATCGTGATGCACGGGCGGCCCGTTGCGCAACGCCTCGGCCTGATGCACCAGCTTGTCCCGGATCAACCGCCGCTCCGGCTGGTCCAACTGGTCGTGCAGCCAGTCGTACCCGACGGCCACGCCGAACAGGCATTCGCCCGCCGCCAGGCTATTGTCTTGTTCCCAGCGCGGGTACTCGCACAGGCGCAGCAGCCAGCGCTTGGCGCCGTCGCGGTAGCGCGCTTCGCCGGTGAGCAACCAGGCCAGCGCCTGGAAGGGGATGCCCCGGCCAGCCGACCGCATTTCGCCTTGGTTCTGGTAATTGGAGGGCGGCAGGCGGTCCAGCAGGCTGTCGGCGTTCTCCCGCACTATCTTCCAAAGCTCGCTGTGAGAGCCGGAAAGCTTCCGTTTCAAGTGGTCGAGCCTAGCGCGGGTGAGAAACAGGCGTGGCCGGGACGGCTCGAGGGCCTTCAAGCCGGCCAGCGCCAGTGCTCCGGAGCAGAAATCTCTACGGCGCAATGTGCTCCTCCTGAATGGCTATTCTATCCCGGCACACACCCGCGAACCACCCAGGACGCTGTGGAACAGAATGCAACGAAACCGCTGGACAATAGCCGCGGCCAAAGATTAATGTAACCCGACTGTATTACGAGGCGTAGTTACCTTAACACTGGATCGCCGACTCTAAGGCCGAACCCTGGGATGAACGGTGAGGGGGGCTAATCCCATGGTCGGTACCACGATTTCGCACTATCGGGTCCTCGAAGAGACTGCAGGGCGACAACGTGTTCAGCATGGTGGACGGGCTGACCACCGACATCGCCCAGCGCCTGCTGCCCGAAGGCAAGCTGCCCGCCAAGCCGCCGGCCATCGAAGATGTCTCCACGGCGAACATCGAGGCCTACCGCCACTATCAGCTTGGCCACGATTATCAGCACCGCTATGCCTTCCGGGAGGCGATTCGGGAACTTGAGGAAGCGGTGCGGTTGGATCCGCAGTTCGCCCTGGCTTACCTGTATCTGACCGACTCGTATGGCTGGCTCGGGGACCAGCGGAATGCGGAGGAGGCGAGGCGAAAGCTGGAACAGATGCAGGCCCGCTTGCCGCGCAAGGAAGCGCTGTTGTATCAAGCGCAACGTGCTCTCGCGGGAGGTGATCTGGAGGGTTGGCGGCAGGCGGCGGAAATGCTGGTCACGGAATCCCCGCGCGACAGTGACGCGCGAGCCAGCCTGACGTACGCGCTCGGCTGGGTCGGCGAATACGAGCGGGCACTCAGCGTGGCGCGCGATGGCCTGGCCCTCGATCCCCGGGATGAACTGATGCTGAACGAGTTGTGTTACGTACAGACCTGGCTGGGCAATCTGAACGCCGGCCTTCAAGCTTGCGACCAGTATGCGGCCCTGCGTCCGCGCGACCCGAACCCTCCCGGCAGCCGTGGCGACGTTCTCTACTTTGCCGGCCGCGTTGACGAGGCAATAGCCGCATATCGCAAGGTGCTCGAGCTGAAACCGGACTTCGGAGACTATGGCACGTATTGGGGCCTGGCAATCTTCTACACCGACCAAAAGAAGCTGGCCTTGGCGGAAGCGGCGCTGGGAGAATACGAGAAGCGCACGACGCCGGTCGGGCGGCTGCATCTGCCGATGTTCCAGGCGCAGTTGCAGCAGGCGCCGGGCGATCCGGAGGGCGCGCGCGATAGCTACCGCCGGGCCGTTATCCAGCTCGGCCGCGCCGGGCAAAACCGTGCCGCCGGCCAAGCGCTGCAGATCTTCGGGCAGATCTCGGTCCTGCTCGGCGAAGGGCGCACCGCTCTCGCCTTCGCGCGCCAGCAGAAGCTCGGAGGCGAAGAGCATTGGGCTGTTTCCTGGCTGGAAGCGGTGGCAGGCAACTCACAGGCGGCGGCCCGCAGCCTGGAGGAATTTCGAGCGGCGCGCCCCTGGTTCACCCAGCGCTCCCTCGATTTTCTGCGCGCCTATAACGGCGCCTGGGCGGCGCTGGCGCGTAACGATGGGCAGGGAGTGGTCTCGGTCACTGCCGGCGCTCCGGAGTGGCCCTTGCCTTGGTTCTTGTTGGCAAAAGGACGGGCGCAGCTCCTGCTCAAGGAACATGCTGCAGCCGAGCGCCACCTGCGGCTCGCTCTGTTGCGCGAGCGCGATGTCAGCAATCTAGACAAGATGCGCGCCCGCACGCCCCTGCTTGCTCAGCTTTGCCACTTCTACCTCGGCCAGGTCTACGAGGCGACCGGCAAGCGCGAGCAGGCCGTGAACGAATACCAGGAATTTGCTTCCCACTTCGAAGGTTCCAAGACGCGCCTGCCGCAGGTGGCCGAAGCGCGCGCCGCGCTGAAGCGGCCGCTGTGAACCAGGTCCAAGGTCCAAGGTCCATCGAACCGCAGAGGGCGCAGAGGGACGTAGAGGCAGCGATCAGCGTTCTGCACGACGCAAAGAATCTTGCGGGTAGCCCGCGAAGCGGGCGATAGATGATAGCCCACGGCGCAAGCCGTGGGAAGCGGAAGGCAAAATGGACAAGCCCGCGAAGCGGGCGACAGAAATGCTCCGGTGCTTGTCTGTCGCCCGCTACGCGGGCTTCGAAACGATTCGAATCGCAAACCCATAGCTTACGCGATGGGCTGTAATCTGCCGGTCGCCGCGGCGACCTGGCGATCCGCGTGAATCGGCGCGGCGCTTGACTGGCGTTTCATTCGCTCGTAGATTCGGTCGTATCCATTCGGCGGCCCTTTCCTTGGTTGGCTTTCCGGAAGGAGAACTGCCATGTCTCTCCCCGCCGGCACACGGTTAGGCCCTTATGAGATTGTTGCGCCCATTGGCGCGGGCGCTGCGCGCCGCCCTCTGGCGCTTCCGCCCGGTGCGCTAGTGTTCTATCCAGGCAATGCGTTAAGACCATGAAGGCAGAAGGCAAAAGGCGGAAAGCGGCAACGGTGGCTGTTCTTGCAGCCTTCTGCCTTCTGCTTTCTGCCTTCATCGTGCCGGCCGCCGGCGCACAGGAATTGCCGCCGGAGACGGTGAAGCTGGCGCGCATCAGGCAGAAGGCCGCCGAACAATTGTCCAGCCTTCCCGACTACACCTGTCTGGAAACGGTGGAGCGCAGTTGGCGCGCCCCTGGTTGGCGCAGTTTCACGCCTATTGATGTGGTGCGATTCGAGGTGGCGCACGTCGGCGGGCGCGAGCTGTATGCCTGGCCCGGCGCCCGCCGACTGGGCGAAGCGCCATTGGCGTCCATGATCGGTTTCGGCGCGACCGCCAGCGGTGATTTCGCGCTCCGGGCAAAAAACATTTTTGTGAGCCGGGCCCCCCTCTTCCGCTACGTCGGAGAAGAAAATCTTGGCGCGTGGCGCACGCTGCGCTACGACTACCGCGTCCCGTTGCTCAGCAGCAGCAGCACGGTCTCCAACCTTGGCCGGAGCGCCTATGTCGCCTACCACGGCTCCTTCTGGGCGGATTCCGAAACCCTGGAACTGATTCGAATCACTTCCAGCGCGGATGACATTCCGCCGGATCTGGAGATCGCGAGCACCTTCACCCAGGTGGACTACGGGAAGCTGCAGATCGCCAACTCTGACGTCCTCTTGCCGCAGCGCGCGGAAATTGGAATGGTGAGCCGCTTCGACGAAAACCGCAACGTCACCGTGTTCTCGCAATGCCGCAAATATGTGGCCAGCTCGGCGGTTTCCTTCGAGCCACGCCCGGAGGGCGCTGCCGCGGGCAAGCCCCGCACCGTAACCGAGATCGAGCTGCCCGCCGGCCTGTTTCTGGAAATTGCGCTTCAGACGCCGATCGATTCAAAGACCTCGGCCGTCGGCGACCTGGTTGAAGCGAAGCTGCAAACCAACATCATCTACGAGGGGAAGGTACTGGCGCCTGCCGGCGCGGCCGTCAGGGGGCGGGTGCGCAGGCTGGAGAGGCTCCGCGGTTGGGACAATGTTTTCCTGGTCGGCCTGGAGTTCAACGAGCTCGAATCCCAAAACTACCGGGCTCGCTTCCAGGCCCGGTTGCGGGATACGGAGCAGCGCCCCGGGCTGACCTGGCAGTTGCCGGCCGGCAGGCCTTATGGCGGCAGCTATCAGACCGGGCTTCGGGAACTGTCGGGCGTCAGTACTTTTTTTGTGCGGCGAAGCCGGGTCCAGCTCCCGCAGGGATTCCGAATGGTGTGGCGAACGACGGGCGCCGGCGGGCCATCGCGCTGAGTTACACTTAGCCGCAGATTGCGCAGACCACGCAGATGAGCAAAGTCTGAATCTGTGGAATCGGCGCAATCTGCGGCTAAGGCTCAGTTGCACGGTGGATCAACACCCGGCCGGGGAGTTGGCCGGTGTGCTCGCCGTTTTCCAGCACCATTTTCCCATTGACCAGCACGTGGCGGATGCCGGCCGCGTACTGGTGCGGCTTCTCGTAGGTGGCGCGGTCGGCAACGGTGGCCGGGTCGAACACCACCAGGTCGGCGCGCATGCCCGTGCGGACCGCGCCGCGGTCCCGGACGCCGATTTTCTCGGCGTTCAGCGACGTCATCTTGCGCACCGCCTCTTCCAGCGAGAGCAGCTTGAGCTCGCGAACGTAGCGGCCGAGCACCCGCGCGAAGGTGCCGTAGGAGCGCGGATGAAGCGTTTCGGCGCCCAGCGGGCCTTCGGGGCGCACGGCCAAACCGTCGGAGGCCACCGAGCACCACCGCTGCCGCAGCGCCAACTGCATGTCTTCCTCGCGATGATGGAAGTAGACGCAGGGCACCGAGCCGTTCTCCTCCAGCAGCACGTCGAATAGCACCTCGACCGGGTCGCCGCCGCGCGCCGCGATCAGCTCGCTCATGCGCCGCCCCTGGAAGGGCCGGTTGCGCGGATCTCTGAGCGCCACCAGCAGCATCCCCTCCCAGCCGCCGGCGGCGGTGTAGTGGTTGTACCAGCCGGGCAGGCCCTCGAGAATCTCGCGCTTCATGCGGGCGCGCGCCGCCGGGTCACGCAGCCGCTCCAGCATGCGGGGCGCGCCGCCATCCTGCGCCCAGGGCGGGATGATGGCGGACAGGTTGTTCTGGCCCGCGAAGTAGGGATAGACGTTGGCCGAGATGCGCACGCCGGAAGCGCGCGCCCGTTCGATCAGCGCCACCACCTCGTTCATGCGTCCCCACAGCGCGCGGTCGGCGATCTTCAGGTGCAGCACCTCGACCGGCGCGCCGGCCGACCGGCCGATCTCGATGGCCTCCTCGAGGGCATCGAAAATCCCGATGCCCTCGGTGCGGATGTGCGTGCAGTAAATCCCGCCGTACTTTTTCGCCACGCGCACCAGGTCGAGGATCTCCTGCCGGGTGGCGGCCGAGGAGGGCGGGGTGATCAGGGAGTCGGCCAGTCCCAGCGCGCCCTGCCGCATGGCTTCCGCGACCAGGCCGCGCATCTCGGCCATCTCCGCGGCTGTTGGCCGGCGCATGTCGTACCCCACCGCGCATTCCCACACCTGTCCCAGGCCGACGTAGGAAGCGATGTTGGTGGCCGCCCCGCGTTTCTCCAGAAGCCGGAAGTATTCACCCAGGGTATGCCACCGGTCGGTGACGGCGGCCGGCGCCGCCCAGCGCGCCTTGCCGGCAACGGGCCCGGCGGAGTTCGCTTCCCCCAGCACCATGGTGGTCACGCCCTGGTGCACCATGCTGCGGGCGCCCGGATCGATCAGGATGGAGTAGTCGGAGTGGTCGTGGGCGTCGATGAATCCGGGGCAGAGGGCGAGGCCGGTCGCGTCAATCTCCCGCCGGGCCGCACCGCTCACTTTGGAAACTGCGGCAATGGTGTCGCCACGGATGGCCACGTCGCCGGGGAACGCGGGCCGGCCGCTGCCGTCCACGATGCGCGCATTGCGGATCACCAGGTCGTAGGCGCGCTCCTGGGCGCGCAAGTTTGCCGCGCCGAGCGCGGCCGCCGCCATTCGCGCAAACTCCCGCCGGTTCATGGCTGCTGTTTTACCACAAGCGCGGGCGGGGATGGCGGCGCGTTTCGCGATCGCTCGTTGACTTGATTGCCGGCGGAGCGTAGCATCACCTCCGTCGTGCATCACCCGCAAGACGATTCAACCGACAGAAGGAGAAGAACCATGTGCCGGATCACCAGGCGGGAACTTCTGGCAGGCGGCGCGGCGGTCTTGAACCTGGCCCCGGAATTGCCGGCCGCCCAATCCAGCCCGGGCGGCGCGGAAGCCGGCAAGGTGGATCTGCTGGCGCCCGATGTCTATTTCCATGAGGGGCAGCTTTCGGGACAGGCGGATGCGGTCTGCAACAACGGCTGGATCATCTTCGAGGATTACGTGCTGGTGATCGACGCCAATTTCCCCGCCGGCGCCAGAGAGATCATCGGCAAGGTCCGCCGCATCACCGACCGGCCGATCCGCTTTGCCTTCGACACCCACCACCACGGCGACCACGCCTACGGCAACCAGGTATTTGTCGAGAACGGGGCGGTGCCTCTGGCGCATACCGGCGTGGTGGAGGAGATGAAGCGATACGAAACGGGTCACTATGCCGGCACGCCGG
>Ga0315285_10005677_pt1 | contig 12851 bp, 21 predicted proteins | sample YL17G09_36_MG_FD_203698 | JGI IMG/M metagenome (GOLD analysis project Ga0315285, IMG submission 203698) | Sediment microbial communities from Yellowstone Lake, YNP, Wyoming, USA - YL17G09_36 | ecosystem: Environmental > Aquatic > Freshwater > Lake > Sediment | place: USA: Wyoming | collected... | reverse complement strand
TGAATTTTTATAAAATCTAACCCCGCTGCAGAGCAGTGGGGCATTATTTCTAACGGGGTAAACGTCTTCGGGGTCAGGCTGGCAAACATGCATTTAGTATAGAGAGCGAAGTGTCATCCATAAGAAAGTTGGCCCATTCAAATGCGGATTGCGGAGTGCAGAATGCGGAATTGATAAAAGGACGAATGAATGAATTGTTCTGTTGATGAGTAGGGATCGATCTCGTTTTTCTCAATCCTCCAGATGCCGATCGAAGAAAAAATTGACCTTAAAAAATATCAATTCCGGGGACTTCATCCACATATTTTTATCGGGATGGCCAGTGATCGGTATGCAGGATGGATCGGGCAGGTCTACTCGGAGGGGCGATATCCTAGAAGTTGAGTATAAGAGTCCAAAAATGGATGGTAAGAAAAGGAAAGGAGATGAAGGTGACTAAAGCAGCAATGAAACAAATCGAAAGATTGGCCCGGGCTCATAATCTGAATGACTTTAAATGGATGGATCCCAGGACGATTATCCCTCGGCACTGGGTGAGAGAAAAATGTATTTACGGCTGCCCGCGTTACGGGCAAAAGGCCTGCTGCCCACCGGAAGTTCCTTCGGTGGCTGAGTGTAAAGGATTTTTTGCGGAATATCGCTCCGGTCTTTTCTACCACTTAACAAAAACATTTGCCGATCCGAAGGAACGATTTCCCTGGGCCCGAGAAGTCAACAAAGAGGTGCTCGCTTTGGAGAGAGAAATTTTCCTCTCTGGATATTACAAGGCCTTTGCCTTTACGGCGGCTCCATGCAATCTGTGTGAACTCTGCAAGAACACCAAGCGGGAATGCCGGAACCCTTCGGTGGCTCGTCCCACCCTGGAAGCCTTCGGGGTAGATGTTTACGCCACGGCCCGGAAGATGGGTTATCCGATTCAGGTCGTGAAAGGGTATGAAGAAGAAACGAACCGCTTCGGCCTTTTGCTAGTGGAGTGACAAGGGTTTGAAACCCCGTCCTACTCTTACGGTCGCAGGCGGTTACATCCATAAAAAAGTTGGCCCTTATTCAAATGCGGGTTATTGCCAATTGGGGACGGATTCCAATTTCAAACCACAGTATTATCGAAGAAGAAAGGCCCTATACTCATAGGAGATATAGGGCCTGTTGTTTTCCCAAAAAGCTTTCTATTCACTCTTTTCTTTTGAAGATTTTTTCTTCGGTTTTTCCTTCTTCTCCTTTGGAGCTTCTTTTTCTTCCTTCTTTACCTTCTTTTCTTTCTTCTCTTTCTTTTCTTCTTTTCCCTTCTTTTTCGGAACAACTTTTTCAAGAACCTCTTTGGCTTTTTTCACAGGTGATTTCTTCTTCTGTTCCCCTGATGAAAAAGTGGTCAGTTCGATGAGGGAAAGAGGAGCTCCGTCACCCTGACGCCATCCCATTTTATAGATCCGCGTATAGCCTCCCTCTCGGTCTTTCATCCGAGGGGTGATTTCCTCAAAGAGTTTCTTGACGATCCCTTCATCACGAAGAAGAGCAAAGGCTTGCCTTCTGGCATGAAGCGTTCCCTTCTTTCCCAAAGTGATGATCTTATCTACCCAACCTCTGAGTTCTTTTCCCTTGGCCAAAGTGGTTTTGATGCGTTCATGTTGAAGCAATGAAACCAACATATTGCGAAACATCAACTTCCGATGTTGCGTGTGGCGACTTAACTTCCTGCCTGCGACACGATGTCTCATCCATCCCTCCTATCCGATGGCCCCTGATTCCATCTCCTCTTCTGCTTTCTTTGGAGGCCAATGTTCTAACTTCATTCCCAGGCTGAGTCCCATATCGCCCAAAAGCTCCTTGATCTCATTAAGGGATTTTCGGCCAAAGTTCTTGGTGGCTAGGATTTCAGACTCTGTTTTTTGGACAAGATCTCCGATCAACTTGATATTCGCATGTTTCAGACAGTTAGCCGACCGGACGGAAAGTTCTAACTCGTCCACACTCCGAAAAAGATTTTCATTCAATTTTTCGATTTCATCTCTCTCTCCAGAAACCACCGTTTCTTCCTCTTCCTCTTCCTCAAAGGTGACGAAAATGGAGAGTTGATTTTTCAGAGTCTTAGCCGAGTGAGCAACGGCCTCCTCCGGACTCAAACTTCCATCCGTCCAGACCTCCAAAGTCAACTTGTCATAATCTGTGATCTGTCCGACGCGAGCATTGGTTACGGTGTAGTTCACCTTCTTGATGGGAGTAAAGATGGCATCGATCGGAATCGTCCCTATGGATTGGTTTTCTTCCTTGTTGTGCTCTGCAGAAACATAACCTCTTCCCACCTTCACTACCATCTCCATAGAGAGTTTGGCATCCCTGGATAGAGTGGCGATATGATGGTCTGGATTGAGTATTTCCACTGCATCGCCCGTTTGGATATCCCCTGCTTTTAAAACTTTTAGACCCTCTGCCTTTACCCGAATGGTTTTAGGGCCCTCCGTGTGAAGTTTGAGCCTCACCTCTTTAAGATTGAGGATAATCTCTGTAACATCCTCTTTCACCCCAGGGATCGTTGAAAATTCGTGGAGCACCCCGTCTATTTTAACTGATACGATTGCTGCCCCTTGCAGAGAAGAAAGGAGGATGCGCCGAAGAGAGTTTCCAATGGTGATGCCGAACCCCCTTTCAAAGGGTTCAGCTATAAACTTTCCATAAAAGGGGGTTAATGTCTCCGTTTCCACTTCCAACCGTTTAGGTCGAATGAGGTCTTTTAAACTTTTTTGATACATGGTTCCTCCCCTGAGTTAACCCTGTTAGAAAGATTATAAAGGGCTTTAAACCCTACCCATGCTGTTCACTTAAAAATCTTATCCTCTTTCTAAACCTCCAAGGCTCGGACTTTTCTAACAGGGTAAAGGGTTTAAATTGATACGTTCGACGGCGCCAAATCCAGATTTTCAAGTCGGGGTTATGAGCGCCGCTCAGTATCAACCCTGAGCATACCCCGGGCTTCAGACCGGGGAGTCGAATGGGTTGATTTCTTCTGATCATTTCGAATACAGCTCAACGATCAACTTCTCTTGAATAGGGATGGTAATATCTTCACGGGTCGGTAGAGTTTTTACACTCCCTTTCAGTTGTTCTTTATCCAATTCTAGCCATTGAGGAACTCCTCGCCGGGCTACCCCTTCCAAAGATTCTAAGATGCGGACTACCTTTTTGCTCTTCTCTCGAAGCTGAATGATATCCCCGGGCTTAACGAGATAGGAAGGGATGTTCACCTTCGTCTGGTTGACCAGGAAGTGGCTGTGTTTGACAAGCTGGCGTGCTTCGTTTCTCGAATTGGCGAAACCCAGACGGTAGACCGCATTGTCCAATCTCCTTTCCAGAAGAGAGAGAAGGATTTCCCCGGTGATGCCTTTTCGTCGATCCGCTTCTTTGAAGGTGTTCCGGAACTGGTTTTCCAGAATGCCATATAATCTTTTGACCTTCTGTTTTTCTCGCAACTGGGACCCATAATCTGAAAATTTCCTTCGATTTTGACCATGTTGCCCAGGAGGATAATTCCTTCGCTCGATGGCACACTTCTCTGTATAACATCTTTCCCCTTTGAGAAAGAGTTTGAGATTCTCTCTCCGACACAATCGACAAACCGATTTCGTATATCTCGCCAACGTGAACCTCCTGTTTAAACCTGATTACACGGATTAAATTGACAGATTACACTGATTAAAAAACTACTCTTCTTACCTGACAGCTCATATTTCCAAAGTTTATTAATAAACCTACCTGTAGACCTGACGCTCTCAAATATGAAATCAACTGATGTTCAAAAATCTTTGGAATATTTCCGGCCAAAGATTTTATTTCCACTATTACTTTATCTTCTACCACTAAATCTGCCCTAAAACTACCAATCTTTCTTTTTAAGTAAAAAACTTCAAATTCCCTTTCTGTTTGGTGTCGAAGTCCTTTTTGATCAAATAATAACCTTAATGCATTGTGGTAAATCTTTTCATTAAATCCAGGTCCTATTTCTCGATGAACTTCAAAACAACATCCAATGATACTTTCCGTAACTGAATCGGTTTCTTCCATCCACTCTTAATCGGTGCAATCTTTCCTAATCCGTGTAATCAGACGTGGCCTTAGACGCGTCTCCGTTTAGGAGGACGACACCCATTATGGGGAATGGGTGTGACATCCTTAATCAGATGGACTTTCAGGCCCGCAGCCTGAAGAGATCGCAAGGCCGACTCCCTTCCAGCCCCTGGTCCTTTCACATAGACATCGATAGCGCGGACGCCGTGTTCCATTGCCTTTTTAGCAGCGTCCTCTGCCGCCATTTGGGCAGCAAAAGGGGTACTCTTTCGAGAGCCCTTGAAGCCTTGTGTCCCAGAACTCGACCAGGTAATGACATTGCCCTCTATGTCGGTGATGGTGATAATGGTATTGTTGAATGTGGCTTGAATGTGGGCAATGCCTGTCTGAATATTCTTCCTTATCTTCTTTTTCTTTATCCCCGGCCCTTTGGCCATATCTTCTCCTTTACACTGTTAGAAATAAGTTTTGCCGTTTACCCCGTTAGAAATAATGCTCCGCTGCTCCCTCCGGGCCAGAGACCCTCTGGGCCGGAGGCTGCAGCGGGGTTACATTTTAGAACAATTCCGGCGGGGTTTAACCCGCTGCGCCAGCGCTTGCGCGGCGAGTGCCCCGCTGGAATTTCTAACGGGGTTTACTTTAGATGAACTTCATTCAATATCCATGCAAGGGTAATGCCCCGTTTCACTTTTCTAACGGGGTTTATCCTGTCTTACTTCCTTCTCCTTTTTCTTTCCCATGATTGCCCTACGGGGCCCTTTTCTTGTCCTGGCATTGGTGTGACTTCTTTGACCGTGAACGGGCAGAGACTTGCGATGGCGAAGTCCCCGGTAAGAACCGATATCCATCAGCCGTTTGATGTTGGTGGTCACTTCTCTTCTAAGATCCCCTTCCACTTTGTGTTCCTGGTCAATAATATCCCGAATGTGGACCACCTCTGCTTCGGTGAGCTTATTGACCCGGGTGTCCCTGTTGACATTTGCTTTTTCGAGAATCTTGTTTGCAGAGGGTCTTCCTATTCCATAGATATAAGTCAGGGCAACCTCCACCCGTTTATCCCTTGGAAGATCAACGCCCGCAATTCGTGCCATAATGCCTCCATATATCGTTGATCGTTAAGTTCGTTCAGATCGTTAATTTCGTTAAACGATCAAAACGCCTGCCTGCCGGTAGGCAGGTTCTAAACGGTCATAACGATCTAAACTTTCCCTTTAGCCTTGTCGTTGTTTATGTTTGGGGTTCTCACAGATCACCCGGATCACCCCTTTTCGTTTTACAATTTTACACTTATCACAGATTTTTTTAACCGAAGCCCTTACCTTCACTGTCTTTACCCTGTCTTGAAAAGATTGAATTCAAACTCTCAAATCCCCCATTCCCTCTTCCTGCCTACCACAGGCAGGTGCTAAAGGGGGGTGAGGGGGATTATTTACCCCGTTAGAAAACCCCGCCATTTATGGCGAGGATGGAGAAAAAATGTTCATTCCTTATTGAAGATCGAGTTCAATGCCCCGCCCTTTCTAACGGGGTTTATTTCTCCCGGAAAATAATTCTGCCCCGGGTGAGGTCATAGGGTGACAATTCAACTGTCACTTTATCCCCGGGGAGGATCTTGATGAAATGCATTCTCATCTTTCCAGAGATATGGGCTAATACCTTGTGCCCATTTTCCAATTCCACTCGGAACATTGCATTGGGAAGAGTCTCCAATACCTTCCCTTCAACTTGAATCGCCTCTTCCTTCGGCATAGAAACTCCATCCGCACCCTTAAAGGGGCTTCGAGTTTAATAGACGAATGATTTGCTTAAAAATTTCTTCCTGTCCACCGACTCCCTGGATCGAGCGAAGATAGTTTTTATGCTGGTAATACTGGACGAGAGGGGCGGTTTGTCTCTGATATTCGTTTAGTCGTATTCGAATGGTCTTCTCCTGGTCATCTTCTCTTTGATAAAGGGTTCCACTACATCGATCACAAATCCCTTCGACCTTAGGAGGATGGAAAAGAATGTGGAACATCGCCCCACAGTTTTTACAGGTTCTCCTGCCGGTGAGCCGTCGCACTAACTCTTCCGTATCCACTTCGATATTGATGACATGGTCAATCGATTTCCCCATTTTAGTGAGAATGGGCTGAAGAGCCTCCGCTTGGGCAATGGTTCTTGGAAATCCATCGAGGATAAAACCCGGATTGCAATCCGTTGCCCTCAACCGCTCATCGATAATATCGATGACCACTTCGTCCGGGACAAGCTGGCCCTGATCCATAAAGGTTTTGGCCTTCTTTCCTAACGGAGTCCCTTCCTTGACTGCTTTTCTGAGAATATCCCCCGTTGAGACTTGAGGGATGTGATAACGTTCAACGATCATCTGTGCCTGAGTCCCTTTTCCCGCACCTGGCGGACCTAAAAAAATAAGATTCATTATTCATTACTCAGTGCAAAATGCAAATTGTAAATTGAAAGATTATTAACCCATTTAGAAATTTGCAATGAGCATTTTTCAATTTGCAATGGGTCTTAGCTTACCCCCGTCTCCCTTTCAATCTCCCCTTTTTCATCAATCCTTCATAATGTCGGCTCAGCATATGGGCTTCAACCTGTTGGACCGTGTCCAAGGCCACACCGACCACGATCAGGAGAGCCGTACCTCCAAAATAGAAGGGCACATTGAATTTCCTATAGAGGATGGTGGGCAGAACACAGACGGCCGAGACATAGATGGCTCCACCGAGGGTGATTCGAGTGAGCACTTTATCAATATACTCAGCGGTCTTCTGTCCTGGTCGGATGCCAGGAATATAGCCACCAAACTTCTTCATATTCTCTGCAACATCGTTTGGATTGAAGGTGACGGCTGTATAAAAATAGCAGAAGAAGATGATGAATCCTATATAAAGAAGATTATAGAGAAGTGCACCGGGTCCGAAGCTTTCGAGGACCGACTGAATCCAGGGATGTTCGTCCAGCAAAGGCTTGGGCATAAAGTTGGCAATCGTCAATGGAAACATCAGGATCGATGAAGCGAAGATGGGAGGAATGACACCCGATGTGTTTAACTTGAGTGGGAGATGCGTGCTCTGCCCACCGTAAACTTTCCTCCCCACGATACGCTTGGCATATTGAACAGGAAGTCTCCGTTGCCCGGTTTCGACGAAGATGATCACGGCAACGACCAACACCATGAGGAGAATTAAGAATAAGATTGTAATGATATTCATCTGTCCTACCCGGAAGAGTTCATAGGTGCCGGCAATGGCATTTGGCATTCTGGCGACAATCCCAGCGAAGATGATCAAGGAGATGCCGTTACCAATTCCCCTTTCTGTAATCTGTTCACCCAACCACATGATGAAGGCTGTGCCTGCGGTCAGCGTGATGACGGTCATGATCCGGAAGGACCACCCTGGAATGAGGACGATCATCTCACCCGCTGCCCCCCTCATATTTTCCAATCCGACAGCGATTCCAAATCCCTGGACCATACTGAGAAGAACGGTTCCATAACGAGTATATTGGACAATCTTTTTCCGACCGATCTCTCCTTCCTTCTGGAGACGTTCGAGATAGGGAATTACCACGGTGAGAAGTTGGAGGATGATCGAAGCGCTGATATAGGGCATGATGCCCAATGCAAAGACGGAGAGCCTTTCCAAGGCTCCCCCTGAAAACATATCGATGAGGCTGAAAAGGGTCCCCTTCGCTTGTTCAAAGAAGGAAGCGAGGGCATCCCCATTGATTCCAGGCGTAGGGATGTGGACACCGATGCGATAGACCGCCAAAAAGAGAAAGCTCATCAGGATCCTGCGTTTCAGTTCGGGTATCTTAAAAATATTTTGGGCTCCTGAAATCATGAGCCGATCACCTCCACCCTTCCTGAAGCAGCTTCTACCTTTTTAAATGCAGCCTTGCTCGCTTGATGGACACGGATGGTCAAAGGGTGCTGGAGTTCTCCATCGGAAAGAAGCTTGAACCCATCTCCCTTCTTTCGAAAGCCAGATTGGAGCAGGAGTTCGGGTTCCACCACCGAATCTTTCGGGAAACGATTGAGGTCTCCCACATGGATGATGGTATACTGTTTCTTAAATGGGGAACGAAACCCCCTTTTAGGAAGGCGTCGTTGGAGAGGCATCTGTCCTCCCTCGAAACCAGCCTTGGTTCCCCCACCGGACCGAGCATTCTGGCCTTTCGATCCTCGGCAGGCTGTCTTGCCATGGCCAGAACCAATCCCCCTCCCCACACGTTTCCTTTTCTTTCTCGCTCCCTCAGGAGGTTTCAATTCTTCCAGTCTCATTCGCGTTCCCTTTCAGATCCTTCCAATACGTCTAATAGGTGGTTCACACGATGAATCATCCCTCGAATCTCGGGTCGATCCGGCAAAGTAAGGGTTTGATTGAGTCGCTTGAACCCAAGGCCTCGGATCGTCTTTCTTTGGTTGTCAGGTCTTCCGATCACGCTCCTGATCCATTTGACTTTAATCGTATGCTCAATCCTTTTCATTATGAAACCTTTTGGTTCTCCGGTGCTTTCTCACGCCTTTTTTCAGAGACTTCCTCAGGACTTTTCAGTTGGTTGATGCCCTGAAAGGTGGCCTTGATGAGGTTGTGAGGATTGGTTGATCCGAGCGCTTTTGTCAGAATGTTTTGAATCCCTGCTGACTCAGCAATGGCCCTGATAGCAGCACTGGCAATGACGCCTGTTCCCTCGGAAGCGGGCTTTAATAGAACCTTCGCCGCCCCAAACCTTCCTATCACTTCGTAAGGAATCGTGTTATTCATGAGGGGCACATAGATCAAGTTCCGTTTCGCATGTTCAATCCCCTTTCGGATGGCTTCAGGGACTTCATTGGCCTTTCCCAATCCACTTCCCACATGGCCTTTTCCGTCCCCGACGACGACCAGTGCGCTGAAGCTGAATCTTCTCCCACCTTTGACCACTTTAGAAACCCGGTTGATATGCACCACCCGGTCGGTTAATTCCAACGTATTTGGATCAATCTTTGGCAATGTCCATCCCTCCTTGAAAGAGATTTCTGAAGAAATTCAGAAATCTCTGATTACACAGATTATGAAACGATTACACAGATATAAAATTCATTGCAAACAAAGAAAATCCGTTTAATCTTTCTTTTAAATCAGTGTAATCAAGAGAGCGTATAGTAGCTTTTCAGAGCTCTCTAAAAGATTAGACCATTCGTTCTGGCAGCCTCAGCCAATGCCTTGACCCTGCCGTGATAAAGATACCCATTCCGATCGAAGACCACTTTTTGGATTCCCTTTTCAAGACATTTCTTGGCGATGAGTTCTCCCACTTTTTTTGCTGCTTCCGCATTCCCTGAATAGCCAAGGCCCTCTTTAAGTTCGGGACTTAAAGTGGAGGCACTGACCAGCGTTTTCCTATTCGTATCCACAATGGCTTGGGCATAGATATGCTTCAAACTTCTGAAGACATTGAGACGAGGTCGCTCAAGAGTTCCCTTGAGATCGCCTCTCACCCTCTTTTTCCTTTTCATTCGGGCCAGAACTTTTTTATTCTTCAATGGCTTTCCTCCCAAGGTCCTTTAGGCTCATACATGCCATAACCCAAACCTTAACCTTGACCTTGTATTTCTACGCTTTGGTTTTTCCAACCTTCTTACGAATCCTTTCCCCGACATAACGTATCCCTTTTCCTTTATAGGGTTCGGGTGGCTTCATTGAACGAAGTTTAGCGGCAACCGTTCCCACCTGTTGCTTATCAATCCCTTTAATGGTGATTTGGGTTTGCTTGTCCACTGCCATCTGAATCCCTTGAGGAATTGAGTAAAGAATTGGATGAGAGAATCCCAGGGAGAGTTTAAGAGCTTTATCTTGAAGATCTGCTCGAAATCCAACTCCGATAATCTCAAGTCGTTTCTCAAACCCCCGTGTAACCCCGGTGATCATGTTGGCGATAAGACTCCGGGTCAGACCTTGAAGAGCTTTGGAGGTACGATGGTCATCCGCACGCTGGATGAACACTTTTCCTCCATCCACTGCAACCGAGATTTCTTGAGGGAGATGATGGAGGAGGTGGCCTTTGGGTCCTGTCACCTCCACCCCCAAAAGATCGCAGGAGATCTTCACCTCTTTTGGCAATTCGACCGGCATTCTTCCGATACGAGACATAAATAACCCCTAAATGCCAAATGACAAAGTTCAAATGCCAAATTTGGATTTGGAAATTTGACATTCATTTGAACTTTGGGCTTTGACATTTGACATTGCTTTTATCGAGCGTTTACCATACATAACAAAGAACCTCTCCCCCTACGTTGGCCTTACGGGCAGCTTTATCCGTGAGGATTCCCTTCGGAGTGGAGAGAATCGAGATACCTAATCCGCTCATGACAGAGGGGATACGGTCGATTCCCACATAGACCCTTCGCCCTGGTCTACTGACCCGCTTGATATTAATAATTCCTTTCTTGGTGGCATCATATTTAAGAAAGATTCGGATCATCTCATCTCCGTGATCTTCGGTGACCACTTTAAAATTTTTAATGAACCCTTCGTCTTTCAAAATTTTGACAATTTCTCGTTTCAGTTTAGAGGAGGGAACATCTACCTTCTCAAATTTTTCTTTAGATCCATTACGAATTCGAGTAAACATATCGGCTACTGGATCGGTCATTGACATACAAACCCCCACACTTTTACCAACTGGATTTAATCACTCCGGGAATCTCGCCCCGGGAGGCATGCTTTCTAAAACAGAGTCGGCACATATTAAATTTTCGATAATAAGCCCTTGATCTTCCACAGAGAGGGCATCGATGGTACTCACGGACCTTAAATTTCTGAGGCCTTTTTGCCTTATTCATCAGTGAAAGCTTTGCCAAATTTTCCTCCTAAAAAACCATAGGTTAAGGTTAGGGTGAGGATGCCTGTTTGGGAAATGGGCTATGTTTTTGGTCTTTTTTAAACCTTGACCCTCTTAACTCAACACCAAACTGGCCCTGAACCTAATATGGTAAAGGGCTGGCTTCGTAACCTTTACCCCAAGACTAATTTTAATTTCTGAAGGGCATCCCCAATAATCTCAGCAATTCTTTTCCTTCTTCATCTGTCTTGGCTGTGGTCCCGATGACGATGTTCATCCCTTTCACTTTGTCAATCTTATCATAATTAATTTCTGGAAAGATGAGTTGTTCTCGGATTCCCAGGGCATAATTTCCCCTTCCATCAAAGGATTTTCCAGAGAGGCCCTTAAAGTCCCTTACTCTCGGGAGGGCAACATTCACCAGACGATTGAAGAATTCATACATCCTCTCTTTCCGAAGGGTAACCATGCATCCAATGGGCATCCCCGTCCTCAATTTGAACTGAGCAATCGATTTTTTTGCTTTCGTGATCACAGGTTTCTGTCCTGTGATCTGACCCAGTTCTTGTACAGCAGAGTCGAGAATCTTTATATTTTGAATCGCCTCCCCTAATCCCATGTTGATGACAATTTTTCCCAGTTTGGGGACCTCCATCCTATTTTTATAGCCGAATCGTTTCATCAGGGCAGGAACCACTCTCTCCTGATAAACCTCTCTCAACTTAGCCATTCATTCACCTATTTATCAAAAATTTCACCACATTTCAGACAGAATCGGGTCTTTTTACTCCCCTCGATGATACGGTGCCCGATGCGAACGGGCTTATTGCACTTTTCACAGAGAAGCATCACATTGGAGACATGGAGAGGTGCCTCTTTTTCGATAATCCCTCCCCGCCTTTGCTGGCCGTGTGGCCGCGAATGCCTCTTCACAAAATTGATTTTTTCAATAAGGACCCTTTCCTTCTCAGGAAGGACCTTCAGGACTCGGCCACTTTTGCCTTTCTCCTTTCCGTTGATCACCATCACGAGGTCATTCTTTTTAATATGGTATTTCGGTGCAATCATTTTGTTTCCCTTTTCAGAGGACCTCCGGAGCCAAGGAGATGATCTTCATAAACCGTTTAGCCCTTAATTCTCGGGCGACAGGACCAAAGATTCGAGTGCCAATGGGTTCCCCTTGAGGATTGATGAGAACGGCTGAATTATCATCAAATTTGATGTAGGAACCATCAAGACGTTTGACCTCTTTCTTTGTCCGGACGATGACCGCCCGAACCACAGATCCTTTTTTGATTTTGGAATTGGGCAGGGCATCTTTGACGGAAACCACGATGATATCGCCCAGGGTTGCATACTTCCGCCGCGTACCGCCGAGAACCTTAATACACCCCAATTTTTTGGCCCCCGAATTATCGGCCACTTCGAGGATACTGCGCATCTGTATCATCGTGGACTCCTACACCGCTGCCCTTATTACGGATGTGGAAAGTAGAGAGTGGCAAGTTGTGTTCCCTGCACCTTTCACCGTTCCACTTTCTATTAATGGTTATGCGGCCCGTTCAAGGATCTCCTTGACACGCCATCGCTTCTCTTTACTTAACGGGCGGGTTTCGATCAACAGGACTTTATCTCCAATATGGCATTCGTTCTTTTCGTCATGGGCCTTCACCTTTGTCCGCTTTCGTATATATTTTTTATATACCGGATGGAGGACAAGGCGATTCACCATAACCACCACGGTCTTTTCCATTTTATCGCTCGCGACCACACCCGTTAATACTTTTCGTTTCCCTCTCTCTTCCATTCCCTTTATGTCCCTTTACCCCGTTAGAAAGCCCAGTCATTTATTCTGGGGATGCTATAAATAGAAAGCATTAGCTCCTTATTCCTACCTGCCGGCAGGCAGGGAAGGCGGTGTTAAAGCCCCGTCTTTTCTAACGGGGTTTACCCAA
>Ga0315285_10005676_pt1 | contig 12851 bp, 12 predicted proteins | sample YL17G09_36_MG_FD_203698 | JGI IMG/M metagenome (GOLD analysis project Ga0315285, IMG submission 203698) | Sediment microbial communities from Yellowstone Lake, YNP, Wyoming, USA - YL17G09_36 | ecosystem: Environmental > Aquatic > Freshwater > Lake > Sediment | place: USA: Wyoming | collected... | reverse complement strand
AGCATGGTTCAGAATAGCGGGACTCTGTGGCGTCATCACCCCTCTCGTAGCCTTTACGTGCATCTTGCTAGCCATTGCGTATTCTCCACAATTTAGCTGGACAGAAAACGCTCTTAGCGACCTAGGCGTTCAAGAAGGCTTAACCGCTCCATTGTTCAATTACGGATTGATCATCAGCGGAGCCATGTCCTTGGTTTTCGCAAGTGGAATACTTGCGCTCTTGCGCAATAAACTTGTTGGCAAAGTTGGTTCCTTTACTTTTGTGCTTGCCACGTTAGCATTGATTGCGATAGGAATCTTTCCTGAAAACGCTAGACCGATGCACTATTTCGCCTCAGTGGCGTTTTTTGCGCTAATTCCAATCGCCATGCTTGTTCTGACGTGGGCTTTTGTGCAGATTGGTGGATCGAAAGTAGCCTTGTTCACGTTGTTGACAGCGATAGTTGCGGCTGTTCCCTGGGTGATTCAGCCTGCAGTACCTTATGTGCGCGGTGTCGCAATTCCTGAAACCATTTCGGCGCTTTCGGCATCAGCGTGGGCTATAGCGTTGGGATTCATGATGCTGAAGAAAGCGTCAAAAAAGGACAACTGATGCATGCGCAGTTCAGTTGTGAAAACCCTCCTGCGTCGATTACTTCGAGCTACTTCGAACTACTTCGAAAGAGCCTAAGCCAGAACAATCGTTGAAAGCGAGAGAAACATATTAAGGCAACCAACCAAGAAAACAGAAGTCGTACTCCAGAGGTTTATGCATGGAACAGTTAGCAGTGAAAATCGAAGGACTCGTTGTAAATTATGGTTCTTTCATTGCCGTCAACCACGCCTCATTTTCCGTCAGAAACGGCGAGATCTACGGGTTACTTGGTCCTAATGGAGCTGGAAAGACAAGTACTATTAAGGTTCTAGCAGGCGTGTTGACGCCAGCATCAGGGAAAGTTGAGATTCTAGGCAAATCCTTCTCGAACGAAGTGGCAACAAAGAGCCAGATTGGTTACGTTCCCGAGGAAGTTGTCTTGTTCGATTCGCTCACACCAAGAGAGTTCCTCGATTTTGTGTCATCAATAAGACGTCTAGAACCAGACACCGTCAATCCCAGACTTGAAAAGTTAACATCAGCATTCGAACTCAGACAGTATTTTGACACCCCGATCGCGGCTTTATCCATGGGAAACAAGCAAAAGGTCGCGATTATCGCAGCTCTGCTTCATGATCCTAAGATTCTCATCTTTGATGAGCCTTTGATAGGTTTGGATGCCCGTTCCTCGAAGATCCTAAAGGAACTAGTGACGTTTCATGCAAAGAAAGGCGGTTCAGTGGTTTTCTCTACTCACATCATGGAGATTGCTGAAAAGCTTTGCACGCGGGTTGGGATAATAAACAAGGGAGAGATCGCGAGCGAAGGCACGGTTGATGACCTTCGCAAACTTGTAAAAAGCGCTGAAGGATCGCTTGAGGACATTTTCTTGAAAGTGACTGAGCAGGAAACAGGGATGCAGGACATAATAAGGGCTTTGGAATCGGAGTAGAGCGTTTTTGAGATTTTCTGAGCTTTGGCGTTTGTCGGGCACTGTCTACAAGGAGATTTCTTTCCAGTCGATTTTCTCACTTCGTGCCGGTTCATTACTGATGCAAAGAGGCAAGACTGACATTGAGCGACTAGTCAGCAATGCCCGGGTAAATACGCTGATGAGCAAAGTACTCACGGCCATTTTCATAGCGGTTTTCGGGTTATTCGTGTTCATTCCATCAACGGTCAATGCGCCTTGGACCTTGTCTAGGGAGCTTGCCTTCGTAGGCGGTGTATCAGCGTTTCTTGCCGGTGTACTGTTTCTGATAGCCTTCATGGGCTTGCAGGTTGCCACTTCGTTTGTTTCGTCAAAGGTTGTTGATGTTCTAGGCCCTCTTCCACTTTCAAAGAATGATGTCTCGAAAATTGTTTTTCTGTGCCTGTTAAGGGTTTTTGATTTGCCGTTAATAAGTGCTCACGTAGTTTTCCTTGCTGCCTATCTATCGATTGGTGGCTCGATTCTAGGAGCGTTGATTGCAGTCGTCTGCATATTTGCCACCGAGATTTTTGCGTTGGTCCTCACTATTGGGTTGGCTGACTTCTTCTATTCGCGAGTTGCGAGAGGGGGCAGGTCAAAGTGGCAGGCCCTTACGCGGTTTCTTTTCATGCTTGTCTGGATTCTGCCAACTTTTGCCGCGTATTTTATTATGAGCTTCTCAGGGACAATAGTGCAGTCCTTCGCGTCGTTTGCGCAGAGCTTTTCTTCATTGCTGCAAGTTCTGGTGTTGGTTTACCCATTTTCCTTTGGTTTTCTCATGGCGCACGTTACTTTTCCTAGTGGATTCGATAATCCTTCACTTGGTCTTTCATTTGCGGCATCTATTGGATATGTGGCAGCTTCAGTTTATGGCTTGCGATGGATAGCTAAGACGGCGGGAAGGATAGGGACTAGCCAGATCGTTGCGAGAAAGGTGGAGGCCATGAAGGATACGCTCATCAGGCCTCGAATTCCGTGGCTTGGAATAGTTCAGAAGGACTTGAGAGTGGCGTCTCGAACGCCTTCATATGCGAGCCTGTTTCTTTTGCCGTTTGTTCAATCAGCTTTTCTCGCTGTTTCCTTCTCCTACGGCGAGGTGGATTTGACGAAGACGTTTGGAACGCTTGTCGGTGTGTCCATGATGACGCTTTTGCTTCCTCCAACGTTGCTTTCAATCGAAGGCATTTCGTCTGCCTATGTGAAGAGCCTTCCAATGAAGAAGAAATCACTCATTTTGGCTAAGACGTCGTTGTCTGTAGGGATCTATTTGCTTTCGTTGATCATCGCACTGGCTGTTTCATTGTACAGGAGGCAAGATCTCTCCCTGATAGTCACGTTTGGGTCCATTCATACGCTTTCAGTTTCAGCCGCGGCCATGCTTGAAGTCACGATTTTGACGAACCGGTTCTGGAAAGAGGGATTCGCAGTGGGTAATCTCTATTCGAGACTCTCCAACTACATCTTGATTCTGATTCTCGGCCTTGTACTAGTTCTACTGCCTATAGTTGCCGCATTCGCGGCGTTCATTCTTGCGCCGCATTTGGTTTTGCCAGTTTTTGCTGCTATAGCTTGCGTGGAGTTCGCGGTCATGGTGGCTGTGGCTTCTCGTGTGAGCTAGTTGGAGCTTATGTCCATGTAGATTTGTGAGCAGCAGATTGGAGAAAAAGAAAACTGTCTCCCTTGGTCTTTGGCGAACCTCACTGCTTCTTCTGTTGGATATGCAATGGCGTCTACTCCAGCTTTTATGGCTAGAATGTCTGTTTCGCTTCTGTGCTTGCCTTTGGGTCTCATGCAGCCAAGAACTAACGGGGTTTGAGGGAACATGGCCCTTGCGGTGACCATGACCTTAGCTACGTCAACGGGTGTTGGCGGTTTGGTGTTTTCCATTTCTGTGCCGTGTATGGGCATGAAAGCGATTATGACTAAAGCGGATGGCTTGTATTTGGAAACCATTTTCAAGGCATCAAATTCGCCTTTTAGCTGGCCATAGTGTAGTCCAACTATAACGTGGGGCACGAAGGCTATGCCCGCAGCATTCAGCGCGTTCAGAGAGGCATCATGGTCTCTAACCGTGACATCGAGCTTGTAGATATCCCTGATTGTTTCATCTGATCCGATTACGTCTATCAAAGCGCTGTCCACACCGGCTTCTTGAAGGTTTTGAGCTGTCTGGGCATCGATTATGCCTGTGTGAACGAAGATCTTTAACCCGAGTTCGCGTTTGATCTTTCCAATTGTTTCGATGAATCTTCCAAGAGGAACAGAGCCGTCTGGAAGGCACCCGCCACTGATGAGGCAGCCCAATGCTCCTTTCTGTTTGAGTTCGCTGCATAGTCTGAACAGTTCTTCTGGTGTCGTTGCGGGGTACATCGTGTTTAGGACGGTTCCGCCACAGTGTTTACACTTCAATGAACATCCTGAGCCCGTTACAGAGATCGTTGGAAAATCCTTTGTCGAAGAACAGTAGTGAACCGTTTTGTAGTTCATGAAACTGGGAGCGTAGAAGCGTATCTTTCTTGTCTTAGATAACCATGTGCCTTTGTTTAGAAGTTCCAGCAGTTGCTCATCTGTCATTTGCCATATTGCTTCAAGCGATAGGCTTGTCATTTTTCTCTGCTAAAGAGTTTTTGTCGTTGTCCTAATAGCTTTCGTTTCCTAGTCTATGTGCATTTCCACGTGCCAAGTAGTTAATCTTATGTGAACCTTTGTGGCTATTATTGACTATGATTTCTATAATAGGGGCTGGAAAAGTAGGGAGCGCAGCCGCATTTAACATACTTAGGCTCAGAACAAGCGACGTGGTTCTGATAGACATTGCTGAGAACTTGGCGAAAGGCGAAGCTCTTGACATGATGCAGGCAGCTCCAGCTATCGAGTTTGACGGAAAAATAAGGGGCACAAGCGACTTCAGTGTTATGAGGGGTTCAGAGCTGGTAATCATCACGGCTGGTCAGGCCAGACAGCCTGGAATGTCTAGAATCGACCTCATGAACAAGAACGCGAAGATAGTGAAGTCAGTGGTAAAGGAAGTTGCGAAGTACGCTTCTGATTGCAAGCTTATGGTTGTGACGAATCCTGTTGACATAATGACGTACCTTGCCTATGAAGAATCGGGGTTTGAGAGAAACAGGGTCTTTGGAATGGGGAATATCTTGGATACGCTGCGTTTCAGATCATACATAGCGATGGAGTTGGGGGTTTCCAGAGAGGATGTGCGTGCTTTAGTCATAGGCGAGCATGGTGATTCGATGGTTCCACTCGTTGAATGCGCCTCTGTTTCTGGAATACCTGTGACTAAGCTGCTTACCGAAAAACGGATGAATGAGATCGTGAACATGACCGTATCGTCGGGTGCGGATGTTATCAACATGAAAGGGTCCACGATTTACGCGCCTGCAGCAGTCATTGCAGTCATGGCTGACGCGATCCTGAAAGATAGGAAGAGAGTGATCGGAGTTTCCACGTATCTTGATGGCGAGTACGGGCTCTCAGGCATAGCGATTGGTGTGCCAGTGGTTCTGGGAAAGAATGGTGTTGAACGAATTCTGCAGCTTGAACTGACGGCTGAAACGAGGAAACGTTTTGAGAACTCCGCGTTAGTTGTGAGAGAAGCTCTCAAGATGATGGGCTAGATGGAGTGAATCACGTATTGCGCAATCAAAGATGCATCATTGTCTCACAAACAAGTGGACAGTGAACGCGCACCGAACGTTTCTTGTGACAGTTGGTGATTAGTTCCCTCCATATTCCAAGGGGTTAATGCATATGATTCGAAAGAAGACGGACAAGACTGGCCTAGTGGCAATTTAGATGCTGTGAACATCAGACTAGAACAGTCTTCTATCAGTCCTTTTAAGCCATCTTGACCCTTCTTTCCAATCTTATTCCTCCAATCCAAAGGTGAAAAGATATAACTGATCCAAAGGATGATTGGTTGCAAGATCAGATTAGAAAGAGTAGGTTGAAAGAGAAGGAGAGGAAGAACAGATGATCACACCAGAGCAATCTGAACAGGTTAGAAAGAAGATGGAAGTTACAAGTTCAAGAATAAACGATGCCTTGGATTCTCATTCCAGTCATAGCAGATCTGTAGGAATCAAGTATGAATCTAATCCAGATGATAGGTGTCCAAGATGTGGATCTGGGTTAAAGCGTAAAGTGGGAAAGCCAAATGGAATTCAACGGTGGGAGTGCATTCTGTACAACTTCCATTACATGGAGAAGGAGATGAGAGAGAATGAATGAAAGAAGATCCACAAAATATCACACAAATAAATGTAAATGCAAGAACTGTAACCTAGAGTTCAAGACGGAAGGAAATCCTTCCCATTGTCCTAGATGCCATTCTGCCATTGGCATTACTTAGAGATGAATAAGAATGACCAAGATAGTCTTAAGGAGATATCCCGAATGAAAAAGGAGATTGCTGGAGATCTCACCAACAAAATGAAGTTTACTTGACCTTCATCTCTTGATAAACTCCTCATACTTGCCGAAATCTTGTTTCCATTTCTGTTCAGAACGTTTTCCCCAAATCTCAAAAGCCTCTGTTCTATGGTTCTCGAATTCCTTTTTCGTGCAATCATTGACGTTACAGAAATGTTCTATCACTTTGTCATAATCGAGTTTCCCTTGATTCGCAAGTATTCCAGCCAAACCAATATGTTTGACATGATGGCACATTTTGCAGAGAAGAATGAATCCTTCGAGTTTCTGAACATGCTTTCTATCGTCATAGTTCCATATCTCATGCAAGTTCATTGCCCCTTCTGCTTCACCACAAACTTGACAATTTCTTCCGTTTTCCTTAATGAAGTCGTCTCTTATTCCATTCCACACTTCTCTAGGCATTAGTCTGTAGAGAGAAGATTCCCAGACAGTCGAAGGAACAAGTTCAATATGTAATTTCAGAACACTTTCTTTCAATCTTGAATGCCCGATAAACAGTTAAATGCAATTCTTCATAAAACCCTTCTGGGCATCAAGCTTGACTGAATATTATTTTGACACGGAAACTACTGGCTTAGATTATGATGTGGATGAGGTCATAACTATCCAATGGCAAAAACTCGATGGATTTACTGGCGAACCAATAGGTGAACTTAACATATTGAAAAGATGGGAATCCTCTGAAAAAGAGATAATAGAGTCCTTCCTTCCAAATCTAAAATGCAAACCGTTCGATTTCATTTTCGTTGGCAAGAATCTGATGTTCGATTTCTGTTTTTTGAGTGAAAGGCTGAAAAAACATAATCTAGGCACGTTTGACATTCGTTGCTTAGACAAGCGGTGTGTTTTGGATTTGAAACCTCTATTAGTGCTAATGAACAAAGGCAACTTCAAAGCATACGATAAAGTCCTTCCAAAAACCAATCCGTTGACTAACGACCAAATACCTAAACTCTTCAGAGAGGGTAAGGGTAAATATCCCGAAATCGTGCAATACGTAAAGGACGAAGCTACGGATTTCATAAGAGCATATCAAGTATTCAAGAAAGAATTACCTTCATTGACAAAACTTCTTTGAGGGATAGAGGTTTCTTTTATCAGTCCCTACAAGCATGTTTTGGTTTTGCGGAAAAGTTATAGCTGAACCGAACATAACTAAATGTCAGAGGAAGATGATGTTCTTTGTCTTTAGAGAAGAATAAGGCTATCATACGAAGATGGTTTGAAGCCGAGAATAAGAAAGACCTATCCTTACTAGACGAGTTTATAGCACCTGACTTCTTTGACCATGCACATCAGTTGAGGGGTCTGGAAGAATACAAACAATTCATAACTATGCTTCGCAAGGGCTATCCCGATTTCCATGAGACCATTGAAGACATCATCGCAGAAGGGGATAAGGTGTGGGTTCGTTTCACATTTACTGGAACGCATACGGGTGAATATCAAGAGTATTTGCCTTCGATTGGTAAGATAACGTTAGCCCCTACTGGCAAGAAGATTACGATTTCGCTGGTTGACATCTTTCGCATTGTCGATGGCAAGGTTGTAGATTGGATATGGGAAGTCTATGACGGATTTGATTTCCTCAAACAACTCGGTTTAATCGAATACACGGAAAAAGCAAAGAAACTCTTTCCAGAGTAGCACAACATTGTAGAGCTTTCTTCTATCACTCTTTTTAAGCAGTCTGACCCGTTGACTACTTTTTCTTTTGGAAACATTCCATGCAGATAGCAACTATTTTGACGTTTTGAATAGGTTGCTGAAACGATGTTAGACCTTTAGCTAACACAGTCACGTAGCCCAAAGGTTTTCCACACTTTTGGCATCTTAATGGTCCAGTGTTGTTCATTCCCAATCAATAGAGATCACTTCTGTCTGTCCTTTTAAGCCAGTTTGAAGGATTTCCAGAAGACCGTTTCGCTGATTGCTGTCCGAATTGCGGTTCAAAACTCATAGATAAAAAATGTCCCAGATGTGCTAGAGAGCGAATCTTTCTTTCAAATTCATAAATCATATCTTTTCAAGAATATTCCATTTAGAATCAGAGGCAGTTCGATGCCAAAGAAACATAGGATGCTGGCTCTTTGTGGTCAAATAATGTTGATGTGGCTTGCGTTGTTGATGTTTTTTGTTTATTTTACGGTTCGTCTTGTAATTCCTATTTTCGCAAATCCTTCTATGATTACTGGGTTTGTATTCCTTACTATGGCAATGCTGTTAGAGACTGTTGCATACGAAGAAACCCCTTTAAGACAAGTAAATCTCTGAAGAAAAGTCAAGCTCGGCTATGGTTAACAACCAAAACGAACCTACATCTCAAGCCAAAAAACTGCATGAAGCCTTGAAAGAAAGAGGCATCTATAGTGAATTAGAACCATTTGACGGATACAAGCATGTTGACATTTCTATTCCTTGGGCTAAACTCGATCTTGAGGTAGATGGAGAATATCATCGTACAATCTCAGACCAATGGTTTCGTGATTTGAAAAGGGATTTATATTCACATAACAAAGGAAAAAGCACCATCCATATTCCGAATCACTATGTAGATACGCATTTGGATGAGTTAGCCAATGTGATAGCTGAAGTTATCAGAAAAAAGAAATAGAACTTAATTCTACATGATTTTCGTTTCTTTCAACGGTTTGTGTTCGGTTAGGATACTTTCAATATGGAAGGCACTTCTATTAGTCCTTATAAGCCAGTTTGATTCTTGATTCTTGGGGAAAGCGAGAAATCCAGACTAAGAGTGGACTTTTCGGGAGATATCTCCGCTCTGTTTGGTGAATAGGTTTTCAGTGTTGTCTTGATTTTGATGGTGGATTAGTAGGTTTTGTCTTGTCTGGTGATTCGCAACGTATAAGTCAGCGTATTGTTTATTGCTACTTCAGATAACGATGACTGCCAACCTGCGACCTGACCGCCGAATACGCGTACTATTTCACAGCTTAGGTCTAAGTTGCATAGGTGGCTCCATATTCCTGCAAATCCTGGTCTTCACAGACATACTCCAACGAGGCTACTTCACGGCAGTCGAAAAAAACCCAACTATTCTGACGTTTGAAATACTCCTAACCGCGTTTGCTCTTCTCTACTTCGTCTACATATACCAACACCTTATCCGATCAGTAAAATAGCCTATACCAACAACCACAGATTCAGACACGCAAGCCGAAGTTACACAACCAAAGCGAAAAAACTTAAAAACAAACCTCTACTAATCTCAACCGTTCTCATTAGGTGATAAGAGTGGCGAAGTGCAGATACTCAGTTATTGTTTTAATCACGATGATTGTCGCGTTGGTTTTTGCTCGGATAAATATTGCTAGAGCCGAAGATGAATTGAAGACATTCTATTCAAAAGATGAGGCAGGCATCTCAATAACGATCGACGCTACGGCAGAGACCGTTCCAGGAGGCAACATGACTATCGCAACATGGGTGAATTGCACCGCCGCCCCCGATGTCAAAGTCGAGCGAATTAACATGACTGTCTATGGCTTCATCGGAGGCGAAGAAAAAATCCCGTTAGCAACGTTAGACGTAATGGAAAACAGAACCCTTGCCTTCAACAATGTAAGCGAACGCAACTTCACTTTGATAGTGCCAGATGACGCTTGGGGTGCGACTTACGTGGACTTGCACCTGAAATACTTCATTTACAGCTCAGGATTTGAATACAACCCAAGTTTCCCGCTGACAATCGTGAGAAACACCTACTACGAGCAGCTCAAAGAGGACTTCAACAATCTGAACAGCAGTTTCATCCAGCTCAACAGCACCCTCAGGCAGCTTAATGATAACTACTCACAGCTTAACGCAAACTATTCCCAGCTCAACGAAGCCTACAACGAGCTAAATAGTGCCCACTCGGAACTCAACGGCAATTACTCGCAACTCAAGAACGACTACGATCAGCTCAACCAAGCCTACTCTGACCTCCAACTAAACTTCACGCAGCTTCAAGGAAGCGTAAGCGACCTCGACAACACAAGACGATTAGCGGCAGTTTTGGGCGTAACAAGCGTCTTCTTCGTGGTTACGACCGTGTACCTAGTCACACGACGACCCAAGGAAAGCTGGTAAGACGCGCAACTCATTTCTTGTGCAAGTTCTGCGCTGCAATGAACGCTAATCCATGCTTGGTTAAGGCTTCAGCCGTTTGGTTCACGGCGTCGTGTTTGTCAAGATAGTTCAGAAGCAGCTCCGGCATGAGCCCCTTCTCGTTGATGTCTTTTTTCGGCATGAAATAGTCCAAGATATCCGACGGGTGCTTCCGTGTTTTCTCCGTGTCTGGGTTTCCGCCTTCATGCTTCGCACCAATGTTTTTCACGTGATCTGCAAGCTCCAAAAGCTCGCTGCTGCGGTCATACGGCTGCCTGACAATGCTTTTGTAGGCTTCAGTTATGTGGTGTTCAAAGCGAACAACGTCTTCAAATCCCAAGTCCTTTCTAATGCAGGCCCCTAGGTCGATCGTATCGTTGTTCACAGAATTTGAAAGGTTAAACCCAATCAAAGGCGTGGAACCGTCATCATCACTCAGCAGTTTCGCAGTCATCAACGTCCACAGGATTGAATACGGATTATCAATGCCCAGAAAAACCGAGATCTTAAACTCGATGTCAATCCCCAGCTTCCGCATCAAGTACCCCAGCAGAACCGTGCCCGAGTTCGTGTTCAACACCTGCCGCACACCGTACTCAGTGTAGTAGTGCAGAAACTCGTCAACCCAGCCTAATGCGTGCTCATTTGGCTCTCCAACTCCACCGAAGTAACCAGTTATCGTTTCTGGACCTCCGAGGTGAACGTTCACCGGCTTACCATCACGTCCCGGCAACGTGCCCTTAGTATCCAACGTTTGCACGTATGATGCTCCGATGATCTGCATGGCTGCCGCAAATGCAAGGATATCGTCGTCTTCGACCTGTTCTTTCATCGAACGCACTCGAATATAGCGGCTGGGCATGAGCTGTTGCCTCAAAATTGACCTTTTCGCTTCTTCTATGATCCAAGGGAAGAAGTTGAAGGCGCTAATCTCCAACGTGACAGCAAAGGCTTCATCAGGCTTCATTGAATCCGCTTTTTTACCCAAGATCTTCCTGCGGTATTCAGGTATGCTAACGAATGCACGTGTATCGCGTTGCTTGCTAAGCCATTCAAGATCCTTCACAAAGGGCGACTTCTTCTTTTCAAGTCGCTTCATCAGGTTTTCAAGTCTTTGCGATTCTTTGGCTTTCTTGTTGATCTCTTCCACGCCTCCATGCCTCTCAATAATGTTGAGTAAGCTATCGACAACTGGGTTGTCTCTTCTGAGCAGAAAATCATTGATTGCCTTCAGATTCTCCTCCTTTATCCTGAGCCTATTCTTGACATTCATCGAGAAGCATCCTCTAAAGTGATGATTTTCTTTAATTTCTGGAGATTTAAGCATTGTTGCCTCAAAACATCGATGCTGGCGGACCCGCACCTAAGCAACGTGAGAATTCTGAATTGGATATCGAAAGTTTAAATGATTAAGTCACATGGTTAGTTGAGATTGTGGATGTGCCGTATGTTTAAGCCTGAAGGGATTTTTCCAGCACTAGTCACTCCTTTCACCGATGACGGAAAAGCTGTGGATGAAGAGAGACTTCGCGTTCTGGTCAATCACTGCATTGAGCTTGGCGTTCATGGAGTTGTGCCGTGCGGCACGACGGGCGAGTTCGTCAACCTAACCAAAGAAGAGAAGAAGCAGGTTCTCAAAGTGGTCGTTGACGAAGTCAACGGCAAGGTTCCGGTGATTGCTGGAACAGGCGCGAGCGGAACGAGCGAAGCCCTTGAGATGACCAAATACGCGAAGGACATAGGTGCCACTGCGGCTTTGATTGTGACGCCCTACTACTTGAAACCCGCTGATCGCGGAATCTATGAGCATTACAGCACAATCGCAACTGAAGTTGACTTGCCAATAATTCTCTACAATATTCCACAGTGCACAGGATTACCTCTGCCGTGGCAAATGGTTGAAGACCTAGCGCAGATCCCAAACATCGTCGGCGTAAAAGACAGTAGCGGGCAACTAAGCTTCATCCTTGCGGTTCTGGAAAAGGTCAGAGACAAAATCAACGTTCTCTGCGGACACGACGAAGTGGTAATTGCCGCGTTGGCCGCTGGCTGCTCAGGCGCAATTCTTGCAAGCGCCAACATCATTCCAGATGTATGGATTCAAATTTATAATCATGTGAAAAACGGCGAGCTTCAAAAAGCCCGTGAACTTCAATACAAAGTTCAGAAGATCGCCCGCATAATTGCCGGAAGTGGTCCGGTCGGCACAAAAGCCGCACTGAATATGATGAAAATCAAAGTCGGACCCGTCCGAATGCCGCTGAGCGTTGGAGGCGAATTGACCTACGAGTCCAGAGAAGAACTGCGCCTTGATCTGGAGAAAATCGGAAAAATAGAACCCAAACCGATAACTTTCGAAATCGAGGAAAAACGCTTAGAAGAACGCTTTACAGCAATTGATGTGACCCCACAAATCATCAAAGACTTCAATCTCAAAATAGGCGAAGCATTAGCAGGTCAAGGCGCTGAAGTTGCACATATCGATTTGATGCTGGGAAGCAAGAAAGGTCCATTGGCTGAGGCTTTTGCGAAAGCCAAGGCTACGCCCACCGTTGGCCATGAACCGCTACTAGCCCTACTTGAGCCGAACCTAGCCGTCAAGCCGGTGACGCTTATCGTTCCGACAGTCACGATCACAAGCATGCGACAAGCAAGCATGGTCTACGGACCAGCGCAAACTGCAGTCGCGAAAGCCGTCATTGACAGCGTTGCAGATGGCACGATTCCGAAAGAAGCTGCCGAGGATCT
>Ga0315285_10005675_pt1 | contig 12854 bp, 16 predicted proteins | sample YL17G09_36_MG_FD_203698 | JGI IMG/M metagenome (GOLD analysis project Ga0315285, IMG submission 203698) | Sediment microbial communities from Yellowstone Lake, YNP, Wyoming, USA - YL17G09_36 | ecosystem: Environmental > Aquatic > Freshwater > Lake > Sediment | place: USA: Wyoming | collected... | reverse complement strand
CTTTTTAAATCGGTTTTTTAAACTTTTTGGCTTTCACCAACAAATGTCAAAACTTGATTTCTTAACGGAGCATTGGCACCCACAACAACAGGTTGTTTTTCGCCATATCCTCTTTTAAGTGTTATAGTTTTGCTCTCATTTAGATACGCATCTAACGTAACTGGAACATAGGATTTTTTCATAACATTAATGTTTTATTTTTTATTATATATCTACCTTATCAATTAACAAATTACATAGGTAATGTTAACATCAATTTAATAGCTGAAAAAACGAAGTTTGCCGGTTTCATCGTCAATTGAACCATCTACCGTCTTGCCTTTATTTATTTCAAGCCATTTAAAAAATGGTGTATTATTTAAAATGAGATTTTTTGCGTGATTTATTACTTCATCAGTGATTACGCCTTCAGTTAGATTTAATAATTTTTCGGTTTCTATATAAAAATCATCATAATCTATTTCTGTAGTCATTCCACCTCTAGAAAAATATGGCCATCTTTCCGTTTCATCTCCGCCACTTCCATAATCCGTTGTAGTAGCCCAAAATCCTTCGTTTAAAGCGACCTTTTTTGATTTAGGTTTTATAATAGTTTCATTAATCGTTTTCGCTCTCATAGTAATCGTCATCAATTTTATCTTTATCATCTAACAAATATTCATATTCTTTTGGATCAATGATTTCAATTTCTTTAAATCCTGGTATAGATGCTAATTCTCCGATAATTTCTATTTTATCCAACCTATGATCAAGTTCCATGTTTTCTAAGGGTTGTTCATCCCCTTTAACAACCCTTACTACCCAATTTTCATCATCTGTATCTTTGTAAATTTTTGCAATTATTTCATCTTCCTCTCCAGGATTTATACGAATGTGAAAACAATATTCATCACGAGGTTCATCCTCATCTTCATAATTCATTAATTCGAGTTCTGTTTCAATGTCTTCTTGCTCTCTTAATGAAGGCATTTTAAAGGAAGGTTTGTCTTCGGCCTTTAAGGTTTCATCTACCAAACGATCATCATCAGATTTATCAAATGGAAAATCTTTATCAACTATATCTTCAGCAGAATTATCATAATCCATCCTGTCATCCATGAAATCTATTTCATCTTCTTCTGTATCAGAAAAATCTTTTGTTAACTCAGGATATTCAGGTATTTGGTGAGGAACTAAAGCAATGCCGTTTTCTTCGTCGTCATCTTCAACTTCAATCGGTTGAATAACCATTTCATCTTCATCATGATTTTCTTCATCATAATTAGTAATGAAATTTTTTATGTCTTGAAGTTTAGATAATTCCTTTTCAAGTCCTACTAATTCATTATCAATGGTGCTTACAATTTCATCTGTAACGGATTCGTTCAAAGATTGTTTTATAGCTTCTATTTCCTTTTCTTTTTGTTCTATTTCTTCTTCTTTACTATTAAGCATTTCCCCATACACATCATGTTTAGGTTTTGGAGCCAATATTTTGTGTCCAGGTTGGTCAGCTTCTTCATACCCTGCCAAATCCTCTTCCATATCTACGTTTAAATTACGTAAATCTTGTTTTAAATCTCTAAGTTCTTGTTGTAAATAATAAAGTTGTTCTTCTTTATCTTCACGTTGTTTAGATGACAACTTACGTTTTTTTGGAAGTGAAGTGCTTAAAATTTCTATATTTTGTTGGTCTAACCATTTTGATGAAATTGGTTCAGAATTAAAACCATCATTAGACAAATGAACTATATCAAATTTAGGACGATGATCTTTTTCAACGTTTCTTACTACTTTTTTTTTACCATTAACCAACAATTCCATTCCTTCTTTATAATCTCCTATGCTTTCTGCAACAAAAGGAACTTCTGGTGCAAAAAACGGAATTTCTGTTGTTTCATCAGCATTATCTCTTGAATTTCTCTCTTCATCAACTATTCTTTTTGCAGCTTCTTCTGGGCTTTGTCTAAGCTCATATGATTCTTGTACATCTTCATCATGCATATAGGCTAAGGTTTCTCCATCATTATAAATGTTATCTATTTCACCTATAACCATTTCACGGTAATCATCCAAAGATGGAATTTCAAATTTTCCTTTTGGCCTTAATATTGACATTGATTCTAAAGCTTGACCACCTGTATTTGTAGAATTTGGTGTTGTTGTATTAGCGTTATTGGCTGCTGCTTTCTGAACGTTTTCTGCAGCCGGTTTTTGTGTTGTGACAGGTTTGTTTTGTTGTGTTGCAGCTTTAGTTTCAATTGCAATCAGATTTTTTTCTAAGATGTTAATTTCATTGTTTATCTGATTTATTGTTTTTGTTTGCTGATCCAATTTTGTACGTTTATCAGCTATCTGTTTTTTTACAGCCAAAAACTGTTGTGCCAATGTAGGGTCAGTTATATTAACGTCTTCGTTTATCTTTCTTGTTATAAAAACTTTTCGCATGGTAATGTTTTATTTTATTTATCTGATAATATGTTTAATTTAATTTTTGATTTATATTTTCCACGTATTTTGCCAAATTTAGCTATTTTCATTTTATATCTTGATTCATCATTCATTTTTTTACCCTTTGATGATTCACTTATTTTCTTCTTGGTTTCGTCTGAATGTTTTCTTTCTTTTCTTTTCTTCTTTAATGATTCTTTCCATTTATATAAACGTAAATTTGCTTCTTTTTCATCATATTTTTCTAACCATAAATCATACAAAGATTTTTTATACATTCCATTATTTTTTCCTAAAGTTTTTTTTGAACGAATTTCTTTATTTTCATCTTTAAACTTTTTCTTTAATGTGTCACTTATTTTTAATTTTGTTTTTTCAGATGTTATTCTTCCTAATTTTTTTAAACTTATTTTTTTTCTTGTTTCTTCTGTTCTAGTAACTCCTATATGTTTATGTGGTTTATTTTTTAAAGAGTTAGAAATTTTAATTCTTATTTCTTTATTTCTAAAGCCTTTTATTTTTTGTTTAGATTCTTCACTCCAACAATCTTTAACACCGTGACCTCCTTTAGGACTTATATTATATCCATTAGGTATAAGCGTGTTATATTTTTTAATATATTTTTCTTGAGCATTAAATGCGTCTTCTTTGGTATCAAAAAATTCTAATATTTCTTTTTTAAAATTTTCTTTTCCGTATTTTATTTTAGCATTATAAAACGCTGGGCGCCCACTACCTATATATGTATCTTTTTCTGGATTACAAGTACATGACCTATCTCCAATATATTGTTTTCCATTTAATAAATTCGTTGTAATATACACATAATAAAATTTTTGGTCCATTATTTTTATTATATATATTCATTAGGTTTAAATGAAATTAAGGAGTTAATACCAGAACTCCATGTGTTATATTCAGAAAGAATAGAATTAAATAAAGAATGAATAGCTTGTGGTGTAACTTCTTTAAATTTACTTGGAAGATTATCCTCAATGAATCGCATTGCTGGAAGCTGGTCTTGATTTTCCATTTCACCAATGTTAAAATTTTCTTCAACACCAATGCGTCCACCCATTACTTCGTCTTCAAAATAAAGTTGAATTGCGTATTGAGATTTTTTACCACTATCGGTTATTATGGCAATTGGTTCGTATTTAGGACGACAATATTCAAACAATTCAGTTAAATTCCATGATTCGACCATGAAATAAGATGGAATTAGAGCTTTTTCAAATATAGCAATTGATCGAAGTTGGGCCCTTACCAATTCATCAGATAAGTGAAATTTTTGACCCTTTAAACGTCTTGCATTTGAAATTGAACACAATATAACTGGGCATTTCCAATTTCTGTTTATAGCATAAACATTTTCCATTTGTTTAGAAGTAAATGGTTGGCATGTTGTCATATAGATAACCGCTTTCTCCTGTCCTTTTTTAACATCTAACAATGCAGGTTCAAATGCTTTTTGTATTGATGCAATTACTCTCATGTTATCAATGTCAGTTGCTTGTCTTCTGCTTAAAGCATCAATAACAACATTATCTGAACGATTTTCATTTAATCGAATATATTCATCAATCACCTGCTCATTGGTTACTTCTTCGTTTATTAAACCTCGTATGACATTTACGTATGTATTAAATTTTTCAACTGCAGATTCAGACAATAACCCGAATTCCTTTTTTGGTTTTCGTAGAGAAGAAACTATTATTCTAAATAAGGCTTCGTAAATCTTTCCACCTTTTTCTAAGAGGTCAATTGTTCTTTTATTTTTTATTAACAAAAGATTTAAATCACCATAATATCCATAAGCGGGCGGTGTTAAATAATTTGGCTGGACTCCTTCTAATATAGAAGGATTTTTTTCACAAAATTTATTAAACACATCTGATGTTATTTCAAGGTACATTTCATCAGAGGTTTTACCTTCTAACACAGGTAAGTTATATGAATCTAAAAAATTATTTAAATTTAAAAGAATTATGTCATAATAGTCTCTCGAATATTCTAATCTTTCATATGATTCATTCAAAATTTTAAATTCATACGAAACTATTTGCATCAATTCGTTTCCCTTTTTTATGATAACGCCTTCAATTGTGTTTTCTCCAGAATATGTTTGTTCAAACAATTTGGATATCAATTCAGAAAAATTATCTTCATCTAATTTGTCATAATTTCCAGAACCATATTCAATTAAATTTTTTATTTGCTCTTCATTTAGTTTGCCTTCAAATATAACCGGTGGTCTTCCAATGTTCAAAATAGCCGACCATTTTGTTACTTCATCATATTCATAAACTTCTTCTACTTTGTTGTTCTTTCGTAAAGTTATGTCAGTCAATATGTATTTTGGTATTTTTGAATATGTAAGCCTTATGGGTCTTTCGACTGGGGTATATGACAATCCAAATCTAAGACCTTCTGGTATGAGGGTATCTCCTATGATAGTAGTTAATTCTATGATCGCATCTTCCCATACATTGGTTAGAGTTCTTTCAATCAAATTTAATGGAGTGTTATCTTTTTTAAAAAACACAAGCTTATCATCTTGTTTTTCAAATAAGATTCTATATGTATCCAATTTTTCAGTGATTATTAAATTTTCATCACTAAGGAATTTTTGTACATACTCAGATCCTCTTTTTTCTAAAATATCGATTAATTTATTTAACATAGTAAATGATTTTTATTATAAGTTTCAATATTTTTTTCTTATTTTTTCTATAGTTTCTTGTGTTTGTTTTTTTTCCTAATTTTGATATTTTAATTCTTTCACTTCTTTGTTCTTTACGTTTATTTGCTTCTTCAATTCCATATATTTCTACATTTATTTGTTTATTTATATATTAAAAAAATAAGGGGCTCTTGCGGAACCCCTTATCATTTTTAAGTCTTATTTATAGTTTAATCAAATTTTTCTAAGTAATTGTTTTCTACCTTTGTACCTTTAGCATCCACAGCGTTTATAGTACCATCGGGGCTAACTTTTATACCTAAGATTTGTCTAAACCTGGTTTCTGCTGTTGTTGAATTATCGAGTATTAAATAGAAATTAAAGAACACTTCTTCGTCACGACCACCCAAGTTTTTAACTATGTCTTGAATGTCTTGAGCTCTTGTTACTTGATAGATAACATAATCGTCAGTTTCTTTTATTACCTTTAATGGTTTATTTTCCAACCTTCTTTTTATCTCATCAGTAACATCTTGTTGAGATTTAGGTTTTAAAATATCATGAATTGATTCCTTTACTAGTTTTTTCATAAAAAAATTATTTTCTTCCACCACAACAACTTCCTCTTTTTACTCTTGGCGTAACCGGTGTAGAAGGAGTAGAAGATTTTTGTTGATGTTCGTCTTCTGGCTTAGGATTTGGTTTTCTTAAAATTCTTATTCCACGTTTCATTTTTTTCCTGGTGTTTTAGCTTCCTTTGAAACTTTTATGCTTGGATATTTAGCATGAACTGCGGATGCAACCCTTTTAACTAAACTTTCAAGCGAACCAGTGTACCATGATGGCGAAGAACTGTATTGATTTGCTCTAGCTAATGCATTTCTTGCCTGTGCTACACTATTTATAGGAAAATGATCTTTATCATCCTTTACACTTTTACTTCCGGCAGCAAATATAACATTTCCTCTATTTCTTACTTCTGCTTTTGGATTTTTTTTTTCGTCTAAGCGATCAATTTCTTTTGCACTTTCATTTAACTCATTCTTTATCTCATTGATAAATTTATTAACGGAAGAATTTAAAGATTCCTGTAATATAGATGTTATTATATCTGGAGACAATATATCTGCGATTCCACGAGCTTTTATTTCACTATACATTTCATCAATGATGTCATATATTTTCCATTTAAGGTCTGATTGGCGAAGTGTTTCTGAAACAACGGTGATTGTTTTATTTTTTAAAAAGTTCTTTTTCTGTAAAACAGTTGATCCTTTACTTAAAACATCAGAACGAATTTGCATGAATTTTTTACCTTTATCAGAAAGGCCCTCTTCCTTTGTCCAAAAGCAATTCAATTCTGCCAAAAAGGTCAATTGTTCTTCTTCGTTTAAGGAATAAAAATCCACTATGCTATATTTTTCTAAAAGAGCAGAATAGACATCTTTGAATGCGTTTAAAACTTTACCCTCAAGCAATTCAATAGACCTATTTTGTTTTTCTTTATAGACTTGATGAAACTTTCTCATAATAAAAAATTATTTTTTATATATTATATATTAGCCATTTTAGGAAGAAAGTTCATCTGAAATTGTTTTAACAACAAAATGAATTTTTCCGTCCTCAAGTGATAAAAACAATTGTTGTTTTATCTTTTGTGTTGACCAGTCAACATTAAAAAAACCTTCTAAATCCTTTTTTATTTGGTCGATATCAAAATAATCATCGTTGAATGATCGTCCTTTTAACTTTAAATCTTCGATATAATCCAATGCATCATTTAATGAATTTATTGGAAAGATTAATAACTCATCCATTTTGATAAATTTTCGTGAACCTTTCTGGCTATATTGTTTTGTAAATTTTGCAAATTTTGTTTTCTTTTTTTTACTTCTTCTCTTAATTCGTCTCCGTATTTTTCTTCTAGTTCTTGTCTCAATTCATTCATTCCAAATACACACCATCCAGAACCCCCATCAATACAAAGTTTATCAGATTTAGATGAATAATTAAAATCGTCAACCCCTAAAATGGATGATGCATAATAAGATCCTGGGGTTCCTTCCCAAAATTCAGCACCTGGTAAACCAGTATGACTCCCTACAGCATCATCTTTTACTTTTCTTACTATTTGAATTATCCAATTGCCATCTTTATCTTTTTTCATAAGGGCACCGTAACTTCCACCTGATAATTTCGTATCTAATATGTTAGGATTGTTATTGCCTACTAAAAAATTTTGCCTATGTAATATTTTTTTTGTTGTATCTTTAAAAATATCTAGTTTCCATTGATCGTTTTCTTGGTCTTTGAATGTTTTTATAAATTTTTGTAATTCATCGTCTAATTCTTGAATAGATATGTTATTTTTTCTTGCAAAATAACTTACCCTTGCTACATCACTACTGAATTCCTTTGGAAAGTCAAAATCGTATAAAAAATCATTAATTAAAAATGAATCCATCAAACATTTTATTTTATATATCAAAGTTTTACTTTGAACCGCTTAAATGGAAACCTACGTTCTTTGTATATTTTTTCTCTTTCATCACCATGTCTCATTAAATAATTCTTTTTTTGAAACCCACTTCCGTATTCATAATTATCAGAAAAATCAATGACCAACATCATTTCTTTTCCGGCCATCAAACGCATACCTCTACCCAATATTTGTCTAACAATGTATTCAGATTTGTTTGATTCTACAATATAAATATTATGAACATTAAGGATATCAATACCTTCACTAAAAGTCCCAACAGAAGCAACAAGAATAACATTCTCTTCATCTTCCATACGTTTCTTATAATATTCTCTATTTTCTGCCTTAGTGCCACCATCAATGTAATATGTATTTTTTTGTGTATTTTCTCTTAACCAATCATAAATGTTTCTTCCGTATGAGTTTTTTATGTCTGAAAATAAAACTAAGCTATTTTTTGTAGATTTGTTTATAGTTTCACAAACATAAGTAAATCGTTTTCTATTATCTCTTGCTGTTTCTTTTTCTAAATTTAAAAGTTTTGAACCATCTTTTTCATCGCTTTTAACATTTCGTAATTCAAAAAGTTTTTTCTTTAATTCAGCATCAAGGTAATCTAATTCCAATCCTATAACATTTACAGGTGTTGCATTTCCATCGGCTATTAAATCAGATGAATGCAATTCATATACCTTTGGACCCAAATATGATTGTATAACAAAAGAATCGCAGGAATCTTCTTTAGGAAGGGTCCCTGTTAAACCAAATTTATATTTGGCGTTATAACATTTTACAAGTATAGATTTTATTGAATTGGCTTTACCATGATGGCAATTAGACACACATATATTATTTGCAAAATAATTATGATTTGTTTCTTCATCATTTTTTATTCTTAAATTATAAACATCTCCTGAATAATTAATTGGTATTATTTTTTTAATTTTCATAAAAATATTTTTTTACAAATTTATGTAATCTATTTTCATCTGGTTGATTTTCAATTAAATCATAACCAATTTTAATGGATTTAGATTTAAAATATAATTCAGTGATATTAATAATTTGATAATTATTAATATCACACCATTCTATTAAAGCTTTTTCTTTTAATATATTTTTTTCTTTTTTTTGCAAACTTAATGGTTTTATCTCTACAACTTTTTTTTCTTTTACATTTATAAAATCTACTATATAATTATGCCATTCATCTTTATAGAAATAAGGTATTCGTAATTTTTCATATAAAAAATCTGGATTTAACAATTGAAAAAAGGCTTCCCATGAAGATCTAACATTTTGTTTTATAAGTTTTTCGTTTCGTTCAAACGTAATTTTATATCTAGAATGACACCATGAATTTGTTATTTCTGGAGTCCAACTTCCATTTTTAATTCTCTCCTTTGTTAATTTAGAAAGTTTTTCACCCCATTTTTTTCTATTTTCATCTGTTATCTTATGAATTGGATTATTTTTTCCCATTCTTGATAACGATAGCCATTTATTATTACATTCAATACAACAAAAGTCATTATATCCTTTTTCAAATGATTTAAATTTTTTTTTGTTGTTACAAGTATTTAAACGGCATTTAATATTATCGCTTTCATTTAAAAAATCATATAATTCTTCCGCGTTTTTAAAATCAAAATTAATATATTTAAATATAGGATAGTGTTTTACATTTAAAATACCGCCCTTTCTATTAAATAGCTTATGTTTATTTTCGCATAAATAATTATAAATTTCTTGCTTTGACATGGTGTTTATTTTATATATCCATCATATCAAAGCAAACAATGTCATCGTTTTCAGATAATTCATCAACTCTTTTCCAAATACTTTCTTTTGTTAAAACTTTATGATTTCCTGTTATTTTTATAATTCCTTCTTCAGTTTCAATTTCATACATCTGCTGATTTTTAGAAAGATTTTTATAAATATATTCAATTTCTTTTATTTCATTTTCTCCAGATATTTCATTTTTGGTCCAAACCCTTTCACCTATACACAAATCTTTTATCTTTTTTTGTGTAAAATCATACATAGTTATTAATGTATCTGGATGTAAACATTCATCTATACAAACTGCATCAAAATTTTTAAAATAATCAACATTTCTTTTTGACAAAGATTGAAATGTACCAAACGTTATGTTTACTTTATTTTTTTCTCCATCTTTTACTTCTTCTGACACCTTTGCTCCAGAAAATATGCATTCACTTCTCCAGTTTGGTCTTTTATCACAACGATCTTCATATTCATAGAATTTTTCTTCTGTTTGTGTAACTAAATTTATATTGGGGACAACATAAAGCATTTTTTTAATTAACCCTTTATCAAGCAAATATTTAAATATCATAAAAGCTATGAGTGTTTTACCTCCAGATGTAGATATTTCTTCTGTACAAAATCGATATTTTAAAACTGCTTTTACCCCATCTATTTGATAACTCCTAGGTTGAAATTTTTCATTAACAAAATATTCTTCTATCCACTTTTCTAAATCTTCTGGATCATATTCTTTATTAGTAAATATGTCATTAGCGTTTTCAATTTCAAGATGATAATTAAACTTATCGGCAATCTTTTTTATTTCTTGCCAAAGGCCAATAGGTATTCTGTTATACCTATCAATAAATTTAACCTCACCATCCCAATGAGGTACTTTTTTCTTTATTATAAAATAATTATCTACTTTTTTTGTAAAAGAGTATTCAAGTTGTTCAAGCTCCAATTGCGTACTATCCACAACTTGTAAAAATTGTCTATCAGCTGTTACTCTTAACTTCATTTAGTTTTTCACTTATTTTTTCCAACGTTTTGTTAGATTCTCTTTATCCTTCTATAACAATATTCAGCTATAGTTTTGAATATGATATGTTTTAATTTCATTTTCCTCTTAATATTTGTTCTATCTCTACTTTGTATTTTATTCCATAAATTAAATTATCTATGGTGCTTATTGTATCACTTATAAATTTAACATGATTGTCTAATTCCTCTCGTTTTTCAACAATAGTTTCCATTTCGGCCAATATCTGTAGTTCTTTGGTTTTTTCGTTTGGAAATCGTATTTGAGATTTATACGAATAATGGTCATATTTTTCAGACCATTGCTTACGATATGCACGATTTATTTTTTGAAATATAGAAATTAGATAATGATTATACTCAACGGCTCGTTGCCTCTCTGTGTAAATATCCGTCATTAATTCGCTTGTATGAGATATGTCTTTCATTTTTTGGGACATCGATTGAATCTTGTTAGACCATTCTAATCTTTCTTTAGCAAATTTTTTTTCTAAAGTTTCTTCAATATTTTTTATTTCACCTTTTATGAAATCATCAAAAGAGTCTGGAATTGATTGAACTATCTCTGACATGTCTTTTAGTTTTCTGTATATTTATTTCAACTCTGCGTTTTATATTTTTAAGCGGCATTTCTATATTTAATTCTGGAACAATTTCGTCCATATCAAAATCAAATACTATTTCTGTTTTTAATCCTGGCTTTTTCATAGGTCTATTATATCTAATGGGTCAGAACTAAAATAGTTTTCAAAAAAAGGTAAATTTTTATTTTCCTGTTTAGCAAATATCATTATGTCGTTTAAATCCCATTTTTTACGTAACGGCAATTCAAAATCATGTTTAAATTTACTCCACAAAAAAACAGATTCACCATTTTCTATCATCTCTAATGATTTTCTTCTTCCTGTTTCATCATCATCATACCAGTATCGCACAGGGAGTGATAAGGGGAAGCTTTTGTTTGCACCTGTATTGGCCACTGAATTCCTAAACATAAATGAATCAAATGGCCCCTCAAACACGGTTATGGGTTGATTAAAGTTTATGTTTAATATGCCAAACAATTGCGAAATCGTATTTATTTCATCAGGAACCTTTCCTTTGCCCATTTGGTCATACATCTTTGCTAAATTCAAGGTTAAATACTTATTATCTCCAGAAAAAGTTCTTTTTTGTGAACCTATTATTTTTCCTGATGGTGTTAAGTTTAATATTAACACATATTTTTCTGAGGGGCTATAAAGAAAACGTTCTGGATGAAAATATTGTAATCTTGCACTTAACCACGACCAGACAGGAGACTCTTTAGCTTCAATCAGATTGAAATTGTTTTTGAGCTCCTGTCTGTCTATGGCATAACCCTCTATGGTCTTCACATCTAACAGTAACGAAATATCATATCTACCTGATGATGAGGTAGTAAAATCTCCTAAGTTGTTTGAAATGTAATTTATTACATCTAATTCCAAACTTATTTTGTAATCTTTAAAAAAATTATCAACACGTTTAAATTCACCACAATTGAAACATTTATAATAATTGCGGTGCTTTCCTTCTAAAATTATGTTACCTCTCTTTTTATAAGAGCTTTGCATTGAGTCACCACAATATGGGCAACTTATGTTTATTCTATCTCTGTGTACTTTGATTTGTTGTTTTACATTATCAGTAGGAAACCTGTTTGCTAATATGTCTTTCAAAAAGAAAATTAACCTATCAACATATTCTTCATGTGAAACAGATTTATCGTAATCAATATTAACTAAATTGCTACTTATGTTCATGTTTGTTTCCATAACAAAAAATTAAAAAAAAATGGAGCCCAATAATTGCAGGCTCCATTTTTACTTATTTTTACAGATTTTTTAATACGTCATCAAGACTACCTGAAATTCCATGATCAGATACGGTACCAAAATCAGGAAGATTTAATTTAGGGAAATCATGCGATTCGCCTGTTTCAAGGTCTTCAAGGTTTAAATCTTGTGATGTTATGGATTCTCCGCCGCCTTTTTTGTTGTTTTTAACGTCAGCAAAATTTTGAGATTTTGTTGCCTGACCAGTTACGGCAGTAATTACGTGATTAACATAATCATAAGTGTCATTGTCCCATTCTTGGAACGAATATTTACCAAGGTCTGGTGAATTGTCTTTAACCCAAGTGAACACTTCTTGTTTGTTACTTTGTTCAGATATTGGATTTAATTTTCCACCTTTAGGAATGCAAAGAGGTATCCTTTCATTTTGACCACTTAAGAACTTTGATTGGTCATAATTGTTAAATCCAGAAACCTTTGTGATAACAAGAGCAAAAGCTTTTCCTTGTAATATATCGAATGGATCATGTTTTTCACCAATCAGAGGTTTTAATTCTGCGTTGATTTTTTCCCAAATTTTTACGCCATAACGATATACCAAAATCTTGCCTTCAAGCTCTGGTTGTTG
>Ga0315285_10005674_pt1 | contig 12854 bp, 12 predicted proteins | sample YL17G09_36_MG_FD_203698 | JGI IMG/M metagenome (GOLD analysis project Ga0315285, IMG submission 203698) | Sediment microbial communities from Yellowstone Lake, YNP, Wyoming, USA - YL17G09_36 | ecosystem: Environmental > Aquatic > Freshwater > Lake > Sediment | place: USA: Wyoming | collected... | reverse complement strand
CGTACAACACGCTGGTCCCGCTGCCGCTCTCCCTGGCCGACGTGCGCGCGCGCCTCGGCGCGCGCTTTTATCGGTCCCCCGCGTCGCTCGCCGCCGACTTCGCCCTCATCGCCGCCAACGCCGCCGCCTTCAACGGCCCCGCATCGTCCATCGCGGCCGACGGCGCCGCGCTGCGCGACGAGTTGGTGGCGGCGCTGGGGTTGCCGGGGGACGCGGGCGGCGGCGGGGCGGCCGCCGCCGGCGCTCCGGCGACCTCGGTCAAAAGCGAGAGCGACGCGGGCGGCGGGAGCGACGGGAGCGAGGGCGGGAGCGAGTCGGGCGGGCCGCCGTCCGCGCGCGGCGGCGGCCGCCGCCGCGCCGCGCCGCGGCGGCGGTCCCCCGACTCGGGCTCGGACAGCGGGCCGCCGCCGGGGCGGGCGACCGGGCTGCGCGTGCGCCTGCGCCGCGGGTGAGGCGCGGCAGGGGGGGGCGTGCAGTGAAGAAGATCGACCCAAGACAGAGGGAGCGCCCGCCGCGCCCGCCGCCGCCGGCGCCGCCCCCCCCCTCCTCACACCCCCCCCCCCTCCCTCCACGATTCCCGCCCACCTCGCCGCGCCCGGCCGCCCCGTGTACTCCGGCCCCGGCGCCGGCGGTCTCGCAATGCAGGCGCCGCCAGCGGCGCCCGCGCCGCTCCCGCGCTCGCCGTCCGACTCGTCCTTTGGCGGCTCCGGCGGCGGCTCCGGCCGCAAGTCGCGCCCTGCGCGCGCGTCGCTGGACGACGGGCCGGCGGCGTTCGACGACCGCACGCCGGCCGCGGCGTTCGACCGCGGCGCGCGGCCGCCCTCGGGTGAGCCGGCGGGCGCGAGGAGGGGGCCGCCGCGGTTTCGAGCGACGCTGCTGCGCCCGCTGGGGGCGGCGCCGCGCCCCGGGCCCCCGCCCCGCCGCCCCGCTAGACCGCCGCGCCGCGGCGGGGCTGCCCCCTCGATCGCCGACGCCCTCCCCACCCCCCAGCCCCCCTCTCCCGCCCCGACTCGGCGTCCGACGTGACCCCGGCACCCGGGCACGCCCGCCCCCAGCGCCCGTCCCGGGCGCCGCCGCCGCGGTCGGCGTCGTACGCGTCGCTCTCCGACTCGGCGCCCGCGGGCGCGCCCGCGTCCCGGGCGGCCCGCACGCGGCCCACCAACAACCAGCTGCTGTGAGTGGGGGTGGGGGAGGGGGGTTTGGGCGCGGGAAGGGGCGCAATGCGCGTGTCGGGGCCGCGCGCGCGCGGCGCTGCCGCCGGCGCCGGCGCCGACGCGCGGCCCTCCCTCTCCTCCAGCTACAAAGCGCACTTCCGCTGGGGCCACTACGAGGCGGCCGTCGTGGCGGCCCTGGACCTGCCGGTGGAGACGCAGGCGTGCGCGTCGGTCACCTCGGCGTTCCTCCAGGCGAGCGGCGGGGGGGGGGGGGGCGGCGCGCGCGCGCGCGCCGTTGCTCCGGCCGCCCGCGCAACCCGCCCCACGCCCCCGCGCCCCCTCTTTCAGATTTTGGAGGTCCTCGCCGACGCCGAGCGCGCGCGCACGCGCGGGGCGGGGTCGATCCTGGCGACGCTCGCGCGCGCGCCGCGCGCGACCAAAGTGCTCGAGGCGCCCCCCGCCGCCGCCGCCGGCGCGCGCGCGGCCGACGACGGGCGCCGACACGCCGTGCTGGACGACGGCGGGGTGGCGTACACGAGCTCGCTGGACCGCAACCGGTACGGCGCGGACGACCAGTACATGGCGACGGTCGTCCGCGCCGACCTCGCCCACCTGGGCCTCTGCCCCTGCCTCGTGGACGTCGAGATCATCGACGCCAAGAGCGGGGCGACGGACGCGCTCGCGGCCGCGCCGGGGAGCGCGTGCGCGTGCCGGCCCGGGGGGGGCGGGCCGCCGGCGGCGGCGCTCGCGGCCGCGGCCGCGGCGGCGGCTGCCGCGGGCGGTGCTGGGGCGTTCGCGCCCGTCGCGCGCGCCGCGGGCGGCGCCGTCGCCCGCTCGCGTTCCCGCGACCGCCCGCGCGCGCCGCGCGCCGCCCCCCCGCGCTCGCCGCCCGACGCGGGCGGCCCCGCGCCCGCCAAGTCGGCCGCCGGCTCCGACCTTTTTGACGCCCTGCTCGTCGCCGCCGCCACGGACGAGCCGCCGCGGCGGCCGCCGACCGGGGGCCCGGTCGACGTGCGCCCCCCCCTCGACGGCGACGACGACGACGCCGCGTCGACGCCGCGCGCCGCCGCGGCCGCGCCCGAGCGGCAGGCGTCATCGGGCGACCTGACCGCGCTCGCGCGGTCGCGCGCGTCGGCCGCGGCGGCGACCGCGCGCGCGGCGCGCGCCGAAGGCGGGCTCGCCGACGCCGCTTCGCGCGCCCTCGCCGCCACCCGCGCCGCCGCCGCCGCGCGCGCCGTCGCCGCCGACGCGCGCGCGACGGCCGACGGTCTGCGGGTCGAGGTGGGGTTGCTTGCTGCGGCCAAGGCGGCGGCCGAGGCGCGCGCCGATGGCGCGACGACCGGCGCCCTGGCCGCCGCGTCCGGCCTCGCCGCCTTGCGCTCCGCCGCCGCCGACGCCGCCGCCGCCCTCCCCGCGGGCTCCGACGTGGGCGCCGCGCTCGCGGCCGCGCTGCGGTCGGCCGAGGCGGCGGCCGACGCGGCGGAAGCCGCGCTCACCGCCGCGTCGGGCGGCGCGGGCTCGCCCCCGGTCTCGCACGCGCGCGCGCCGACGGTGTTCCCGTCGACCCCGACGTCGGGCAAACGGCTGGCGCCGGAAGGGGGGGGGGCGGACGAAGTGTCGGCGAAGCGTGTCGCGGTGGCGACGCCCGACGCGGCGTGCCCGTGAGCAGTGGGGAGGGGGGAGCGCCATCATCATCGACTCCAGGCAGGGGAAGGACGCGGTGACCGACGCGAACCGGGGGGGGGGTGCGTGAGGAGGGGAGACGGCGCGGCGCGCGCGGGCCGCCCCGAGGCGGCCCGAGCCGCCCGGGCCGGCGAGCCGGCGCCCCGTATTCGGACGTGTTCGTGCGCGCTTGTGTGACCGTGGCGTGGCGTGGACGAGAGGCGGAGAAGGAGGAAGAGAGGGGGACGGGGTTGCACGGAGAAAAATAAGGTGGGGCGCCACGCCCGCCGCCACGCGGGGCACAGCCCGCGTCAGCCGCTGAATTCAAGGCCGCCCCAGCCGCTGCGCGGCTCGCCGGCCGCGTCGCCGCCGCGAGCCGGGTCGCCCGAGCCGCCTTGCCCTCCGCCTTGGCCGCCCGACCGGCCTTGCAGCCGCGGCAGCGTCACGTTCTGGCACGAGTCCCGGGACACGCCTCTGCCGCCCCGGGAGCGCACGTTGGCGGGGCAGTCAAAGGGGGTCAGCCCCTGTTTCTCGAGGCAGACCCACACTTCGGTCACCTTGTCAGCGCCGCGCCCCCCCCCGCAGTGCACAGCCGGCCGCGCGCCGATGCCCTTGGCAAGCGCCGCGACGAGGACCGAGCGCGGGCGGGCGACGGTGTCCGAGGGCGCGATGCCGGCGGCCGCGAGCGCGGGGAGGAGCGGGATCGATTCGTGCAGCGCCAGGGCGGCCTCGAAGTAGGCCGTCTCGTTGGCGGCCAGCCCGCCGGCGGCGCACGTGCCGTGGCGCAACCATTCGTGGCGCCAAAAGGCGGCGTCGCCGCCGCCGCCAAACGCGGGCCACGCGGCGGCGAGCCGCGCGCGGAGGCCGCCGACCGCGGCGGGGCTGAAGCGGGCGGTGTCGTTGCAGTATTGGGGCCACGAGCCGTCGGCCCGGTCGGGCCAGAGGCCGTGGATGGTAAAGTCCTCGCTGCGGGGGGGGGGGCGGGCGGAGGGGGTGGGGGCCGGCGCGCGGGGCCGCATGCCGCCCCTCCCCGCCCTCCGCCGACCCCTCCCCCCTCGGCTCACAGCTTGGGGGTGATGGAGCACCGCATGGAGTCACAAACGGCGGGGTCCCACTGCCTGCGGGGGGAGGGAGGGGCGTCTGGTCGGCGCCCCGGCGCGCTTCGGCGCCGCGCCGCGCCTCTTCCACTCGCCCGCACGCTCACCGGACAAAGAGGTAGTAGTCGAAATCGGTGCGGGCGGACCACTGGGCGCCGCCGCCGCGGCGGCCGCGCGCGCGGCCGGGCGCGGGCGCGGGAGCGGCGTCGTCGGCCGCCGCGGCCGCGACCAGCAGGGCGGCGACGAGCGCGGGCGCCAGCATGGTGGGGGGGCGGGCGGGAGACGCCCGCGGGTGTGTGGCGAGAGGGACAGCGGCGCGACGACCCCGCCCGAGCGTTCACACAGTGCCGCCTCTCCCGCCCCTCTCTCCCGCCCCACACCTCCCTCACACGGTCGCCACGACCTCAGCGTCCGGCCCCACGTCCTGCCCCGGCATCGCGACAGGAACCGCGACGCCCCGTTGGTGCAGCAGCAGCCGTGCCATCGCTTCCACCCGCCTCAGCTTGGGCGCGCGGGCGACCCAGTCGGCGGGTGGTTGTTGCGCGTGGCCGGCCGCGGCGGCGGCGGCGAGCCAGGCGCCGGCGAGCTGCGCGCGCGGCGCGGCGCCGGGGCCGCCGGCGGCGACGGCGGCGCGCACGGCGGCCGAGTAGTCGCCGGGGTGGGCCAGGGCGGCGTCAAGGGCTGACGAGAGCGTGTCGGCCGCGGTGGCGCCGTGCGGGTGTGGCGGGTCTGGGTTCGCGCGCGTGCCGGACGCGGAGCGGTCGAGCGCGGCCGCCAGCATCGCCCGCCCCGCCGCCGACAGCGCGTCGCACGTGGATGCCGCGGCGACGGCGGCAGGTAGCGCCTCTCCCAGGACGAGCACCCGCTCAAGAACCGCCGCCGCCGCGCCGGCCGCCGCGCGCGCGCCGGCGTGCGCCTGATGCACGCGCACCGCGCCGGCCAGCGCGCGGCGCAGGGTGGGGGTGCCGGCGAAGCGGGCGACAACGACCGGGACCTGAAAGGGAGGGAGGGGAGGGGTTGGGGGCGGGTCGAGAAACGGCAAGAAAGGGCCGGCCTCCACCCTTCCTCCTCCCAAACTCACCTTGACGACCGCGGTCGCCGCCGGTGAATCCAGTCCTGACCCTTCAAAGTCGCCGGAGGCGGCCAGGGCGGCCGCCCAGGCGGCTGGCAGGCCGGCAACAGGTCTAGGCGTGTCGCGCAGGTATTGCGCCGCCGCCGCGCCGTAGTGGCCCGCCTGAAACCCGTTGGCGCCCAGCAGGGATTGCAGCAGGGGCAGGACCTCGTACGCCGACGGAGAGAAGTCGCCGGACGTCGCGTCTGTGGCGGCCTCCGTCGGCGGCCGAAAAAACTCGGGCCTGCCTTCCAGCCCCGCGACCGCCAGCAGCGATGTCAACTCGGCTTCCGGGACATCGTCCACGGCGGACGCCGCCGCGTCGGCGAGGAAGGCGCCCGCGACGGCCGACGCCGCGCGCGCGCGCAGCGTGTCCTCGTCCGCACCGTGCCGGTTCAATGCATCCTCCGACACGTACCCGCTCGCCCCCCGGTCGACCGCGGGCGCCGCCTCGCGCGCCAGGTCGGCCGCGGCGGCCGCGTGCTCGGCCGCGGTCGGGCGCGGCGACGGGGGGGGGCGTCCCCCAATCAAGGCCCTGCTCCAGTTTGATTCTTGAGTCCCCGTCCAGATCGCCAGCGCGGCGGCGGCGAGGGCAAGCGCGGGGAGAGCGCGCGACGCGCGCGATGGCCGACGCTTGGCAGTGGTTGGGGCGGCTCCTGCGTCCTCCGACGGCCGAGATGGCGCCGACGTGGAGGCCGCCGGCGTGCGGCGCTGCCGGGTCTCCATTGGCCGCGGACGCTGCACGCAGTGTGCGCCCGACACGGACGCGACGCGCCCCACACACTCCCGACTGTCCTCTTCGCCCCCCGCGATGATGACGCCGCGCTCGTGCACGCGCTGGAGCCCCGCCGCGGGCGCGACCGGGCGCGTCCTGCCCGCCCCGCCGCCGCGCCGCCACGGCATGCCCCGCCGCCACGCCGCCCGCGTCCGCGCCGCGGTCGAGCCGCCCGCCGCCGGCGACACGGGCGTGGGCGCCACGTTTGACGGCGCGTACGGGCGGTGGACGCTGACGCAGGTGGGGAGGCGGGCGGCGGTGGGGAGGCCGGCGCCCTCCGCGACGCGTCGCTCTTCCTCCCACACAAGGTGCCCTCCTCCCCCCGTCCCTTCCCAGGCCGACGTCATGGAGGTGACCGCCTACCGTGCGTCCCTGCTCGTGGCGGCGGCCGGCTTTGCCGTGTGCGTGGGCGGCGTCTGCGCAGCCGACGCGGGGCTCGGCGCGCTCCCCGCGCCCGCGGCCAACGCGGCCGCGGCCGCCGTCGCGGGCGGCATGGTCGCCGCCACGACCCTCATCCACGTCTACGTCACGCCCCTGAAGCGGTTCATCCAGGCGTTGGCGGCGGCGGGCGCGCTCGGCTTCGCGGGCCTCGCGGTGAACCACGTCGGCGCCTCGATTCCGGCGCTCGTCGCGTCCGACGCCGCCACCATCTGGCTTGTGGGCCCCCTCGCCGCCGCCGCCACGGGCATCGCCGTCAAAGAAGGGCTGTGCTACGCAAAGATAGAGTCAGCCGCGCTCGCCGCGCTCCTCCCCGCCGCATGCCTCCTCCACCTCACGTCCCCCGCCTGGGCCGAGCTCGGCGTCCTGGGCGTCGTGGACGACCTCCAAGCCCCCCTCGCCCTCGCCGCCGCCGCGTGCGGGCTCCTGTTTGCGGGCGGGAAGCTCGGCCAAGCCGTGGTCGACGACCTGGGCGACAAGTCCGTGTTCGACTTCCGGGCCCTGCCGCCCGCCGAGCGCGAGGCGCGCATCGCGGCCTTGGCGCGGCGGGCCGCGATGGGCGTCGTGGACGAGGCGTGAGAGGGAGGAGAGGGGGTTGTGGGGCTGGGGGGCTGTTTTCATTTCCCCTCTATCTTCCGCGTTTTCGGTTGCCGCGTTGGCCGCCGTCTGTAGCGTGTCGGGCCGCCCGCGCGGCTGAACGTCGGAGGGCGGGCCGGGCGTGGCCGCGGTTTCTCTTAGCCCCTCTCTCTCCTTCAAACGGCCGCGCGTCGCGCCACGCCACAAATCGCGCCCCCCCCCTCCGCGCCGCCCCGCGCGCGCGCGCCCGCGCCGCCGCCACCATCAATCGCGCGCCCTCGATGGCCGCCCCGGCGTCTTTTCAGCTCGTCGTCGCGGCCGGCCGCGCGCTCGGCATCGGCAAGGGCGGCGGCCTGCCCTGGAAGCTGCCCGGCGACATGGCATACTTTAAAGAGTTGACGACCGCGACGCGCGGCGGCGGGAAGCGCAACGCGGTGGTCATGGGGCGCGGCACGTGGGAGTCGATCCCGCCCCGCTTCCGCCCGCTGCCCGGCCGGGTCAACGTCGTCCTGTCGCGGTCGGCGGGCGGCGACGAGAATAATGGCGGCGTCGGCGGGCGGGCGCTGGAGCTGCCGTCGGGCGTCGAGGCCGCGCGCTCGCTTGACGCTGCGTTGGCGCTGCTCGCCGCGCCGCCCCATGGCGAGTCAGTTGAAACCGTGTTTGTCATCGGGGGCGGGACCGTGTACGAGGCCGCCCTCGCGCACGCGGGCTGCGTCGGGGTCCACCTCACGCGCGTCGACTCGGACGCCCCGTGCGACACCTTTTTCCCCGCGCTCGACCCCAGCGTTTGGCGCCTGTGGGGCACCGCGCCTCCCATGGCGGATGGCGGCGTGCGGTATCAATTCGAGGCGTGGGTGCGCGCGGGGGCCAAGGGGCCGCCGGGTGGCGCGTGGCCGCCCGCGGCGCGGCCGGCGCACGGCGAGGAGCAGGTGGGTTGGTAGTGGAGGGTCGGGTAGGTGGGAGGGGCTGTCTGCGGCCCGGTGTGACCCCTGTGCTCCGTCCGACCTCTCCCCTCCTCCTCTCCTCTTCACAGTACCTCTCCCTCGTGCGCGAAATCCTCGACCTCGGCGCCCCCCGCGGCGACCGCACCGGCACGGGCACGCTGTCCCTCTTTGGGCGCATGATGCGGTATGATCTCCGGCGCTCTTTCCCGCTCCTCACCACCAAGCGCGTCTTCTGGCGGGGCGTCGTCGAGGAACTGCTCTGGTTTGTGCGCGGGTGCACGGACGCCAAAGAGTTGTCCGACCGCGGCGTCGGCATCTGGGACGGCAACGGGTCGCGCGCGTTTCTCGACTCCAGGGGTTTGAGCCACCGCCGGGAGGGCGACCTCGGCCCCGTGTACGGCTTCCAGTGGCGCCACTTTGGCGCCGAGTACGACGCGTGCGATTCGGACTACCGCGGCAAGGGCGTCGACCAACTGGCCGACGTCGTGCGCGCGATCAAGGACGACCCGACGTCGCGCCGCATCGTCCTCTCCGCCTGGAACCCGCCCGCTCTCCCCGCCATGGCCCTTCCCCCGTGCCACGTGCTGGCGCAGTGGTACGTCGACCCGGACAGGAAAGAGTTGAGTTGCATGATGACGCAACGGTCCGGCGACGTCGGCCTCGGCGTCCCGTTCAACGTCGCGTCCTACGCCCTCCTCACCGCCATGCTCGCCCACGTGACCGGCCTGACCCCCGGCGACTTTGTGCACGCGTTGGGGGACGCGCATGTGTACGCCAACCACGTGGAACCGTTGCGGGAGCAACTCGCGCGGTCGCCGCGCCCGTTTCCAACGCTCGCCATCCCGCGCGCGGTCGACGCCATCGACGGCTTCTCGGCCGACGACTTTGTGCTCGACGGGTACGACCCCTGTGGGAAGATCGCGATGCAGATGGCGGTGTGAAAGAGAGGGGGAAGAAGAGGAAAGGGGTGGGGCGGCGACCCGCCGTGCAAACGCAGAACCGAGTGACAGGGCGGTCCTCCCCCCCACTACTCTCCTCACACACTACTACGGGATGTCACCGTCCACCGGAGTCGCGCCCGCGGCGTGCGGGGGCGCGGTGTCGTCGGGCGGCGAGTGCGGGGGGAGGGTGGCGGCCGGCTCGTGCACGTGCGGTTCCGCGCCGCCCGCGTGAGCGTGCGGCTCGCCGCCGTCGGCGTGAGTGTGCTGCGGCTCGTCGGAGGCGTCCCGGTCGTCGGCCGGCGCGCCGTCGCCGGCCGGCAGCGGCGCGACCGGCGTCGCACCCCACCCCGCCGCCCCCACGCGTGCTTTCGGCCCCGCCGCCGCGTCCATGCTGCGCGACGCCGGCGCTGCGCCATGCAGGGCGGCAAAGTGTTGGCCGAGGTAGAGGGCGACGACCGCGAGCGCGGCGAGCGCGAGGGCGGCCGCGAGGGCGGCTTTTTTGGAGCGGGGAGGGGTGGGCGCGCCCTCGATGTCGATCGGCTTGACGCGGCCGGCGCCGGCCTAAAGGATAGGAGAGGAGGGAGGTGGGGGTGGTCGCATCTGTCGGTCGCGTCGCCCGCAGCGCTTTCTCTCGTCCCCCACCCACGCACGCACTTTATCGACGACGTTGAGCTGATCCTCGATCAGTTTGGACAACTCGGAGGCCATGGCGCCGAGTTGGTGCGCACCGATGATGCGGGTGGCGCCGCGGAACGGGGCTGAACGCTGGGCGAGCTGCGCCCAGGCCGATTGCCTGATCGGTGGAGGCGCGGTGGCGGCGGGTCGGGAGCTGGCGCGGCCGGGATGTGAGGGAGAGCGCGGCGCGCGGGCCGGGCGCTGCCGCACTCTGCAAAGCCGCCTCGCCGCCCACCAACCGACAATCGACCCCCCACCATCACGGCACGCCAACGCGCATCATTCTCATCACATCTCGCCGCACTGCTCCACGCGGACGGGCATCTTTGGCGCGTGCCCCGCGCCCACGGCGACCGCCTCGATCCGCCGCACCACCAACAACCCGTCGCCCAGCACCCGCCCAAACACGACGTGCTTGCCGTCCAGCCAGTCGGCCTTGGCGGTGGTGAGGAAGAATTGGCACCCGTTTGTGTCGGGGCCCGCGTTGGCGGAGGACAGCAGGCCGGGGCCGGTGTGGGCGGCGGTGAACGGTTCGTCCGCGAACGTGGTGCCGTAGGCGCTGATGGAGCTGGGCGAGAGGAGGGGGGGTGGGAAGGGTGGGCCAGAGTCTTCCGCGGCGCCGCCACCTCGCCTCTCCCCCCCCCCTCTCTCCCCGCACCCTGTCCCGTCGCCCTTGATGAAGTCGCCCCCCTGAATCATGAACCCCTTGATGATCCGGTGAAAGGGCGCCCCCTTGTAGCCTTGCGGCAGGCCGCCGCGCCGAAACTCGCCGGTGCACAGCTGGCGGAAGTTTTCAGCCGTGCGCGGCGCGACGTCGGCGAAGAGCTCCATGGTGATGCGGCCGGCGGGCTGGTTGCCGATGGAGATGTCTGGGGAGGGGGGAGGGAGTCGCCGGCGCGGTCGGCGGCGCGTTTTCCGCGGCATCCGGCCGCGTCCTGCGCCCCACTCCCCGCCGCGCACCAAAAAAGACCACCGGGTTCGACGGCACCGGCGCGCGCAGGTGCCAGGCCGTCAGCGTGTCGGGCGTCGTCGCCATCGCCGCTCCTCGCGCCCGCGGCGCGGCGATGCGTCTCTCTGGTGGGCGCCGTGCACGCGGCGCGACGCGGGGGGGCGCGCCCGGATCGAGCGCCACCCGCGGGCGGCAGAGTGTGTGCCGGCGCTGCCGTCGGCGGCCCTCACACCCGCGAGCGAGCGCCGGCGCGCCCCCAAACGCCCGCCGCGGGCGCTCAAGACCGCGCCAGGTGTGTGGCGGCATTGAACAAGCGGTCGCGGGCCCGCACGCGTGACCCATCCAACGCCGCGCCTCCTATCAGCCATGCGCGCCGCCGTCCGCCGCGCTGCCCCCCTTCCACCCCGCGCCGACGCCGCCGGCGCCGGCCGCGCCCCCAAAGCCCTGCGCGGCGCGTGGCGCGACCTCCCCATCCGCCACGTTGTCGAGTCGCAACAGTTTTCCCGGCCCTGCCTCGACCTCGTGTTCGACACCGCCGAGCGCATGGAGGCCGTCGTGCCGGGCACCCCCGCGGCGCGCGTCCTGGACGGGCGCATCGTCGCCACCCTGTTTTACGAGCCGTCGACGCGGACGCGCCTCTCGTTCGAGTCCGCCATGGCCCGCCTGGGGGGCACCGTGCTGTCCACCGAGTCGGCGGGGGAGTACTCGTCCGCGGCCAAGGGGGAGACGCTCGAAGGTGGGGGGGGGGGGGAAGGGGTGTGGCCGCGGACAGGCCGCGGCGCCGCGCGCCCACCCCCCTCCCCCCCTCCTTGTCAGACACCATCCGCACCGTGGAAGGCTACGCCGACGCCATCGTGCTGCGCCACTTTGCCGCCGGCTCCGCGCGCGCGGCGGCGGCGGCGGCGGGGGTCCCAATCATCAACGCCGGCGACGGCCCCGGCCAGCACCCGACGCAAGCGTTGCTCGACGTGTACACCATTCGCCGCGAGCTCGGGAGGCTGGACGGGGTCAAGGTGGCGCTGGTGGGGGACCTGGCCAACGGGCGGACCGCGCGGTCGCTCGCGTACCTGCTCTCGTCCTTCCCCGGCGTCTCCTTTGTCTTTGCCGCGCCCTCGGTCGTCAGGATGGGGGCGGACATCAAGGAATTTTTGACCGAGCGCGGCGTGCCGTGGGAGGAGGTGGGGGGGGGGGGGGGGGGGGGGGGGGGGGGGGGGGCCGGCCCCGGCCGCGGGCCGGGGCGCCCCGCGGCGCGCGCGCGACGCGCGCGCCCACCCTCGCCCCCCTCCCCCACCCCCAGGCTGACGACCTGGCCGCCGTCGCGTCCAAGTGCGACGTGCTGTACCAGACTCGCATCCAGAAGGAGCGGTTCCAGGTGGGCGCAGGCGGCGCGCGAGGCGAGGGGACCGGCGGCGGCGCGCGCGCCCACGCTCGGAGGCCGCCCTACCCCCACCACCAGGACCGCCCCGACGACTATGAAGCCGCGCGTGGCAAGTTTGTCGTCGACACCCGCGTCATGGACGCGCTGCCGGCGGCGTCCATCGTCATGCACCCGCTGCCGCGCGTCGACGAGATCGACCGCGCCGTCGACGCCGACCCGCGGGCCGCCTACTTTCGGCAGGCCAAGAACGGGCTCTTTGTGCGCATGGCGCTGCTCAAGCTGGCGCTGCTGGAGGACGCGTGACGAGGGGAGGAGGGGAGGGAGGGAACAAGTGGGCGCACTGTCCGCCCGGGGGACGCGGGTGGGGGCCGCCCCGGGGCGTGGGCGCGGGCGCGCCGGCCTGTGCGGTGGCGACTGGGGGGTATTTGGGGGCGTGGAAACGGACGACAAAGGGCAGCGCCGCGCCCCTCTCCCTCACTCCGCCTCTGGCGGCCCCCTCCCCCCATGGCGCACCCCCTAAAGCCCCCGCCCGCGTCTCTCCCCCCCGCGCCCCGCGCCGACGGGTCGCACGCGCCCACGTCCTTCCCCCCGCTCGCGTCCGAGCTCGACATTGTAATCCCGACCATCCGCGACCTCGACTTTCTGGACGGCTGGCGCGACTTCCTGCTACCCTACCACCTCATCATCGTGCAGGACGGGCCGGAGAGGGCAAGGGTGCGGGTGCCGGAGGGTTACTCACATGAAGTGCACACGCGGGCCGACATAGAGCGCGTGCTGGGGCCTAAAGCAAGCTGCATCTCGTTCAAGGACTCGGCGTGCCGGTGTTTTGGGTTTTTGGTGCGCGGAGAGGGGAGGAGGGGGCGGCATCGCCGCGGCGGCGCGTCGCCAGCGCCTCACGCGCGCCCGCTCCCTCTCCTTCAGGTCTCCAAGAAGCGGTACATCTTCACTATCGACGACGACTGCTTCGTGGCGACCGACCCCGACGGTGCGTCCGTTTTCTTCTCTTCTCTTTCTTCGGTCGAGGGGAACGCCTCTCACCTACCGGGGCGGGGCCCCCCCCCCCGCCCCCCCCGCCCCCCCGGCCGGCGCGCCGCGGGGGGGGGGGGCCCGGCCGGCCCGGGCCCGGCCCCCCCCCCCCCCCCCCCGGCCCCCCC
>Ga0315285_10005670_pt1 | contig 12860 bp, 11 predicted proteins | sample YL17G09_36_MG_FD_203698 | JGI IMG/M metagenome (GOLD analysis project Ga0315285, IMG submission 203698) | Sediment microbial communities from Yellowstone Lake, YNP, Wyoming, USA - YL17G09_36 | ecosystem: Environmental > Aquatic > Freshwater > Lake > Sediment | place: USA: Wyoming | collected... | reverse complement strand
CTGAGCCGGTTGCCAAGTACTTTGACGATCACGTGCTGTGGGGCGGGCTTACGTACGGCGCGCACGCGCTAAGTTGCGCGGCAGGCATCGCCACGATCAACGTTTACAAGGAAGACCGCTTGATCGAGCGCGCGTACGAGACCGGCAAATTCCTGGGTCAGGAGTTGGAAAAACTCAAAGCAAACCATCCATCCGTCGGCGATGTGCGTTCCATCGGTCTTTTCGCGATTTTGGAACTGGTACGCAATCGCAAGACGCGCGAGCCGATGGCGCCGTTCAACGCACGCGCGGATCAAATGGGACCGATGGCGCAGGTGGCGAAATTCTTCCGCGAGAATGGCTTGTACACTTTTGTCCGTTGGAATACCTTCTTCGTCAATCCGCCGCTTTGCATCACGCGCGACGAATTGATGGAAGGGTTGGAAATCGTAGACCGCGCGCTGGAAATCACCGACGACTCAGTCGTCGAATGAAACGATCTGGAGGAATTGAAAATGGCAGACGAACGAAAGAAAGTAACGATCTTTGACATTCAGAACAAAAAGAATCGCGGCGAACCGATCACGATGATTACCGCCTACGATTACCCGACGGCGTTGATGGTTGACCGCGCCGGGATTGATATGATCCTGGTGGGCGATTCGTTAAGCATGGTCGTCTTGGGAAACGAGACGACGATCCCGGCGACGATGGATATGATGATCCATCACGCGCAAGCCGTGCGGCGCGGCGCCAAGTCCACCTTTCTCATCGGCGATATGCCGTTCCTGTCGTACGAGATCGATCCGCGCGAAGCCGTGCGCAATGCCGGGCGTTTTATGAAAGAAGCCGGAATGGACGCGGTGAAATTGGAAGGCGGACGCGACCGCGTCGAGGCGATTCGCGCTATCGTGAGCGCGGGGATCGCGGTGCAGGGGCACATCGGCTTGACGCCGCAATCGGTGTCCAAACTCGGCGGATTCAAAGTGCAAGGCAAAGATGCGGTGAGCGCGAAGCGATTGCTGGAAGACGCGCTCGCGCTCGAAGCGGCGGGCTGTTTCTCGATTGTGTTGGAAGCCGTGCCCGATCGCGTTGCCGAAGTAGTGACGCGGCGCCTGAAGATTCCGACGATTGGCATCGGCGCGGGATCTAGATGCGATGGTCAAGTGCTCGTGTTCCACGATTTCGCCGGGATGTTCGATCGCTTCATTCCCAAGTTCTGCAAAAAGTACGTTGATCTCTTCTCGATTGTCAACACCGCACTCGAGCAGTACTCGGCGGAAGTCAAGGCGCGCGCGTTTCCCGCGCCGGAGCATTGCTACTCCATTGCTGACGACGAGTTCAACAAGTTTGTCGCGAGTCTGAAGTAAGCCGCAGGGGAGAGGGGGAGCGAGAGAGCAGGGGAGAAGAATCTCCTCTGCCCCCCTGCGCCCCTGCTCCTCGTTTTCAATTTTGATGGAGTATTCAAGATGAAGATCGCAGTTGTGGGCGCTGGCGCGATGGGTTGCCTCTTTGGGGGCAAGTTGTCCGCACTGGCAGAAGTCTGGCTGATTGATCCTTGGGCAGAGCACGTCGCTGCATTGCAAGCCAAGGGCTTGCTCCTCCGTGAACTGGATGGGGGTGAACATACGCTTCGCGTGCGCGCCGTCGGCGAGCCGAGCCAGGTGCCGGGCACCGTTGATCTCGCGCTCATCTTCGTCAAATCGCATCAGACGGAATGGGCGGCGCGCCAGGCGGTAGCGATTCTGGCGCGCGATGGTTTTACGCTCACCTTGCAAAATGGCATTGGCAACTTGGAAGTTATCGCGGGCGTCGTCGGCGCCGAGCGCGCCTTGCTGGGGTCAACGACGCAAGGCGCGACCCTGCTCGGAGCGGGCCAAGTGCGTCACGCCGGCGCCGGCCCCACGTACCTCGCCGCGCCACCCAACCTCAAGTCACGCGTTGAAGAAATCGCCAAGTTGTTCCAAGCTGCCGGGTTCGAAGCGCATCTCGCGGACAATGTTGACAATTTGGTGTGGGGCAAACTGATCGTCAATGTTGGCATCAACGCGCTAACCGCGATCTTGCGCGTGCCCAACGGCGCCCTCGCCGATCTGCCGGCGGCGCGCGCATTGCTCGAGCGCGCGGTCGTTGAAGCCGTCGCAGTAGTGCAGGCAAAGAAGATTACTCTGCCATACGAAAACCCAGTCGAACGGGTCGTGGGGGTTGCGCGCGCGACGGCGGCGAATCGTTCTTCGATGTTGCAGGATGTTCTGCGCGGCGCGCCGACCGAAATCGGTGTCATCAACGGCGCGATCGTGCGCGAAGGCGAACGCGTGGGGGTACCGACGCCGGTAAACCAAATGGTGACTGATTTGGTGCGCGCCATCGAAGCAGGTTACAGCGTTCGCGTTTAACGCCGGGAAAGAATTGACTATGTTGACAGACCTTGAACGTCGCGTGATCGAACGCATCAACGACGAGCGCGTAGTGAAATGGGTGCAGGACTTGGTACGCATCCCCAGTGTGCCGCGGCCGGGTTTGCAGGAAGTCGAGACCGAAGCGGCGCGGTGGGTGGAAGCGCGCTGTCATGAGATGGAATTGGAAACGCATTGGGAATGCGCCGCGCCCGGACGTCCCAACGTCATCGCCATTTTATCCGGTGCCGCGCACGCGCGGACTTTGATGTTTGAGGGGCATACGGATGTGGTGACCGAAGGAGACCGCGCGCTCTGGAAACATGATCCGTTTGGCGCGGCGATCGAAGACCGACGCATCTACGGACGCGGCGCGAATGATATGAAGGGCGGACTTGGCGCGGCGCTCGGCGCGCTTGCCGCGCTGTGCGAGAGCGGCGTGAAACTCAAAGGCGACATTTTGCTCGGCGCGCTCGCCGATGAAGAAGGATTGATGCTCGGCGTCAAACATTTCGTCGCGCGCGGTTGGTCCAAGCGTGTCACGGCGGCGATCATCTGCGAACCGGAAGACAATCGCCTGTGCATTTCGCAAAAGGGAGTGATGTGGATCAACGCGCGGACGCAGGGCAAGATGGCGCACGGCGCGATGCCGTACGCCGGCATCAATCCGATTTCGCATATGGCGACTTTTATCCGCCAAGTTCAGGTACTCGAAGCGACGGAGCAAGCGCGGCGCGGGCGCGATGAATTTCTTGGTGTGCCCAGTTTTTCGCCCACGCGCATTCACGCGCCGCTTCAGGGTGAAACCGAAACGAACAACGTCATTCCCAGCGCGTGCCAAGTTACTTTCGACATTCGCCTGATTCCAGGGCAGACGCCCGAAGAGATCGAAGCGCAACTACGCGAGATCGCCATGCATTTAAGAAAGACGGACGAACGTTTCTCTGCCGAATTCACCGTCCTCGACGCGCGTCCGCCGACCGCGACCTCGCGCGATGAACCACTTGTCAAAACGATGGACGCGGCGTACCGCGATCTCTTCAACCGCGCGCCGACGTACGGCGGCGTGCCCGGCAGTACCGATGGAACGATTCTGCATCAGCGCGCGGGGATTCCGATTGTCACTTGCGGACCCGGCGATACGCGGATTCCGCATCAGGTAGACGAGTATCTCGATATTGACCAATTGCTTGATGCGACTAAAATATATGCGCTCACGGCGTTGCGTTTCTTGGGCAGCGCGGACAAATCGGAGGATTGACAAAATGCTGGTCTCGCACAAGGCAGGCATAGACCTGGGTGGCTCGCTGACAAAAATCGCGCACGGTCAGGCGCCGGAATTCGTCATTTTCCCTTCCACCCATCTCAGCGATATTCTCGCGTACATTCAAGCGCAGTCGTTGACCCACCTGGTCCTGACTGGCGGTGGGTCGGTTAAGCAGCGCGCGGCCTTTGCTGATTTCCGGGTCGAGACGGCGGATGAATTTGAATCGTCCGTTCGGGGAACGAATTACCTCTTGGAGCAACAAGGCGGCGCGGTCTTTCCTTACGCGTTGGTCTCGATTGGTACCGGCACTTCAATTTCCAAAGTGGAGCCATCGGGAGGACAGCGCGTCTCGGGCACCGCCGTCGGCGGCGGGACGATTGTGGGATTGGGATCGCTCCTCACTGGGCAAGCCGACTACGCGGAAATCATCGAAAGGGCAGCGCGGGGTGATCGCTCCGGCGTGGATGTTCTCGTGCGCGATATCTACGGCGGCGATTTGCCGGGTTTGAGCGGCGATGTGACCGCTTCCAACTTTGGCAAGGTCTCCTCGCGCAAGCCCGAAGACCTTGGACGCGCACTGCTGCAAATGGTGGGTGAGGTGCTTGCCGTGATTGCATCGTTGGCGGCGAAGAATGTGAATGCTCAGGAAGTTGTTTACATCGGCGCAGCATTGCGCGAGAATCCAGTCCTTATGGAGGTGTTAGAGTCCATCACGCGGTTTATGGGTCAGCGACCACGGTTCGTGCGTCACAGTGAGTACGCTGGCGCGATTGGCGCGTTGCTTCAAAACAGCGACTAGCCGCTATTGCCTAGTCTGACTCTACTGAAAAAAGGTCTGTGAACCCATTTCTGACGAAATTTCAAGCTCGATTTTGCCTCTGAAACGACGCTTGGAAGTGTTTTTTCAGAGGAGTCCTAGTCTGTCATTTCTCGCGAAAACTGCTCGAAACGACATAGGCACAAACCCTGGAACTGAACCCAGCGGGGCTGACCTACCCCGCGAGACCAATCGTGTTGTACCATCAACGAGTATGTTGAACGGGGGAGGGACGTATCTGCTCAACCTTGCGAAGGTTGGGTAGTCGCCACGGCAAAACCTTCGCAAGGTTGCTCTGGTTCGTCGCCCTACTTGAATTGGAGGAATACCCATGCAAACGTACACAATTTTTGCACGACTCGCCATTTTTGTGATCCTGGCGAGCGTTATCCTTGTCGGTTGTGGTGCGCCGCCAACTGTTGCGCCTCCACCGACACAACCCCCGGCTGCCGCGCCAACTCAACCGCCAGCCGCGGCACCGACTCAACCGCCGGCGGCGACCAAGCCACCGACGGTCGCGCCGACTCAACCGCCACCGACTCAACCTGCCGGGGGCACAGTCATCTGGGGCTATCTCCAGGAACCCAGTCGACTTAATCCCATCGTCGCGCCGGACGTGGTGACCAAATGGCTTATCGAAACGATCTTTGATGGGCTGGTCGCAATTAACGACAAGATGGAAATCATCCCCGAACTCGCGACCACATGGGACATTTCGGCGGATGGCAAAGTCTATACCTTCAAACTACGCACCGATGTCAAATGGCACGACGGCAAACCCTTAACCGCCGATGATGTGAAATTCACTTACGATAGCATCATTGACCCGAAGCAACCCAACACTATTGCGAAGAGTGATTACGCCCTGGTGGACAAAATCGAAGCCGTTGATCCAGCCACTGTCAGGATCACTCTCAAGAGCGCCAATTCTTCGTTCTTGTCGAAATTGGCGGTCGGCATCGCGCCCAAGGCGTTGCTCGAAGGGCAGCAACTGGATACGGCGGTGTTCAACCGCAAGCCGGTTGGCACCGGTGCGTTCATGGTGCAAGAATGGGCCGCCGGGCAAAAGGTCGTGCTTGTCGCGAATCCGAACTATTTCCGCGGGAAACCGAAAATAGACCGGCTGATCTGGCAGGTCATTCCGGACAGCAACGTGCTCACCGTGCAGTTGGTCAACGGCGACATTGATGGCGCGCTCATCATTGACCCCAAGGATCTGGCGAAGTTCCAGAACAACGCCAAGTACAAGGTCTACGAAAGCATCGGCGCGAATACCTACATCGGGTTTAACAACGAGAATCCGCTCTTTACCGACCCGCGGGTGCGCCAGGCGCTCAACTATGGCTTGGACAAAAAAGCGATCATTGACCAGATCGTGGGAGGACAAGGTATCTGGTCAACCAGCGAGATCCTCGCAGGAACCTGGGCGTACAACTCGAACGTCAACAAGTACGAGTACGATCCGGCAAAAGCGAAATCTCTCCTCGACGCGGCTGGGTGGAAGGTCGGAGCGTCAGGCGTACGCGAGAAGGAAGGCAAACCGTTCAAGTTCACGCTGCTCACCAACGCGGGCGACAAACTGAGGGAAGGCATCGCCTTGTTCGCGCGCCAGCAATGGAGTGACTTGGGCGTGAACATGGATGTCCAGTTCCTAGAAGCCAACACCTTTGTCAACGACCGCGTGCTCAAGAGCAACTTTGAAGCCATCTTCTTGGCGAGTTCAGTCAATGTTGACCCGGATTTCCTGTCTCGTCGCTGGTCGTGCGCGGCAATGCAGAACGGGAACAACTTTTTGCGCTGGTGTAGTCCGGACGTAGATAAACTGCTGGCGCAAGGCATTGCTTTGACCGCGCAGGCGGATCGAAAGAAGGTCTACGATCAGGTCCAGCAGATCATCACCGACGCATCACCGATCGTGCCGATCTACTACCCCAAGACGCTCTGGGCTTTCAAGAGCACCCTCAAGGGCATCGTTCCCTCACCGATCAACATTTTCTGGAACGCCGACCAGTGGAGTTACTAGCATAACGAGAGAGCCGAAGGGTCTCAGTAGACCCTTCGGATCTCAAGCGGATAACAATAAATGTCCAGATATATTCTGGGACGGCTGCTACAAGCCATTCCACTCTTCTTTCTCATCACGCTGATCGCCTTCGGTCTCCTGCATCTCGCGCCCGGCGATCCGGCGACGTTGCTCTACGGCACAGAAATGACCCCCGATCAACGGGCGCAGATTCGGGCAGCGTGGGGTTTGGACGAGCCGCTCCCGGTCCAATACGTCAAATGGCTCGGCAACCTTTTGCGCGGCGATATGGGGAGATCGTTTGTGGATGGTCGCCCGGCTTTGCTGGTCATCGCCGAGCGAATTCCTGCGACGCTACAATTGACTCTCAGCGGACTTCTCTTCGCGCTCGTGTTGGGACTGAGCGTGGGCATTGTCGCCGCGCTGAAACCGCACTCGGCGCTCGGTTATGCCAGCACGTTCTTTTCCACGTTCTTTTATTCGCTCCCGAACTTTTGGCTCGCACTCCTGCTGATCCTGTTCTTTAGCGTCTGGCTCAAAGTGTTGCCCTCCGCCGGAATAGAATCGCTGCGCGGCGAGACGGGTTTGGCGGATCGGCTCGCGCACCTCGCGATGCCGGCGTTCGTCGTCTCACTGCGTGAGATGGGACGCTTGATCCGATTCACGCGCGCGAGTCTGCTCGACGTGATGAGTCAGGACTATATCCGCACCGCGCTGGGCAAAGGTCTGACGATGCGGGTGGTCACCTTGCGCCACGCTCTGCGTAATGCGCTTATCCCCGTCGTCACACTGCTGGGCTTGTCGCTGCCGCAACTTCTTTCCGGCGCGATTGTCGTCGAGACGATCTTCGCCTGGCCCGGGATCGGGCGATTGGTAGTGGACAGCGCGTTCCAGCGGAATTACACTGTGCTGATGGGTGAAATCGTGATGGTGAGTTTAGTGGTCATCGCCGGGAATCTGTTGGCAGATGTGGCGTACGCGGTGATTGATCCAAGAATTCGGTATGGGAAATAGATCATGGCAGTAGCGACTAAGACGTTGGCTAATCCGATCCAATCTATCGTCCGCCATTCCGCGGATCCCTCTGCGCGTTTCTGGTACCGTTTCCTGCAAAATCGCCAAGCGGTGCTGGGTGGTTGTGTGCTGACGCTCATCGTGTTGATGGCGCTCGCCGCGCCACTCATCGCGCCCGGGGATCCATCGCGGATCGTGTTGGGGGAGCGGGAAAATCCACCCAGTCTCGATCACTTGTTTGGCACCGACCGGCTGGGACGCGATGTCTTTGGCCGAATCGTTTGGGGCGCGCGCGTCTCGCTCGGCATCAGTCTGCTTGCGGTTTCGCTTGGCAGCATGATCGGCATTCTGCTTGGCGCCGTCGCCGGGTATGCGAGCGGCATGACAGATGCCTTGATCACGCGCGCCATAGATGTGATGCTCGCGCTGCCTACGTTCTTTTTGCTGGTGACGATTCAATCGCTCTTTCCGCCGAGCGTAACGAACGTGATTGTCATTATCGGCATCACAAGTTGGATGGCGATCGCGCGCATCGTGCGCGGTCAATTCTTGACGATGAAGGAACGTGAGTTTGTCGAGGCGGCGCGCTGCCTCGGCGTACGACCGGCGCGCATCGTCTTTCGGCACATTTTGCCGAACGTCTCCAGCCAGATCATCGTCTTCTTCACGCTCGGAATTGCCGATGCAGTGCTGGTCGAAAGCGCGCTCTCGTTTCTGGGTTTGGGTGTGCCGCCCTATCAAGCCAGTTGGGGCAATATGCTGAATGATGGGCAGATTGGTATCCTCAGCGGCACCTGGTGGGTTGCGTTCTTCCCCGGCTTGATGATCCTGCTCACCGCGCTCTCGATCAACTTTCTGGGCGATGGGCTCCAAGAAAGTCTCTTCAAATGACTCGATCTGCAATCGCGGTTGGCGCTTCGACCTTTTGCTTGCTTTTTCAGCCGTGGCGCGTAGCGCTGGAGATGATTCTTACGCAAGGATTTACAGCCGTCGAACTTTTCGGCGATGCGCCCCAAGCGCATTTCACGCAACTCAACGCTGACGATCGCCAAGCGCTCAGATCCTTCTCCGGCAAATGCGATCTCTCTTTGCACGCACCCACGTTTGAATTGAACGTCGCCTCCGCGAATCCCGGCGCGGAAGCCGAGGCAGTCCGCCAGTATCAAGAAGCCGTGTGTCTCGCGGCACAGATTGGCGCAACGCGTCTCGTCGTGCACGAAGGGCACATGAGTTACTGGAAACTGGATCGGCAAGCGGCGCGGCGCGCGGCAGTGGATGGCTTGGGCAAGGTGCTGGCACTCGCAAAGCAGGAAGGCGTGACGATTGCATTGGAGAACACCAACTTTGGCAAATTCGCGATGTACGAGACGGTGCAAGAGTGGATCAAAATCGCGACCGATTTGAATGATCCAACGCTGCGGCTGACGCTGGACACGGGACACGCGCAAATCGCCGGATGGGACATTGCTGCTGTAATCCGCGCGAACACCGCGCGCATCGCGCAGATCCACATCAGCGATAACAAAGGCGCGGCGGACGATCACTTGTTGCCCGGCGACGGTGTGGTGAATTGGCAAGCCATCGCGCGAGCCGTCCGCGAGAGTGATTGCCGCGCGACGTGGATTTTGGAAAGCGGTCCTTTTTCGTCTGCGGCAGACTTGCGCACTGGCAGGGAACGAATGGAACGGTTGCTAGACTGATGCGAATCCTCATTTCAAACGACGATGGTGTCCATTTTCAAGGATTGTGGACTCTGGTCGAGGAATTGGCGCCGCGCCATCAGGTCACCGTGGTCGCGCCGGATCGTGAACAGAGCGGAGTTGGCACGGCGATTTCGCTTCACCGCGTCATTCGCGCGCGCGCGGTCACATCGCCGGTAGCCGGAGTGTCTGCGTATGCCGTGGAAGGCACGCCGGGCGATTGCGTGAGTCTGGGGCTGGGAGCGATGGCTAAAGACACCGACCTAGTCGTCACCGGCATCAACGAAGGTTCCAACATGGGTGACGATGTTTTTTTCTCCGGCACCGTGGGCGCGGCATTCCACGCCTACTTTCGCGGCGTGCCTGCTATCGCCGCGTCTGTTTCATCGCTGCACAGTAGCCACTATCGCCCAGCCGCGCGCATTGTGAGCGGATTGGTGGACGCGCTTGCCGACGGACGGTTGCCGCGCCGCATCCTGCTCAACGTTAATGTGCCGGATCTTCCGGCGCGAGAGATCAAGGGCGTGCGCATCACGCGCCAAGCGCGCCGCCACTATAAAGAAAAGGTGCGCGAGGAAAAAGACACGCGCGGCAAAACCTATTACTGGATCGTGCGCGAGCGCCCCGATTGGGAATTCGAGGAGGGCACCGATATTTGGGCAGTTCGTGATAGGTTCGTCTCTATCATCCCGCTGCAAAGCGACATCCGCAGCACGGATTGTGAACCGCAACTGCAATCACTGTGCGGCGTGCTGGCAGAGAATCTGTACGACGACGAGTGACAGTCTTTCATCTTTGGGGAGGTTGTGAGAAACCATGCACAATGCAATTACAGATGTCCCGGGCATCAAGGTCGGACACTGGACAAACCTGGAAGCCGCGACCGGCTGCACGGTAATTATTTGCGAAGAAGGCGCAGTCGCTGGGGTGGATACACGCGGCTCTGCTCCTGGGACGCGCGAGACCGATTTGATGCATCCGGTACGTTTGGTGCAACAAGTCCACGCCATTACTCTCTCCGGCGGTAGCGCGTTTGGATTGGACGCGGCGTGCGGCGTGATGCGGTACCTGGAGGAACACGACGTTGGCTTCGACGTCGGCGTTGCCAAAGTGCCAATCGTCGGCGGCGCGGTCTTGTTTGATCTGACCATCGGCAGCGCGCGTGTGCGCCCCGATGCGGCGGCGGGTTACGCGGCTTGTCAGGCAGCGGCTTCCGGCGCGGTAGCCGAAGGCACCATCGGCGCAGGCACTGGTGCGACGGTCGGCAAATTGCTGGGACCTCAGAACGCCACCAAAGCGGGATTGGGAACCGCGAGCATCACGCTTTACAATGGCATCGTCGTAGCCGCGCTGGTGGCAGTCAACGCGTTCGGCGATGTGGTTGATCCGGATTCGGGCAAGATTGTGGCGGGGACGCGCGATCCGCGCACCGGTCAGTTCGTCAACACGATGGTGGGTCTGCAAGGCGACCTATCGGCTTTTACCAGCGGGTTTTCCAATACGACGATTGGAGTTGTCGCGACGAACGCGCGGCTGAACAAGGAAGGCGCGAACAAAATCGCGCAGATGGCGCATGACGGGTTGGCGATGGCGATCCGTCCAGTGCACACGATGTGGGACGGCGACACTGTTTTTGCGCTTGCCACTGGCAAAGCGGAGAAAGAAGTGGACGTCAGCGTCGTGGGCGCGGTCGCTGCCCAAGTAATGGCGCGAGCAATCGTTCGTGCCGCGACGCAAGCGACTTCGCTGGCGGGCATCCCCGCGGCGAACGCGCTGTAGAGGAATCCCAATGAAAATCACATTCATCGGCGGCGGTAGCGTGCAATGGACGCTCAAACTCGCGACTGACATGGCGTTGAACGCAACGCTCGCGGGCGCCGACCTGGTTCTGCACGACATTGATGCGGACGCGCTCGATCTGCTGACGCGCGCGAGCCAGCGCGTCGTCGAACTCGCGCGCGGCACGTTGCGCGTCACGCAAACGCTGGACCGCGTCGCCGCGCTGCGCGACGCCGATTTTGTGATCCTCTGCGTCGGCATCGGGATGCTGAAAGCGATGCGAAACGATCTGGAGATTCCAGAACGGTACGGCATCTATCAATCGGTCGGCGATACGGTGGGACCCGGCGGGCTCGCGCGCGCGCTGCGTCACATTCCATTCGCCGTGCAAGTCGCGCGCGAGATGGAGCAGGTCTGTCCGCGCGCGTGGCTGCTCAATCTCACGAACCCGATGACGACGATTTGTCGCGGCGTCACGCGCGTGACGAAAATTCGCACGATTGGCTTGTGTCACGAAGTCACGCACGCGCTGCCGCGTCTGACCGCGCTGCTGGGTATTGCTTCGAAGCAGATCACATTCGACGTGGCGGGGATCAATCATTTGCCGATCGTCCTCCGCTTCAACGTCGGCAAGCAAGACGGAATTTCACTCTTGCGCGATTGGTTGACGCAGCATCGTCCGACGGAGACCGTCGCGCCGCCGACGATCAACGCGGCGGCAGATGTTTTCAAGGATCAACTCGCGCTCAAGCTTTTCCTGCTCGATCAATTCGGCACCCTGTTCGGCGCGGGGGATCGTCACGTGGCAGAGTTTTTCCCTGGGTTCTTGACCGACGCGACTCAGCGCGGACTCGCCTACGGCGTCTTGCTCACGCGTATCGAACATCGCGAAGACATATTCCGCGAGCGCCGCGCACGGATCGAAAGATTCGTCGCGGGCGGAATCTGGGAACTCGAGCCAACTGAGGAACAACTCACGTCTGTGATGGCGGCGCTCGCGGGTGGACCGGCGGGACGCTTCATCGTCAACGTCCCGAATCGCGGTCAGATTGATAACTTGGCGCGCGACGCGGTCGTTGAATGTATGGCGCGGGTTGATGCGTTGGGGGTGCATCCTGAGACGACCGGCGCGCTCTCGCACACGGCGCACGCGATCATCGCGCCGCACGTCGCGCGCCAGGAATTGATCGTTGAAGCCGCGCTGACGGGCAGCAAAAAAAGCGCGCTTGCCGCGCTCGCGACCGATCCACTCGTGCGCGATCCCGCCACCCCTGCGCCGATGCTCAACGAATTGATCGCGGCGAACGTACCGTACACGCAACAAAAGTACGAATGAAAGCAAAGACCTGCCAGATTGCAGTGAAACCGGGCACGTCTTTTGTTGTGCCATTATCCTCTAGCAAATCGCGGCGGGACAATGACTTGTATCCCTTCCGTGTTCCGCGTTTCACATCGCACCTGGTCTTTTTCGACAACGAGCGCAATCTCCGCGCGCGCGCCCTTCAGCGGAATGTTTGAAACGCGGATGACGGTTCCGGGCGCTAACCACGCCGACGGCAGCGCGGGAAAAATCTTCAAGCGTTCGCCGTCGAAATGCCACAACATCGCGCAGACGGCGCGGATCAATTCCTCGTGACTGTACGCTTGTGGAAAATTGCCGAACTGGCGACTCGTGATCGGATCGAAATACTCGGACATCAAATCGAGCGCGCTTGCGCCTTCGATCACCGCGCGCAGATGCGCGTATGCGCGATCGGACTCACCGACACATTGTAGCGCGCGAACCATCCAGAACGTCGCGAGATAAAACGGATAACGCAGATCCTCTTCGTCGCGCCGAAACGCCGGACCGAACGCCATCGCGCGCGCGAGCGCGTCCACTGTT
>Ga0315285_10005669_pt1 | contig 12861 bp, 11 predicted proteins | sample YL17G09_36_MG_FD_203698 | JGI IMG/M metagenome (GOLD analysis project Ga0315285, IMG submission 203698) | Sediment microbial communities from Yellowstone Lake, YNP, Wyoming, USA - YL17G09_36 | ecosystem: Environmental > Aquatic > Freshwater > Lake > Sediment | place: USA: Wyoming | collected... | reverse complement strand
GTTCGAGCAGGGCCAGGCGCGGATCGGTCGGGTCGGCGAGCACCAGCAGCGTAACAGGACGCATGAACGAGATGACTGTAACACAGACCCCGGCCAGGTTCCGGCCGCCTGTGGCAAACTGGATTCGTGGCCGAGTTCTGCACTTGTCGGGCGGAGTTGCCGCCGGAGGCGCGCTTCTGCCATAAGTGTGGCAAGCCGCAACGCGACGACTACGAGGGAGAACCGCAGCCGGAAGAGGCCGCGCCGGAAGGCGGCCCGGAGGTTCCCAAGCCGCCCCCGGCGATCGACTTCCGCAATTCGCTGGCCGTGCGGGTCGGGTTCCTGAGCGGCTTGCTGGCCAACCTGACGATCCTGCTGCCGTACCTGTTCCTGGCCGCGCCGCTGTGGCTGGCGGGCGCGGGTTTCATGGGAGTCCATCTCTACATCCGGCGCAGTGGCCACGGGCTCTCCGTACGCAGCGGCGCCCGGATGGGCTGGATCACCGGCGTGTTCGCGTTTGTCATCTTCACCGTGTTTTTCACCCTCAATTTCCTGGCGGCCTTCAAGGCCGGGATGTTCACCGACCGGGAGCGTCTGAGCCAGGTGCCTTTCCTTCAGGGCAACGTGGATCAGGTGATCGAGCTGTTACAGAGTCCTCTCGGTCTGGCGGTCAACCTGGTGTTCTCACTGGGCGTGATGTTCCTGCTGTTCGCCGGATTTACGATGGCGGGCGGCGCGCTAGGCGCCCGGGTGCTGCGGAAAGACTAGTCGGGGGCTTCCGGGCGCGCTCCGGGCGTGGAGCGCTTCACCAACAGCACCCCGGCGAAGATGATGGCCATAGCCGCGGCTTCGCGCGGGCCAAACGGCTCGCGATAGAACAGCCATCCCAGGAAGACGGCCACCACGGGGTTTACGTACGGGTAGATCGAGACCACCGCCACCCGCAGGTGAGCCAGCGCGTAAACGTAGGCGCTGTAGCCCACGATCGAGCCGAAGATGATCAGGTAGACCAGCGCCGCCGCGCCGCGGAAGCTCCAGCGGACGGGGTGCGAGGGCGCCAGAAGCGCCGCGGGCAGGAAGGCCAGGCCGGCGGCGAGCTGTTGCACCGCTCCGGTGACGATCGGGTGCGCGGGCGTGCTCTGCCGCCGCTGGTAGATTGAACCAAACGACCAGGCGGCGTTTCCCAGTTGCAGCAGCAGAAAGCCCCGCAGCAGGCCGCCTCCGAAGCTGGCCCCCGTAACATCGGAGGACACCAGCAGCGCTGCGCCGGCCAGACCGACCAGCATTCCCAACATGCTCGAGCGGTGCAGCCGCTCGCCGCCCGGCAGCAGGGCCTCAATGCCTACCATCCAGAAGGGCGAGACGCTGATGATCAGCGCCGCCAGGCCGCTCGGAATCCACAGCTCGGCGACGGTCAGGCAGGCGTTGCCCACGCCGAGGATCAGGAAACCCGTGAACGCCGAAATCGCCAGATCGCGGCCCCGCGGCAGCCGGGCCCGCGCCAGCCACGCCGCCGCCAGCATGATGGAACCCGAGACCGTGAAGCGCAGGCTCACCAGCAGCAGCGGAGGGAACGACTCCAGGGCCATGCGGATGCCCAGGTAGGTGGTGCCCCAGAAGAAGCAGATCGCTACCAGCGCCAGATAGGCCTTGAAGAGGGGATGACGACGCAATCCCCAGGGTAACACCGCGAAAACCCGCTACGTTATGCTGGGAGCGATGCTAAACCGTCGGGAGTTCGTCGCCGGAGCCACCGTCGCGCAGGCCGCCAGCGGCGCGGCGCGCCGCCCCAACATTCTGCACGTCATGTCCGACCAGCAGCAGTGGGGAACCATTGCGGGCCGCGCGGAGTGCCGCACGCCGCACCTGAACCGCCTGGCCGAAGCGGGCCTGCTTTTCGAACGCTCCTACACGCCCTCGGCCGTCTGCTGCCCGGCGCGGGCCATGCTGCTGTCGGGCGCCTACCACTGGCACAACGGGGTCTACAACCAGATTCACTCGTCGCCCTCGGTGCACCGCGACATGAACCCCGACGTGGTGCTCTACTCCCAACGGCTGCGGGAGGCCGGCTACCGCCTGGGCTACGTCGGCAAGTGGCACGCCTCCTGGGTGCGTACGCCCTTCGACTTCGGCTTCCAGGAAGGCGCCGCCGTGCAAGGCTGCTGGCCCGAGGCGCTCCGCAAGTACGATCTCAACCCGGACCGCGTCGAGCGCCCCCAGGCTCAACTGAAGCGCACGGTCACTCGCCAGATGGCCTGGCCGGGCAGCGAGCCGTTCGTCATGTGGGGCTATCGCGAAGGGCCCGAGGAAGCCACGCCGGAGTACCACCTGGCCGAGTGCACCATCCGCATGATGAACCGGTTCGCCCGGGGCAGCCAGCCATGGCATCTCGAGGTCCATTTCGTCGAGCCGCACGACCCCTACCTGCCGCTCAAGAAGTACCTGGACCGTTACGACCCGCGGGCGATCCAGGTGCCGATGAGCTTCTATGACACGTTCCAGGGCAAGCCCGGCTTGCACCGGCGCGAATCGGAAAGCTGGGGTAAGGTGACCGAGGAGGACTACCGGCAGAGCCGGGCCCATTACTACGCCTACGTCGAGCAGTTGGACGCCCAGATTGGACGCATCCTGGAGGCGCTCGAGGGGACCGGCCAGGCGGAAAACACCCTGGTGGTCTGCACTACGGACCACGGCGACATGGTGGGGGCGCACAGGATGTGGATCAAGGGCTGGATCCCGTACGAAGAGTGCTACCGGGTGCCGCTGATCGTGCGCTGGCCCGGGGTGGTGCGGCCGGGCTCGCGCTGCGCGCACCTGGTGCAGACGCACGACCTGGCTCACACTTACGTCCAGGCCGCCGGGGGCCAGCCGCTGCCCTTCGCCGACGGGAGGGCCTTACAGCCGCTGCTGGCCGACCCCAGCCGCGCCGACTGGGACGACCAGATCCTGTGCGCCTACTACGGCGGCGAGTTCCTCTACACGCAGCGCATCGCCATCACGCCGCGCTACAAGTACGTCTTCAACGGGTTCGACTTCGACGAGTTGTACGACCTCGAGGGCGACCCCGAAGAGATGCACAACGCCGTCGAGGACCCTGGTTACCGCGCCGCCGCGGACGACATGCGCGCCCGCCTCTACGCCCTGATGGCCCGCTTCGAGGACCCCTACGGCGACGTGCAGGCGCGCAATTCGATCGGGCAGCCGCCCAACCGCTACGGCGCGCCGCGCTACCTGCCCCGGGGCAAGCGCGGCGCCTGAGTATCGGCGATGCGCCACGTCGTCGCCGGGACCGCCGGGCACATCGACCACGGCAAGACCGCCCTGGTCAAAGCGCTCACCGGCATCGACACCGACCGCCTGGCCGAGGAGAAGCGCCGCGGCATCTCGATCGACCTGGGCTTCGCCCACCTGGATCTGGGCGCGGACCTGCGTATTGGATTTGTGGACGTGCCCGGCCACGAGCGCTTCGTCAAGAACATGCTGGCGGGCGTCGGCGGCATCGACCTGGTGCTGCTGGTGATCGCGGCCGACGAGTCCGTCAAGCCGCAGACCCGCGAGCACTTCGACATCTGCCGCCTGCTGGGCATCCCCCGGGGGATGGTGGTGCTGACCAAGGCGGACCTGGTCGAGCCGGACATTCTCGACTTGGCGCGGCTGGAGATCGAGGAGTTCGTGGCCGGATCGTTCCTGGAGGGGGCGCCGGTGGTGGCGGTCAGCTCGGTGACCGGGCAGGGCCTGGAGGAGTTGCGGGCACGGCTGAAGGAGGTGGCCGCGCAGGTGGCGGTCAAGGACGCCTCGCGCTACCTGCGGTTGCCGATCGACCGGGCCTTCTCGATGCACGGCTTTGGCACGGTGGTCACCGGGACGCTGATCTCCGGCGCGGTGGCGTGTGACGAGGAGGTGGAGCTGCATCCCGGCGGGCGGCGCCTCAGGGTGCGCGGCATCCAGGTGCATGGCGCCGCGGCTGAGCGGGCCGTGGCCGGGCAGCGCACCGCGCTCAACCTGGCCGGCGTCGAGCCCTCGGATCTGGCGCGGGGCATGGTGCTGGCCGCGCCGGGCCGCTTCCGGGCGACCGCCGAGATCGACTGCCGGCTGGAACTGCTGCCCCGCGCCAAACCCCTCAAGAACCGGGCGCCGGTGCACTTCCACGCGGGGACCGCGGAGATCGAAGCCGAAGTGCGGTTGCTCGCGGGCGGCGAGGCGCTGCGGCCCGGTGCGCGCGCCTGCGCGCGGCTGCGCCTGCGGGAACCGTTGCTCGTGCTGCCCGGGGACCGCTTCATCATAAGAATGTTCTCGCCGGTGGTCACTATCGGCGGCGGCGTGGTGGTGGACATCTCCGGGCACCGCTACCGCCGTGGAGAGGACCCGCGCGCGCGGCTGAAGATCCTCGCGGACGGCGCGACGGCTGACCGCGTGCGCCTGCTGGTGCGGGAGTCGCGGTACGGCTTGAGCCTGGCCGAGCTGGTGGCGCGCACCGGTCTTGCGGAGCGCGAGATTCAAGCGGCTGCCCGGACCGAACGTTTGCGGCTGATCCGCCAGCCGGAGTTCTGGGTAATGGACCGGGAGTGGACCCTGGGAGTGTTGGCCCGTCTGCGGGAGGTGCTGAAGGCCTTCCACGAGCAGAACCCGCTCGCCGCCGGCATGCCCAAGCAGGAACTGCGCAGCCGCGAGCTGCCCGAGGCGCCCGCGTTCCTGCTGGACGCGCTGATCGAAGGGCCGGCCGGCATCGTGGCCGAGGGCGAGAACCTGCGCCTGGCCACGTACCGGCTGGTGCTGAAGCAGGACGAGGAACAGGCGCTCGAGGCCATCGAGCGGGCTTTCCAGGGGGCCGGCCTGGTGGCGCCATCTCTCGGCGAGGTGCTGGCGAAATCCGGAGTCGCGCCAGCGCGTGCCCGCTCGCTGCTGCAAATGCTGCTACGGCGGGGCCGGCTGGTGAAGCTGGCAGACGAGCTGGTCTTCCACGGCGCGACCCTTCAGGAGCTGCGGCAGAAAGTGGCGGCTCTGAAAGGCCGGCGGCTCAGCGTGCCCGAGTTCAAGGACCTGGCCGGGGTCTCGCGCAAGTACGCCATCCCGCTGCTGGAGTACCTGGACCGCGAGCGGGTCACGCGCCGCGAGGGGGACCTGCGCGTGGTGCTATAGGGCCCCCGCCGCTTACATGATGGCCGTCGGCGGAGCGGGTTCGTCCGCCCGGCCGGCATTAGCCAGCGGGACCCGGATCATCACGAACGCGATCAGCGCCAGCACCACCAGCCCCACCAGGTACGACGGCTCCTTGAAGATCTCCGGCAGCGGCCACTCGAAGAACTTGAAGGTGGCCACCACCAAACCGGTGAGGGCCTCGCCGGCGATCAGGCCGGAGGCCGTCAGGATGCCCGCGTTCTCGACGCGCGCCTTCTGCGCTTCGTTGTTGCCCCGCCGGTCGCGCAGCTTGTCGGTAATCCAGCGGAAGACGCCGCCGATGAAGATGGCCGAGGTGGTCTCCAGCGGCAGGTACATGCCCACGGCGAACAGCATGGGGCTGCGCACCTGCACCATGATGAGCGTGAAACCCATCAGGATGCCCACGGCGATCAGCGGCCAGGGCATCCCGCCCTCCACGATGCCCTTGGCGAGCGAGGCCATCAGGCCGGCCTGCGGAGCGGCCAGCTCTTTGTCGCCGAAGCCGATGCCCCCGGCGTTGATGTTGCCCTGATGGAGCACCAGCAAGGGGAAGTACATAAGCAGGCTGGCGAACACCACGCCCAGCACGTCGCCGATCTGCATGCTGCGCGGGGTGCCGCCCAGGATGTGCCCCACTTTGAGGTCCTGGAGCATCTCGCCGGCCACCGCCGAGGACACGCACACCACCGCCGCCACCCCCAGCACCGCCGCCACTCCCTGGATTCCGGACGCCCCCACGGTCACCATCAGCAGCGCCGCTACGATCAGGGTCGAGAGCGTCAGGCCGGAAATGGGGTTGTTCGAGGAGCCGATCAGGCCCACCAGGTTGCCCGACACGGCCGCGAAGAAGAAGCCCAGCACGAGCATCACCAGCGCCGCCACCAGGCCTCCGGAGAGGATTCCAGCGAAGTAGGTGTAGAGCAGCACCATGCCAAGCAGGGTCGCGCCGAGGCCCAGGAAGACCGTCTTGGCGCTGAGGTCGTGATCGAGGCGCGAGGTGGCGGCCTGCGCTTGCGCGCTTTTCTTGAGATCCGCCACGGCGCGCCGCATCCCGCTGGCCAGGCTCTTGCGCATCCGGAACAGGGTGAAGCTCGCGCCCACCAGCATGCCGCCCACCGCGATGGGCCGCACGATGGATTTCCACACCGCGTCGCTGACCTTCTCCCAGTCCGGGTTCGTGGGGGCAAGCTGCGGCCCCAGGAAGTAGGCCAGCAGGGGAACCAGCAGGCCCCAGGCCAGCACGCCGCCGGAAAAGTTCAGCGCGGCCAGCCGCGGGCCGATGATGAAACCTACGCCCAGGTAGGCCGGGCTGATGGCGGGCGCCGCGACCGCGGTCACGCCCCCCACGGTCACCTCCTGCGAGTAGCCTTTGCTCACCAGGCGCACCAGGCTCTTGCCCACTTCGCCGGCTTCCAGCAGGAACGACTTGCTGGCAGCGAACAGCTTGAAGGCGCCCAGCAGGTAGAGCACGCCGCCCACGCCCATGTTGGCGAAGAGGATCTTGGCGGCCCCGCTGCCGCGCTGCCCGGCCTTGTGGATTTCCGACGCGGCCACCGACTCCGGGAAGCCCAGTTCGGGGTCCTCGACCATGACCCGCCGGAGCAAGGTCACGAACAGGATGCCCAGGATGCCTCCGACCAGCATCAGGGCGGTGGATTTCCAGTAGGCCACCTCAGGGTCGAAGGTCTTCCAGGCCCCGGAGATGACGAACGCCGGGATGGTGAAGATGGCGCCGGCGGCCACCGACTCGCCGATCGAGCCGACGGTTCGCGCCATGTTCTCTTCGAGAATCGAACCGCGCCAGATCCGCAGGACCGCCATGGCGATGACCGCCGCCGGGTAGGTGGCGGCGATGGTCATGCCTGCGCGCAGGCCCAGGTAGGCGTTGGCCGCCCCCAGAATTACCGTCATCACCAGGCCCAGCAGCACGGCCCGGAAGGTGAACTCGGCCAGATCGGTCTTCTCGGGGACGTAGGGACGGAACTTGGTTTCGCTCATCGAGTGCCCTCGCAATCGGTAGAACATGATACCAAGAGCGAGGGCACTTCAAAAGGGGTGGGCGCCAGGTTTTTTCCGGCGGCGGCTCCTTCTGCTTGCGGCCCTCGACGGCGTAAAAGGTGAGGTACGCCACTCCGACGCAGGCCGGGATCATGCCCAGCATGGTCCAGCCGATGGGAACCTCGTAGGGGGTGACCGTCGGGGGAGAGACTTTCCTGTCTTCGGCCTTCTGGGTGTAGTGCCAGTCGGGCACGCGCTCCCGGACGGAGGTGGCGGAGATCCCAGCGAAGAACGCCATGATGCCGAGGCCCAGAAACAGCCAGGCCAGGCCGCGAAACAGGCACGCGGACGGGCTCGCCGGGCCCGCCTGGGGGGAAGGCCAGCCCTCGGCGTGCGGCCCTCACCCCAGCCGCGCCCGCACCAGCTCGCTGAGGGCCTTGCCGTCCACGCGCCTGCCGGCCAGGCGGGCCTGGGCGGCCTTCATGACCACGCCCATCTGCTGGAGCGAGGTGACGCCGGTCTCGGCCAGCGCCGCGGCCACGGCGGCCTCCATCTCCTCGGGCGTGGCGGGCGCGGGCATGTAGGATTCGATCAGGACCAGCTCGGCCTCCTCGCTGGCGGCCTGCTCGGGCCGGCCGCCCTTGCGGAAGGCTTCGGCGGCCTCCTTGCGTTGCTTGGTGAGAGCAGCTAGAATTTGAATTTCCGCCTTCTCGTCGAGGGGCTTTCCCGAATCGACCTCGTGCTTTTTCAGGGCGGTCTTGATCAATCGCAGCGCGCTGAGGCGGGCTTCCTGTCGGGCCTTCATCGCCTGCGCCATATCCTTTTGGATGCGGTCAAGTAAGGGCATGCTGTCTGCTATTCTAATGGAGTCATCCTGGCCATGCATATCCGAAAACAACGCCTTCTGACGCCGGGGCCCACCCCGCTATACCCCGGCGCTTTGCAGGCGATGATGGCATCGGACATCCATCATCGCACTGAGGATTTCCGCAACGTCTACCGCTCGGTGCTTGCCGGCTTGAAGGAGGTGCTGGGGACCTCCCACGACCTGGTGGTGTTCAGCTCCTCGGGCACCGGGGCCATGGAGGCCGCCGTCTCGAACCTGTTCGCGCGCGGCGACAAGGTGATCGTGTGCTCGGCGGGCAAGTTCGGCGAGCGGTGGGTGGAGCTGGCCGCGGCCTTCGGACTGAACGCCACGGTGCTCCAGGCCGACTACGGCCAGCCGGTGACGCCGGACCGGGTCGCGGCGGCGCTGGCCGCCGAGCCGGCCACGCGGGGCGTGTTCGTGCAGGCTTCGGAGACCTCGACCGGCGTGGCGCACGACGTCGAGGCCATGGCCCGCGCCATCGCCACCACCGACGCCATCTTCGTGGTGGACGCCATCACCGGCATCGGCACGCAGCCGCTGGACATCGACGGCTGGGGGCTGGACGTGGTGGTGGGCGGCTCGCAGAAGGTCTTCATGATCCCGCCGGGTCTGGCCTTTCTGTCCATCAGCCCCAAGGCTTGGCGGTTCACCGAGACCTCCAACCTGCCGCACTACTACTTCGACATCAAGAAGGAGAGGAAGAACGCCGAGAAGGGCGAGAGCGCCTGGACGCCCTCGACCAGTCTGTTGCTGGCGCTGAACGCGACGCTCGAGTACATCCGGAAGGTGGGCATGGCGCGGCTGATCGAGAACGCCCAACTGCTGGCGCGGGCCACGCGCGCGGCGGTCACCGAGCTGGGCTTGGAGCTGTTCGCAGCGGGCTCGCCGGCGGCTTCCGCCACCGCGGTGAAGGCGCCGGCGGGCTGGGACTCGGGGCTGATCGTCAAGGAATTCCGCGACCGCTTCGGCTGCATCATCGCCAACGGCCAGGGCACCATGCGGGGCAAGATCTTCCGCATCGCGCACTTGGGCTACTTCGATTTCGCGGACCTGTTCGCGGTGATCGCGGGGCTGGAGATCATCCTGGCGGCCAACGGCCACCCGGTGACGTTCGGGAAGGGCGTCGCCGCGACGGAGAGGATCTACGCCGAGGCCGCCGCCGCTCAGAAAGCAGGAGGCGCCTGATGCCGCTTACCGTACTGGTTGCCGATCCCATGGCCGCGGCGGGACTCGAGTTGCTGCGGTCCCAGCCGGGCTGGAACGTGGTGGTCTCCAATCCGAAGGAGTACCTCACCCACCTGCCGGAGGCCGAGGCCCTGGTGGTGCGCAGCGGGGTGAAGGTCACCCGGGAGGTGCTCGAGCAGGCGCCCAAGCTGCGCGTGGTCGGGCGCGCCGGAGTGGGCGTGGACAACGTGGACCTGGAGGCCGCCACCGCCGCGGGCGTGCTGGTGATGAACACGCCGGGCGGGAACGCCGTCTCGGTGGCCGAGCACACGCTGGCGCTGATGCTGGCCATGGCCCGCGCGGTGCCCCAGGCCTCCGCCTCCACCAAGGGCGGCAAGTGGGAGAAGAAGAGGTTCCTGGGCAGCGAGTTGCGCGGCAAGACGCTGGGCATCATCGGGCTGGGCAGCATCGGCCGCGAGGTGGTCCGCCGGGCGCGGGCCTTCGAGATGCGCATCCTGGCCCACGATCCCTACGTGAATCCCCAGACCGCCGCGGACCTGGACCTGGAGCTGGTGGACCTGCCGCGGCTGTACGCCGAAAGCGACTACATCAGCCTGCACGCCGCGCTGACCCCAGAGACGCGCCGCCTGCTGGGGCGCGAAGCCTTCGCCCAGATGAAGCCGGGGGTGCGGATCGTCAACTGCGCCCGCGGCGAGATGATCGACTCGGAGGCGCTCTGCGAGGCCATCGCCTCGGGTAAGGTGGCCGGCGCGGGGCTGGACGTCTTTGCCAAGGAGCCCCCCGCGGCGGACGAACCCCTGCTGGGAGTTGAGACGCTGGTGGCCACCCCGCACATCGCCGGCTCGACCGAAGAGGCGCAGGAGATCGTGGGCGTGCGCATCGCCGAGCAACTGGTCGAGTACCTGAAGAACGGCATCGCCATCAACGCCGTGAACATGCCCGCGCTGACCCCGGAGCAGTACCGCGCGGTGGGGCCGTACATCTCGCTGGCCGAGCGGCTGGGCTGCTTCGCCGCGCAGATCGCCACGGGCAATCCCAAGGCGGTGTACTTCATCTACTCCGGCAAGATCGGCGACGGCAGCGCCCACCTGCTGCGCAACGCCGGCTTGGTGGGCCTGCTGAACCGGTGGCTGTCGGAGCGGGCCACGCTGGTCAACGCCATGGGGATCGCGGCGCAGCGCGCGCTCACCGTGACCGAGCGGCACGAGCAGCGGACCGGCCACGCGGACTCGGTGCGCCTGGAGCTGGAGACCGACGCCGGCCTGACCAGCGCCGAAGGCGCCCTGGTGATGGGCAAGCCGCGCCTGATCCGGGTGGACAGCATCTCCTGCGAGGCCCCGCTCACCGGCCACCTGATCTTCATGAAGAACCAGGACGTGCCGGGCGTGATCGGGCACGTGGGCACGGTGCTGGGCCGCCACCAGATCAACATCGCCAACTTTTCGCTGGGGCGGCGCGACATCCCCCTGAAGCCGGGCCAGCCCCTGGAGGCGGTGGCGGTGGTCGAGACCGACACGCTGGTGCCCGAGGCGGTGCTGGCCGAGCTCAAGGAGAACCCCGCAGTCAAAGTGGCGCGCGCCGTGGAGCTGCCGTAGCCGCCGGGCGAGGCAGGCCTCGCCCCTACCACGGGTGTAGGGGGCGGGCAGGCCCGACCCCAGGCGCTTTCACTGCTTCAGGGGTTCGACATAGACGATCTCGGCGGTCCACATGCCGGGCAGGTCCACGCGCACGCCGTCGTTCATCAACGGGGTCCCGGTCATGGTCAGCGTGCGCGAGCTTTCCTGGAAGCGCACCAGGTAACTGTTCTCCGGGGTGAGCCCCCGCAGGCGCACCATGCGGAAGCTGGCGTCATCCCAGTCGCCGTGGTAGAGACCCACGAAAGCGGCGGGCACCAGGAACTCCTGGTTGGGGCCCACAGCGCGCTACAGTTCCGGGATGGTGGCGGCCAGTTCCAGGACGTTCCGGGCGCGAGTGTGGCGCGCGGACGTGGTAGCGCGGCCGTCGAACTCCCCGCCGGCGAACCAGCCGCGGTCGGATTTATCGCGCAGGGCCAGCCAGCCGCACGAACTGGAAGGTGTCGGCGGGGGTCAATTGAAACACCGCCTCCAGCCAGCCGTTGCTGAGCGTCCACAAGCGCTGCCCGGCGTCGAAACGGAACTGGAACTCGGCGAAGCCGGGCGCGGCCAGCAGCACAAGGGCGCACCAGAGCGTGCCAGTGCGCCGGCGGCCGATCGACAGCAGACCCCGAACCCCCGGGAGCATATGCACTTCTTACACTACCGGAGCCCCCCTCGACTCTCAAGCCGCCAGATGCCTTAGCGAGAGGCGCTGCCCCCCCCCCCGCATTTGCATGCGGGCCGGCGGTTTGCTATGCTATTGAAGGACGGACGCCCACGCTTGCTCCTCCATTACCCCCACGAACGGAGTGCCTGACGCCCAGCATGAGTTTTACTGTCTTCCTTGGCAATCTTCCCACTTGGGTGACCGCGGACGATATTCATTCCTGGCTAGCTTCGGAGAACCTGGTGGCCGACTCCATCAAGGTGATCCGCAACCCTGAGACGCAGGAGTCCAAGGGCTTCGCGTTCATCGAGGCCCCGAACCAGGAAGAGATGCAGGCCATGATCCGCCGCTTTGATCGCGCGCCGCTGGAGGGCCGCCTGCTGCGCGCCAATCCGGCGCAGCCCCCGAAGCCCAAGGGGCAGGGCAAGCCCGAAGAGCGCGGCGGCGGGCCCGGCGCCCGGAGGCACACGCGCGGCAAGACGGGCCCGGACGCCGACAAGAGCGCCTTCGCCACCGAACTGGCCAAAGTCCTCTGAGCCTGCGGCGCTTGCCGCCACTGCCCTTCCCGCCTCCCGGGGCCCCCCGCCCCGGTTGCCTTAGCTCCCGTTTCTGGCGCGCCGCGGAGCCTGCCGGGCCCGTTTCGTGGTATCCTTCAGCCGGTAGGGTGAGCATTAACCACGGGGATCAAACGGGGGAGACTTATACCCGTCCTGGTTGCCAGGGCGGGCAAGAAAGGCGGGACCAGTGGGCAACTCGTTAATCATCCGAACTGCCTTCATTTTCGTGTTGGCCTACACGGGCTATTTCCTGACGCCCTTCAAGACGGCGAGCGGGAGCCCGATTCCGGTGGCGGGCGGATTCGCCGGCCTGGCTTTGGGCGTGCTCATCATCCTGTTTGAGTTGCGCCTCAAGCAGATCGGCCTGCGCCGCCTGATCGGGGCGGCCATCGGGTCCATGCTGGGCATCGTGGGAGCGTTCCTGATGGCGCTGGTGCTGGAGGGGGCGCTGTCCAAGGGCAATCCCGCGCTGCCGTTCATGCAGACCGGCCTGCTGCTGTGGATGACTTACATTGGCCTGGTGACCGGCGCCAGCAAGGGGGACCTGCTGAACCTGTCGGCGCTGGGCGGACTGTTTCACGGCGACAAGGGCGGCCGGCAGTCCTTCAAGATCCTGGATACCAGCGTCATCATTGACGGGCGCATCGCCGACGTGGCCGAGGCCGGCTTCATGGAGGGGACGCTGGTGATTCCGCAGTTTGTGCTGCGCGAGCTGCAACTGGTGGCGGACTCTGCCGATTCGATGAAGCGCAACCGCGGCCGGCGCGGCCTGGACATCCTCCAGCGGCTCCAGAAGATGGCCCACCTCAGCATCCAGATCGTGGAGGACGA
>Ga0315285_10005668_pt1 | contig 12863 bp, 12 predicted proteins | sample YL17G09_36_MG_FD_203698 | JGI IMG/M metagenome (GOLD analysis project Ga0315285, IMG submission 203698) | Sediment microbial communities from Yellowstone Lake, YNP, Wyoming, USA - YL17G09_36 | ecosystem: Environmental > Aquatic > Freshwater > Lake > Sediment | place: USA: Wyoming | collected... | reverse complement strand
AATATAATTCCGATAGCACTTGAAGAAATGCGCACTCTGAGGCGAGATGTTTTTATGCAAAAAGCACCGCTGAGATACTTAAAGGCAAGAATTCATGGCATTGCCGGAATATTCAAATATTCAAAAGAGAGAAAGAATAATGTGAGAATATTTCTTGATCGTAAGAATGAATTCATCGCTTTTAAAAAAAAGAAAATAATTCCTATTTAAGACCTTGAAAGATACGGTTAATAACTATCCGAAGCATTCATGCAATTATTGAGAAATCTCGGCTGCTATGGATTCCGCAGCTTTCGCAGGGTCAGGGGAGTCGGTCACGGCTCTTCCGATGACGAGAAGCGTTGCTCCGTTTTTGATAGCCTCTTTCGGCGTGGCGATACGCTTCTGGTCATGGGCGGCAATGCCGGCAGGCCGTATGCCCGGAGTAATGATTTCAAAATCTGGCGGCAGGGTGGGTTTGACGGCAGTGAGGTCGGCCGCAGCGCATACAATTCCATCGAGCCCGGCTTGAACCGCGAGTGAGGCAAGATGCCGGACATAATCGGTCGTGTAAGCGGTCACCAAAAGATCTTTCTGTAAGCAATCCGCATCAATGCTGGTGAGAAGCGTAACGCCGATGATTTTTGGGGACTTTCCGCCACTTTGCCCGCGGGAAGCATCCGCAGCCGCCTTTGCGGCGCGCATCATAAGAATTCCTCCCAGCGCATGAATGGTGAGGTAGTCGACCTCGAGATCACACGCCGACAGTACGGCTTTTTCAACAGTATTAGGGATATCGTGGAACTTCAGATCTAAAAAAATCTTTCGTTTTGTATCACGGACAACATCGCATATCGGCGGGCCGAAGCGGGTGAATAGTTCAAGGCCGATTTTAAATACACCAATCGAAGGCGCAGTAGCGAGTATAAGGGTCGATAGCGCATGCAAGGAAGACACATTATCAAGAGCAAGCGCGAGACGGTCGCGAGGAGACCTTTCCATGGAAGAGAAAATAGCATTTGGGCAATAATTTTTAAAATCAATGAATGTATTTCGACTCTTTTTGTATATTAATAACCGGGACCATAAAAACCACCTGTTATTGACCTATGTACCTTTTTACAAAAAAATTCTGGAATGATGTCCGCAACGACCCACGCGAAGCAGTCGATTCGCTTAAAATACAGCGAAGCCGGTTGTGGTACCATTTCGTGAAATTCGCTATTTTCTGGCGAATAGTATTCTCCGAATATGCACTCAACCATTGTATAACCCGCGCTTCCGCACTTGCCTTCGGCCTGCTGCTGACGATGATCCCGCTTGTTGTTACCGCAGCGCTTATGCTCGCCGGTTTTATTGATGTGCAACCGAAGCAAGTAGAACATCTTTTCAGCACATTCCTGCCCTTTGCGCCCGAAACAATACTCAATTATCTCTCTACATTCTATATTAACGCACGCAATTTGCGGGGGCCCGGCATTGTCATACTTATTATTGTCGCCATTGGCCTGTTCGGGGTTGCCGAAGAATCATTCAATACCATCTGGAAAGTTTCAAGACCGCGATCCTTTTTTATCCGGCTGATAACCTTTACCATGGTCATGGTATATAGCCCCCTCCTCATTTTCTTGTCTCTCTGGATTCGTCACAGCAAATGGTTTGAACCAGCCTCCCAGCACTTTTTTCCGATTGACATACTTCCCTTCTTGCTTATGGTACTTGCCTTTACATCGCTTATTCTATTTGCACCTCATACCAAAGTAAAATTCAATTCCGCCCTCCTTGGCGGACTCGTCGCAGGATTGCTTTTTGAGGCAGAACGCGAAGGGTTCGGCACGTATGTTCATCTGACCTTTCAGACGCAGACAATCTACGGTACGCTCGGAATCCTGCCGATATTTCTGGTTTCCCTTTTAGTCGTGTCGCTATTCATTCTTTTCGGCGCAGAGGTGGCATACGTTCACCAGAATTTCCGGCCATTGCTGCGTGCTCAAAGGAGATGGGACCGCCGCGTCGGTGATTATAAGACCTATCTTATTTTCAGAGTGTTTGTTGATGCGGTAAGCGCCTTTATACAGAAAAGAGAGCCTCCACGCCTCTCCTATTACATCGGTAAATACGAACTTACTGAACCGCAGGCCCGAGGACTGCTTGACTGGCTTATTCATGCTAAACTTTTACACTGTACGGACGGCAAGGAGGGGTACATTCCAGCGCGCGATTTCGCAAAAACACCGATTGGTGACGTGCTCGAAGAGATTAAGGCACAGGACCTCCGCATTCCTGCAATGCCCGATGATTATACGCGTGAATTCGTCGCCTCGATTCTGAACAACTGCCAGAAAAACGCACAAACGTCCGCCGAACAAATTACCTTTGAGGCGATGATTCAAAATCTGGAAGAGGGTGAGCAGCGGTTTTCAAAAGTTGCAGCTCTCGTATAATAGCCCCCAAAACACGACCTGTTACCGAGCCCCCCTACTCATTTTCCCTAAAGTAATCTTGAAGTCAACGAAGCTCCAGAGCATATCGGGAGCAAGAACGAAATAAAGAGGTCTCGCTTCGAAACGGTCTTCGACCACTGTTACGACGAAGCAGCTAACAAGCGACGCTATCGCCAATCCGGCCATAATTTCACCCCTTGACATTTCTTTAAGTCGAAGCTGCTGAAAGCCGGGAAGAAGAAAACTTACCAATTGATTTTTATTGCTCGAAAAAGAAGAGTACTCAGACGACACGACATTCTTAGAATCAACTTTCCAATGACGGCGATTCGATTGTACTTCAAGCTCGATATCATAGGCCGTGAGGCCGGCCCTGCGTTTCTCAATCCATTCACCTTCTGTCAACCCAAGCGCTTTCCATGGTTTTTTACTATACTCGCCGATGGAAATGCCGGCGCTTAACAACACCGGCACTTTATCCAAAGAGATTTTGTTATCCTGAATTATTTTCCATTCGCTTTGGGAAAGCCCGTACTTCTCCCACGGTTTAATATTATCCTGGCCAAAAGAAGCAAGCGCAAAACTCAAGCATATCAGAATTTCGGAAACAATAATGGTAGAGGTTTTCACGAATGCACGCCTTTCTTTAAAGGTAAATATTTATACTATGCACCTGAGAATTAAAAACAAAACAGAGCGTTCAAAACAGCTCTATCCACCTCATTCCAAACCGGTTACCGGCTTGAAAACGAAAACCGCAGCCACACACCGTGTGTTGATTTGTCCAGCCGAGCATCTGCCTTTTCGGGCCGCTTAAGCAAAAACGTATAGGTATAATCGAGCGTAATCCAGTTTGAAAGCCGCCAGCTGATGTTGGTGAGCAGATCAAAATCCGGCCGCATGAGGCGCTGTTCCGGCGCGATCGGCGCAAGAATTTTGAGTTCGCCGTCCGCCGTAATGAACCTGCCGATACGCAGCATGCCGCTCACTGCGGCTTGCGGGCCAAAGCCGAAATCCGAAGTCGCTTCTTCAGGATGAAGAATTACACTCTTGCTGAGTTTGGCGAGGGAGATGCTGTCCGGTGTTGTCTGCCATAGGACGGTGGAAGAGTCCACAATACGGTACTGACGCGGAAAATGGGAATAAGAGCCGCCGAAACCGGCGCGGATATTGGTTTCAAGAAACGAATATTTGAGCGCATCGGCGTTTACGCCGATCCCGATATTAAGCAATAATGGCGCGAACGACGGCTTCAGCCTGTAGGCACGGCTCGAATCGAAACACGTCGAAGGGTTAACAATACGGGAATTATCGTCGAGCAGGCAGAAAAAAGAACTTTTTTCGTCGCGGATAAAACGCCGGGGCAGAAAGGTAGTACGGATTTCGGCGCTGCCGTAAGGGCCGAGCCATGGAAGAAAGCGCCAGATAAAGAGGGAATTAAGCAAAAAATCATCGGCGTCGGTGAGCAGGTTGCTGATTTCGAAACCTGAAAAGTTAAACCCCTCGTCAAGGCGGATCCGGGTCCGCCATTCATAGGGATGGCGCTGGTAGGTGAGCCACAACGTCGTAAGCAGGCCGAACAGCGTATTCGTGCTGGTGTCTTTAGCGGTCCGGTCGACCTCGGAATTGAATTTTACATTACCGCCGATGTTGGCGCCGTATTTCCAGTGAGAGGTTATTCTCGACTGCGGCGTTACTTCAACGGTACCGCCGCCAAGAATGCGGTAGTTGGTTGTATCCTGCACTAAGAGAAGCTTGCAGAGCTCTCCGGGCAGTAGTTTCACGGTGATGAAATTGATGATGCTGTTGTATCCCTGTCCAACGCCGAGAATTTTGTAAACCCCTGGATTTAAAATCCATGTTTTGACCACCTCGCCGAGCTCTGGATTTGCGCCGAAACCGCGTCCGTAAGTTTGAAATTCATCGATACGCACGAGTTCATATTCTCCGCGGAACGGTATGGCCATTGAATCGACCGTTTCAATGGCAAGCCCGGCCCAGTCGGGAATGATAGGTATGGTTTTTCCCTCTTCCACGGTCACGGGGCGTACCATCCGCTGATTGTGCGCACCGCTGCCGAAAATGACCTTATAAGAACCGGGTTCAACGCTGAAAATACGGCCGGTATTGCCCGACGCGACCGAGCGGCCGGCAGAATCGAGAATGGTAATATCCTGTTCGCTTGTTGCCGCAGTTAACCGCGGGATGAAAATACCACCCTTGCCGATAGGCACGACGGCCCCCTCTGCTGCCATCTGTTCGGCAAGCGGCGGTGCGTCCCAGCTTTTTTGGGCTTTGTCAAGCCATGGAAGGCCGGTACCCACACTCGCGGGTTTTTGATCCATCACTTTTTTTGCCGTGTCTTTGGGAACCAGCGAATTCAGATACTCGTGCGTGATTTCATCGCCCGGAAGGTCGGGAGGGAGTTCGGCGTCGACAGAAAAAAAACAGAGAGCGAAGCCGATGATTGTTGCATAACAACAGCTGTTTTTCTTCATAACGGCAACGCTCACTTGATCTCACCGGTTGCAGGAGGGGCGCTTGAAGTGTCGGCTGGCGGTATAGCCACGCCGTACTCTTTTGCCAACTTCAGGTCTATGTCATGGATCGCCCGCGTCATGATGAACTCCATGAGCGACGACAGTTCGCGGATCACGTTTTCAGGTTTGTGTTCAAACACCCGCTTACGAAGATCGAAACGCTTCGTATACAATGAGGTACCGTCGGAAATCCGTGTCAGGTTGATGCGAAGCGCAATATGCGCGAACCAGAGTTCCTGGGAATCGTACTCGTCGAGCGCCTCAATCATGCCGGAAAGTTCGTACTCGGGTTTTGGACCCTCGTCAAACCGGCGGATCACACTGGACACGAGACCAGCTGTCAATAGGTGTTTGTATACTAGATCGGTAATCATGCGCGCCGGGTTGACTGCCCAGGCGCGGTAGTAGTCATATTGCAGCTGGAATGGGCTCTGGCGGTAGACGATCTGTGGACGGTTGTATGCCTCTTCGATGTCGAAGTCGCGCAGGCGTATGGTACAGGAATAGGCCATGAGGTTCAGACGGTCCCGCTGGGTTGACGGGATATAATTGAGCAGATAATACTGCTTGAGCGGAAGCGAGCCGCACCCGGTAAGCACACTGAGTGTACAGAATATGCACGCACCGATTATCCCGCAAAACCATGCTTTCCGGTTCATCGTAATTCCCTTTCTTTTTGGGATTCGCCTCTTCTTATAAGCAGCGACGGGTTTTCCGCCAGCATCTTTGCGAGCTGGTTGGCGCTCTCTGAGGCCTCACGGAGGTTCCGCATGCTGACCGAGAAGTCCTCGCGGGATTGCCGTACCAGGAGCGACAGATTATCAGCAACCAGCTTAAGCGCGATTGCAGCCGAATCAACGGACGATATGGTGCGGGTTATCCTGCCGGCAGAGAAGGCAGTATCGATTGTTCCGGTAAAAGCCTGTACGTTGCCGGCGATCCGGTCGACTTTGGTCATGATATGGGCGGCTGAAGTGGTTATGGTGTCTATTTTCGGAGCCATGTTCCCGGTTAGTTTGCGGGCATCGCTTGTAATGGCGGCGACATTTTCAACCAAAAACCGGAGCGATTTCAGGCTGTCCGGGTTGGAGAGCTGATTCAGGTTGTTAATGAGAAGTTCGATTTTTGCGACAATAGCCTCGGCCTTGCCGGAAATCGAGGAAAACATCGAAGTGCGCGTGGAGATTTCACCCCCATTTTTAAGAAGCAGAGCTGCGCTCGTTCCGCCAAGGACTTCCACGTATTTGAGGCCCGTGATGCCGAGCAGCCCTGTGGTGGCGTACATGTCCGCTTTCATTGGGAAATCCGGCTGCACCTCAAGCGCTACTTTAACTCTTGAAAGATCGCGCGGCTGGTAGGTGATTTTATCGACTTTGCCGATCGGCACACCGGTATATTTGACCAGTGCGCCTTGTTCAAGTCCGGAGAGCGATTCGCCCTGAAAATAGGCGTAGTAGGTTTTCATGGTCCGGGAGAGTTTCAGGCCAAGCGTAACGGACATGAACGCAAGCAGCAGAACAATACCTGAAATGACGAAAACACCCAGCCGGGCGCGCTGAGTTTTCGAAATACTCATAAATGTTTCTCCACGAAAAAGTCCGGAATCGTTTCACCGGTGCGTGTGCCTTCGTTTTCCTGTCGCGCAAAAAAAGCGTGCATTGGGCCGTCAGTCAGTTTCCGCGCTTCGGCGAACGGGCCGTCGAACAGAAGCGAGCCGTTGTATAAAAATGAGATATTGTCAGCAATGGATTCAATTGAGTGCAGTTCGTGTGTGACCACGACAATAGTAATGCCCAGTGTTTCACGCAGGCGAAGGAGCAGCCGGTCGAGTCCGGCGGCAGTAGCAGGATCAAGCCCGGCAGAAGGTTCGTCGCAGAACAGGAGCGGTGGATCAAGGACAAGTGCCCGGGCGAGAGCCGCTCGTTTGCGCATGCCGCCCGAAAGCTCTGAAGGAAAAAGCCCTTCGACGCCTGTAAGTTTGACCTGTGCGAGTTTATATGACACAATTTCCCTGATGAGCCGAGGCGGAAGACCGGTATGCATCTGAAGCGGCAGACCGATGTTCTCCTCGATGGTGAGCGATCCGAGAAGCGCTCCGTTTTGAAACAGGACTCCGGCTTTTTTTAGTGCTTCAACGGTTGCAGGGTCGTCCTGGTCGTGGATTTCGACGCCGAACAGCCGTACAGATCCGGCTGCTGGCTTAAGCAGACCGACCATAGCTTTGAGAAGTGTTGTTTTCCCGCACCCGGACGCGCCCAGAATTACACGGATTTCCAAAGGGACAATGCTTATTGAAATGCCGGAAAATACTTGAACGATGTCGTACCGCATCGAAAGATTTTCAACTTGGGCGACAGGTATGACCGGCGAAACCATGGGGCACCTTATATTACAAACGAAAAAAGTGCATCAGTGATAATGATAATGAAAATACATGCCACAACGCTTGCCGTTGTTTCCCGACCGACCCCTTCGGCGCCGCCGCGGACGCGGAAACCGTAAAACGCGCCGATCCAGATAATGAGCCATGAAAAAACCACTGATTTTATGAAACCGGCAAGCACATCTTTGAAAAAAAGATACTGCCAGAGCTGGCCCCAGTAAAGGCTTGAAGAAAGGTCAAGATAGAAAAGCCCAACACTCCAGCCACCGAGAATTCCCGCAACAGTTCCGCAAATGGAAAGCACCGGCATGGTGAGTGAGATCGCCCAGAACTTGGGTACGACCACGAACTGAATTGGATTGATTCCCATGGTTTTGAGCGCATCGAGTTCTTCACCAACACCCATGGTGCCGATTTCTGCGGTCGTGGCGCTGCCGGTCCTGCCGGCAAGGATCACGGCGGTTAAAAGCGGCCCCATCTCGCGGACCATGGTAATACCGATAAGGGGTCCGAGGAACACACCTGCACCGAACGTTTTGAGCTGGATTGCCGCCTGAAGCGCCAGCACCATGCCGATTAGAAACGAAAGCAGCGCTACGATACCAAGTGCCTTGTACCCAAGCAGAAACATCTGTTCACCGAGAACACCTTTGCGGAAGTCCTGTTGTTTCAGGGCGCCGATCGTACCCCAGTAGAGCATTTCAACAAGCACCGAAAGCGCGGTAATGACGGTTTCTTTTGCTTCAAGAAAACGATCGCCAGCATGTACCAGCAGTTTATGTGGGAACTGATCTGTTTTCGAAACAGCAGGTGCTGGTTCCGGCAAAGCTTCCAGCGTGGAGAGAACCGACGGGGCGATATTTCGTAAAATGAGCTTCCTGCTTGTGTTTCTGTATATTTTGTGCAAAAGACGGATAACGCAGAGCGCAGCGGAGTCTATCCGCTTTGTCTGGGAGAAATCCAGTATCAGATCACCCCTGCCAGGTTTTTTCAAAAGGTTGTTCTTTTCCACCCATGCGCGGTCAAGGGTTTCGGGAAGCGATATGACGTTATGCGTGTCCATTTTTTAACAGGTAATACACCAACGCTATAGAAAATAGAGAGTTATATAAAACGGCTCCCGGCGTTTTTTTGCTTCCCTGCGCATTCCGGGCCGACAATTCATAGAGAGAATATATTATAATAGCATCTGAAACATCAAAAAGCACCAGATTTCTTAATTTAATTAAAGAACCTGAAAAAAGAGCCTCCAAAGGTATGCTTGACAATATGGTATACCATGTTGTCAAGATGTCAGCTCTGATCAGGCCGTTTTCGACCCTGTAGTTTAAAATCAATTAACATGTTGATAACAATATAAATACGAAGGAAATTCTGCTCCTTGAAATACAATTGTCACTAAAAAAAGCAACTATTTTGTTGCATTTTTTTCCTTTTACCCATATATTAATAGCGCCCTAAGGGGGGAACTGCGGTTAACTTGGGCAGATACATCAAGATAGAAAAATCACCTTTCAAAACAGTCTAAAGGGAGTCTCCAGCATGCAACTTCCAAAATCGAGGCGGCGGCAGAAGCTTCGAGAAAAACGGTGTCTCTATCCGGGGTGTGGAAAGATTTTCTTCGGTATCCATATCTCGAAATATTGCCCGGAACACCGGCAAGACCGGTACCGTATCCGGAAAAGGACCAAACCTGAGGACGTCAATATCAAGAACCAGACCTTCAAGCACAGTTACACGGAAGTGGTGACTATGGTAATGAACTGTGCGCTGGAAGGATGCAACCAGCATTTTGAAATAAAGATTTATCCGCGTCAATATATTTACCCCAAATATTGCCCCCAGCATCGGAACGAATACCGCCGAGTCAGGCATCTGCAGATGATCGATCGGGAGGACCTGATCGAGCAGATGAAGCGAGAGGGTGAAAATTTCGAACTTGAACACCTGCCGGGCAAAGACGAAGAAGAGCGTGTTAATGAGGAGATGGTCGGCGGCGCGGTTTAAACCAAACCGCAGCGGGTAGTGAATTAAAAAAGGGGCACCTCCGTGCCCCCTTTTTAATTCTTTCAAAGAGGCCCGATACTTTATTTCTTGAAATTCTCTTTCAGAAAATCAAAAGTAAAGAATCGGTCCTTGCTCCCGTCTTTGATGATCGTATCGTAGGGTTTGTCTTCGGTCTTCTTCCATTCCCCCTTGCCTTTATTTTCGACCTGGTGCCAGTAAATCTGCCGTACGCGCTTTTCTTTTTGTACCGAAAGCAGGACCGTGTCACCCTTCATTGCATAGGTTCCCTGAGACAGGAACAGCCAGTCCTCTTTAAGCGTCGGTTTTGTCTGGCCGTTCATCTCCTCGGTCATTTCAAAGGTCCCGTCTTTCTTGAATGAGACCCTGCTTTTCTGCACTGCATTCCCGCCGTTTTCGGTAATTTTTTTCGCCATACTCCACGTGGTCCCCAGGATCTGTGCACCGGCTTTTTTCGCGTTCTCTTCGTCCTTGATAAGCACCGGCATCAGCGTGTCGAGCAGTTCCGCGAACACCATGGCCTGCATGTACCAGTTTTTCTTGGCGTAGGAATCGATGATGGTCAGGAGGCTGTCGGCTTCTTTGAGCTGCATGCCCGAAAGCGCGACTTTCTTTGCGGCAAAGTATTTCAGGAGAGAATCGACGCGCGGCTTTGTCGTCTGCACGGTTGCCTGATACCATTGTTCTGCCGCCCCGAGATACCGTTTTACCGAGTCGGTGCTTGCCCTGACAAGTGTTCCGAGTCCGGATTGCTTGCCGGCCTTTATCTGTGAAAGATAGACCCGTACGCTGGACAGTAAGCTGTCGGGCACGCCTTTGTCCTCAAGCGCCTTGAGCTGGGCCTCGAAGGTGCCGATCGCCTTTTGACCCGTGCCGCAACTGGTTATGGCGATACCGGCGGCAAAGGCGGTGCAGAGGAGCATCGTTCGGCGAATAGAGGGTTTCATAATGGTTCTCCCTGATAAGGTGTAGATGAAGAGGTTCTTAAAAAGAAATTAATGTCTGAAAACGGAAGAGTCAAATAGAGAATATAAAAATCGACGTTCAGCTATCTTTCAGGGCCAGTTTTCGCATGTGCTATTTTCCTTTTGCATCAGGCCATCTGAATTTTTACCATAGCCAGTATATACCATGCACTTATTTGACTCTCATTGCCATTTGCAGGACGAGCGGATTTTCGCGAAAGCCGGAGACATCGTTGCGCGGGCGCGGGAAGCCGGCGTTACGCACATGCTCTGCTGCGGAACACGGGAATCCGACTGGGACGCGGTGAAAGCGCTGGCCGCGCGTTTTCCGGAAATCATCCCTGCATTCGGCCTGCATCCCTGGTTTGCCGGGGAGCGGTCAGACGCGTGGCTGGAAAAACTCGAAACGCTCCTCCGGGAAGTCCCGGCCGCGGCGGTGGGGGAGATCGGGCTCGATCATGTGATTGACGAAAGGAACGACGAGGATCAGGCCATGGTGTTTACCGCGCAGCTCGAGCTCGCGCGGAAGCTCAAACGTGCGGTTTCAATGCACTGCCGGAAGGCGTGGGGCACGATGATGGATATTCTTGAGAAGCAGTGCGGAACCCCGGACGGCGGTGTGGTCCACTCCTATTCCGGACCTCCTGATCTCATCCGGCAATTTGAAACACTGAACGTTTCGCTTTCATTCTCCGGATCAATAACCTATGACCGGAACAAGCGGGGCAAGGCATCACTTACGGCCGTAGCGGAACGTTATCTGCTTGTTGAAACCGATTCTCCCGACATCCCGCCTTTGGGCGTGGAGCAGGGAACGAACGAACCCGCGCATTTGAAAAAGGTCGCGGAAACCGCAGCGCTGTTCCGGGGATGTTCTGTGGAAGAAATTGCCGAAATTACCTGCTGGAACGGCACCCGGTTATTCTATCAGGAGAACGCGATTACAGCATGGCCGAAGGACTCTTGAGCTGGCGCTCAAATTCCATTCCGTAAATATCGAGCACTGCCACAAAAAGCGCCGCAATGACCGGTCCCACAATGAACCCCAGGGGGCCGAACACCGCAATTCCACCGAGCGATGAGAAGAAAATAACGAGGTCGTGCAGTTTCGCGCCCCGGCCGACAAGACGCGGCCGGATAAAATTATCAACGGTAGAGACAAACAGGAGGCTGGTCAGAATGATCCCGATACCCTGTCCCGTGTGACCCAAGATGATCTGAATAATACCGGCCGGGATGAGCACTATCCATGCTCCCATAAGAGGGATGAGGGAAAGAATGATCATGATAAAACCCCAGAGGAGCCATAGTTTAACACCGAAGATCAGCAGTGCGAGAGCGCCAATAGTGCCCTGAGTCACGCCGATGAGCACGGTTACCATGACCGTTGCGCGCGAGATCAGAAGGAACCGGGACGTGATCATTTCTTCATAGTCGGCACGGATGGGTACGAGATATTTGATCCGTTTCACCAGGATTTCACCATCTCTGAAAAAGTAAAACATCGTAAAGAACATCACGAAAATGGTGAAGACGAATTCGAACAGGCCGGTCGAGGTTTTATTGATGGCCTTGGTGCCCACACTCATGAGGGTTTTGATTCCCTCCTGAAGCGGAACAGCAATGTTAATGTTCGATTGCTGCAGTTTGTGTATAAACGGAAGGCTTTGAATTTGCGATAGAAATTCGCTGTTGCTTCCTTTGGTGACAATATCTTTGACCACCGGTTCCGCGGACTGGTAGAGTTCGACCCCCTGCCTCACCACAAGCTGCACCATGATGTAGGTCGGCGTGATAAGACAGAGAAATATTAGCAGGCAGCAGATAAACGAGCTCAACCCCCGTTTTTTGCCCATGACCGCAAGCACACGGCGGTAGAGCGGGAAAAAAAGTGTTGCAAAAGCGGCGGCAACAATCACCGGCACGAAAAAAATCTTGGCAATAGGGAGTATTGCCAAAGTGACCAGCAACAGGAGCCCGATAATTGCAAGCTGGTTGATATTCCGCAATGAACCTTTCGAGAACGCCTCGACGCTGGATGGCCCCGTTGTTACGGAAGGGGATTCTCCCGTGTCTTCAGGCTGGTTTTGCATTCGATCGTGCATAAGTCGAGGACGCGCTCCGTTTTTACTGTTTAAGCGACCCTGAAGAATCGTCTGCGGCCGGGGCTTGAGGTTCCGGTGGTTCGTTTTTCTGTGGCCGAGGTGGCTGAGGTGTTCCGATGAAAATATCCGGCCACCGGTCATTGGCGGTATGGAAGGTCAGCCGCACCGCGGTTTTTTTGTCAGCGCCGATTTTCCAGAGATATACTTCATAATCGGCAATGTCATGTTCGTGGCCGTACTGGGTCGCGCACCAGACCATCCACTGCCCGGCTTTGTCGAATTTCGGGAAATATTCGTGCGAGCGGCGTCCGGGCAGATCCATGAACCTGAGTTCCTTTGGTATTGATAATCCCGAGATCCTGTTTATAGGTTTTCCGTCTTTGTCAATTTCGATCTGCAGCACCTCGGTGCCGCCGTTGCCC
>Ga0315285_10005667_pt1 | contig 12863 bp, 5 predicted proteins | sample YL17G09_36_MG_FD_203698 | JGI IMG/M metagenome (GOLD analysis project Ga0315285, IMG submission 203698) | Sediment microbial communities from Yellowstone Lake, YNP, Wyoming, USA - YL17G09_36 | ecosystem: Environmental > Aquatic > Freshwater > Lake > Sediment | place: USA: Wyoming | collected... | reverse complement strand
GCCGCGATCGACGCCGACACCACGAACGACGGTGGACCCTGTAAGTCGGTGGACGCCAGTGCCGAAGTAGACCTCGGCGAGACCAACGACGTCGCCATCTGCCTCGGCAATGTCCCGGCGCCGGTCGTTAATACGTCGCCGCCACCCGCCCAACTAAACGGCATGGCGAAGTTCAAGGTCGACTTGATGTACGACCCCGACCTGAACTCGTGCGTGGACAAGATTTGCAACAACGTAATGCCATGCACGGAAGACGACATGCCGGACCTCAACTGGGGCTTAACCCTGGGCCAGGGTCTCCCCACCTGGGTTGGCACGGGCCCCGCATGGTCGTGCAACGGCATGGGCTTCGCCGAGCCAACGTGTACCGGCGGCAAGGCCACGATCTCCTGCGGCAGCCTCAACGGGCCTTTCCCGCCGACCGGCATCGGCATCGCCTTCCCCATCGCCGTAGTATCGTTCACGGCCGAAGATGTGGGGGTTGACAACCTGAGCCTGGCAAAGGCGGGCTTCTGGGACAAGGCCGGTGCCCCATACGGCTCCTGCAACCCAACCCTGCAGGGGGAGCCCGCACTGCTGTGCATAGGCGCCGAGATATGGAAGGGCATCACGCCAACGGTCGCGCCGACAGACACGCCAACAATTACCCCTACGCCGACCATAACCCCTACGCCGACCATAACCCCTACCCCGACAGACACGCCAACGCCGACGAATACGCCTACCATCACGAATACACCTACCATCACGAACACGCCTACCATCACACCTACACCGACGATCACGAAGACGCCGACCATCACGCCGACGCCCCCGCCGGAAACCCACAAGCGCGCGACCAAGACGCCAACGCCCGAGCCGACGGAGACGGCCACACCGGTAGTGCCCACCCAGCCACCGCCGCCACCGCCACCCACGGCTACACCGTTCGGCGGCGTGGGGCCCGAGATCACCGCTCCCACTACCGGTAGCGGCTCCCCGGTCGGCGGCTTCACTTGGGCGATCTGGCTCGCCGCCGGCATCGCCGGAGCGGCAGCGGCCGCAGGGTTCTACTTCCGCTACGCCAAGAAGGCACGCTAACAAACGGACATAGCACGTAACCAAGGCGGCGAGCCTGCACAGGCTCGCCGCCTTTCTTTCCCTTAGCTTCCGCTCCCAGCCGCGCACCAAGCGACCTCGACGCCGGCGTCGGGATCCCCCTGCCAGAGAGAGGCCCTTTTTTCGACGCCGCAGCCTTCGTAGGGCTTATCAGCTCCCCTAATGTGCAGTATCGTGTCTGCTGATCCTACTGTTAGCGCAGGCCCGGCTACCGCCGGCCGCCCTCGGCCTGCCCAGCCTTCACAGGGAGGTGAAAAATGTCACGCTGGCTCTTGACTCTGCTGGCCTTGTCTGCCGTCACTGTTGCCGTTGTGCTGGCCATCGCCCGCCCCGGCGCTTTGTCCCGCCATGGGACGTTAGCCCAGCCGGTCGCCGCGTTCGCCGACGCCGAACCAAGCGCCACGCCCTGGGCCTACATCGACAAGATCGAGAATGGCGCCGGCTGGTGCGACCCGAACCACATCGACTCGACGACGACAGAGTACGTGGGCGGCTCCCACCAGCTCGCCCTCTGCATCGACAACCTGCCCGGGGCCGTCCACAGCTTCACGGCAGCGATCAGCTATGACGGCGCCCTTGACCAGTGCATCGACAAGCCGTGCATCGTCGTGGACAGCCTGAGAGCCCAGGGCACTTTGGAGACCTGCCTCGACGACAACCCCGACGCCAACGCCGGCGTGACCACCTGGCCTCCCGCCAGCGAAGGCCTCGGCACCGGGTGGACCTGCTCTCAACTCCCGGGAGACCAGTATCAGGCGCAGATCCTCATCAGCAGCGAGCCCATCTGCACCTTCCCGCTCCTGGCCATGCCCGTCTCCAGCGAGAACACAGCCTGGATCCACTGCGAGGGCAGCGAAGACTACGAACTCGGCGGGGAGGGGGAGTGGGGCGCCCTCGCCGTGCTCACCCTCAATGTCATTGGCGCTGGCACAGACAACGTCAGGTTCAGCGATCTCGAGGTTAGCGGCAGCGGATACACCCTCGGTTGCGCCTTCACCGCAGACCTGAACGCCGACTCGCTAACTACCATTCCTCCTACTACCATGCCCTGTCAGGGCGCGACCGATATCAAGCGACAGCAAGAGCACCACCGCTCGACGCCGGAGCCCAGCCCAACGTCGACAGCCACCCCAGAGCCGCCGACAGTGACGCCGCCTCCTCCTCCGCCACCGCCCACAGCGACGCCGTTTGGCGGCGTGGGCCCTCAGATCGTTGGGCCCGCCACCGGTAGCGGGCCGACCGACAGCGGTACGCCCTGGGCCGTCTGGCTGGCTGTCGCCGTCGCCGGAACAGCAGCCGCGGCCGGAGGGCTCTACCTGCGGTTCGCCAAGGGCCAACGGCGCGGCAGCGGATAAAGAAGTACCTTGATACACAGGGGCGGCGAGCTATCGAAGGTTCGCCGCCCCTCTGCTAATAACTGGCTAAAAAATCGACGCTTTGCGGTTGACTTACCACCTTCCGATGCGTTATACGTAAGAGCGTTGGTATGGTCTGCGCGCCCAAGTCAACCTTTAGGTGTCTTGCGCATTCGTAGGGCGTCCGTTTAGACTGCCCTGAGCATGTGTTGTCCCATCAAGCAGGTTGGACTCTCACAAGCCGGGGCGCGCGGCCCCTCGAGGCAGGGAGGGATGCCCGTGAAGACACACAAGTCTGGCAGGAGGTAAGAGAGGAATGAAACACTGGCGCTGGATTTCTCTAGCTTTTCTAGCGGTTATTCTGACAGTGGTGGCAACGTCAGTGCCCCGATTCAGTGGGGGCCGCTCTAGCGAACGGGCGTACGCTCACATATTCACCGTCACGCCCGGTGTGTCGGCTCCCCACGCCGAGATCGACGCCGACGCCTGGAACGACGGTGGCCCCTGTAACCCGGTGGACACCCATGCCGACGTAGACGTCGGCGACACCAACGACATCGCCGTCTGCATCACCAGTCCCGGCACTGCCGTGGCGAAGTTCAAGTTCGACGTGCTCTACAACCCCAACCTGAACTCGTGCGTGGACAAGAACTGCGGCAACGCAATGCCGTGCACGGAAGACGACATGCCGGACCTCAACGAGGGCACAACCCTGGGCCAGGGTGTCCCCACCAACCCTGACATTGGCGGCGGCTGGACGTGCAACGGCTTCGGCTTTTCCGAGCCATCGTGTACCGGCGGCAAGGCCACGATCTCCTGCGGCAGCCTCAACGGGCCTTTCGCCCCGACCGGTCCCAGCGTGAGCTTCCCCCTGGCCGCGGTGTCGTTCACTGCCACCGGCGGGGGACTCGACAGCATGAGCCTGGCAAAAGTGGCCACTTACGACCATTCAGGTAACCCCCTGGGCTCCTGCAACCCAGTCCTGTTCGAGGAGCCCGAATTGCCGTGCTTTGGCGCCGACGTGGACAAGATCGGAAACCCCCCGCCTGCTACTAGCACGCCAACGGCCACGCCGACGGCCACGGCGACGGCGACTCGTTGCCCAGACGGGATCTGCCCCACGAGCACGCCCACACGCAAGGCGTGGACAAAGACACCCACGCCAGTGCCAACAGGAACGCCGACGCCGGCAGAGCCGGCAGGGCCGGCAGCGCCGCCGCCACCGCCGCCACCACCTACCGGCGCGCAACTGCCGCAGGTAGTGCCGCCCGCCACCGGCAGTGGCCCCGACGGCATCCCTTGGGCGAGCACAGCGGTATGGTTGCTGGCCGCGGCCGGCGCAGTCTCCGCCTCGCTTGGCGGGGTTTACCTCCGCCGGGCCGGGCATCGGTAGGGAATCCAGGTTGGCGGAGAGCAGCGCCTTCGCTGCTCTCCCTACCCTTTACAGTCAAGGAGGACAATAGGCCTCGGTTCGGGGCTGCTGGCTCGGCGATGGCCTTCCCGGTGCGGCCGGGCCCAACAAGCAAGGCCGGGCAACCCGGGAAAGTAGTAGCGCAGAAAACGGAGTCCCCGGCACCGTAGGATTTGAGCAAAGGGGGATGCGAGCCGTGAAATGGACAAAGGTAGCACTAGTCTTGGTAATCCCGGCGCTGGCTCTCCTGCTGCTGGGCGGGAGCATGCGACCGCCGGCAGTGGAGGCCAAACCTACCGCTGTAATCACTATCACCAACACCCTCTGCCTAGCTCTGACCGCCACCGACGGAGACTGGAACGGGGACGGGGTCGTGAACAGTCTTGACGGCCCTATGGGTCTGAGCAGGTGCAACTCACTCACCGGCGCGGGTAACCTGCGAGACCTAGCGACTGTACTGGAGGTTCCCACGGACAAAAATCCTAAGCCGGAGGACTTCTTGCCCGTTGACAAGGACCTCGGCCAACTACATGAGTTCGACGGCAGAATGTATTTCCTGGCTTTCGTTACCAATGACGATCCGGTGTCGTTCTACGCCGACGAGGGTGTGTTCGAAGCGAGCGGAAACGCGACCGCCTCTTGCGGCCCCGGGCCGGGATATGACTTCGTGGACCCGGACTGCGATGCGAATCCCGCCAGCGAGGACGACGGCATCGTGATCGCAAAGCTCGAGCCCGGCGCCGACCCCGACCGCGGGCCCGCCACCGTTAGGGTGCGGCAGGGCATGGTGGAGATGGAGGAGGGGTACACGATCGTAGGTGAACCCCACAATATCAAGCTCAAGGTCGTGGAGCCAACAATTCAGGACGGCGCCTCCGTGTGTAAGGTGATCTCCGGCACGGCCACCTTCGTTGCGTACTTGGGCGCCCCTGGTACAACCGTCGTTACCGCGACCGTGACCGACGACGACGGCACCCCGGTAACCGGCGGCTTGGTCGCATTCAAGACCGACGACGAGAACAAGGCGACAATGGCCAAACCTCTGACACCCACCGTCGACCTGCAATCTCTTGGCGTTGGGGCTCCCAACACCCTCTGCGGTACAGTCGATCCCGGAACGATAACCCTGACGGCGGCGATAACTGATGGCGTTGTGGAACTAGGGCCAGGGCTGGACCCCGGTACCAACGTCGGGAAGGACTCGGAGGTGGAGGTCACCATACAGGGCATGCCAACGAACATGGTGCTGACCGCCACCCCCGGCAGCCTCGTCTGCGACGGCACCGCTAGCTCCAACGTCTCCGCCGCCCTGACCGACGCCGAGGGCAAGCCCGCCATCGATGGCACGCCGGTGAGCTTCAACGCGAAAGCGCTTGGCATCGTATCGCCGATCGAGGCCAAGTCGGCCAGCGGCGCCGCCACGACGGCGCTGACCCCCCTCTCCGGAGTGGTCAAGGGCGTGGCGGTGAGGGCAACAATGGCGCTGCAACCGATTGACTGGGAATACCTGCTTCAGGATTTCAGGGACTTGATTGACCCGGCGCTCTTGACTGATTTGACGGAAAATAACAAGCCGATTACTTGGAGGAATGTCTATGAGGAGGACCTGCCGCTAACCGACGTACAATTGGAGGGGAGCTTGCTGGTCCAGTGCACGGAGCCCGCTGCCGCCGGCGCGCCCTCTGCACCGCCCTCTGCACTGACACCGACCGCTATCTCACCTCCAGCGACAGGCGATGGAGGCTATTCGAGCGGCAGTCAAGCGATATCCTGGTGGCTGGCCCTGCCTCTGGGCCTCGGCGTCGCCCTCCTGGCCGGCGGCCTGGCCCTGCGGCGACGGGCACTCTAGGCAACCAGCACACGCAACATAGCTTTGAATATCGGTACCCCTCCCGTGGCCGGGAGGGGTACCGGCTATACGGCGTGCATTCGCAGAAAAACGGGCAATAGCCTTCCCAGTACTTGACATCCTGGCGTCAAAGGGTATAATAACTGCCGTAGGCAAAGAGTGTTTGGCTACCCAACGCTAAGCTGATCCCGGAGTGCGATCAGGGCTGTGGCAGATGGCGGGGCTGCCCACAGTTACAGCAGGATTGCTTTATGGTCTCTCGGAAAGGATGCCGACCCCGCGGGTTGGCTTTTGTTGTTTGGCGGCCAGGCCACTGCGACAATCCGTATCGAAGGAGGAGGTTCATGAAACCGAAGTTCAGCTTATTGGCAGTGCTAATGTTAACCGTAACACTCGCGCTGGTGGGAGTGCTACGAGACGTGAGCACCAGCAAGGCCCTCATTCCCAACCCGGTTCAGCCCTTCCTGGCAGATGCCGATGGGGGACTCGCCAGCACCAAGCTATCGAACCCCGCACTCCCCGTAGTTGTGAACAACTACACGATCACGAACATCCCCCGCGGCTCGCGTACCACGCTGCCCTGGATCTACTCGGGACCGGGCTGGGGACTCGACATCGACAAGAACATGACTAACGGGACAGATCTCGGTAGCGTGTTCTCCTACGTGGACGCCCAGTGCGACTCCACGGGCCTAGGCGTCGACGACATTCTGCAACAGACTCCATGCAACACGTTGGTCCCCCCCAGAGCGCTCCGCTGGCAAGAGTCGACGACGGCGGTAGAGGGCACCGGCTCTGAGTTCCTCAAGTCGCTTGTGCCCCCGTACTCTTGGCTGGCGCGCCACACGGCCGTGATCACCAACCTTTGTCTGAACGGCGCATCGTCAATCGCGACCACAAGCATTCTGAACACGGTCTACACCAACGTTCCTTTCGCGCCAAACGGGAGTGCTTACACCGCGACCACAAAGCTAGGCGGAGACCCAGTTATACCTATCAACAATACCTGCCTGGACAGCCCCCAGAGCAGCACTTCCATCACGAACATATACCACGCCCCCTACCTTGAGGGCGACAGCGATGGCCCCTGCAACGCGGCCGACCCGGGCACCCAGTGCGCCGACGCAACCATCAACGGCGTGTGGACCGACAACACCGTCAGGCTGGCCGCCGGCGGGACCACGAACAAGCTGGTGAAAAGCTTCAACGTGAACAGCGGCCCCGAGCCTGGCAACTTCAGCGCGCACTGGGAGATAGAGCTCACCAACTCGGCCATCATGGACGCCGGCTGGGATAATATGAGCTACACGAAGACGGCGGACGCTGCCGTCCTCCTCGCGCCCGCCTCGTCCACGGCGGACAACAGGAGCCTTTACTTCCAGTGCACGGCAGGCAAGAGCGGTGAGGGGCTCGTGGTGATCAAGAAGATCCTCTGGCCCGTCGTCCGCCCCCTCCCCGTCACCAAGGACACCTACGCCGACGACAACGCGTTCGTCTTCGTCGTGAGGGTGGTCTGCGCCGGCGTAGAGGGCAGCCCCCTGGTGGACAAGGAGGTCATCTGGATCAAGCCGGTCAACCCGTCGCAGGACCACCTACAGCTTGAGCTCGGCCATCCCGCGGCTGTGGTGATCGACGAGCTCAAGGCCAACCACTACTCGGGCGCGGAGACCGGGACCCAGTGTACCAACGCCAGCGACGACGACGGCGACGGGAAGATCAACGATGGCTGTCCGGCAGTGAAAATCGCGGAGACCGGCGGTCAGTGTAACGACGCTGCCGACGCCGGCGAGGATTCACCAGCGGACGGCGTGGTCAACGACGGCTGCCCAGCCGTAGCAGCGGCTGTGAACGGCCAAGAGTGGCTGGACGCCGAGGTCTCTGACGTCGACGGCGTGGGCGGCCCCGACCTTATCGTCGCCTGGAACCCGGCGTCGGTCACGATAGACCAAGGTCCCCCTGCGGAGACGCTCGCTCAGTGTAACAACGCTATCGACGACGACGACGACGACGTGGTCAACGACGGCTGCCCGGCAGTGGGCACCGGGGAGACGGGCGCCGAGTGCAGCAACAGTATCGACGAGAACTCGCTCGATACGCTTACTGTAGGATACGAGGACGACGACGGCGATGCCACGCACAATGAGACGGTGCAGGATGGCGACGGCGGCAAGGTAAACGACGGCTGCCCAGCCATGCCGCTCAACTTCGCCCCGACCCCAGTTCTCGGCGCCGAAGAGTGCGTTCTGGGCGACTTCACGTGCATCACCTACAGCGTCAGCGAGCCGCAAGGACAGAGCGACGTCCAGGCTCAGTTGAACATCCTGTGTCCCATGACCACGGTGCCGGGGCTCTACTCGGTAGTCGTGAAGGGGATCGACGCGCCGCTAGACATCACTGCTAACGTCGCCGCGGAGACCGCGTGCGACGACGCCATCGACAACGACAGCGACGGCTACGTCAACGACGGCTGCACGGCGGTGGATATCGCGGAGACCGGCCGTCAGTGTAGGGACGCTGCCGACGCCGGCGAGGATTCACCAGCGGACGCCAAGATCAACGACGGCTGCCCAGCTCGCGGCACTCCCGTGGGCGAGTCCAAGCCCAGCGACAACGCCCAGCGCACCGTCATCAAGGTATGGTGCGGCGTCGGCGACGGCGCGGGCGAGGACGACGGGATAGAGGACGCCAACGGCCTCTACGCGCGCTGGACGGTCTTCCAGAGCGTGGGCACTTCCTCACTTCAGCTAGCTGGGGAGCTACGGTTGTCTTACAAGGGCTCGCCCAGCATACCGTCCGACACCGGCTACGTCGAGCGCCTAGTTGACCTCCAGTGCTACTGGCTGGACGACGACGGCTGCGACAATTGCGACAGCCAAACCGTCGGGGAACCGGGCTACGGCTACATCGACGAGGTGGAGAGCTGGCAGGATCCTGACCTACTGGCCTACGCCGACACGCACCTCCCCGTGAGGCACGGGATCGATGCCGTCGACACCGACGGCGACTGCGTCATGGACGCGGCCTTCGCTCAGCCCAGCCACCCCGTGGACTCGCTGGACGAGCCACTCACGGACGCTAGCAAAGACTGTGCCCAGGTGCCCTACAGCGAGGAGCCCAACGTCGTCATCTACAACAAGGCTGCCGATCGGGACTGCGACGGCCTGGTGGACGGCGTCGAGAGGGCCTGGGGCTCCAACCCGCTGGCGGAAGACTCCGACAGCGACGGCGCCAAGGACTTCGTGGAGATATTCCAGCAAACCAACCCGCTCAACCCGGACACCGACGGCGACACATACAAAGACGCGCCGGTGCCCACGTACACGAACACCAACACTGCCTACGACAACTGCCCCGGCATCGCCAACGCCGACCAGGCTAACAACGACGGCCAGCGCATCGCCAACGGGAGTATCGCCGGCACCTACGCCAGCAACCCCAACCAGGACAAGATGGGCGACGCCTGCGACTCCGACGACGACAACGACTGGCTCCCAGATACCTACGAGATTACGACCGCAAAGAGCAACCCGATGGTCATGGACTCTGACGGCGACACTGTCGGTGACGGCGCGGAGGTAATCTTCAAGAAAAGCCCCACGGACAACACCAAATACCCCGAGTGGAAAACGACAGATATCGCCCAGCAGCTCTACTTCAGGGGCTGCCACCACAACCTGCCGGCTGCGGGCACGTACGGCTCGTCTACCATCTGGGACTACGAGTACGACGCTCCGCATCCTCACCTCTTAGGCTCTAATGACGTCGAGATGGACGCTGACGGCGACGGCATCCTGTGCGGCGCCGGGGGCGACCTCGACTCCGACAACGGCACCGGCACAGACAGCCCCGGCCCCGTAGGGTTCCCCGACAGCACCGAGGCGTTTAGGTACGCCCTAGGAATCGCCAACAACGACACCGACGGCGATGGCTGCCCGGACTGGGTGGAGATAACCGACCTCGATGGCAACCGGGAAGCCAACATCAACGACGTCTTCGAAGTTGCCCCGCGCGCCTTCCCGGGGGGGCCGGTAACCACTCTCGAGGGCCGTCTCTGTGACTTGGACGCCAACTTAGACGTCAACATCAACGATGTCTACGTCGCAGCTCAAAACTCCGCCTTCGTGCGGCCTGCCGACGCTACCTGTACAGGTGGGGGTTAAGAAAGGAGAACGATGCTACTGATGGTCTGGTTCACCCAGAACCGGACCTGAGCTAGAACAGAATAGAGTACCGCCCGAGGGAGTTCCCTCGGGCGGTACTTCATATCCCCCTGCCCCCGGCGCGCCCTCCGGGCAGCCGCCACGCACAGCATAGCCCTGAAGATCAGTCCCCCCTCCCGGCTGCGGAAGGGGGACTCTGCAAAGGGCGCCTATCTAGACAATTTCGCGGAACAGGCGTTAACCTTTTTCCCTGGCAGGCGTTATAACAACTAGCGCAGGTTTGCGTGCGGACGTCTATGGCTATAGCTGCGTCCGCTTCGCGGTGGGCCTGCTCGCTGGAAGGACCCCGCAGGGAGGCGGCCAAGCAGAAAAGGAGGTGCAAGGACGAAAAGAGTTCCGCTGCGCTGACGCTTTGCCTTCGGCGTCGTCGATAGTCTCGGCCGAGGGCGACGCAGAAGCGAACGCAAACGTATCGGGACAAGCAGCGATGAAGACAAACAGAAACAACTTGGATGCAACGAAACTAAGGAGGGTTCCTGAATGAAGAAGTTTGTAGTATTAGCCGGACTAGTGGCTCTGGCGCTGCTGCTGGGCATGGCCGGGACGGCCGTCCGCAGCAATGACGCCCAGGCCAAGCCCGAAGACGTCATCACCTTCAGCCCCAACGTCTGCATGGCGTTGACGGGCGTGCTGGAGGCTGACTGTAACAACGACGGTGACCGCACCGCCGCCGATGTGCTCTACTGTTCGAATATCTGTTACGGCGGGGTGGCGAGCCAGGGCGGCTTGGCCGCCTTGGCCCTTATCTTGGGCGTCGACGTTGACCACACTATCGCCGCCGCGCCCGCGTTGCTCCCCGTCGCCGAGACATTGGACGACTGTAACAACTTGGCCGACGACGACGGCGACACTGTCGTCGACGACGGCTGCCCCGTCCCCGACGACTACAACGACCCGGCCCTGTTCCAGGACCTGGACGACCTCAGCGGCGCCCAGCTCGGCGACACCTCAACCGTCGCGAACCGTAACGGGCTCTGGGTGCTGACGTTCGTCACGAACGACGGGGCTATCACCTTCGAAGCCGATGAAGGTGTGTTTTCCCCCACCCTCACGTCCGCCATCACGTGCGACGGCCTCCCCGCCCCCGGCGATGAGGAGGACTGCGACGGCGACGGCACCAAGGGTGACAAGATTGTCGTCGAACGACTCATCGGCAAAAGCGTTGCCGACCTGGGTGACTCCGAGCTCGTCGCCACCCAGGGCGGCGTCGACGTCATCTACGACTACGTGGTCGTCGGTGACCCCGAGGACATCACCCTGGCGCTCGTCCCCGACGGCAACGTCCAAGAGGGCATAAGCGCCGTCGACTGTGCGGATGACCCCCACCTGACCCCTCTCGACTCGAGCGTCTTCACGGACGGGGCCGCAGAGCCGGAGAAGAACGGCCTGGCCGCCACGGTAACCGACGATGACGGCACCGAGCTGGCCGGCATCTTTGTGGACTGGTCGTCCGACGACGAGGACGTGGCCAACCTGAACCTGGCCAAGTCGATCACCTGGGCCCTGGACGCCGGCACGTTTGCGGCGAACCTGTTCTGCGGCGATGAGGTCGGCACGGCCACCATCACCGCTGACATCGGTGTCGAAGACGCCGAAGTCGACGTCACCGTTCTCGGCGCCCCCGACGCCATGACCCTGACCGCCAGCCCCGCCGCTATCACCTGCGACGGCGTGAACAGCTCGACTGTCAGCGCCGCCCTGGTCGACAGCGAGGGCAACAAGGTCGTGGACGGCACCGATGTCCGCTTTGAGGTGGTCGCTCTCGGCATCGCCGACCCGATCACAGCCACGACGGCAGCGGGCGCCGCCACGAGCAAGATCACGCCGCTCTCCGGCGTATCCGCCGGCGTAGTGGTGCTGGTCACCGTGGAAGACTCCTCGGGCGACGTCGTGCTGGAGGGCAACATCCGCATCGACTGCGCCCTGCCGGTAGCACCACCACCACCGCCGCCGGTAAGCCCAACAGGCCCGACGGTCGTACCGCCGGGCACCGGCGATGGCGGATACCTGCCGTAAGGCAGACCTGCCTACCGTAAGGTAGAGCAGTAACCGTTAGGTATTCTTGACCTGGGGGTCCTGGCTAGTCCGGGGCCCCCAGGACGATCAAGGGGCAGGGGCCTAGTGGGTTCAAAGCTGGTGGGGGTGCTCTATTCATAGATTCAGACTCCACCCCAGCCTAAAGGCTGGGGCATGAGGAAATGAATCTGTGTTAGCCGCTTGCTGCGGGATAGAGAGTTCACCCACCAAATACGAACCAGCTACGCAGAGACGCGTTCGCTTGACCCTGCCGCAGGGGACGGTACAATTAGTTCTGGCGGCCCTCTCCCTGACGTCGTCGTCGGTGGAAAGGGCCGGCGCAGGCAACTAAGGACAACATTCTCCCACGAGGCTCATCATGAATAGGTTCGAACCTCCCTCCGGACAATCGGGTGGCCAGTCCTCCCCTGGTGGGAGCTGGCGCCAGCGACTGGCAAGCTGGTTTCGCTCCCTTCCGGCCCGCCAGCGGCTGGCTAGCTGGCTCCTCTCCCTCCCCCCTCGCCAGCGACAGGCGGTCCTCATCGGCGTGCCCCTCCTGGTCATCGTCATCGTGGCCGTGGCCGTGACGGGGGTGTTCCTCGCCACCAGCGGCGGCGGAGGCGACGAACAGGCCACCGCTAACGTAACCGCTACCGCTTCCGCGCCCCAAGGCCAAGGCGAAGGCCTCTTGCAGGAGGAGCTTACCCAGATTCAAAGGCTGGAGCAGCAACTACTCGCCGAGCGCGGGACGCCCCAGGGCGTCTCCGGCACCAACCCCGACGCCCCCGTGCCCGGCGGCGAAGGCGACCGCCTCATAATCTCCAAGATCGGCGTGGACGCCCCCATGACGATGCGCGTCGTAGGCGGCGACGGCGTCATGCAGAACCCGGAAGGCCCCAAAGACGTCGCCTGGT